>Ga0116181_1001000_pt1 | contig 25215 bp, 27 predicted proteins | sample AD_UKC075_MetaG_FD_89752 | JGI IMG/M metagenome (GOLD analysis project Ga0116181, IMG submission 89752) | Active sludge microbial communities of municipal wastewater-treating anaerobic digesters from USA - AD_UKC075_MetaG | ecosystem: Engineered > Bioreactor > Anaerobic > Digestate | place: USA... | reverse complement strand
TCTATCCCCATACCGGAAAGGCGCATCTGGTAGGTGTGACTGGAGCCCCAGGCGCCGGCAAGAGCACCCTTGTCGATAAAATCATATCGAGATATAAAGAGCTAGGTAAATCCGTAGGGATAATAGCCGTAGATCCGTCGAGTCCGTTCAGCGGTGGAGCGATCTTGGGCGATCGTTTGCGGATGCAACAGCATGCTTTGGATCCATCGGTCTTTATCCGTAGCATGGGGACGCGCGGTTCGTTGGGCGGTCTGAGCAGGGCTGCTTATGAAGCGGCCCTCATTCTGGACGCCTGCGGCAAGGACATCGTCATCATCGAGACAGCTGGTGTCGGGCAAACGGAGATTGACATAGTGAGGATAGCCGATACCGTCATATTGCTACTTGTACCGGGCATGGGCGATGATGTGCAGATTATGAAGGCCGGAATAATGGAAATAGCTGACATCTTTGTAGTTAATAAAGCTGATAGAGAAGGCGCCGATAAGATAGTTGCTGAGGTCAATCTCATGTTAGATATAGCTGGCGAGCGTTCATGGAGGCCTCCGGTCTTAAAGGCTATAGCCGAGTCCGGACAGGGAGTTGACGATATAATACGGGCAGTTGAAGAGCACCGGCTCTATCTACAAAAGAGCGAGGAGGGCAAAAAAAGGCGCTCCTCACGTATTCGACATGAGGTCGAAGAAATATTGAGACGTGATATTGCCAGGATCGTGGAAAAAGAGTGGGAGGAGCGCAGTTCAAACGATTTAATCGAAGCATTGGCTTCGCGACGCTCTGATCCCTATACGGAAGCTGGCAGACTCCTCGAGGATATATTGGGAGCAGCTGAAAATTCGCGAGAGGTCGAAGGGGCATGAAAATTGCCTTGGGTTCCGATCACGCAGGCTATGCGATAAAAGAGGCGACAAAGGACTATCTGGAGAGAGAGGGATACGAGGTCAGCGACTTCGGAACAAATTCAAGCAGCACGCCGACAGACTATCCCGACATCGCTTTCGCTGTAGCTCATAGCGTAGTTTCTGGACGCAGCGAGCGAGGCATATTGGTCTGCGGGACCGGCATAGGCATGTCCATTGCGGCTAACAAAGTGCGCGGCGCGCGAGCCGCCGTGTGCAACGATCCGCATGTCGCCCGCATGAGCCGCGCTCATAACGACGCCAACATCCTAACGATGGGCGGCCGCATTTTGACAGAAGATCAGGCAAGAGAGATCGTCTCTATCTGGCTTGAAACCGCCTTCGAGGGAGGGCGTCACGAGAGGCGAATCGAGGTTATCAAACGCTACGAGCGCCTTCACATGTCAAATCCGGACCCGCTAATCGAAGAAGGTAGAGTGATCGTCGTAGATCATCCCTTGGTGCAACACAAGCTCACAACCTTGAGGGATAAGGCTACCAGTGTCAAGGAATTCCGGGAACTCGTGCAGGAGATAGCTGGTCTTATGGTATACGAAGCCACCAGGAATCTCCAGGTTGAGGATGCGGAGGTCGAAACGCCCTTGGGGACAGCGCGAGGCAAAACGATAGCCGGCAAAAAGTTAGCTGTTGTACCGGTTCTCAGGGCCGGCCTTGTCATGAGCGACGGCATTTTGCGTCTCATACCAAATGCCAAAGTAGGACATATTGGCCTTTATCGAGATCCCGAAACGTTGGAGCCGGTAGAGTATTACTGCAAGTTGCCCAAAGACATAGAAGAGCGCGATGTGATGATCGTCGACCCCATGCTGGCCACCGGCGGCTCTGCAGCTGCGGCCATAAGCGCCGTTAAGGATCGCGGCTGCAAGAGGATCTCTCTGATATGTCTAATATCGGCGCCTGAGGGCTTAAATGTGGTTAGGAGTTCCCATCCCGACGTGGATATCTTTACGGCTGCGATCGATGATCATTTGGACGGGCATGGTTACATCATCCCTGGCCTGGGTGATGCCGGCGATCGCCTTTTCGGGACGAGGTAAATTTGGTATGTCTTCCTGGAAAACCTTGATATTCGGCCTCTTTGCCATAATGTGGGGCTTCGGAGCCACGGGGCTTTCTGTGCAACTTTCTCGGCGCTATCGCATCGTCGACCCTTCGGGCAGCGCGAGGAAAATTCACGAAGGAGAGGTGCCGAGAGGTGGCGGTGTGGCTCTATGGTTGGGGGTACTCCTATCGATCCTTCTACAGCCGGAAGTTTCTTCTTTCAGCGCTAGCCTCGCCTTCGGTTCATCTTTCATCTTCATAGTCGGATACATAGATGACATGCGCCCCCTTCCACCTCTCTTGCGGCTCATCGTGCATTTGACCTCGGCCTGTATAGTGGTTTATGCTATCCCAGCACCCATTACGCTCTTGGAAAGGGCAATCTTGGTTTTTTGGGTGACCGGCATGACCAGCGCCTTTAACCTCATAGACGGGCTGAACGGCCTTTTGCTTTCGATCTTCGCTGCATCTGCCATTTTGGCGCTTATATGGACAGATCAATGGGCATGGGTACCTCTCTTGGGCATGGCCTTAGGGGCGCTATGGTGGAATTTCCCCGAGGCGCGCACCTTCTTGGGCGATGGGGGGAGCACATTATTAGGTTTTTTGTATGCCTCGCTGATCTCCAATTACGTGGCGTCTAAGGGGGCTTCTGCCTTGGCGGTCCTTGTGGTCATAGCCATCCTCGGCGGTATTCCGTTGATAGATACGTTGACTTCTATTGTTCGCAGGCTCGCCGAGCATAGGTCTCCCTTCTCTCCGGACAGAGGTCATATCCACCACAGACTGATAGACAGCGGACTCTCGCGGGGTGCTGCAGTGGCGACGTTGGTGAGCCTTCATGTCCTTTGCATAACCTGCGGTTTTGTCCTGCTCGATCATATAGCCGGATGAAGCCGGTCAATGGAGGGCTTTCATGGATCTTTTGACCTGTTGTGTCGTGGGCACGAGGCCGGAGGCGATAAAGATGGCTCCGGTGATTATGGAACTTCGCAAAGAATGCGGAGTGCATCCGTATGTCCTTGCGACAGGACAGCATGCTGAGATGCTTCGTCAATCGTTGAGCTTTTTCCAAATACTCCCCGACGCAGATTTGGCCATTATGAAAGACAGGCAAAGCCTGGATTACATCACAGCGTCGGTCTTATCGGGGGTCGGGGAGGTGCTTGATAAAGTAAGGCCCGATCTGGTTTTGGTCCATGGCGACACGAGTACCACTTTTGCCTCTGCCTTGGCCGCCTTCTACCGCCGCATACCTGTGGGCCATGTGGAAGCTGGCCTCAGGAGCGGAAATCTGTACCTCCCATTTCCAGAGGAAGCCAATCGCCTCCTCGTCGATCGCATATCCACCCTTTTGTTCGCACCCACCGAATGGGCCAAAGACAATCTCTTGGCCGAAGGCTATGATGCTTTCAAAATATGGGTCACAGGCAATACAGTCATAGATGCCCTTCTTTGGGGTATTGAAAGGGTGAAAAGTCCAAGTCTCCCTGAACTTAAGCAAATACCGGAGTCAGATCGAATCTTGCTCCTCACCGCTCACAGGCGCGAATCGTGGGGAGAACCGCTTTATGCAATATGCCGGGCGCTGAGACAAATTCTCGCGGAAGAAAGCGGATTGTGGGCGGTGATTCCAGTTCATAAAAATCCCGCTGTCAGAGAGATTATGGCAAAGGAGCTTTATGGGATATCCAAGGTTATCTTATGCGAGCCTTTGGATTATCCGGACTTTATATGGGCCATGAAGCGCAGCACGCTGATCTTGAGCGACAGTGGAGGCATTCAAGAGGAGGCCACAGCCATTAAAAAGCCTGTCCTCGTCCTCCGCGAAGTCACAGAACGCCCTGAAGCTTTAAACAGCGGCACAGCCATCCTGGTGGGTCACGATACCGAAAAAATTGTGGAAGAGAGCTTGCGTCTACTGCGTTCAAATGAGGCGTACGAAGAGCTCGTCGAGCGCTCTGGCTATCCTTTTGGCACGGGAGATGCTGCAAAAAAGATCGTGGCCGCCATAAAAGAAGCCGCACAAAAAGGATATCTTCGTGATGTTTTGGGAGGAGGGATTAAGTGAGTCAGGTTCTCTGCATCCGAGGCGGTCGTCCCTTGAGGGGCAGCATTGTGGCTCAAGGTTCCAAGAATGCCACACTACCGATTATGGCGGCAGCTCTCTTGCTCAAAGGCGGAAAACTCAGACTGAAGCGGGTGCCTAATTTGCTCGACATCGCAACTATGGCAGACCTATTGAAGTATCTCGGCGCTCGTGTGGATTTCGATAACCACGAGATGTCGATAGAGGTTCCGGAGGAGATATCTTGGGAAACGCCTCCGTCTTTGGTGCGTAAGATGCGGGCCTCGTCTTTGGTATTGGGGCCGTTGCTTTCCAGGTGCGGGAAGGCTGTCCTTCCCTTGCCTGGAGGATGCGCTATAGGCAGTCGCCCCATAGATCTACACTTAAAGGGCCTTTCAAAAATGGGCGCGTCCATCGAAGTGGCTCACGGAGCGGTTACAGCTGAAGCCAGTGAACTTCGGGGCACTAGGATATATCTTGACTTTCCTTCAGTAGGAGCTACGGAGAACGTACTGATGGCAGCCGTATTTGCGAAAGGGGAAACGCTCATAGAAAATGCTGCTCGGGAACCGGAAATTGCCAACTTGACCCAAGCCTTGAGGGAGATGGGAGCCGATATAAGCGGTGAAGGCACAGGTATAATACGCATTCGAGGCGTAGATGCGCTACGCGATGCCGAAGTTGAGATAATTCCCGATCGTATAGAGGCTTCTACCTATCTCCTCGCCGGGGTCATCACGGGCGGCGAGGTGACAGTGAGGGGCGTCATCTTGGAGCATTTAGATGCCCTGTTGGCCAAGCTTGAAGAGGCTGGCGCCACGGTTGTGAGAAACGAAGCGGAAGTGAAGGCCTGTGCTAAGAATAGGCTTCATAGTATCAATGTAAAGACGCTCCCATATCCCGGCTTCCCCACAGATCTGCAACCCCAAATGATGGCCGTGCTCTCTCTGGCCTCGGGGACCAGCGTGATACGCGAGGAAATCTTTGAAGCGAGATTTCTCCACGTGGGCGACCTTAAACGAATGGGTGCGGCCATAGAGGTCCAGGGCAATATGGCGATAGTAAAGGGGTGCCCTGAACTTATGGGTTGCGATGTCAAGGCTACGGACTTGAGGGCAGGTGCTGCTCTGATATTGGCTGGCCTGGCCGCCAAAGGCGAGACGAGGGTGCACGCACTTCAACATATTTGGAGAGGCTACGAGCAGATAGAGGAGAAGATCGCCTCTTTGGGGGCCTCTTTAAACCTCGCTGAGATGGCTGAGGAGGAGGTCAAATGGTGACGTTTTTGACGAGAGTCCGAGGAGGAAGATGCCGATGCCTTGGTTAAAAGAGTTGACCAGAAAAGCTCTAAAGGATCTCGAACCATATAAACCTGGAAAACCCATCGAGGAATTAAAACGGGAACTGGGGCTCAAAGAAGCGATAAAGCTTTGCTCCAATGAGAATCCATGGCCTTTGCCCAATTCAGTGATAGAAGCTGCGAATAGCGCCATAAAGGAGATCAATCGTTATCCTGACCCGGAAGCATACCGTTTAAGGAGAGCAATTGCGAAAAAATGGGGCGTCTCGCCTGCCGAAGTGATTGTAGGGGGTGGCACGGAGGGGATCCTTTACACCCTCTTTCAAGCCATCCTCGAGGACGGAGAAGAAGTGGTATTCCCATTTCCCACCTATCCTCTTTACGGAGTGGCCGCCCTTGCAGCCGGGGGGCGTTGTGTCAAAGTCCCCTTCGAAGATGGCTTCGCCTTCCCGATGGAAGCCCTTAAGGCCGCTTGCACAGATAAGGCAAAGGCTATGGTGCTGTGCAATCCGAACAACCCAACTGGGAATTTCATATCTCGCCACGACCTATTAGACTTGGCCGCATATTTGGAATCACAGCGGGTTTTGCTGATAGTGGATGAAGCTTATGCCGACTTCGTCGATGACCCATCTTATTTGGCAGGCCTTGATTTATTCAGAGAAATAGGCAAAGTGGTCATCATAAGGACATTCTCCAAAGCCTATGGTTTGGCTGCGCTGCGCGTAGCCTTTGCTATCGCGCCAACACCTGTGGTAGATTCGTATGCCAAAGTGAGAAGCGTGTTTGAGGTAAACACTATAGCTCAACGCGCAGCATTAGCGGCGTTAGCAGAAGATAAATATATTGAAGAAGTGAGGGAGAAAGTTATAGAAGAACGAGGGAAGCTCTTCAGCGCCCTCTCTGATATAGGCTTACATGTCATAAATACGACTACTAACTTCCTCTTGATTCTTCATCCTGCTTCAGATGAGATCTATGATGAATTACTGAAAGAAGGGATAATAGTACGACCGGGTAAAGATCTGGGACTTCCCAACTCCCTTCGAGTTAGCATTGGCATACCTGAGGAAAACGAGCAATTCATCATCGCGCTCAAAAAGGTGCTGAAACGCGTTGAGGGACGGTAAAGATTCTGTCCTCATCGATGTTTGCGTCATAGCGTTCATCGGCCCAGCCGGCACTGGCAAGAGTCAGAGAGCTCAATACGTGGCTTACAAGCGAGGCGTCGATCTGATAATAGACGACGGCCTTGTTGTGAAAAAGGGACAAATGTTATGCGGCAAAAGCGCGAAGGCCGAGCGTAACTTGGTGAGCGCCATCCGACGAGCCCTTTTTGAATTTCCGGACCATCGCAGAGAGGTAAGGGATTTCTTAAAACGAACCAAGCCCGGCTCAGTGCTTATTATAGCTACATCTGAGGGAATGGCGCGCACTATCGCCAAAAACTTGGCGCTTCCAGAGCCAAAAGAGTTTATCCGCATAGAAGACGTCGCTACGCCTGAGGAGATCAATCAAGCGAGAGAGGAACGACTGCGGGCGAAAAGGCATGTGATACCAATCTCTCATGCTCATGTTCGCAAGAATTTTGCTGGCAAACTCGTAAGTCACATCAAGGCCTTACTCAGTTCACCTGATAATTTATTAGAGGAAGAGAGAACGGTCGTCAATCCTCCCTTCAGCTTTTACGGTCAACTTCAGATAGATCCTAGCGTAGTTGAACAATTGGCTGTTTATTTTGCAAAGCGCACTGCTCAGGTGAAAAAAATAGAAGAGGTGAAGGCCAAACCCGAGGAGGATGGCGTGGCCTTGAGCATCGGCGTGGTCTTGGACAAAGGCCCTTCGTCTTTTTTAGCAGTTGGACAACAATTAAAACAACGTATTGCCTCAGCGGTAGGATATTTTACTGGCTTAGAAATAAAACGGGTCGACATACTTATTCGGCGAGGCGATAAAAATGAGGCATGAGGATTTAATATACGCTCCAAGCACCGAAGAGAGAAGGACCAAGAGGCTTCAGGCGTGGGAAACCTTGATCGAGGCGGTCAGGGAATGTCGAAAGTGCCCTTTATGCAACTCCAGGACACAAAGCGTCTTCGGCGACGGGCCGATCGATACCGATTTGATGTTTATAGGGGAAGCGCCGGGTGCAGATGAAGATGCGCAAGGTAAACCCTTCGTGGGCAGGGCAGGACAATTGCTCAACAGGATTTTAGAGGCTGCTGGCATTGCACGGGAAAGCATCTTTATAACGAATGTGGTCAAGTGCCGCCCACCTAACAATCGCGTCCCTGCTGTGGAGGAGATGATGCGCTGCGATCCACACCTTCAGTCGCAGATATCTCTCATACAGCCGAAGATAATAATCTGCCTCGGCAGCACTCCCGTCAAATGGATATTGAAGACCACAGAAGGGATAACGAATTTAAGGGGGCGTTGGTTCGACTGGAAGGGGATAAAAGTCATACCGATGTTTCATCCCAGCTATCTCTTGAGGAACCCCTCGAGCAAAATCGGTAGCCCGAAGCACTTGACATGGCTCGATATACAAAAAGTGAAGGAGGAGTGGGAGAAAATGAGAACGAGATCTCCCGAAAGCGATGCCGGCAGAAACTGATGCTACCAGCTGGCTACCATCTCACGTTGCCATAATTATGGATGGAAATGGGAGATGGGCCCTCAAGCGCGGTCTGCCGCGCATAATGGGGCATTACGCAGGCGTGAGAGCTGTCGAGAGAACAGTGCGCGCAGCTGCTGATATTGGGATACCCCATCTTTCTCTCTATGCATTTTCTACAGAGAACTGGCGAAGGCCTCTTTCGGAAGTGAAAGGCCTGATGAACTTGTTTCGCTATTATATAAGGAAAAAGATCAAAGAATTATGCAATGAAGGCGTGCGCCTGCGATTTGCCGGGCGCACATGGGAGCTCTCCGAGGATATCCGCAAAATCATCGAGGAAGCGGAGAATACAACTGCTCATGGAGGCAGACTCGACCTCGTCGTATGCTTTAATTACGGGGGTAGGCAAGAGCTCCTCGATGCCATAAACAGCATCGTCGAAGAGGATGGAAGGGAAGGGGCAGTGACCGAAGAGGCGATACGCAGACATCTTTACCTGCCCGATCTGCCAGACCCGGACTTGATTATCAGGACAAGCGGCGAACATCGCCTCAGCAACTTTTGGCTTTGGCAAAGCTCCTATTCGGAGCTATACTTTACATCTACCCTTTGGCCCGACTTTGGGAAAGAAGAGTTGGATTCGGCTTTAGAAGACTATGCTAAAAGAGAGAGGCGTTTCGGTGCGGTATAAATTAGACGACGAACTTTTAAGGCGCACGGTAAGCGGCTTAGTGTTGGCTGTCGCTTTTTTAAGCGGCATTTACGTAGGAGGAATTTATTGGCAGCTTTTGTGTTCAACGGTTGCACTCTTATCCCTGCGGGAATATTACGGGTTGCTCTCTATTCATTTTCATGTATCTAAGGGCATCGGGTTCGGAGCTGCAATAGCGATCCTCAGCGCTACATGGTGCAGCACTCGAGCAGAAATATATCTGGTGATCTTGGTCGTTTCTACATTTGCCGTCTTTATATGTGAGATAATTCGTCGAGAGTTGAAAGGGTACAGTACGGCTTTACACAATGTAGGAGGAACGCTAAGCGGTCTCCTTTATGTGGTCCTCCCCTGGTCTTTCATCATCCAGCTGAGGTTTAATCCGCTCGGCCCGATCTTGCTGCTCGCGCTATTTGCGTGCACATGGAGCTGCGATGTGGTGGCCTTTTTTGCTGGAAAAAGATGGGGGAGAGCGCCTCTTTCGCCAGCCGTGAGTCCCAAAAAGACATGGGAAGGTTTCTTCAGCGGCTTACTTGCGAGCATTCTCTGCGCCACCTTTATCGCTTACGCCTTGGCCTTGCCTCCCTTTCCTTTGGTGCTTATGGGAATCTTAGTGGGAATAGCCGGCCAGTTGGGCGATTTGAGCGAGTCGCTTCTCAAAAGGGAGACGGGGGTCAAAGACAGCGGTCATCTCATACCTGGCCACGGAGGATTACTCGATCGCTTTGACAGTATAATCTTAAGCGGCACGCTTTTCTACTTGTTATTCGAGCTCTTGCTTTGATTACAAATCAGCTACCAGTTCTTAACATGGCTTGATAGCTTGTAAAATAAGAGGTGATTTTTCAGCGTGTTGATGTCAATTGTGGCATTCCTAATAGTGATAGGCATAAGCGTAATTCTGCACGAGATGGGCCATTTTTTGGCGGCCCGGAAGTGTGATGTTCAAGTTCATGAATTTGCCTTCGGAATGGGTCCTGCCTTGTATAAGCGTCGCAAAGGGGAGACCATATGGTCGTTCAGAATCTTCCCCATAGGTGGGTTCGTCCGCTTAGCAGGCATGGGAGAAACGCAAGAAGGCGAGATAGACGATCCACGGCGCAGTTTCTACCAAAAGAGCGCTGGAGCTCGCGCCCTTTTGTTGGCCAGTGGGCCGTTTGTCAATGTGCTGCTGGCATTCCTCTTATCCTCTCTTTTTCTCTGCGCTCACGGGGTCTTAGACCTGAGCCACCCGACAGTTGGCGAGGTTATGGCCGGCTTCCCTGCCGAGGAAATCGGCCTGCGGCCTGGAGACACAGTAGTCCAAGTCGGTGAAGTGGAAGTTAAAACGTGGGTAGAGATGTCTCAAGCTCTTCGGGAAAAGGCGAAAGAAGATGGAAGGGTCGACTTGGTGGCTAAGAGGAATGGAGAAAAGGTTCAATTCAGTGATGTAGAGCTTCTCCTCGATCCACAATACGGCATTCCTCTACTCGGTATACGCCCTGCCATGATTAAATACCCGCCTCATCGCGCACTCACTGGGGCATTTACCTATCTCTGGCAGATGAGCAAACAGATGGTGACAGCTATTATAGGTTGGATTTCTGGGCGCCAGAAAGTCGAGGTGGCCGGTCCATTGGGCATCGCTGCGATGGCCGGAGAGGCCGTTAAAGAGGGATGGTGGAGCTTCATCTCGTTTTTAGCCGTGATTAACCTAAATCTCGGCATTTTAAATTTAGTGCCCTTCCCCGCCCTTGACGGAGGAAGGTTGCTCTTCGTGCTGGTCGAAATGACAAGCAGAAAGAAAGTATCAGAACGCCTGGAGAATTATATCCATATGGTAGGCTTCGCTGTGTTAATAGGTTTAATATTGCTCGTGACATGGCAAGACGTCATGCGCTTACTCAAATAGAGGTGTTGAGAAAATGAAAAAGTGCGTCGTTGTAGGGAGCCTTGCCATAGGTGGCAGAGCTCCTATAAGGGTGGAAAGCATGCTCAAGACCCCATTGAGCGAAAGCGATTCACTTTTTAAAGAGATGGATGAGCTCGTCGACGCGGGGTGCGAGCTTGTGAGGGTTGCCTTCCCAGATGTCTCCCTCAAGGAAAACCTTGCCGAACTTGTATCCCGTTCTCGAATCCCAGTCATGGCCGATATTCACTTTGACCATCGTTTGGCTATCGCCGCTATGGAGGCAGGGTGTGCGGCGATACGCACAAACCCCGGAAATATGGATAGCAGGCATATCGGGGCAGTGGTAGAGATAGCGAAAGAGCGAGGGAGCACGATAAGGATAGGCTCAAATAGCGGCTCCGTTAACAGAAAACAAACGGAGGAGGCAAAGGGAGACAAAGCCAAGGCCCTTTTTTTGGCCGTCAAGGAGCAAGCCGATCTGCTTTTGGGTTTGGGCTTTGATAAAATCATCCTCTCCGCGAAGTCCACATCAGTCCCAATTACAGTCAGAGCCAATGCGCTGCTGGCTCAGGCCTATCCCAACCTCCCTTTTCACGTGGGCATTACAGAGGCAGGGCCCGGAATAGAAGGGATCGTTAAGGGCGCAGTAGGCCTTTCCCTCCTGTTGAGCCAGGGCATCGGGGACACAATTAGAGTGAGCTTGACCGGGCCATCCGTCGAAGAGGTGCGCGTGGGGTATGCCATATTGAGCGCTTTAGAAGTGCGCCATAAGGGAGTGCAGATCATATCTTGTCCGTTGTGCGGCAGGCGGCGTGTAGACGTCACATCCCTCCTGTCCGTAATAAAGCCACACCTCGAAGGATTGCCGGATGGATTGAAGGTGGCAGTCATGGGGTGCGAGGTTAACGGCCCGCGCGAGGCTCAGGAGGCGGATTTGGGTTTTGCTGGCTCTCCTCATGGGGTTGTAGCCTTTTCGGCCGGTAGAGTCGAGGCGCATATTTCAGCGGACAAGATTGACGAGGAGTTGCCCAAAATAGTGGAAGAATGGAAGCGAAGACGAGGGATGAGTGATCAGTGATGAGTGATGTATTTACGGATTACGGGTAACGAATCACGCATCACTGGGAGATGTGCATTCATCGCTTCGCTGTATAAGGCGCAACCGATCATCGATTACTCATTAAAGCCCACAAAAACAAAGAACAGAGCTGAGTGATTATTGACGGCGCATCTGTAGAAGCTATAATGAACCCGCTCGACGATCTTTGAATTTACAACCAGAGGAGGGTGTTGTGTTTAATGCTCCCACTGCCAACGTTATATATGCTTGTAGTGGGCAAAGGCGAAGGCAAAAAGAAGCTTACCGCTTTTGACGTTGCGCTATTGGACGCAGGTATAGGCAATATGAACCTGCTGAGGGTAAGCAGTGTCTTACCACCTGGCTGTACGCTGGCAAGCCGCCTCGATATCCCTGCCGGTTCTCTCTTGCCAGTGGCGTACGGCTCCATCACGAGCGACGTGCCAGGAGAGAGGATCGCGGCGGCCATCGGCGTGGGTGTCCCAGAAGACCCGGCGCTATCCGGTATGATTATGGAATTCTCCGCCTTCACTTCAGCTGATGAGGCTTCCCTGAGGGTCGAAGAGATGGTAAGAGAGGCGTTTGCCTTTCGCGGTTACCCCTTGAAAGAAGTCAAAGTTAAGGCTATTGAGCACGTGGTGGACGAATGCGGAGCCGTCATAGCGGCGTGTCCATTATTCTACGAGCGGGAGCGTTGATGTTATGCAACCGATGGACAGACGAAGCCCAAATCTGTGGTATACGGAGTATCAAAAACCAGACATGCGCTTAGGCCTTCGTATAAAGGAGATATTGGTCGACAAACAAACCCAGTATCAGCATATCCTGGTGGTAAAAACGGCGGAATACGGAAGACTTTTAGCCCTGGACGGAGCTATTCAGCTCACAGAGAAGGATGAATTCACCTACCACGAGATGATAACCCATGTGGCCATGTGCGCTCATCCTGCCCCTAAGAGAGTATTAGTGGTGGGCGGTGGGGATGGTGGCGTCGTGCGTGAGGTCATCAAACACGACTCGGTGGAGCGGGTAACGTTGGTGGATATAGATGAAGCTGTCATAGAGACATCGCGCGCGTACTTTCCTTCTGTAAGCTGTGCCTTAGACCATCCCAAGGTTGAGATAGCGACCATGGATGCCCTGGTCTATGTGAAGGAGCACGTAGATGAATTCAACGTCATCGTCGTCGACAGCACCGATCCCGTTGATTTTGCTGCCGGGCTATACGAGAGATCCTTTTTTGTCACCGCCGCCAGCGCACTCAAAGGTGATGGAATGATAGTAGCTCAGACCGAGTCTCCCTTCGCCGAGCCAGAGATCGTCTCCTCTACGTTTTCCGCCCTCAGCGAAGCCTTCCCTATATCATTTCTGTATTGGGGAGTTGTCCCTACATATCCCACTGGACTGTGGACCTATGCCATAGGTTCGAAGCTCTACGATCCCAGAGAGACGAGGAGTCCTGCACCGCTCGATGTGCGCTACTATACTAAGGAGCTGCACCGCTCTGCCTTTATCCTGCCCAAGTTCTTGAAAGATTTAATTGGAGGAGATGCTCAAGTGCAGACAAAGCAAAAGGCATGTCGCGCTACATAGGAAGCAACCGCAATTTATCTTGGGCGCAGTGGGTTATCGTAGGCGCACCTATGGATGCTACGGCTTCGCGCATCGGCGGGAGTCGACTTGGACCTGAAGCGATAAGGTCAGAATCACTACATCTTGAGTCATTCAGTCTTTATCACCTCAAAGATGTCGCTGACGTCCCTTTTTGCGATGTGGGCGATCTCGCTTTGTCGCCAGGAGATGTAGACCGAGCCATGGGCATTATAGAGGCCACGAGCCGCAAATTCATCGAGCGAAAAAAGAAGGTCCTGCTGCTCGGAGGCGATCATCTGGTATCTTACGGTGCTATAAAGGCGGCGTCTTGCGCCTGGCCTCATCTACGGGTGGTTCACCTGGACGCTCATGCTGACTTGAGAGATTGTTGGATGGGAAGCCGCTTCAGTCACGCTACTGTGATGAGGCGAGCAGCAGAGGATTGTCTTGAGGAGACGAAGAGGCTTTATCAGTTTGGAATCCGCTCATGTTCAGCCGAAGAATACGACTGGGGCATGAATCACACCCATCTCTTTCCCTTCAATCTGACGAAGATCGAAGATTGTTTGGACGAACTCAGCGGCGTTCCCATATACGTTTCTATAGATGTAGACGTAGTGGATCCTTCTGCCGCTCCTGGGACGGGCACGCCAGAACCTGGGGGCGTCACTCTGGGTGAACTCCTCAGGGCGCTCGAAACGATGAAAGGCTTAGATGTGGTAGGAATTGACATAGTGGAGGTGTCGCCACCTCAAGACATAAATGGCATCACCGCTGCGCTGGCTGCTAAGGTAATCAGAGAAGCGCTCATCCTGTGGGGTTGACGAGAAGCGCAAAAAGCGATGGGAGGGAGCGAAATGGCAAAAAATCTGAAAGGCAGACATATGTTGACGCTGAGGAATTATTCCCCAGACGAGATTCACTTTATCCTTGACTTATCCGAAAGCCTTAAATCTAAGAGAAGGTCCGGCATCGGGGGCAATTTGCTGGCCGGAAAGAACGTAGCACTCATATTTGAAAAGCCTTCTACGCGGACGAGGTGCGCATTCACAGTTGCCTGTCTTGAGGAAGGCGGGCATGCCGAATATCTCGGCAAGGATGACATCCACTTGGGCCACAAAGAAGACGTCAAAGATACCGCTCGAGTATTGGGAAGGATGTTCGATGGCATCCAGTTCAGAGGATTCAAACAGGCCACATTGGAAGAGCTCGCCGCCTATGCTGGAGTGCCCGTGTGGAATGGCCTCACCGATGAATACCACCCGACCCAGGCCTTAGCCGATCTCCTGACGCTAAAGGAAAACTTCGGCAGCCTCTGTGGTCTCAAGCTCGCGTATGTGGGCGATGGGCGCAACAACGTGGCTAAATCGCTGATGATAGGGGCATCGAAGGTGGGCATAAACTACGTCATCGCTTCGCCTAGCTCCCTTTTCCCGCCTGAAGAACTTGTCCTTGAGTGTCGCACCAATGCCGAAATAAGCGGCGGGTCAGTTGAAGTAACGGAAGACCCTAAAGAAGCAGTCAAAGGAGCTCACGCCATTTATACAGACGTATGGGCATCCATGGGCGAGGAGGATAAACTCAAGGATAGAATAGCCCTCTTGCGCCCGTATCAGGTAAATTTGGAACTCATGTCCGCTACCGGCTTGAGGGAGTCGATCTTCCTTCACTGCCTGCCTGCCGTCAAGGGTAACGAGGTGACCGAGGAGGTCTTCGAATCGACTCAGTCTAAAGTATTTGATGAGGCAGAGAATCGGCTGCACACGATAAAGGCCGTGATGGTGGCCACTATCGGCAATGTATGAAGTGAGGCAAGAGGTAAAGAGGTAAAATGGATAGAGAAATCAGACGTTTTCGCTGTGCAAGTTGTGGGGAGGAGTTCGCAGCAGAAGGCGAATCGGTCAAGTGTCCCCACTGCCGAGGCAAAGCGCTCATTTTGATCGAGGGTTCATCGTTTCGCAAGGGCGGCTGCCTTCCTTCAGGTTCGACCTGAGGTATATAAATGGCGACGGTCTGTCGTCCTCTATAGCGGCGAAGTTATCACTGGATGTGTTTCTTCTATGCCTTTGAGGGAAGAAAGAGTTGTGATGAACTGTCTCATCTCTTCAACTTCCCCGCGCAGGACGATCACTTCGAGGCAACGTCGGGGGTCTATGTGCACATGCGTCGTGCAGATTATGACGCGACTGAAGTGGTGTTGAAGCTCGGTGAGAGAGCTCACGGCGTCGTTACGGTGATGATCGTATACTATTGTGACAGTTCCAAAGACTTCGCCGCTCTTTTCCTCCCACTGAGATTGGGCGATGAAGCTGCGCATGACCTGGCGTACTGCCTCGGAGCGATTGTGCATGCCTGACCTCGAAAGCCAGCGATCGAATTCCTCAAGCAGCTGCTCTGGGACCGACACGCTGAAGCGTACCAACTCTTCCATGGCGAGACCTCCTTGCGCGCTTGCGCGATATATGAACTCAAAGGGCATTTTACCTCAAAGGGGGGATAATGAGCGGAATGAAAGAGCTTTTGGTGAGTCTGGCGCGACCAGGCGAACCTTGGAATGCGAAAAGCCTTGAAGCAGCTCTTGACACAACTCCTGCCACTGACATAGTCGTATTGCCCTTTGTCGTTTCCCTTGAGGCGCAGGTAAAAGGCCTTGACCTTATAGAAGCGTCGAAGCGTTGGGCTAAGGATGAGGTAAAATGGGCGATCTTAGGCCCCATCGCTCAGACCAACGGCCCCAAGGTGTTTAATAGCATCTATGTGATAAACGACGGCGGAGGCTTGGAGGCGCTTTGCGAAAGACCAAACAAGATCGCCTCTTTTTTCTCGTACAAAGGGCTCCTTATGGGATGCATTACTTGTGAAGAGTTGCTTTCGCCTGAAAACGTCAGCATTGCAGCTCGCGGTGGTGCAAGAATATTGTTTGCCATCGGCAAAAGGCCTTCCATCAACCCTGAAGCCTTCGAAGCCTTAGTGCGAGTGAGGGCTTTGGAAAATGCCACCTTTCTCTTGGCCTCCGATGGAGATTCTTTTTGGGCTTTCTCTCATAGCGGCGAAGCGATCTGCGAGACAGATGCTCGCACAGCCCGTTTAGCGCGGGTTGACCGTCTCATAGCGAGGCAAATGCGCAAAACCTCTGAGGCCATCGGACGCTTGTGAGCGGTTGTGTTAAAATATTGAAATTAACGGGGTCGCTCAACCGTTGCCCGAGCGAGGAGGCGTCATCTTGTATCGCGATACCAAGATCATAGTCGAGAGAATCGAAAGCTGGCTTGAAGAGCAGATCATCGCTGCTGGAGCTAAAGGCGGCGTTGTAGGCATAAGCGGTGGTGTGGACAGCGCAGTGGTGGCGGTCTTATTGAAACGGGTCTTTGGGGATAATATGCTTTCCGTAATCATGCCATGCGAAAGCTTGCATAGCGATGTGGAACATGCCGAATTGCTTGCCCGCACTTTCAGCCTACCATGCATAACGGTAGATTTAGAGCCGGCCTTTAAGGGTCTGCTGTCCGCACTTCCATCCAATATGAATATAATTCCCATGGCGAGGGCCAACATAAAGCCGAGGTTGCGCATGACGACCCTTTACCTGCTCGGCCAACAACATGGATACTTGGTGTGCGGCACCGGAAACAAGGTCGAGATAACAGTCGGTTATTTTACCAAATACGGCGATGGGGGGGCCGATCTGCTTCCTTTAGGAGATCTGCTCAAAGGTGAGGTCAGGAACGTCGCCAAATTTTTGGGAGTACCGGAGGAAATCGTGAACAAAACCCCCTCGGCGGGGCTGTGGGAGGGGCAAACTGACGAAGGCGAAATGGGCGTCACTTATGACGCTTTAGACCGCTATCTGGCGTTGGGAGAAGGGGATGAACGAGTGGCCAAATTCATCGAGGAGGCCCGTAGGAGGACGGAGCACAAGCGCCTTCCGCCCCCAATTTGCCAGATCGGTTAGGCTTATTAAGAGGTGACGAGAGATGTCAGGTCATTCCAAGTGGGCTAATATCAAGTATCGCAAAGCAACTCAAGACGCAAAAAGGGGCAAGCTCTTTCAGAAGCTCGTCAGGGCTATAATTGTGGCGGCAAGAGAGGGCGGCGGAGACCCATCTATGAACATTCGCCTCAAGACCGCCATTGAAAGGGCCAGAGAGGCCAACGTGCCGATGGATAACATAGAACGCGCCATAAAGCGCGGCACCGGCGAGTCGGAAGGAGTTCAGTATGAGGAGGTCTTCTACGAAGGTTACGGCCCTTGTGGAGTCGCCATTTTAGTGGAGGCGTTGACAGACAATCGCAATAAGACTGCCTCTGAAATGCGCACGCTCTTCAGCAGAAATGGGGGCTCCCTCGGCGAGGCGGGGTGTGTGTCTTGGATGTTCGAACGCCGCGGGGTGATCCGCATAACCGGCGAAGGGCTTGATGAAGACGAGCTTTTGTCTGTAGCGCTCGAGGCAGGGGCGGATGACGTGAAGAACGAAGACGGCGAGTTCGTCGTATATTGCGACCCTGCCACATTCAGCAAAGTTAAAGGTGCCCTTGGAGGGCATGGATTTGCCGTGAGTGGAGCTGAGGTTGGAATGGTGCCTAAATCTACAGTCTCCATCTCAGACAAGGACGACGCGCATAAAGTTGTGAGGCTTTTGAACCTTTTGGAGGATCATGACGACGTGCAAAACGTCTATGCCAACTTCGATATCCCAGATGAGATCCTGGAAGAAGTCTCCAGCGTTTGAGATCCCGTGCCGCTGCATGGGGATCGACCCTGGCATAGGCCGCCTGGGATTCGGCGTGATAGAATGTGACGGCTCGCGCTGTGGATTGATGACGAGCGGTTGCATAGAGACGAATTCATCTTCATCAACTGCTCATAGGCTTCGACAAATCTATGAAGAACTGAAAGAACAGGTAGAGGGTTTCTCGCCACAATTGGTCGCCGTAGAAAGGCTCTTCTTCGGCAGAAATACGACCACGGCCGAGCTTGTCTGGCAAGCGAGAGGCGTGGTCCTGTTGCTGGCGGCGCAGAGAGACCTCCCATTGGTTGAGCCAAAGCCTGCAGAGATCAAAAATGCCATATGTGGCTATGGAAGGGCCCCCAAAGACCAAGTCCAGAGGATGGTCGCTGCTATGTTGGGACTCGATACGGTTCCCACCCCTGATGATGTTGCCGACGCCTTGGCCTGTGCCATTACAGCTTTGGTCATGGCCGGGGCCATGCCGTAAGGCGAGGTTGAAAAGAGATGCTGAGGTTTCTTCGTGGAGAGATCGCATCGATCGGTTCGGATTGTCTGACGCTCGATGTGGGCGGCATGGGATTTGAGATAATCTGTACAAGGTCGGTCTTAAAGGAGCATAAGGTAGGAGATGTCATTAAAATCCCCGTATTTTTGCACGTGAGCGATGGGGGGTTATCCCTCTATGGCTTTTGCGATGAATTAGAAAGGGATCTCTTCTTCGCCCTGAGGCGAGTTAAAGGCGTCGGCAACAAATTGGCGCTCTCAATGCTGCGTTCACTTCCCCCTCAGAGGCTGATCCGAGCGATATCTTCGGGCGCGACCGACGAACTCATCACAGCACCTGGCGTTGGCAAGCGCATGGCAGAGCGCATATGTTTCGAGCTGAAAGAAGGATTAGGTGGGCTTTCTCCCGACCTTTCTGAGCCATTTAAAGGAGACGAAAACGCGGCCGAAAAGACAGTTATCGAGGCACTCAAGATCTTGGGATTCAACGACAGGGAGATCGTCTTTGCGCTTGAGTGCACTAAGCGCAAAGGAGTCATCTCTGACGAAGCTCAGCTTCTACAAGCTACTTTAAGAGAATTGCAACGCAATCAAGTGGTGGTGTCAAATGGAAGCGGACAAGAAACGCCTGATTAGTCTTTCGCCAATTGAAGAGGACGAAGAAATACCATCTCTGCGTCCCCGTTCTTTAGAGGAGTTCGTGGGGCAAACGGAGATAGTGAAGAAGCTTCGCATATATGTTCGCGCTGCCGTTGAGCGCGACGAGCCCCTTGACCATGTCCTCTTGTATGGTCCACCCGGCCTTGGGAAGACTACTTTAGCTAGCATAATCGCCAGAGAGATGAAAGGAGAACTTCGAATGACATCTGGCCCCGCCTTGGAGAGGGCCGGAGACTTGGCTGCAATCCTCTCGAATCTCAGGCCTCATGACGTGCTTTTCATAGATGAGATTCATCGCCTCCCATCACAGGTCGAAGAGATACTCTATCCAGCCATGGAAGATTTTTCCATAAACATCGTAGTAGGCAAAGGGGCGATGGCTCGCAACTTGCGACTCAAACTTCCCCCTTTTACTCTCGTGGGGGCGACTACACGATTGGGCCTTCTCACATCTCCTCTGAGAGGTCGTTTCGGTATCGTGGAGCAGCTTTCTTTTTACGCGCCGGAGGAGTTGGCCTCAATCGTCCGCCGTGGCGCGGTTATCTTAGGAGTGAAGATCGAAGAGGGAGGTGCTTATGAAGTAGGGCGACGCGCTCGCGGCACGCCAAGGGTGGCCTTGAGGCTTTTAAAGAGGGTGCGCGATATCGCCCAAGTGCGAGGACACGATTATATAGATGAGGAGTTGGCAAGGTTAGCGCTGAGCATGATGGGTGTGGATGAAGAGGGGTTAGACGAAAGGGACAGGCGCTTTTTGCGCGCTTTAGTGGAACTCTTCGACGGCGGCCCTGCCGGACTTTCCACGCTCGCAGCTGCCTTAAACGAGGAAGCGCAGACAATCGAAGACATCTATGAACCATACCTCATACAAAAGGGCTATATCGAACGCACGCCAAGAGGGAGGAAGGCAACCCTGAAGGCTTTTGCATACTTGGGGCGACCTTGTCCCTGGGCCGACTATCGGCAGGTAAAGTTAATATCTGAGGAGTGAACTACATGGGCGATTTGGCCAAATTCCTCATATTCTTAGGGTGCAGCATTGTGGTGATAGGAGTTATACTGCTCGTCTTAGGGAAGGTGCCATTGCCTTTCGGCAAGCTTCCCGGAGATATCACAATCCATAAGAAAAATGTCGTCATATTTGCCCCTATCACTACAATGATAGTGGTGAGCTTGGTCTTAACCGTGCTACTCAATCTTTTTGCGAGGTGGTTTAAGTGATATCCAGAAAGCTAAACTTATTTATCGCTAAAAGGTTAGCAGGTGCGGCTTTGCTGATTTTTGTTTTATCGACCTGCACCGTCATAGCTCAAGGAGCTCAGGTAGATATATCTGTAGGCTTAGAATCTGGCATTACTACTGGCACTATAAACTCGTCTGGTGCCATAACTGCCGTCGACGCTTCCGGCAGAAGAGTTAACCTGGGCAAAAGCGCCAACTTTCGCGCAGAGAGCGGCCTTCGCACTTTGGTCATGGGCAAGACCAAGGCCAGTCTACCGGTAACGTTTACAAGCTCACGCTATCTTTCATGGAAGGGAAGGCCTTACAGGGGTCTTATACGGTTGGTCCCAAGTACGAAGGGACTTGCCGTGGTCAACGTTTTGCCGGTAGAAGATTACCTCAAGGGCGTCCTAAAAATGGAAGTCAACCCGGCTTGGCCCATGGAAGTGCTGAAGGCCCAAGCCATAGTAGCCAGGACGTATGCTATAAAAGGCCGCGGGCGCCATAAGAGCGAAGGTTTTGATCTGTGCGCTTTGCCTCACTGTCAGGTCTATAGAGGAGTCAACGCTGAGGATCCCAAGCTAAGCCAAGCCATAAAAGTAACAAGCGGTATGGTTATCACTTATCAAGGCAATCTTGCTCTCGTGTTTTATCACGCAGACAGCGGCGGCTATACTGCCGATGTAAAAGACGTTTGGGGAGGGTCTTACCCCTACCTAAGGCCAGTCGCTGAACCGTTTTCTTACCAATCTCCTTATAGCCAATGGAACCTTTCGCTTCCTATGAAAGAGATCGAAAACAGGCTTCGCAGGGCGGGCTTCGACGTGGGGGTGCTTTTGGGCCTGCAGTTTGAAAGCACAAGCCCGGGCGGCCGTGTGGACAGCGTAATACTCAACGGTTCCATGGGCACTCAAAAAATAAGCGGGCATGCCTTTCGCATGGCAATCGGACCAAATGAGTTGAGGAGCACCACATTCTCCGTCGACGGGATTCAACCGAAAGCGGTAGCCACAAATCCGACATCCTCGCCCACGACTCCATCGAGCGCCTCCTCAAATGCGGGCGAAAACACGCTCATCGCTCTGACCAAACAGGGATGCTTCACTCCCGATGAACTCATCGATATGCTCATGCATCCGGAGAAGCGCCAACATTATGTGCAAAAGGCGCTCTCCAAGAGAAAAAGCCCAATCCTTCCCTCCATTCCTACCCCTACAGTTACTCCTACGCCAACGCGCACTGCTGGGGGAATCGTGAGCTTTTACGGCAGGGGATGGGGACATGGCGTAGGCATGTCTCAGTGGGGAGCGAAGGCGATGGCAGAGCGAGGCTGGAGCGCGAGGCAGATTTTAAATCATTATTATCCCAATACCGAGATTTCGAAGCTCTATTGAAGCGGCACAAAGGAATGGCAATACCTGACCTGTATAAGACGCAATCATATGATTACCTCCTCCCTGAGGAGCTTATAGCCCAATCTCCTATAGAGCCGAGGGATGCCTCGCGCCTCATGGTATTGCGTCGCAATGAGGGCACAGTTGAACATCGCCGCTTCCGAGACATTGTGGAATATCTGGATCCCGGAGACCTTTTGGTAGCGAACGATACGCGCGTCATTCCAGCCCGCCTTCGCGGGAAGAAGGGATCGGGAGGAGAGGTAGAGATTTTTTTGCTCGCTCCGCTCGACGAGGAATCCAAAAAGTGGAAAGCTCTCGTGAAGCCTGGGCGAAGGGTAAGGGCAGGTCAGCTGATTTTTCTGAACTGTGGCATTCGTGTAGTGATAGACTCAGACCTTCCAGAGGGCATAAAGGTCGTTTCCTTTCCGGACGAAGTCGACGTAAGGGCACTTCTTAAAGAATTCGGAGAGGTTCCACTCCCGCCTTATATCCGCAAAAAAGATCTGCCATTTGAGCGTTACCAGACAGTGTTCGCCAAAAATGACGGTTCGGTAGCGGCTCCGACGGCTGGCCTCCACTTTACAGAAGCCCTAATGGCGTCGCTCAGACAAAAGGGAGTCATGTTGGCGTGGATAACACTGCACGTTGGACTTGGCACATTTCGTCCGGTAAAGGTAACCGATATCAAAGAGCATACGATGCACGCTGAACGTTATGTGATTTCCCCCGAAGTGGCTGAGCAAATCGCCAAAACCAAAGATAAAGGCAGGCGAGTGGTTGCTGTAGGCACGACAGTGGTGCGATGTCTTGAATCTGCAGCCCTTAAAAACGGTTCCGTGATGAGCGGTCCAGGCATCGCAAGCCTTTTCGTATATCCTGGATTTCAATTTCACATCGTCGATGCCCTCATAACGAACTTTCACCTGCCGAAGAGCACTCTCCTGATGCTCGTGACAGCGTTCGCAGGCTATGAGAATATAATGAAGGCGTATCAAATTGCGGTGAATGAGCGATATCGCTTTTTTTCGTTCGGCGACGCGATGCTAATTCTGTGAGGTAGATGAGATGTCTAAGAAGATCGCCCTTTCGGCATCGATCGCCGGATTGTATGTGGCACTGGTGCTCGCTTTCTCCCCTGTTTCTTTTGGGCCAGTACAGTTAAGAGTAGCAGAAGCGCTCACATTGCTGCCCGTTTTGTGGGCAGAGGCAATCCCTGGCCTATTCGTAGGGTGCGCGATATCCAACTTCTTCGGCGGCTTCGGAATCATCGATGTCGTCTTCGGCAGCGGCGCTACGCTTCTATCCGCGCTCCTCACGAGGAGAATGCCCAACTTGGCACTTGCGGCGTTGCCTCCCGTGATTATCAATGGTTTAGTTGTGGGAGGGTATCTATCTTATCTGTTATCCTTGCCCTTCATTCCGGCTCTGCTATACGTTTCAACAGGAGAGGCGATCGCATGCTTCGGCTTGGGGATACCCCTCGTCCTTGCTCTGCGTAAATCGCGTCTTTGAAATATAATTTATTCGGAGGTGATCCCTATGTGGCTTTGGGGTGCTTTTACGCCTCATCCCCCCATCATAGTACCCGAGGTGGGGCGTGGAAACGAGAGGGAAGCCCAATCGACTGTAGATGGCATGTTGAGGCTCGCAGAGGGGCTTCGCGGGCTTGAGCCTGAGCGGCTGCTCATCTTTACCCCTCACCAGATTTACAGGGAAGGCCTACTAATGCTGGCCGCAGATCGCTTCGTAGGGGACCTATCCCAGTTTGGCGCGTCGCAGGTGCGCATCCAAATGGGAGGAGATAAAGCGGCGACTGCGGCTCTCGAATCATATTTGCGCTCGCACAAAGTGCCGGTGCACCTCCGTGAAGGAAGCCGTCTTATGCTGGATCATGCAACCGTCGTCCCGCTTTATTTCTTGGCCAAGGCTTGGGGGAAAGTCCCACCCGCTATCTTGGCAAATCCGATAGGATTGACTTACAAAGAATCCTACCGGTTGGGAGAATTGCTGCGCGACTTCAACGACGGAGCGAAATGGGGACTCTTGTGCAGCGGCGACCTGTCACACAGACTTATACCCGGAGCTCCGGCTGGTTATAACCCGAGGGCTATAGCTTTCGATCGGACCGTTATCGAGTCGCTACGAAAGTCCTCTCCTGAGCCAATATGGAAGTTGTCCCCTCTCGAAATAGAGGAGGCAGGCGAGTGCGGTCTGCGATCTGCCTTGATTCTCCTCGGAGCTGCGCGAGGTGAGCCTATCGATGTCATCTCCTACGAAGGCCCCTTCGGCGTGGGTTACGGTGTGGCCCTTTGGCAACCGGTGGCAGTAGAAAAAAAGACAAGGGATGACTTATCGCCACACGTGAAGCTGGCGCGACTCACGCTCGAGCGCTACCTCTCGCAAAGGCGATTGCCTTCAAGAGAAGAGGTATCCAAGACCTTGGGCGAAAGCGCGACGCACCAGTTGGAGAGCCAGAGGCGATCCGCCTTCGTCAGCTTGAAAACGCGCGATAAAAACTTGAGGGGATGTATAGGGACAATAGTTCCAGCCTACGAAAACTTGCTTCGAGAGATCATGCATAACGCCGTTGCGGCCGCCACAGAAGATCCACGATTTCCTCCGGTAAGGCAAGAGGAGTTGGAGGAGCTTGTAATATCCGTGGACGTCCTCTCTGAGCCCGAGACGGTATCTTCTATCGACGAGTTGGACCCTAAGCGCTACGGCGTGATAGTCGCCAAGGGACATGTCAGAGGGGTACTGCTTCCGGATTTAGAGGGAGTGGACACACCCCAAGAACAGCTTTCCATCGCTGCTCAAAAGGCAGGCATTCGTTCGCTGGAAGGGGCTACGGTATATCGGTTCACCGTGGAGCGGTATGAGGAGGCCCGACAAAAATGATGTCAGGCGAAGCCACTCATCCAGCCCTATACTGGCACAGAGAAGGCGAGGCCGTCCGCTGCGATCTCTGTCCCCACCGCTGTTTACTGCCGCGAGGCGCACGTGGGGTGTGCGGCATTAGGGAACACGCGCCTTCCGGTGAGATGGTGACGCTAAACTGGGGGCTTGCTACCGCCCCCACCCTCGATCCTGTGGAAAAGAAACCCCTCTACCACTGGCGCCCGGGCACGCAGATTTTCTCCTTAGGCACGGTAGGATGCAATATGGCCTGCCCCTTTTGCCAGAATTGGCACCTTTCCAGAGGGGATGAAAAGTCGGGGCTCGTCCCCATAGCGCCTGAAGAATTGGTCGGCCTGGCGAAAAAATACAAGGGCAACGCTGTCGCGTTCACTTATAACGAGCCGTTTGTGTGGTATGAATTTGTCATCGCCAGCAGCAAATTGCTGAAGCAAGAAAATATAGCCGTCGTTCTGGTAACGAACGGTCTGATCCTTCCGGAACCGTTGAGTGCGCTTCTGCCTTACGTGGATGCCGCCAACGTGGACCTCAAGGCTTTTACCAAGGAAAGCTACAGGAAGTTGGGTG
>Ga0116181_1000986_pt1 | contig 25456 bp, 27 predicted proteins | sample AD_UKC075_MetaG_FD_89752 | JGI IMG/M metagenome (GOLD analysis project Ga0116181, IMG submission 89752) | Active sludge microbial communities of municipal wastewater-treating anaerobic digesters from USA - AD_UKC075_MetaG | ecosystem: Engineered > Bioreactor > Anaerobic > Digestate | place: USA... | reverse complement strand
GGTGCCATGCACCGTGCCGTTGCGCACCGCCATCGGCGGCAGCTGCAGGCGCTCGCAGCGCTCCTTGGTCAGCGTCAGGCAGATCAGGCCGCGGCCATGCTTGGCCATGAAGTTGATGGTCTCTGCCGACACATGGTCGGCGGCGAGCACCAGGTCACCTTCGTTTTCGCGGTCTTCCTCGTCGACGAGGATCACCATGCGGCCGGCGGCCAGCTCGGCCACGAGTTCGGGGACGGGGGAAAGTGCCATCCCAAGATTGTAGGCGGGCAGGGGGGCCGGGCTGTCGCCGGCCGGGCAGCGAGGTCAGGCCGGTGCGGTGGGCGCGGCGGTGTCATCCGACCACTGCCAGCCGGTGGGCGTCAGCAGCTGGTGCGGGCCGAAGCCGGCCTTGTAGGCCATCTTGTCGCTCTCGGCGATCCAGTAGCCCAGGTACAGGTGCGGCAGCTTCAGCAGCTTGACCTGGCCGATCTGCCACAGCACGCCGTAGGTGCCCAGGCTGCCCTTGAAGTCGGGGTCGTAGAAGGTGTAGACGGCCGAGATGCCGTCGTTGAGCACGTCGACGATGGACACCATGCGCAGCGTGCCGGGCTCGGTGCTGCCTTCGGGTGCGGGATCACGGAACTCGACCAGGCGCGAGTTGACGCGGCTCTGCAGCAGGAACTGGGTGTACTGGTCGATGCTGTCGTGGTCCATGCCGCCGCCGGCATGGCGCCCGGACTGGTAGCGCAGGTAGAGCTGGTAGTGCTCGGGCACGAAGCACAGCCGCAGCACGCGGGTCTTCAGGTGCGCATGGGCCTTCTGTGCCCGGCGCTGGCTGCGCGTGGGGGCGAACGTGGCCACCGGCACGCGCAGCGGCACGCAGGCGCGGCAGCTGTCGCAGTAGGGCCGGTAGGTGAACATGCCGCTGCGGCGAAAGCCGTTGGCCACCAGGCCGGAATAGGCGTCGGCGTGGATCAGGTGGCTGGGCGTGGCCACCTGCGAGCGGGCCATCCGCCCCTGCAGGTAGCTGCAGGGGTAGGGCGCTGTCGCATAGAACTGCAGCGACGAGAGCGGGAGTTCCTTCGGATGGGTCACGCGCAGGTGGTTGGCGGGCCGGGGGCCGGGGGCTCGGTGGGCGCCGGTTCCAGGTCCAGCAGCGCCCAAAACGCCGGATCATAGGTCCAGGCCGCTGGCGGCGGCGCCCCCAGCGTGCGGGCCAGGTGGGCTTCGAAGTCGCGCCGCGGAATCTGTCGCGCGCCGAAGCTGGCCAGGTGGCGCGTGTGCTGCTGGCAGTCGATCAGCGTGATGCCGTGGCCCCGGCAGAAGGCCACCAGGGCGCACAGCGCGATCTTGCTGGCGTCGGTGCGGTGGCTGAACATCGATTCGCCGTAGAACATGCGGCCGATGCCCACGCCGTACAGGCCGCCCACCAGCTGGCCATCGATCCAGGTCTCGACGCTGTGCGCCCGCCCCAGCCGGTGCCAGGCGGTGTAGGCCGCCAGGATCTCGTCGACGATCCAGGTGCCGCGCTGGCCGTCGCGCGGGGTGTCGGCGCAGGCCGCCATCACGGCCGCAAAGGCACTGTCGATGCGCACCTCGCAGCCGGGCGTGCGGATGAAGCGCCGCAGCGTCTTGCGCAGCGAATGCGTGGCGTGGAACTCGGCCACCGGCAGCACCATGCGCGGGTCGGGCGCCCACCACAGCGGCGGATCGCCCGGGTTGAACCATGGAAACACGCCGTGCCGGTAAGCCTCCTCCAGGCGCTGGGGCGTCACATGGCCGCCAGCGGCCAGCAGGCCAGGCGCCTCGCTGTCGGGGCCCATGGCCTGGTCGGTGGCCGGCAGCGGCGTGCGGTCGTCGAGCCAGGTCAGCAGGTTGCCGGTCATCGGGTGCGGATGGTACGTCCGCCACGGCGGCGACCGGCGTGAGAGTCCGCGGCTGCAGGCTGTTGGGCGGCCTGCGGATTTGTCGACGCTGCCCGGCGCAGGGCAGCTGGCTGGCGCGGTGGCGGCATTAGTGAAAAATCTGACAATTCCGCCATGGATCGACGACTTCACGATGTCCCTCACCTGCACGCCGTGGGCGCTGGCGCCCGGGCGCCGCAGTTTGCCGACGGGCCCGACGACCTGGATGGGCCGTCCTTCCTGCCGCCGATGCGCCGGCGCCGCCGCAGTGCGCGCCCTGCCGCGCGCACCGAGCCGGCAACGGGCGTGGGCCAGACCGGCCCCAGGCCGTCGCTGAAGCCGATGGCGGCCGGGCCGGGGCGTGCGGCGCCGCTGGACCGGTCGGCGGCCGTGTCGCCGTCGGGCTGGATGACCGATGCCGAGCAACTGGCCATGCCCGCAATGGCGTCCGCACCGGCGGTGGGGCTCGCCGCGATCGACCGGATGGGCCGGCCGACACGCCCGGGCGTGTCGGCGGCGGCCGGCCTGCCTGGCCAGACGCCGCTGCGGCCCGCGCGCCAGCGCTGGCTGCAGCCGGCGTTTCCCTGGCTGCGGCCGCGTGCGCTGCTGCTGGCGGGCCTGGTGTCGGCGGGGCTGGCCGTGCCGCTGGCGACGCTGCTGGGCCGCAGCCCGCCGCCTGCCGCGTCGGCCGTGCCGCTGGCACCGCCGCAGCTGCGCCAGCTGATGGGGCAGATGGAGGAGTGCCGTGGCATCGAGTCGCTGCTGGTGATGCTGGACAACGGCCCCGAGCGCGATGCCACGCTGGTGCGGCTGGACCGCCAGCAGCGGCAGATCGACACCTGGCTGCGCGACAACGGCGCCTGGCTGGCGGCGACGCACGGCGCCCAGGCGCTGGCCAGCCTGCGCGAGGCCAGCACCGCCTGGCGCGCCGAGCAGCAGCGCGTGGTGCAGGCCGAGGTGGTGCAGGCCCGCACCGGCCTGGCCCGCGAGGCGCGCCAACTGCTGACCGGTCCCTCGGCCGCCGCCTACCAGCAGATGCTGCAGCTGGTCGACGGCATGGCGCAGCGCCAGCGGCCCTGACAGCGCTGGCGGCCTGCCCGCCCGGCGCGGCGCCGTCACCTAGACTGGCCGGCGCGGTGGTTGACCGGGCATGGACAGGATGGGGCGATGGCCTTGGTGATGGGGTGGGACGAATGGGTGCGGCATGACGCCGTGGGTCTGGCCGAACGGGTGCGCCGCGGCGAGCTGACGCCGGCGGAGCTGGCTGCCCAGGCGGCGGCCGGCGTCGCCAAGGTCAACCCGGCGCTGCAGGCGGTGGTCGAGCTGTTCGACGACGCGGTGGCCGACCCGGTGGGCGCCGGTGCCAACCCAGACGGCTTCTTTGCCGGCGTGCCCTTCCTGATGAAGGACCTGGGTCCCACGCTGGCCGGCCGGCTGCAGGAGATGGGCTCGCGCTTCATGCGGGGCAATCGGCCCGCTGAAGATGCCTTCCTCACCACGCAGATGCGCCGCGCCGGGCTGAACCTGGTGGGCCGCACCACCACGCCGGAGTTCGGCGTCTGCTCGTCGGCCGAGAACCCGGCGGTCTATGTCACCCGCAATCCCTGGGACACGCGCTACACCACGCTGGGCAGCAGCGCCGGCACGGCGGCGGCGCTGGCTGCGGGCGTGCTGCCGCTGTCGCACGCCACCGACGGCGGCGGCTCGATCCGCATCCCGGCGGGCGCCAACGGCAACATCGGCCTGAAGCCCTCGCGCGGCGTGCTGTCGATCGCGCCGAAGCTGTCGGACATCAGCGGCCTGGTGTCCACGCAAGGCTGCCAGAGCCGCACGGTCCGCGACACCGCGGCATTCATCGACCACTGCCGCGGCGGCGCGCCGGGCGAGTTCATGCCGTACTGGATGCCGCCCGAGCCGTACCTGGACCTGATCCAGCGCGACCCCAAGCCGCTGCGCATCGCGCTGTCGCATGAATGGGGCGACTACGCCGCCACGCCGCATTTCGTGGCCGAGCTGACCCGCGTCGGTCGCCTGCTCGAAGCCATGGGCCACCATGTCGACTGGGCGCTGCCGGCGGTGGACTACCGCGCCGCCTTCGCCGCGCAGACCACCTGCTACATCAGCAACTTCGCGCAGACCATCGCCAACCTGCTGGCCCCGCGCGGGCTGCAGCGCCCACCCGAGGACTTGATCGAACCGATCAACATCCGCATCTGGGAAGCCGGCATCAACACCAGCTTCTCCGAGCGGGCGAAGATGCAGGCGGTCTTCAACAGCACGGCGCGGGGGTTCGGCCAGTTCTTCGAGGACTGGGACATCATCCTCACGCCGATCACCGCGCTGCCCACGCCGCTGATCGGCACCACCGAGTACCTGACGCTCAGCGACAACCCGTCGGTGCTGGACTGGTTCCACAACCTGTGGAAGAGCTTCGCCTACACGCCGCTGACCAACCTGTGCGGCATCCCGGGCCTGTCGCTGCCCCTGGGCTGGCAGGACAACGGCCTGCCGCTGGGCCTGCACTTCCAGGCGAAGCAGGCGGGCGACGGCCTGCTGCTGCAGCTGGCCGCGCAGATCGAGCGGTCGCTGGGCGGTTGCTGGAACGACGGCCGGGTGCCTGCGCACCACGTGACACGCTGAGGACAGGCGCTGGCCGGGGCCGGCGCCAACAATCCGCGTCTCCTCTTCAGCACAAGCAGACGACGCATGGACGACGACCTGGAGGCCCGCATCCGCTCGGGCAAGGCCCTGAGCGAATCGATGGGCGGATTCCGCGTGACGGGCTGGGACGCCGAACGAAAGGCCGCCCGGGGTGCGTTCACGGTGCGGCCCGAGTACTGCCACACCAACGGCACCATCGCCCAGGGCGGCTTCATCACCGCCTGGCTCGATGCCGCGATGGCGCATGCCGTGCTGCACGACACCGACCACAAGCAGACGGTGTTCAGCCTCGAGATCAAGGTCAGCTTCTACGAGAAGGTGGGCCCGGGCGAAGGCTGGGTCGAAGGCCGCATCGTGCGCCGCGGGAAGCGCGTGGCCTTTCTCGAGGGCGCGCTCTACAACGCCCAGGGCAAGCTGGCGGCCGAGGCCACGTCCACGGGCATCCTGGCCGACATCTGACGCTCAGCGCGGCGGCGCCACTGCTGCGCCTTCGATGCCGTGACGCCGCAGTGCGGCGGCGACGAAGCCGGCGGCCTTCGGTTCCTCGATGAAGCCCGACAGCCAGGCTTGCGCCGCCAGCCGGCCCTTCGGGACGGCCATCGCCTGCTCGATGACCATGAATCGCCCCGGCAGCAGGCGCACGCCGCCCAGGCGCGCGGCATCGGCCTCCAGTTGCTGCTTGACGCCGGCGGCCACCGCCACATCCTGCGCGAGCATCTGGTCGACCACGGCCGGCGACGTGGGGGCATGCACCAGGGTTGCCGACTTCAGCGCACGCTGCAGGTACAGGTCATAGGCGCTGCCCTTGCCGACGACGATGCGCGTTCCGGCCCGGTCGACGGCGTCATTGGCCTGCAGCGGCGAGCCCTGCCGCACCAGGTAGGCGCCTTCGATGATGACGTAGGGCGCGGTGTAGTCCATGTCGGCGCCGCGCACCGGGTCGATGGCGACGAAGGCCAGGTCGACGCTGCCCTGCTTCACCGCGTCGACCACCTGGCCGGCCGACGCGAAGGTGACCAGCTCGACCGGCACGCCCAACCGGCGGCCGGCCTCGCGCGCCAGGTCGACCGACACACCCTGCGGCGTGCCGTCGGCCGCCCGGCTGGCGAGGATGGGGTTGCGGAAGTTGATCGCCGCGCGCAGCCGGCCGCTGGGTGCCAGTTGCAGCACCGCGGCCGGTGCCGCGGTGCCGGCGCAGGCGCCCATCAGCGGTGGCAGCAGGGTAGCGGCCAGAAGTTGGCGGCGTTGCAGCAGGGACAGGGCGGTAGGGTGCATGCGGGCTCCGGGGTTGCGGGACATGCTGCGCAGCGGCCGGGGTGGTGTCAATCGCCGATGGCTGATCGCAAACACCGAGGGCCGCCGCCATCGCCCAGTGCGTAGCATGCGGGCCGGTTTCCCAGCGCCATCACGTTCCACCAAGGATCGCCCATGCGACGACGCCTGCCCCTCCTCGCCCACGCCATCGCCACCGCCGCCCTGGCCGCCACGCTGGCCGTGCCGGCCCTGGCCCAGACCGTCAAGGTCACGCCGCTGGGTGGCATCGACGGCGAGTTCTGCCCGCAGGACCGGGCCCTGGTGTTCGAGGACCCGAACGGCACCCGGGTGCTCGACGACCCGGGCCGCACCGTGGCCGGTGCCGACGACCCGCGCCTGGGCAAGATCGACATCGTGCTGGTCAGCCTGAAGGAAGCGGGCATCGCTGGTGACGTGGGCCTGGCCACCGGCTACGTGCTGCGCTTCTCCAACGGCCTGGTGGCCTACCTGTCCGGCGACACCGGCATCACCGCCGACCAGGACCTGGTGGTGCGCGGCCACTACGGCGCCAAGCTGGCCGTGATGAACATCGGCGACGGCTTCACCACCGGCCCGATGGAGGCGGCCTACGTGATCAACGACCTGGTCAAGCCGGCGTCGGTGATCGCCTCCCACGCCAACGAGGTGGGCACGGTGGGCGGCAAGGTGCGCCCGGGCAGCAAGACCGAGGCTTTCATCAAGGCGGTGCGCGCACCAGTCCATGTGCCGCTGTCGGGCCGGACGATGGAGTTCGACGCCAACGGCCGCTGCACCGCGGGCTGCTGACGGATGGACCCGGGCAGCCTGTACCTGCCGCTGCGGCACACCCACATCGCCCTGGTGACCGTCAGCGGCACGCTGTTCGCGCTGCGTGGCGCGGCGGTGTGGGCCGGTGCGGCCTGGCCGATGCATGCGCTGTGGCGGCGGCTGAGCATGGTCATCGACACCTTGCTGCTGGCCGCCGGCATCGGTCTGTGGACCATCCTGCAGCTGAACCCGGCGGGCAGCCCCTGGCTGGGCGTGAAGCTGCTGCTGCTGCCGGTCTACGTGGTGCTGGGCACGCTGGCCCTGAAGCGCGGGCGCACGCCAGCCATCAAGCGCGTGGCCTACGTCGGTGCGCTGGCGGTGCTGCTGTTCATGGTGACGGTGGCGCGCAACCACCATCCGCTGGGCCTGTTGCGCGGCCTGGTCTGATCAGGCCGGATCGGCCACGCCGCGACGCCGGCGCATCGCCAGGCCGATGCGGTCCAGCGTGGCGTCGTCGAGCAGGCGCTCGGCCATCGGCAGCAGCTCGGCCTCCTCGCGGGCGATGTGGCCGGCGTAGAGCGCGATGAAGTCCTGCACCAGGGCGGCTGTCAGCGGCGCCGCATCGCCGGCGACCACCGCGGCCAGCGCAGCGCGCAGGCGCCGCCAGTGGTCTTCCAGCAGGCGGTGTTCGGCTGCCAGCGCGTGCGTCAGGTCGCGGATGCAGACCGCATCCGACCCCGCCATCGCCTCCAGCAGGGCAGGGAACAGGTCCTGCTCCTCGTCGGCATGGTGGTGCACGGCGGCGGTGTCGAAGTAGCGCAGGACCGCAGTGGCGGCCTCCTGCGCGGCGCGGTCGGCACCGTGGGCGGCCAAGTGCGGCAGCAGGCGCTGCAGGGTGCTGCACTGGGCCTGCACGCGGCCGTGGCAGGCGGCCAGCATTTCCAGCGGCACTTCGAAACCGGCGGCGGGGCTGGATTGGCCGGGCAGGGAGATTTGCATGGCGGGGATCGCAGGGCTGGGTGATGCACGGATTGTCTGCGCCCGCGCATGCCGTGGATGAGGCTGCAGTCTTGGTAGCGCTGCCACCGGCCTAGAATCCGCCGACATGGCTTCCACTCCCGCCGCCCCGAAGCGCAGCCGCCGCGGCAGCGGTGCGGTGACGCTGCACGACGTGGCGCGGCTGGCGGGCGTGGCGCCGATCACCGCGTCGCGGGCGCTGAAGACGCCGCAGCAGGTGTCCGACGACGTGCGCAAGCGTGTGGCCGACGCCGTCGCCCGCACCGGCTACGTGCCCAACCTGCTGGCCGGCGGCCTGGCGTCCACCCGCAGCCGGCTGGTGGCGGCGGTGGTGCCCACGATCTCGGGCCAGGTGTTCCTGGAGACGGTGCAGTCGCTGACCGAGTCGCTGGCCGCCCAGGGCTACCAGCTGATGCTGGGCCAGGCCGGCTACGGCGGTGATCGCGAGGACGCGCTGCTGGAGGCGATCATCGGCCGCCGGCCCGACGGCATCGTGCTGACCGGCATCCTGCATTCGGCCGAGGGCCGGCGCCGCTTGCTGGGCGCGGGCATTCCGGTGGTCGAGACCTGGGACCTGACGCCCACGCCGATCGACATGCTGGTCGGCTTCTCGCACAGCGAGGTGGGGCGGGCGGTGGCGCGCTACCTGCACGGCCGTGGCTGGCGCCGCCTGGCGGTGGTGGCGGGTGATGACGAGCGCGCCGGCCGGCGTGTCGATGCCTTCTGCGCCGAGGCGCGCGCCCTGGGCCTGGCCGACGCGGTGGTGGCCCGGGTGCCGACCCCGACCACGCTGCAGCGCGGCCGCGACGGCCTGGCCACGGTGCTGGCCGTGGCGCCGGATGTCGACGGCGTCTTCTGCAGCAGCGACCTGCTGGCCCTGGGCGTGATGACCGAGGCCCGCGTGCGTGGGCTGGACGTGCCCGGGCGGCTGGGCGTGGTGGGCTTCGGCGACCTGGAATTCGCCGCCGCGCTGGCGCCGTCGCTGACCACGGTGCACATCAAGGGCGCGGCCATCGGCCGCCAGGCGGCGCAGTTCATCGTCGACCGGGCCGAAGGGCGCGCCGTGGCCCAGCCCATCGTCGACATCGGCTTTCACATCGTCGAGCGCGCCAGCGCCTGATCCGGGTTTTCACGGAGTCAGCTGGCATTGTGATGCGCGACCGGTAGCGCTACCATTTGTGGCTGAGTTGGTAGCGCTACCTATCGCCTGGCGCCTTCAAGGAGACACTGCATGAACGCCTTCACCCGCACCCTGGCCGGCCTGACGCTGGCGCTGGCCGCCACCGGCGCGGCCCTGGCCCAGGCCTGGCCCAGCAAGCCCGTGACCCTGCTGGTGCCGTTCCCGCCCGGCGGGTCCACCGACATGATTGCCCGCACCCTGGGCACCAAGCTGCAGGAAAAGCTGGGTGGCACCTTCCTCGTCACCAACCAGGCCGGTGCCGGCGGCACGGTGGGCGCGGCGGCGGCCAAGCGGGCGGCGCCCGATGGCTACACCATCTTCGTCTCGTCGCTGGGCCCCTTCGTCATCGGCCCGCACCTGATCAAGAACGCCGGCTACGACCCGCTGAAGGACTTCGACTACATCAGCGTGGCGGTGCAGGCGCCCAACATCCTGGCGGTGCCGGCCGCGTCGCCGCACAAGAGCGTGGCCGACGTGCTGGCCTTCCACAAGGCCAACCCCGGCAAGATGAGCTTCGCCTCGGCCGGCAACGGCAGCAGCGACCACCTCACGGCCGAGCTGTTCTGGCAGGAGACCAAGACCACCGGCCTGCACATCCCCTACAAGGGCGGCGCGCCGGCGATGAGCGACCTGCTGGGCGGCCAGGTCGACGCCACCTTCATGAACATCAACACCGGCCTGCCCAACGTCAAGGCCGGCAAGCTGCGCGCCCTGGCCATCACCAGCACCAAGCGCTCGCCGCTGCTGCCCGACGTGCCGACCATGGACGAGCTGGGCTACAAGGGCGTCACCGTCAACTCGTGGCAGGCGGTGGCCGCGCCCAAGGGGCTGCCGGCCGACATCAAGGCCAAGCTGCACGACGCCATCGTCGCCGCGCTGAACGACCCGGCTGTCAAGCCCAAGCTGCTGGAGCTGGGCTTCGAGATCGTGGCCAACACGCCCGAGCAGTTCACCGCCTTCCAGGCTGCCGAGTTCGCGCGCTGGAAGAAGGTGATCGAGGTCGGCAAGATCACCGCAGATTGAGGGTGGCGCGATGAGCTTGTCCAGCACCCCCGTCATCACCTCGCTGCGCGCCATCCCGGTGGCGGGCCGCGACAGCATGCTGATGAACCTGAGCGGCGCGCACGGCCCGTTCTTCACCCGCAACCTGCTGCTGCTGACCGACAGCGCGGGGAACACCGGCGTGGGCGAGGTGCCCGGCGGCGAGAAGATCCGCCAGACGCTGGAAGATGCAGCCGCCTTCGTCGTGGGCCAGCCGATCGGCGCCCATGCCGGCCTGCTGCGGCAGGTGCAGCAGACTTTCGCTGACCGCGACAGCGGTGGCCGCGGCCTGCAGACCTTCGACCTGCGCACCACCATCCACGCCGTCACCGCCATCGAATCGGCCCTGCTCGACCTGCTGGGCCAGCACCTGGGTGTGCCGGTGGCGGCCCTGCTGGGCGAGGGCCAGCAGCGCGACGCGGTGGAGATGCTGGGCTACCTGTTCTACGTCGGCGACCGGCGCAAGACCGACCTGCCGTATGCCAATGGCAGCCTGGAACCGGACGATGCCTGGTGCCGTCTGCGCCACCAGGAAGCGATGACGCCCGAGGCCATCGTGCGCCTGGCCGAGGCCGCCCGGGCGCGCTACGGCTTCAACGACTTCAAGCTCAAGGGCGGCGTGCTGGCCGGTGATGCCGAGGTCGACGCGGTGACGGCGATCCACGAGCGGTTTCCGGCGGCCCGCGTCACGCTGGACCCGAACGGCGGCTGGCTGCTGAAGGATGCGATCCGCCTGGGTGAGCGCATGCGCGGGATCGTCGCCTATGCCGAGGACCCCTGCGGCGCCGAAGACGGCTTCAGCGGTCGCGAGGTGATGGCCGAGTTCCGCCGCGCCACCGGCCTGCCCACGGCCACCAACATGGTGGCCACCGACTGGCGCCAGCTCAGCCACGCGCTGAGCCTGCAGTCGGTCGACATTCCGCTGGCCGACCCGCACTTCTGGACCATGGCCGGCAGCGTGCGCGTGGCCCAGACCTGCCGCGACTGGGGCCTGACCTGGGGCAGCCACTCCAACAACCACTTCGACGTCTCGCTGGCGATGTTCACCCACGTCGGCGCCGCGGCGCCGGGCAAGGTGACGGCGATCGACACGCACTGGATCTGGCAGGACGGACAGCGGCTGACCAAGGACCCGCTGCAGATCGTGAACGGCCATGTGCAAGTGCCGACGACACCGGGCCTGGGCGTGGAACTGGACATGGCCGAGGTGGAGAAGGCGCACCAGCTGTACCTGCAGCATGGCCTGGGCGCGCGCGACGACGCACAGGCGATGCAGTACCTGATCCCCGGTTGGCGCTTCGACAACAAGCGGCCCTGCATGGTGCGTTGAGCCGACCCGAAGACAACGCAAGGAGACAACGATGCGCCTGACACTCAACCGACGCGGCCTGCTGGCTGCCCTCGCCCTGGCCGCGACCGCCGGCCTGGCCCAGGCGCAGAGCTGGCCCAGCAAGCCGATCAGGATCGTCGTGCCGTACCCGCCGGGCGGCTCGTCGGACATCATCGCCCGCGCGATCGCCCAGCCGCTGGGCGAAGCGCTGAAGCAGACCGTGGTGGTGGAGAACAAGCCCGGCGCCAACGGCAACACCGGCACCGACTTCGTCGCCAAGAGCAACGACGGCCACACCCTGCTGTTGTGCGACGTGGGCGCGCTGGCGATCAGCACCTCGGTCTACAAGCAGCTGCCCTTCGATCCCAGCAAGGACCTGCGCGGCGTCACCATGCTGGCGTATTCGCCGCACTTGCTGGTGGTGCATCCGTCGGTGCAGGCGTCCAACCTGGCCGAACTGGTGGCGCTGTCGAAGAAGCAGACGCTGAACTTCGCCGTCAGCGCGGTGGGCAGCGCGCCGCACATGGCCGGCGTGGCGGTGGAGAAGGCCACCGGTGCGAACTGGACCTACATCCCCTACAAGGGCGGCGCCCAGGCCATCGGCGACACCGTGGCCGGCCAGACCCAGGTGCTGATGAACGGCATGCTGGCCACGCTGCCCCAGGTGCAGGCCGGCAAGCTGAAGGTGCTGGGCGTGAGCAAGGCCACGCGCATGCCGCTGCTGGGCAACGTGCCCACCATCGCCGAGCAGGGCGTCAAGGGCTTCGAGAGCGGCACCTGGCAGGGCATGCTGGTGCCCGCCGGCATGCCGCCGGCCGTGCTGGCCAAGCTGTCGGCCGAGGTGACGCGGATCATCCGCAGCCCCGAGGTGCGCGAGCGCCTGGTGGCGCAGGGCGCCGAAGTCAACACCATGAGCCCGGCCGAGTTCACCGCCTTCTTCGAGCGCGAGCGCAAGCAGTGGGCCGGCGTCGTCGCGGCCAGCGGTGTGAAGATCGACTGACCTCAACTCACTGAAAGAGACCTTCCCATGCGAGCCAACAACCTGCGCACGATCTGGCAAGCCGGCGGCGCCGCCGTCAACGGCTGGCTGGCCATTCCCAACAGCTTCGCCACCGAGGTCATGGCCCACCAGGGCTGGGACACGCTGACCATCGACCTGCAGCATGGCGTGGTCGACTACCAGGCCATGGTGACCATGCTGCAGGCCATCAGCACCACGCCCACCGTGCCGGTGGTGCGTGTGCCCTGGCTGGAACCGGGCATCCTGATGAAGGCGCTGGACGCCGGCGCCTACGCCGTGATCTGCCCGATGGTCAGCACCCGCGAAGAAGCGCAGAAGCTGGTCGCCTGGACCACCTACGCGCCCAGGGGCACCCGCAGCTTCGGCCCGGTGCGTGCGCTGTACTACGGCGGCAGCGACTACCCCACGCAGGCCGACAGGACGGTGGTGCGCTTCGCGATGATCGAGACCGCCGCGGCGCTGGACAACCTGGACGACATCCTGTCGGTCGAGGGGCTGGATGCCGTCTACATCGGCCCGTCCGACCTGTCGCTGGCCCTGGGCTGCAAGCCCAGCATGGACGACCTGGAGCCCAAGGCCCAGCAGGCGGTGGAGCACATCCTGGCGCGTGCCAAGCACCACGGTGTGGTCGCCGGCATCCACAACGCCGGGCCGGCGTCGGCATTGCGCCGCATCGCCATGGGCTTCCAGTTCGTCACCGTCAGCTCGGACGCCAAGCTGATCGCCGAAGGCTCGCAGCAGGTGATGGCGGCGATGCGCGCCGGCCAGGCTGCCAAGCCGTCGAGCGGCTACTGATTTCATCCTCCAACCAAGGACCGCACCACCATGAACGTCGGATTCATCGGCCTGGGCATCATGGGCACGCCGATGGCGCTGCACCTGCAAGCCGCCGGCCACACCCTCTTCGTCAGCACCCGCAGCAAGCTGCCCGAGGCCGTGGCATCCACCAGTGCCGTGGCCTGCGCCAATGCCGCCGAGGTGGCGCGCCAGGCCGACGTGGTGTTCCTGATGGTGCCGGACACGCCCGACGTCGAGCAGGTGCTGTTCGGCAAGGGTGGTGTGGCCGAGGCGCTGCCGGGCACGGGTGCGCGCAAGACCGTGGTCGACATGAGCAGCATCTCGCCGATGGCCACCAAGGCCTTCGCCGCGAAGATCAACGCGCTGGGCGCCGACTACGTGGATGCGCCTGTCTCCGGCGGCGAGGTCGGCGCCAAGGCCGCCAGCCTGACCATCATGTGCGGCGGCGAGCAGGCGGTGTTCGACCGCGTGCTGCCCCTGCTGCAGCTGATGGGCAAGAACATCACCCTGGTCGGTGGCGTGGGCGACGGCCAGACCACCAAGGTGGCCAACCAGATCATCGTGGCGCTGAACATCGCCGCGGTGGGCGAGGCCCTGCTGTTCGCCAGCAAGGCCGGCGCCGACCCGGCCAAGGTGCGTCAGGCGCTGATGGGCGGCTTCGCCAGCAGCCGCATCCTGGAGGTGCATGGCGAACGCATGATCAAGCGCACCTTCAACCCGGGCTTCCGCATCAAGCTGCACCAGAAGGACCTGAACCTGGCGCTGCAGGGCGCCCGCGAGATCGGCGTGGCCTTGCCGCAGACCGCAGGCGCGGCCCAGCTGATGCAGGTGGTGGCGGCCAACGGTGGAGCCGACCTGGACCACTCGGCTCTGGTGCAGGCGCTGGAGCGCATGGCCGGCCATCCGGTGGCGGAGGGCTGAAATGATTCCCCCCGAAGCGCCTTCGGCGCCTCCCCCCAGGGGGCGCCGCCAGCGGCCCGGCGAAGCCGGTTCCGCGGCGACCGCTTGGTTCGGGCGGATTCGTGCAACGCGGGTGCCGTTTGGCGCCAGGGACAGCTGACATGACAGATCGCATCGCGCACCTGCGCATCTCCTCGTGTTACCTGCCGCTGGCCACGCCGATCAGCGACGCCAAGGTGCTGACCGGCCGGCAGAAGCCGATGACCGAGATCGCGATGCTGTTCGTCGAGGTGACGACGGCCGACGGCCACCAGGGCCTGGGCCTGAGCTACAGCAAGCGCGCCGGCGGCCCGGGCCAGTTCGCCCACGCGCAGGAAGTGGCGCCGGCCCTGCTGGGCGAGGACCCCAGCGACATCGCCAAGCTCTGGAACAAGCTGTGCTGGGCCGGCGCCTCGGTGGGCCGCAGCGGGCTGTCGACGCAGGCCATCGGCGCCTTCGACGTGGCGCTGTACGACCTGAAGGCGCGCCGCGCCAACCTGCCGCTGGCCAAGCTGCTGGGCGCCTGGCGCGACAGCGTGGCCTGCTACAACACCTCGGGCGGCTTTCTGCACACGCCGCTCGATCAACTGCTGGTCAACGCCGCCGCCTCGCGCGAGCGCGGCATCGGCGGCATCAAGCTCAAGGTGGGCCAGCCCGACCGGGCGCTGGACATCCGCCGTGTCGAGGCCGTGCGCAAGCACCTGGGCGATGACACGCCGATCATGGTCGACGCCAACCAGCAATGGGACCGGCCGACCGCGCAGCGCATGTGCCGCGTTTTCGAGGACTTCAACCTGGTCTGGATCGAGGAGCCGCTGGACGCCTACGACCACGCCGGCCATGCCGCGCTGGCGGCGCAGTTCGACACGCCGATCGCCACCGGCGAGATGCTGACCAGCGCCGCCGAGCACGGCGACCTGATCCGCCATGGCGCCGCCGACTACCTGATGCCCGACGGCCCGCGCGTGGGCGGCATCACGCCCTTCCTGAAGATCGCGGCCCAGGCCGAGGCGGCGGGCGTGATGCTGGCGCCGCACTTCGCGATGGAGCTGCATGTGCACCTGGCTGCCGCCTACCCGACCGAGCCCTGGGTCGAGCACTTCGACTGGCTGGAGCCGCTGTTCAACGAGCGGCTGGAGATTGCCAATGGCCGCATGCTGGTGCCCACGCGGCCCGGCCTGGGCCTCAGCTTGAGCGACCAGGCCCGCGCCTGGACGCGGCAGACGGCCGAGTTCGGCACGCGCCCCTGACCGCGTGGCGCCCTTGAAGGAATCGAACGTGTCCCAAGCACCGCTGACCATCCTGATGACCGGCGGCGACAACGTCGCCATCGTGGCCAATGACGGCGGGCTCGACGCCGGCACCCGGCTGGTGGACCGCCATGCCAGCGGCCTGACCCTGGTCGACCGCGTTCCGCAAGGCCACAAGGTGGCGCTGGTGGACATTCCGGCCGGCGGCGCGGTGCTGCGCTACGGCATCCCCATCGGCCATGCGCTGAAGGACATCCCGGCCGGCAGCTGGGTGCACGAGCGCCTGCTGCAGATGCCCGATGCCCGTGGCCTGGTGGACCTGCCGATGGCCACCGCCACGCCGGCGGCGCAGCCGCCGCTGGACGGCTACACCTTCGAGGGCTACCGCAACGCCGACGGCTCGGTGGGCACACGCAACATCCTGGCGATCACGCAGACGGTGCAGTGCGTGGCCGGCGTCACCGACTTCGCGGTGCAGCGCATCAAGGCCGAGCTGCTGCCGCGCTACCCCAATGTCGATGACGTGGTGGCGCTTGAACACGGCTACGGCTGCGGCGTGGCCATCGACGCGCCCGACGCGCCGGTGCCGATCCGCACGCTGCGCCACATCAGCCTGAACCCGAACTTCGGCGGTGCGGTGATGGTGGTCAGCCTGGGCTGCGAGAAGTTGCAGCCGGAGCGGCTGCTGCCGCCAGGCAGTTTCCCGATCGTCGACCAGCGACAGGAGGCCGACGCCGGCCTCGATGTCGTGTGTCTGCAGGACGACGCCCATGTCGGCTTCATGTCCATGGTCGACAGCATCCTGCGCCAGGCCGAAGCGCATCTGCAGCGCCTGAACGCCCGCCGCCGCGAGACCGTACCGGCCAGCGAGCTGGTGGTGGGCGTGCAGTGCGGCGGCAGCGATGCGTTTTCAGGCGTCACCGCCAACCCGGCGGTGGGCTTCTGCACCGACCTGCTGGTGCGCGCCGGCGCCAGCGTGCTGTTTTCCGAGACCACCGAGGTGCGCGACGGCATCGCCCAGCTGACTGCGCGCGCCGCCACGCCCGCCGTGGCCGAGGCCCTGGTGCGCGAGATGGCCTGGTACGACGCGTACCTGAAGCGCGGCGGCGCCGACCGCAGCGCCAACACCACGCCGGGCAACAAGAAGGGCGGCCTGAGCAACATCGTCGAGAAGGCGATGGGCTCGATCGTCAAGAGCGGCAGCGCGGCCATCAGCCAGGTGCTGGCCCCGGGCGAGAAGCTGCAGGGCCGCGGGCTGACCTACTGCGCCACGCCGGCCAGCGACTTCATCTGCGGCACGCTGCAGCTGGCCGCGGGCATGAACCTGCACGTCTTCACCACCGGCCGCGGCACGCCCTACGGCTTGGCCGAATGCCCAGTGATCAAGGTCGCCACGCGCAGCGACCTGGCCCGCCGCTGGCACGACCTGATGGACGTCAACGCCGGCACCATCGCCGACGGCACGCAGAGCATCGAGCAGGTCGGCTGGCAGCTGTTCCACCTGATGCTGGACGTGGCCAGCGGCCGCAGGAAGACCTGGGCCGAGCAGTGGAAGCTGCACAACGCCTTGGTGCTGTTCAATCCGGCGCCGGTGACCTGAGCGGCACTGCCTGAGGCTGTGCCGCAGTCGGTCGCGGGGCGACCGGCGCAGCCTGCCGCTTGGGCGACAGCCGGCGCCATGGGCTTGGCCATACTGCCCCATGCCTGCGCCGTCCGCTCCCGCCAACAACCCTCTCCTCACTGCCCCGGTCCTCCCCACCCTCTGCCGCCTGGCCGTGCCCAACATCATCGCGATGGTCGGCAGCGCCCTGGCTGCGATTGCCGAGACGGCCTACATCGGCCAGCTGGGGGTGTCGGCGCTGGCGGGCATGGCGCTGGTGTTTCCGCTGCTGATGCTGCAGCAGATGTTCTCCGGCGGGGCGATGGGCGGCGGTGTCGCGTCGCTGGTGTCGCGCTCGCTCGGCGCGGGCAACGTGGTGCGGGCCGAGGCGCTGGTGGTGCATGCGCTGGGCATTGCGGTGGTGGCGGGGCTGGGCACCACGGTGCTGATGCTGACCCTGTCGGACGCGGTGTTCGGCCTGCTGGGCGGCCGGGGCGAGCCGCTGGCGCAGGCGGTGGCCTATGCCCATGTGGCCTTTCTCGGCTCCACCGGCGTGTGGCTGCTCAACACGCTGTCGGCCGCGCTGCGGGCCACCGGCAACATGGTCGTGCCATCGGTCGTGATGGTCGCCGTGGGCCTGACGCAGGTGGCGCTGGCCGGTGTGTTCGGCCTAGGGGCCGGGCCGATCCCGCGGCTGGGCATGCCGGGCATCGCCTTGGGCCAGGTGCTGGCCTATGCAGTCGGCACGCTGGTGTTGGGTTGGTACCTGGTGGCCGGCAAGGCGCGCATCCGCCTGCGCCTGCGGGGCACGCCCTGGCAGCCAGCACTGGCGCGTGACCTGCTGCAGCTGGGCCTGAAGGCCTGCGCATCGCCGGTGCAGACCATTGGCACGATGATGATCCTGACCTGGCTGGTGGCGCGCAGCGGCCCGCAGGCGCTGGCGGGCTACGGCATCGGCACGCGGCTGGAATTCCTGCTGGTGCCGCTGGCCTTCAGCTTCGGTGCGGCGTCGGTGCCGCTGATCGGCATGGCCATCGGCGCCGGCCAGGTGGCGCGTGCGCGCCAGGTGGGCTGGACGGCCGCGGCCATGGCCGGCCTGTTGCTGGGCAGCGCCGGCCTGGTGCTGGCCCTGGTGCCCGACCTGTGGACCGACCGCTTCACCAAAGACCCGGCCGTGCTGACCGCCGCCGACACCTATTTCCACTGGGCCGGGCCGTTCTACGCGCTCTACGGCGCGGGCCTGAGCCTGTATTCGTCCGCCATCGCCGCCAACCGCGTGGGCGGCCAGGTGCTGGCCGGCACGCTGCGCCTGCTGCTGGTGGCCGTGGGCGGCTCGGCGCTGGTGGCCGTGCAGGCGCCGGCCTGGGCGATCTTCGCGCTGGTGGCGGTGGGCATGGCGGCCTATGGCACGGCGTCGATCCTGCTGGTGCGCTACACGCCCTGGGAGCCGGCGCTGCGGCCGGCACCGGCCTGACCCGGCACGCCCATCTCCGATTCAACCCTCACGCCCCACACGCATGGCCACCACCGACGAGATCACCCGCTTCATGCGGCAGGCGTTTCCCGGCAGCAGCTTCGAGATCGTCACCAGCGGCGATCGCCACGCCACCATCCGCAGGCCGGTCACCGAGGCCGACACCCGCCCTGGCGGCACCGTGTCCGGCCCCACGCTGATGGCCCTGGCCGACACCGCGCTGTACGTGGCCGTGCACGCCACGCTGGGCATCACGCCGCATGCCGTCACCAGCCAGCTGAACATCCACTTCCTGCGCCGGCCAGCCGGCGGCAAGCCAGTGGTCGCCGTCTGCCGGCTCCTGCGCGTGGGCCGGTCGATGGCGGTGGGCGAGGTGGCGCTGTATTCCGAGGGCGAGGACGAGCCCGTCGCCCACGCCACCGGCAGCTATGCGCTGCCGGCCAAGCGTGGCGGCGAACCCGCCAGCACGCCCGTCAGCGGATGAAGCGCTGCACGTGGTCGGCGCCCAGGCCGATCGCTTCGTAGTGCCTGCGGGCGTTCTCGATCTTGGTGAACACGTCCTCGTAGCCCACCGGGTTGCCGGCGGCGTCGATGTAGACATAGCCGCCGGTGGCGTGGAACAGGGTGATCATTTCCGGCACGTCGGGCGGCACGTACAGGGTGTGGATTTCGCCGGGCGGCTCGAAGGCGTAGCCACCTTCCTCGGCCACCCAGTCGTGCTCCAGGTAGTACCAGCGGCCCTTCAGCACGAAGGCGTGCACCGGCCCGGTGTGGCGGTGGCAGGACAGCACACCCGCCTTGCGCACGCGCAGCAGGTTGACGAAGTAGCCCTGGCTGACGTTGAGCATCAGCGGCTTGAACCACACGCCCTCGCTCTGCGGCACCCACAGGTTGTCGTCCTGCAGGCTGTTGGACAGGGCGCCGCCGTGCACCATCTCCGGCACCAGGCCGAAGGGCTGGCCGCCGGCAAAGCCGGCCGGGGCCTGGGGGTCGCGGGCAGGGGGCGTGCGCGTACTCATCGGGCGTCTCGCTGAAGTTGGGTGTGCGGATGTCGCGCATGCTCACCGAGCTTGGCGGCCCTGTCTGTCACCTCGGTGCAGCCACCGTCCGTGCCCGCGCGTCTGCCGCGTGGCGTCCCGTGCCGCGGGTGATCAGCGCATCGCTGGCCAGCAGCTGCCCCGGCTGCAGCTCGGCCGCACCCTCCAGCCGCTGGTAGAGCGGCGCGAAGTCGATGCGCGCCAGGTCCAGCAGCTGGTCCAGGCTGTCGAGCACGAAGTAGCTCTCCTGGAAGTCGTCGATGCGGTAGCGGGTGCGCATCACCCGTTCCAGGTCGAAGCCGATGCGGTGGGGCGACGGGTCGTCGACCGCGAACAGGCTTTCGGCGTACGACGAGGCAATGCCGGCGCCGTAGATGCGCAGGCCGCCATGCTGGCGCAGCAGGCCGAACTCCACCGTGTACCAGTAGACGCGGGCCAGCTGGTGCAGCTTGCCCAGGCGCTGTGCCTTCAGACCGCCTTCGCCATAGGCCTGGATGAAGTCGGCCATCACCGGGTTCATCAGCATCGGCACATGGCCGAACACGTCGTGGAAGACGTCGGGCTCTTCCAGGTAGTCCAGTTCGTCGGGCTTGCGGATGAAATTGCCGGCCGGAAATCGCCGGTTGGCCAGATGCTCGAAGAACACCGCATCGGGCACCAGGCCGGGTACGGCCACCACCTGCCAGCCGGTGGCGGCCACCAGCACCTCGCTGAGCGCCCGGAAGTCGGGGATGCGGTCGGCCCGCAGCGGCAGGGCCTGCATGCCCTGCACGAACTCGTCGCAGGCGCGGCCGGGCAGCAACCGGCTCTGGCGCTCGAACAGCGTCTGCCACACCGCATGCTCGGCAGGGGTGTAGCGGCTCCAGCCCTGGTCGATGGTGAAGTCGGCGCGGGGCGCCCCCAGCGTGGCGTGCATGGCGCGGGGCCTCAGCCTGCGGCGGTCATGCGCTGGTGGATGGCGTCCGCCAGCGTCGCCAGCTCGATGTCCAGCGCCGTCAGGCCGCCAGCATCGTGCGTGGTCAGCAGCACGTCCACGCGGTTGTAGACGTTGCTCCACTCGGGGTGGTGATTCAGGCGCTCGGCCGCCAGCGCCAACTGGGTCATGAAACCGAAGGCCTGCACGAAGTCGGCAAAGACGAAGCGGCGCGTGATCGCGTCGCGCACCGGGTCGTGCTGCCACTGCGGCAGCGTGGCCCGCTGGGTGGCGGATTCGTCGGCGGTGAAGCGCTGGGCCATGGCGTGTCCCCTGGTGGTGCTGTGGTTCAGGCCGTTGCCAGCACGCCGCGGCGCACCTGGTCGCGCTCGATCGACTCGAACAGGGCCTTGAAGTTGCCCTCGCCGAAACCGTCGTCGCCCCGGCGCTGAATGAACTCGAAGAACACCGGGCCCAGCAGCGTGCCCGAGAAGATCTGCAGCAGCAGGCGCGGCTTGCCGCCGGCGGTCGTGCCGTCGACCAGGATGCCGCGCGCCTGCAGCTCGCTCACCGGCTGGCCGTGGCCGGGCAGGCGCTCGTCCAGCATCTCGTAGTAGGCGTCGTTGGGCGCGGTCATCAGCGGGATGCCGGCCATCTGCAGCTTGTCGACCGTGGCCAGCAAGTCCTCGGTCAGCAGGGCGACATGCTGGATGCCCTCGCCGTTGAACTGCATCAGGAACTCCTCGATCTGGCCGCTGCCCTTGCGCGATTCCTCGTTCAGCGGGATGCGGATCTTGCCGTCGGGCGCGGTCATGGCCTTGCTGGTCAGGCCGGTGTACTCGCCCTGGATGTCGAAGTAGCGGATCTCGCGGAAGTTGAAGAGCTTCTCGTAGAAGCCGGCCCAGTAGGCCATGCGGCCGCGGTAGACGTTGTGCGTCAGGTGGTCGATCAGCTGCAGGCCGTGGCCCTCGGGATGCTGCTCCTCGCCGCCCACCCATTCGAAATCGATGTCGTAGATCGAGCGGCCGGACTCGAAGCGGTCGATCAGGTACAGCGGCGCGCCGCCGATGCCCTTGATCGCCGGCAGGCGCAGCTCCATCGGCCCGGTGGGAATGTCGATCGGCTCGGCGCCGAGTTCCAGCGCCCGGTTGTAGGCCTTGTGCGCGTCCTTCACCCGGAAGGCCAGGCCGCAGGCCGAGGGGCCATGCTCGGCCGCGAAGTAGGCCGCCAGGCTGCGTGGCTCGTTGTTGACGATGAAGTTGATGCCGCCCTGGCGGTACAGCAGCACGTTCTTCGAGCGGTGCCGTGCCACCAGCGCGAAGCCCATGGTCTCGAACAGCGGCTCCAGCACGCCGGGCGTGGGCGCGGCGAACTCCACGAACTCAAAGCCCATCAGGCCCATCGGGTTGTCGAACAGGTCGGCCATGCGGATCTCCAGCGTCAGGCGGTTGGGGCGGTCTGGTCGCAGCGGCGGCGGCTGCGGGGTCAACGCAGAACTTTATCGACGGGCGCGCCGAATTTTCTTGCATAACATTGCCAGGCAAACCCGCCACCAGTCAATCCGATTGCATGAACGGCCTTGTTGCCGAAATCAGCTTTCACATCATGGAACTCGATCGTACCGACCGCCGCATCCTCGGCCACCTGCAGGGACATGCCCGCGCCAGCAACCTGGAGCTGGCCGAGGCGGCCAGCCTGTCACCCGCCCAGTGCCACCGCCGCCACCGGCGCCTGGAGGAGGCCGGCTACATCGCCCGCTACGAGGCACGCCTGGACGCGGCGCGCCTGGGCCTGACGGTGGTGGCCTTCATCCATGTGTCGATGGAACGCGGCCATGTGCGCGAGCTGCAGAAGTTCAAGGACCTGCTGGCCAGCTTGGTCGAGGTGCAGGAGTGCTACGCCGTCACCGGTGACTTCGACTACGTGCTGAAGGTGGTGGCGCGCGATCTGCCGGCGCTGTCGCGCTTCCTGATGGACACACTGATGAACCTGCCCGGCGTGGCGGCGGTGCGCTCCAGCGTGTGCATGGAGGAGATCAAGTGCACCAGCGCCTTGCCGCTGCCGACATGACAACCCGCTGCCGCTGCCGGGGGGATCGCGCTGCCGGCAGCCTGGCGTGTCAAGCGCCCGTGGCCTCGTCGGCGTCGGCCCGCGCCAGCGCGGCCACCACGTCCGACTGCGTGACCATGCCCACCAGCCGGTCGCCGTCGTCGACGATGGGGATGTGGTGGTGGCCGGTGCTGCCGAACAGCGGGATCAGTTCGGCCAGGTGGCGGTGCATGCTGGCCACGCGCACCTGGCGCGCCATGATCTGGCCGACCAGCGTTGGCGTGCCGGCCGGCGACGCCGCACCGCCGCCTTGCAGTTGCTGGCGGCGCTGCACCAGGCTGGTGGCATCGGCCGGATCGGCCGTGCGCATGAAGTCGGCTGGCGTGACGATGCCGACGATGCCGCCGGACACATCGACCACCGGCAGGGCCTTGATGTGGTGCTGGCGGAACAGCGCCCAGGCCTCGTGCAGCGGCGTGATGCGACGCACGGTGATCAATTCGCGCGACATGATGTCGCTGCAGCGCAGCTGGGCCAGCTTGCGCCGGTAGCCGCGCAGCTGGGTGCTCTGCAGCAGTTCCTTCAGGTCGTCGCGGCTGATGTCCAGCACCTGGTTGTGGCGCTTGAGCACCGCGTCCAGGTCGGCATCGATCGCATCGGCCTCGGTATCGCGTGCATGGCTGACGGGCCGGGCCACCTGGCGGTGCGGGTAGGCGCGGCCGGTGGCGCGGTTGTAGGCCATGCCGGCGGCCACCAGGAGCAGGCCGTTGGCCAGCACCGGAAACAGCACGAAGCGCGGCTCGGTCATGCCGGTCAGCACCGCCAGCAGCGCGGTGGCGCCGCCGGGCGGATGCAGGCAGCGCAGCAGGAACATCAGGCCGATGGCGCCGCCCACCGCCACCGCGCCGGCCAGCGGCGGCGGTCCCAGCCAGCGGGCGCAGGCCACGCCCACCAGGGCCGACAGCGCATTGCCGGCCACCACCGCCCAGGGCTGGGCCAGCGGGCTGGCCGGCACGGCGAACACCAGCACGGCGCTGGCGCCCATCGGGGCCACCAGCCAGGGCCAGGCGCGGCCGGCGGCGGCGCCGTCGCCCGCTGTGCCATGGCACAGCGCGGCCGTCAGCAGGATGCCCAGCAGCGCGCCCAGGGCCACCCGCAACTGCTCCCGGCGGTCGGCGGCCACCGGGGCGGGCCAGAAGGTGTCCAGCACCTCGCGCCAGCGCGGCGTCTCGGTGAGGTGGTCGGGGTCGTTGGCAGACAAGGCGGTGGGCAGGGAGCGCGGGCAGGCCCCGACTGTAGTGGCCCGCCGCCGGGCCGCACCGGCGTGGTGCCGAGGCCGTCGCGGGAAGTCACCCAGGTGCCATGGCGCCGCTGCGGCCGCTGGCTAGGATGGATTCACAACACCTGGAGACAAGCGATGAAACCCCTGCTGACGCTCGGTGCCAGCCTGCTGCTGGCCGCTTCCACGCTGATGCCTTTCGCCGCCTGGGCGCAGAAGAAGTACGACCCCGGCGCCAGCGACAGCGAGATCAGGATCGGCCAGACCATGCCCTACAGCGGCCCGGCCTCGGCCTACGGCTCGCAGGGCAAGACCACGCTGGCCTACTTCAAGATGCTCAACGCCAAGGGTGGCATCAACGGGCGCAAGGTCACCCTGCTGTCGCTGGACGACGGCTACAGCCCGCCCAAGACGATCGAGCAGACGCGCAAGCTGGTCGAGCAGGAGGAAGTGCTGGCGATCATGAACGCGCTGGGCACGCCCACCAACAGCGCCACGCACAAGTACCTGAACCAGAAGAAGGTGCCGCAGCTGCTGATCTCGTCGGGCGCGTCGAAGTGGAACGACCCCAAGCACAATCCCTGGTCGACGCCGTTCTTCCCGCCCTACATCGAGGAAGGTGTCATCTACGCCAAGCACATCCTGCAGAACTTCCCGAACGCGAAGATCGCGGTGCTGTCGCAGAACGACGACTCCGGCCGCGACTACGTCAAGGGCTTCAAGCAGGGCCTGGGCAGCAAGGTCAACCAGATCGTCAAGGAGGTGACCTACGAGGTCACCGACCCGACGGTGGAGTCGCAGATCATCGACCTGAAGTCCTCGGGTGCCGACACCTTCTTCCTGATGGCCACGCCCAAGTTCGGCGCCCAGGCCATCCGCAAGGTGGGCGAGCTGGGCTGGAAGCCGCACTTCTACGTGGTGTCGGTGTCCAGCTCGCAGGCCACGGTGCTGGAGCCGGCGGGGCTGCAGAACTCCACCGGCCTGATCACCGCGATGGCGCTGAAGCTGGCCGGCGACCCGACCTGGGACAACGACGCCGGCATGAAGGAGTTCCTGGCCTTCATGAAGCAGTGGATGCCCGAGGGCAACCCGATGGATTCGTCGTCGGTGCTGGGCTACGTCACTGCCCAGATGATCGAGCACATCCTGAGGGGCTGCGGCGACAACCTGACGCGCGAGAACGTGCTGAAGCAGGCCACCAACATCAAGGGCCTGAGCTTCGGCCTGCTGCTGCCGGGCGTCACCGTCAACGTCTCGCCCGACGACTACTCGACCTTCCAGACCTTCCGCACGGCGCGCTTCGACGGCAAACGCTGGGCGATCTTCGGCGAGCCGATCAACGCGACGGCCAAGTGAGGTACCCGCAGCCATGACCCACGACATCCTGATCCGCGGCGGCACCATCGTCGACGGCAGTGGCCGGGCCTGCGCGCCGACATCAACGTGTTCGACCCGGCGCGCATCGCCGAGCACCATCCGCGCATCGTGCACGACTTCCCCGGCGGCGCACCGCGCTACCAGCAGCGGGCCAGCGGCTACCGCGCCACCCTGGTCAACGGGACGATCAGCCTGCTCGACGGCGAACTGACCGGCGAGCGCGCCGGCCAGGTGCTGCGGCATGTGAAGCGGGCGGCACCGGCGCGCGCCTGACACGCCGGCGGCGGGCTCAGGGACAACCCGCGCTTCCAGCGAAGCAAAGGCGGCGGCCCGGGGCGGGCAGGTGCGGCGCGGCCATACTGCGCGCCGATGCCCTGCCGGCAGCCTGGCGGGGCGCTGCAACGCCTGTCCGAGGAACCCCATGTCCGCATCCCGCCGCATCCTGCTGCAGACCCTGGCCGCCGCTGCGGCCGCCACCACCTTCGCGCTGCCGACCGCGAGCCACGCCCAGGCCGCCGCCTGGCCGACCCGGCCGATCAAGTGGATCGTGCCCTTTCCGCCGGGCGG
>Ga0116181_1000985_pt1 | contig 25504 bp, 28 predicted proteins | sample AD_UKC075_MetaG_FD_89752 | JGI IMG/M metagenome (GOLD analysis project Ga0116181, IMG submission 89752) | Active sludge microbial communities of municipal wastewater-treating anaerobic digesters from USA - AD_UKC075_MetaG | ecosystem: Engineered > Bioreactor > Anaerobic > Digestate | place: USA... | reverse complement strand
CCGACGTCCGCGGCCTTGGTGAAGATACCGCCGCCGACTCGGGCGAAGAGGGCGATCGAACTCGCACCGAGACCGAACCCGGTCACGACGGTCAGGACTTCAGCCTGGGAAAGCGTCGTTACGGTGCTGATGACCAGATACGCGATCGAGAGCCCGAGAAGCCCGAGCCCGACGACCGCCATGCCCATGACCGAGCCGCTCGAGAACGAGACACGGAACGCATCCGCGATCCCGCGCCGTGCGGCGTTCGTTGTCCGGACGTTTGCAGCGGTCGCGGTGTACATGCCGATGTAGCCGGCAGTCGCCGAGAGCGCCGCGCCGAGCACGAAACAGGCCGCGGTAAGGGGATCAATCGCGACCGCAAGGACGATGGCAAGCACGACGACGAATACTGCAATAGCACGGTACTGTCTGTTCAGATAGACCATTGCCCCCGTGTGAATGGCGGCAGCGATCTTCTGCATCAGATCGGTACCCATGCCCTCCCGCTTGATACTCATGTACGAGTACCCTGCAAACAGGAGAGCAAGGACGGCACCCACGGGTGCCAGGTATACCAGATCCATCTCTTTGCATTCCTCCAATTGGGTACACTATACAAGGGATTCCACACTTTTAAATATGTGTAAACCGTGATGGTCAAAACGGGTGGGGATTTAAGAAAAATCCAGAACTTCCGGCTGGAGCGTCTGGAGATCGATGACGAACGCCCGCGCAGGCGTGGGGTGAATATTCATCTGTTTCTGGAACGACGTCTGGGACTGCCAGGTTCCGGCGTTCACCCCGAGGACGCCGCGGTAGCGGGTGACGCCGCAGATGTGGACGTGGCCCGTGAGGAGGATCTCAGGAAGGGGGTTGATGACGAGCCGGTCGGTCTTCATCGCGGCGATCGGCGTCCGCATCCCGTATGAGGGGGCAAGCAGCCGGCGTTTCAGCATCTCGTCCATGATCTCCCCGGGCCGCTCGTAACTTGCCCCCGGAATCAGCCCGATCATGTCGTCGAACGATCGGCCGTGATACATCAGAACCCTGACACCCTGGAGGTTCAAGAGGCAGGGGTTCTCGACGAGGGTGCAGTTTGACGGAAACTTCGCGGTGAACTCCGGCGGAATGGCCGGCTGCGGTTCGGCCATCCTGACGACGTCGTGGTTCCCCGGAGCGGCGACGATCCGGATCCGTGAGGGGAGATCGCGGAGCATCTCGCCGAAACGGTCGTACTGCTCGTAGATGTTCTTGATCGTCAGTTCCTGGTCCTGGCCGGGATAGATGCCGATACCGTCGACAAGGTCGCCGGCGATCAGGAGGTAGCCGACATCCGAGTCCTGGAGCCAGTCGGCGAACCGGTTCCACGCGTCGTCGAGGAAGGTATCGCTTCCCACATGGACATCGGATATGAGGACCGCTTTCCCCGGCCGGTCGCTCTTGAACGGGGCGTGATTGATGGGAATGTCGGGGCGGAAGAGCTGCTCAGCAAAGAAGAGCCCGCCGTCGCCTGAGAGTTTTCCCTTGACCCCGAGGACCTCGTCGGGGAGGATCCGCTCCGCCTCCACAAACGTCTCCTCCCGCCCTTTGTTGAAGAGGACCTGAATCGCTCCTGTGGGATCCTCCAACTCGACGAGCCGGTGCCCCTTCCCGGTCGTCCGGACATCGGCCACCATCCCGATGATGTTGCACTCTTCGTCACGGTAGCGGTGGGGAGACTTTAACAGCGCCTCGATCGGCATCGCGGTCATCCGGCTCCGGAGCATTGAGGAGAGGGTGTTGTAGCGGTCGCGGAAGTAGTGGACGGCGTCCTCGTGGCCGCTGACGCTTCCCGTGGTCCCGGCGCTCCCGACGATCACCTCGAGTTCCGGGTCGACGAGGAACCGGGTCCCATCCCGGACCTTCTTTAAGCCCGGGATATGCTCCGGCATGATGACAAGGGTGTCGTCGGGGACCGCCGCCGCGATCCGGTCGATCAGCGTCGGATCGTTCTGCTCGCGAATGTACTGCACGACCTCCGGGTGAGCCTGGTGCTTCAGCTCAAGGAACCGGCGTACGATCTCAGCGTTGGCGAGCATGGACTCATGTTATTCTCCCCCGGGCAATATTGGTTTATCTTTTTCTCGGGCATGGCCACCCCGGAGAATCTATGTATATGAAGGGATAGCATTCTTTCTAGAACAAATGTCGAATACCACCTGGCTGCAGCGTGCAGCATCGGCCGTGCGAGCGTTCCGGGAGAGCGATCACCCGGCCGTCTCTCTCGCCCGGGACGTACTCTGGGTCGTCGCGGTCGTGGGGGGCATCGCCCTCGCCCTCTACCTCTTCGCCGGCACCTGGCCGGCGGTGGTCACGATCGAGTCCGAGAGCATGGTCCCGAACATGAACGTCGGCGACCTGGTCCTCGTCGTCGACGAGGACCGGTTCGGTCCCCTGACGACCTGGGCCGAGGGGCAACTGACCGGGTATACGTCCTTTGGGAACTACGGCGACGTGATCATCTACCGGCCGAACGGTGTCGACTCCGTCCACCCGATCATCCACCGCGCGATGACCTACGTCGATACCGAAGCCGTAAAGAACTCAGAGCTCGGGGCGTACTACGCCGACCCGCACGGCGGCTACATCACCAAGGGGGACAACAACCCCTACATCGACCAGGTGAACCTCCGAATCGAGGGCGTCGGGGTTGTTGAGCCGGTCAAAAAGGAGTGGATTGTCGGCAAAGCCCTCATCGCGGTGCCGCTCGTCGGCTACCTCCCCCTGCACCTTGCCGAATTCGCCATCATCATCATCGTCATCATCATCATCCACGACTTCGTTCTTGCACGCCGAAAAAAAGAGTGATAATCCAGTACAGGAGACCTACTTACGATGCCACACTCACTGCATGACCTGCTCGACGACGTGCTCGCCGGCCACCGGCTCACGGAAGAAGAGGCCGTCCGCCTCTTCTCGACCCGTGACCGTGACGTTCTTGCCATCGCCGCCGCCGCGGACGAACTCCGCGAGGAGAAGGTCGGCGATCGCGTCACCTACGTCCGTAACCAGAACATCCACGTCACCAACGTCTGCAAGAACCTCTGCGGATTCTGCGGCTTTGGGAGACGGGTAGACGATCCCGAGGCCTTCTGCGACGATATCGCAACCGTGCAGGAGAAGGCGAGAATTGCTGTGAGCCGGGACGTCACCGAGATCTGTCTCCTCTCAGGGGTTCATCCCGACTACACGCTCGACTCCTACGTCGACCTCATCTCCTGCGTCCGGGAGGTCGCGCCCGGCGTGGACATCCATACGGCAAGCCCCGACGAGATCGCCTGGGCCTCGGAGCGGAGCGGGGTATCGACCGTCGAGGTCATCGAGCGGTTCCGCGAGGCAGGCCTTGGAACCCTCCAGGGGACGGCGGCCGAGATCCTGGTCGACGACGTCCGACAGGTCATCTGCCCGAATAAGTGCGACACGCAAACCTGGGTCCGGATCATCAAAGAGGCGCACAGGATGGGCATCCGCTCGACGGCGACGATCATGTACGGGTCCTGCGAGAGCGAGGCGGACCGCGCCCGGCACCTCGCAATCCTCCGCGATATCCAGGACGAGACCGGCGGGTTCACCGAGTTCGTACCCCTCTCGTTCATCTATCAAAAGACCCCGCTCTACCGGGCGGGGCGGGCCCCGCCCGGCGCAACCGGACGGGAGGATATCCTGATGGTCGCGGTCGCCCGGCTCTTCCTCGACAACTTCGACCATATCCAGGTTTCATGGGGGAAGGTGGGGACGAAGATGGCCGAGATGGCCCTCCTTGCCGGCGCCGACGATCTTGGAGGGACGATGTTCTGCGACGACGTCTCGGTCGACGCCGGCGGCGAGGGGGCCGACTACCTGGACCCGGCCGATATGCAGCGGCTCGCCGAGGACATCGGGCGGACGCTCCGGCAGCGGACGACGACCTACGAGCTCGTGTAGACCGATCTCACATCCTGTTTAAGGCCTCCCGGCCGGACATCCCGATCTCGACGCGGCGCTGCACAGCCGGGAGGTTTGCCGCCTTCACCTCGGCGTCCATCAGGGAGTCCAGGTTCTCAAGGGTCGACTCCTCCGAGACCCCGACGATCGCCGCAGGGACGCCGGCGTTCGCCAGCGCCTCGATATCGAACCCGGCGGTCCCGATCATCCCTTCGTCGGTCACCCAGGCCATCAGGCTGGTGTTCCCGACCGGGATGACGTAGCCGTATGCGTCCTTGTAGCTGAGCCTTGTGCGTTGATGGCAGAGGATCTGTTCTTGGGCCATGGCTGGCGGGATACTCACGAGGGATAATAAGTCTTGTGCCCGCTCCCGCGCGCCCGAAAATTCTTCCCCTCAAACGTCTCAGGGAGATTATCCTAGAGTATGACGACGCTTCGACTGTTACTTCGCGATCTGCTCGCCGGTCACCGGCTCACGGAAGAGGAGGCCGTTCGCCTCTTCTCGGTGAGGGGGCGGGACGTCTGGAAGATCGCCGCTGCCGCGGATGAACTCCGTGAGGAGAAGGTCGGCGATCGCGTCACCTATGTCCGAAACCAGAACATCAACGTCACCAACCTCTGCGTGAACGCCTGCGGGTTCTGCGGATTTTCGCGTAAGCCCGGTGACCCCGACGTCTTCTGCTACGACGAAGCCACCATCCGGGAGAAGGCCCGGGCCGCACGAGACCGCTCGGTAACCGAGATCTGCACGGTCAGCGGCCTCCATCCAGAATTTGACGCTCGCTCCTACGTCAATATCTACTCCTGGATCCGGGACGAGGCGCCCACGGTTCACATCCACGCAAGCAACCCGATGGAGGTGGCGTATGCCGCAAGAAAGAGCGGCATCTCCACCCGGGAGGTGCTCGGGATGATGAAGAGCGCGGGGCTCTCGACCCTCTGCGGGACAGCGGCCGAGATCCTGGTCGACGACGTCCGGCGGGTCATCTGCCCGGAGAAGATCGATACGGAAACCTGGGTCCGGATCATCAAAGAGGCGCACGGGATGGGCATCCCCTCGACGGCGACGATCATGTACGGAGCCTATGAGGGCGTAGCGGACTGGGTGCGGCACCTTGCGATCCTCCGCGATATCCAGGACGAGACCGGCGGGTTCACCGAGTTTGTGCCCCTCTCCTTCGTCCACCCGAACACCCCGCTCTACCGGGCGGGGCATGCCAGGGCCGGGGCGACCGGGCGGGAGGATATCCTGATGGTCGCGATAGCCCGGCTATTCCTCGACAACATCGACCACATCCAGGTCTCGTGGGTGAAGACGGGGACGAAGATGGCCGAGATGGCCCTCCTTGCCGGCGCCGACGACCTCGGGGGGACGCTCTATGAGGAGAGCATCTCCCGGGAGGCAGGGGCCCGGGGGACGAGTTACCTCGATCCGATCGAGATGCGCAGGATCGCCGAGGACCTCGGGAGGACGCTTAGGCAGCGGACGACACTCTACGCCCTCCTCCCGGAGTGATGCCGTTGGCGGGGCGGACCCGATCGGCCTGCCGCCAAACATCCCGGAAAATTATAAATGATAATGGGATAAATCGCGGCCCCTCAACGCCGGCTGAAAGCCGGCGATTGGGAGGAGGCCAGGATGGTAAACGGTCTTGTGGGCCTTGCAATCCTCTTCTTTGTACTGGCGCTTGTCTTTGCTCTGCTAGGAGCACGGGGGGTTGCGGGGATATCGATGTCGATAGCGAAGTGGCTGGTCATCATCTTCATCGTTCTTGCGATCATATCGCTGCTGCTCTGAGGGGAGACACACTCAGTCCTCCGGCCGGAGGTACCTGACGATTGCATTCGCAACAGCTGAAGCCTTCTTCATCGCCCACTTGTCCTTCTGGACGTCCCCCGGATTATACCCCCTGCCGCAGACATAGCCGAGGTACGAGAACCCGTGGGTGTTCAGGAAACCCTCGAGAGTCTCGAGGGACCGCTCACAGCCCCGGTCGGCGCAGACGGTGACGGCGACCCCTCCGCGACCGGAAAGCCGTCTGTCGTGGTAGAGTGAGTAGGTCCGATCGATGAGGTTCTTTGTCTGGCCGTTGATGTCGTAGTAGTAGGTCGGGGCGCCGATGACGAGCACCTCGCAGTCGATCATCTTCTGCGCGACGGCTCCCCAGTCGTCGTCCTCCAGCACGCACCGCTTTGCATCCTTGCAGGCCTCGCAGCCGGTGCAGGGCTGGATATCCATATCGGCAAGCGTCAGGTACTCGGTCTCGATGCCTGCCTCCCGCACCCGGTCGAGGATGGCAGCAACGAGCATCGCGGTGTTGCCGTTCCTGCGCATGCTTCCGGAGATACCAAGAACGTTCATACCCTGTCCTCGCCCCTCTCGTTTTTGATTCTTGCGATCCGGGCATCAAGATCAAGACCGCGGAAGGCCGCAAGGATCTCCTCGACCGGGTCGCCGGGGCGGTAGAAGAGGTGCGAAGGGCAGGCGCAGTCGCTGCAGCCAAAGTCCGGGACGTAAGCTCCGGCAAGAGCACGGGCGAGATCGCACTCACAGTCCCGGTCTGTCGCGGCAGTGACAAGGGCGGCGGGGGCAAAGTGAGGATCGAGGAGGAGGTAGTCGATGTGCCATCGGGGAGGGCGGTCGCGCCTTTCGGCAAGCCGCAGGTGCCGGTCTGCCCGGGCAAGCCCGCCGCTTCCCCGGGCGGAGCCGACGTAGATGTGCCGGCCGCGGGCAAACTCCCTCTCCCCGAGGGCGCCGATGCGGACTCTGCAGGAGGGGTTCTCGAGGACGAGGGCGTAGACTCCCTTATCCATAATACTTGAGCGCCTCCCGGGCGGCCGCGATATGCCTCCCGCCGCCGCACTCGACCGGCTCCCCGTGGCCGGGGTAGAGCCCCTCGACCTCGAGCCCCACCAGGCGCTCGATGGATGCCGCAAGGGCTGTGCGGTCGCCGTCGGGGAAGTCGTAGCGCCCGAAGGACCCCCCGGTGAAGACGGTGTCTCCCGAGAAGAGCACCTTCGCCCGCTCGTCGTAGAGGCAGATCCCGCCCGGCGTGTGCCCGGGGGTGTGGATGACGCGAAGGCTCCCTACCCGGTCGCCGTCGGCAAGGAGGGTGTCGGGGGCGACCCCGGGAGACCGGGCCCCAAAGTGCATCGCAAGGCTTCGTCTGTCGTCGACCAGGCCCACGGCGTCCGCTTCGTGGATACAGATTGCGGCGTCGTTGCAGAGCCGCGCGATCTCTTTGACGTACGCAATATGGTCGTAGTGGGCGTGGGTGAGGACGATCGAGGTAATCTCCCCGGCATACGGCTCCACCGCCATCGGGAGAACACCCGCGTCGACGAGGACGTTTTCGTAAACGAACGAGTTTGCGTAGATTGTGCCGCTCGGGATCCACCGCACGTGCATGCAGTCTAATATGGCCTCCGGACAAATGGTTCTTATGCACACCCTTGTTCAAGCGTGCCTGCGCGGGGTTCCCCCGGAGGTGGAGGCGATCGCCCGGGAGGAGGGACTAACCTCCCATGCCGCCGCACGGGCCGTCGCCCGCGGACGAATCGTCATCCCGGCAAACCCTGCACGGCCGCACCGGATCTGCGCCATCGGTGAAGGCTGCAGGGTGCGGGTCAACGTGAATATCGGGACGTCAGGCGCCCGGTGCGATGAGGATCTCGAGGTCGAGAAGGCGAAGGCGGCCCTCCGGGAGGGGGCCGACACGCTGATGGACCTCTCGACCGGGGGCGATCTTGCCCGGATACGGCGCCGGATCCTCGAACTCGATGTACCCGTCGGGACCGTCCCGATCTACGAGGCGGTCCGGCGGGCGGGGAGCGCCGCGGATGTCGATGCCGACCTGCTCTTCTCCGTTATCCGTGAGCACTGCAAGCAGGGCGTGGACTTCCTGACGCTGCACTGCGGTGTGAACCGAGAGGCGCTCGAGTCGCTCCGGGCCGATCCCCGGACGATGGGCGTCGTCTCGCGCGGCGGGGCCTTCCACGTCGCGATGATGGCTGCGACCGGTGAGGAGAATCCGCTCTATGCCGAGTATGATTACCTGCTTGAGATCCTGGCCGAGCACGATGTGGTCGCGAGCCTCGGCGACGGGATGCGCCCGGGTGCGCTCGTGGACGCGGGGAGGCTGGCAAAGACGACCGAGTATCTCGCGCTCGGCCACCTCGCCAAACGGGCGCTCGCCGCCGGGGTGCAGCGGATGATCGAGGGACCGGGGCATATCCCGGCCGACCAGATCGGCTACAACGTCCGGACGATCAAGGAACTGACCGACGGCGCCCCGCTCTACCTGCTCGGGCCGCTCGTCACCGACGTGGCGCCGGGTTACGACCACGTCGTGGGGGCGATCGGCGGGGTGATCGCCGCGATGAACGGCGCGGACTTCCTCTGCATGGTCTCGCCGGCCGAGCACCTGGCGCTGCCGGATGTCCGCGACATCGTCGAGGGGACGCGGGTCGCAAAGGTTGCGGCACACATAGGAAGCCTCTCTCGCGGTGCAGGACAGACGAAGAACCGCGAGATCCGGATGGCGGAGGCCCGTCGGTCGCTCGACTGGGAGAAGCAGTTCGAGGCGGCGCTCATACCCGATGAGGCCCGGCGCATCCATGAGCGGGACGGAGTTATTGAGACCTGCTCGATGTGCGGCGATCTCTGCGCCATCAAGATGGTGCGCGAGATCCTCCCGGTGCCCGAGGAGCGGATGGAACCGTAGAAGGAGCCTCCGGCCCTCTCACCTTGCTTGGGCGGTCGCGCCAGCGACCTTTCTTTTCGCAATGCCCCCGTCGATCCAGTCGATTATTGCGTCCCGGCTCCTCCGGTAGGCAGAAAGCACCCGATCTTTCGGTCCCGTGACCCTGGCCGGGTCGGGGAAGTCCACGCAGATCGTCTCTTTTGCCCAGGGAAACATGGGGCAGACGCCTCCGCTACAGAGTGCGATCACGTAGTCCATCTCTTTTCCGTCAAAAAGGCCGAGGTCTTTCGCCCGCTGCCCCGAGATATCTATCCCGATCTCGGCCATCACCCGGACGGCCATCGGATCGAGGGCGGTCGGGGCGATCCCGGCCGAGCAGACTTCATAACGGTCGCCGTAACGGGCGCGGAGGTAGCCCTCCGCCATCTGAGTCCGGGCGGCGTTGTTCGTGCCGATGAAGAGCACCCTCTCTTTCATGCCCCCACCCTTCGCGCCCCCGGAAAAAAAGGTTACCAAAGACTCTGTGAGGCCCGGACCATACTCTTCACACCGGGGTTTGCGCGATGCAGTAGCGCCCCGGTAGGCTTTTTCATCCAAAGTTTCCGGTTTTTACGCTAAGACCCGGCAGGGTTTCACATAATCCGATAGATTTATTAAGTATCATAACATCACCAGAATGCGTAATTATACATGATAAATCATGTATAATATGGCGCCCGGGAGGGAAGACCGAACCCCTTTCGGCGGCCGCATGTATGGCAACACGAGAACGGGCCGATCGAGATGCGACCGGTCCGTAGAAGTCAGCCGCTTTTGCACGGATTCGAGACCCAGAGGGGGATTGACCGGGGCAATTGGGCACGATTAATCATGTAGGATTTGGGAAGATGGCGGAATCGTTTGCCGTGAAACTGGAGGAGAGATGTTACCTCCCCGATCCCCGGTGCAGAGCGAATGCCAGGGTGCCGGATTACGCCCGAGAGTACAGCGAGTTCGTGCGCGATCCGGAGGCCTTCTGGGACCGGATAGCCCAGGAACTCGAGTGGTATGGGCCCTGGGAGAGGGTCAGGGAGTGGAACTACCCGTATGCTAAGTGGTTTGTCAGCGCGAAGTTAAACATCACCACAAACTGCCTGGACCGCCACGTCGCCGGCCCCCGGAGGGATAAACCGGCGATCATCTGGCGCGGCGAAGAGGGGGAGGAGAGGACCTACACCTACGGCGAACTCCACCGCGAGGTGATGCGGTTCGCAAACGGTCTACGCTCCCTCGGCGTCGAAAAAGGCGACCGGGTCTGCATCTACATGCCGCTCGTCCCCGAGCTGGTCGTCGCGATGCTCGCCTGCGCCCGGATCGGGGCCGTCCACTCGGTCGTCTTCGGCGGGTTCGGGGCGGACGCGCTCGCGATGCGGATCAACGACGCAGACGCGAAGATCCTCATCACCGCGGACGTCGGCTACCGCCGGGGAAAGACCATCCCCCTCCGGGAGATCGCAAAAGAAGCCGTCAGCCAGACGCCGTCCATAGAGAGGGTCGTCGTCCTCCGGCGTGAGGAGCCCGCAGTCGAGATCGACCCCGCCCTCGAGGTCGATTACGCCAGCCTCACGGCAAAGGCCGCACCTGACTGCCCGGCGGAGGTGATGGACGCCGAGGACCCGCTCTTCATCCTGTATACAAGCGGCTCGACCGGGGCACCGAAGGGAATCGTGCACACCTGCGGCGGCTACGCGGTTGGAACCTACTACACCACAAAGTGCGTCTTCGACGTCAGGGAAGACGACGTCTACTGGTGCACCGCCGACCCCGGCTGGATCACCGGGCACAGTTACGTCGTCTACGGCCCGCTCGCGGTCGGGACGACGGTCGTCATAACCGAGGGGACGCCCGACTACCCGGACCCGGGCGCCTACTGGCGGCTGGTCGAGGACCTTGGGGTGACGATCTTCTACACCGCGCCGACCGCGATCCGGATGTTCATGCGCTACGGCGACGAGTGGCCGGCGAAGTACGACCTCTCGACGCTCCGGGTCCTCGGCTCCGTCGGCGAACCGCTCAACCCCGAGGCGTTCGAGTGGTACTACCACCGGATCGGCGGCGGACAGTGCCCGATCGTGGATACCTGGTGGCAGACCGAGACCGGGATGCATATGGTGACCACGATGATCGGCGAACCGATGAAGCCCGGGTTTGCCGGAAAGCCCATCCCGGGCGCCGTCGTCGATGTCGTCGATAAATCGGGCAACCCGGTCCCGCCGGGAACCGGAGGGTTCCTGGTCATCAGAGAGCCCTGGCCATCCATGATGCGGACGGTCCACGGCAACGACGAGCGCTACTGCAAGTACTGGAACACCATCCCGGGGTGCTACACCGCAGGCGACCTCGCGGTGAAGGACGAGGACGGCTACATCATGATCATCGGGCGGGCCGACGACCTGATCATCGTCGCCGGGCACAACATCGGGACCGCGGAGGTCGAGAGCGCCCTCGTCTCCCACGAGGCGGTGGCCGAGGCGGCCGTCATCGGCAAACCCGACCCCTTGAAAGGAAACGTCATCAAGGCCTTCGTCACCCTCCGGGTGGGGGTAAGCCCAAGCGATGACCTCACCGAGGACCTCGCCCACCACGTCAAAAAGAGCCTCGGCCCCGTCGCGGTGCCGGCCGAGATCGAGTATATGGACCGGCTCCCGAAGACCCGGAGCGGCAAGATCATGCGTCGGGTCTTAAAAGCCCGCGAGCTCGGCATGGACCCGGGCGACATATCCACCCTTGAGGAGTGATCGTCCATGCCAGACACACAGACGGTCTTTGGGCTGCCGGCGGAGAAGGGGCGGTGGGGGCTTGTCGCCCTCGGCCTCCTCATCAACCTCTGTCTCGGGAGCATCTACTCCTGGAGCGTCTTTGTCGCGCCGCTTGCGGCGTACTTTTCTGAGACGCTCGGCCGGGAGGTGACGGCCGGGGAGGTCCTCCTCCCGTTCTCGGTCTTCCTCGCCTTCTTCGCGATAGCGATGCCGCTCGCCGGGAAGTACATCGAGCGCTACGGCCCCCGAAAGGTGACGATCGTCGGCGGGCTCCTTACGGGCCTCGGCTGGCTGCTCGCCTCGACGGCGACGTCGGTCGAGGCGCTCTACGTCGTCTACGGGGTCATCGGGGGGCTCGGCGTCGGGATAGCCTATGGAGCGCCGGTCGCCGTCGCGGCCCGATGGTTCCCGGACCGGCGGGGGTTTGCCGTCGGGCTGGCCCTGCTCGGCTTCGGGTTCTCGGCGTTTGTGACCGCAAACGCTGCAGGAGCCCTGATCGCCGCCTACGGCGTGATGGCGACGTTCCGGATCTTCGGGATCGCCTTCATCGCCGTGCTGCTCCTCGCCGCCCTGCCGCTCCGGTTCCCGCCGGAGGGCTGGCAGCCGAAGGGCTGGACGCCTCCCGCGCCCGGGGTCGGGACGGCGCCGGTCTGCGAGTGCGACCGAAGCGCGATGCTCCGGACGGGGACGTTCTATGGGCTCTTTGCCTGCTACTTCGTAGGCTGCCTTGCGGGGCTTACCGCGATCTCGATCGCAAAGCCGGTCGGGACCGAGGTCGCCGGAGTGGACGCGGGGCTCGCGACGCTCCTCGTCGGGTTCTTCGCCGTCTTCAACGGGCTAGGAAGGCCAGGGTTCGGGAGCCTCACCGACCGGATAACCCCGCAGAAGACAGCGATGCTGACGTTTGCGCTGATCGCGGCGGCATCGATCCTGATCTGGCTTGTCCCCGGGGTGCCGGCCTACATCGTCGCCTTCGCCGTCCTCTGGGGCTGCCTTGGAGGGTGGCTTGCGATCGCTCCGGCGGCGACGGCCTCGTATTTCGGGACGTGCGACTACCCGCGCTGCTACGGGGTCGTCTTCCTCGCCTACGGTGCGGGGGCGATCGCCGGGCCGCAGCTTGCAGGCTTCGTCCGGGAAGCGACCGGGACCTACCTCGGCGTCTTCCCGCTCGTCGCGGGCCTGGCCGTCGTGGGGTTCGCCGTCGCCTGGCTTCTCGTGCGCCCGCCGGAGACCGTTCCGGCACCGGAAAAAGAGAGAGAAGAGGAAGGCGCTACACCTTCTCCGTGAGCCCGAGCCGCCGGAGCACCCCGGCGGCCGCCTCCATCCCGCCGTCAAGGTAGACGGCGCCGATGAGGGCCTCCAGGCACTCGGCGAGGACCCGGCCGGATGTCCAGACCCTCTGGGCGGCCTCGCCCTTTCCCCAGCGGACGTGGTCCGCGAGGTCGAGATCCTCTGCGAGAGCCCGGAGCCGGGACATGTTCACCAGGTTCATCTTGCGGTTGGTTATCGCGCCCTTATCGTGCGCACCGTCCGCGACCACCGCCTCCACGACCACGACGTTAATGACCGCGTCCCCGAGCGTCGCGAGGGCGTCCATGTGGGCGGCGGGAGGAAGGCCCGTCTCCAGGGCGTAGGCGAGGCGGGTAAGCGCCCGGAGAAGCAGGGTGCGGTCGGTGAAGGCGTAGCCGATCCGCTCCTCGAGCCGGCGCATCCCGCCGGTCTCACTCGCGTTCATAAAAAAGGTTACTCGAGGACTTCGGCCTTCTCGATCCGGACGGGGACCTTCGGCCTGTCGGATGAGTCCGTCCGGACCTTCCCGATCTTATCGACGACCTCCATCCCGCCGACGACCTCCCCGAAGACCGGGTGGGCGCTCGGCGTCCGGGGGTCGTCCCAGTCGAGATAGGTGTTGTCGACGAGGTTGATGAAGAACTGGCTCCCGCCGGAGTTCGGGCGGCCGGTGTTCGCCATCGATATCGTGCCCCGGAGGTTCGAATGACCCTTCACGAACTCGTCGGGGATGGTGTAGCCCGGCCCGCCCATCCCGGTGCCGGTGGGGTCGCCGCCCTGGATCATGAAGCCATCGATGACCCGGTGAAAGATCGTCCCGTCGTAGAACCCGGACCGGACCAGTTTCTCAAAGTTCCCCGCGGTCACCGGCATATCGTCGTAGAGCCGGATCGTGATATCGCCCATCGTCGTATGGAGCACAACACTCTTTTCAGCCATAATCATTCACTCCGTATGGTATTGTCCCGCATCTCTACTTATACTGATGGAAGATCCGGCAACCGGGACCGCGGTTCACCGTGTCAACTACATAGCATAAACAAAACGGATAAGTAAAAATAATTTATATGAGCAGCCCGGAAGTATATGCATGTACTCCGGAGCGAAGATTCACCCCGGCCGGGATATATCCACCATTCCCCACCCGGCCTCCGGCAGCGGAGGGCTCCTCCGATGAGCCGCCGGGCGCCGGTCTTCATCATCACCGGCGGGCAGGGGCAGTGCAAGACGACGTTCCTGCACCAGGTCCTCGGACTCATCGTCGGGCTGAACGTGCGTGTCCAGGGGATCATCGCACCCGGGCATGTGCGGGACGGGCGCAGATCGGGGTTCACCCTGGTCGACCTCGCCACCGGCGAGCAGGAGGAGCTCTGCTCGGTCGACCCCGATCCCCGGTGCGAGATCCACGGCCGGTTCTATTTCCGGCCCGAGGGGTTGGCATTCGGCCGCCGGGCGCTCGCACCGCCTGATCCGCGGGAGACCGATCTTATGGTCATCGATGAGGTGGGGAGGTTCGAACTCCAGGGCGCGGTCTGGGCCGAGCAGATCGATCGACTGCTCGCGCTCCCGCACCCCCCGATGATCTGGACCGTTCGGCGCCGGCTTCTCGATACGGTCATCCGGCGCTGGGAGATTGGGAACCCCATCGTGGTGGACGTCAGGAACGCCAGTGTGATGGCGACCGCAAGCGACGTGATGGATGCCATCTGGGAGTGGCGTGAGGCGCAGACGGTCTCCGTGGTTCCGGTGCCTCCGCTCCCCCAAAGCCGCATCGCAGGCGAACCCCCGCTGCTCGCAGATGCGGCCGCCGGAGTTTCTCCAAGCGCCCCGGCGATCCTCCGGAGACGTTACGGCCCGGAAGAGTGAGAAAAACCCGTATCCCTCGGTTCAGAAAAGCAGAACAATAATGGCAACGGGCGCTGCCGGAAGGTCGCCCACAGATCTTTTTTTGCTCTCTTGACTCGCGCACGAGTCCGGGGAGAGAGGGCCTCCACCACGGCCCGTTGCACAGGGGGAGCAAGCCCGAAGAAGTGCATCGATGGTCGGAGATGACCTCATGGGCTCTACTGATGGCCCCTCCGTCACTGCCGAGGCGGAAACCAGACTTTTGCCAAACCCTTTTATTGCGGAAGTAAATGTTATATCATTTACATTAACACAAAATTAAATAAAAGTAATATCAAGATCAGGTATGGATTGGTGCGCTGGATGACCTGTGGGAAAGAACCGACCGTTGAAGCCGGGCAGAAGCCCGAGAAGAACGCTATGATTGGTCTCCCATGGGTTGCCTCACGTCGAGGCATGCCGATTCACGAGGCCGTCCTCAGGTTCATCCCGGCAGGAAAGGCAATCTACCTCCTCCCGATCGCCCTCTTCTTCTTCTCCCTCTTTTTCGGGAGGTATATAATGGACCCAGTGGAGACCTTCCGGATCCTTGTCATCGGGTCGGCAAACGCACTCCTCGACGGTACGTCGTCCCTGCTCTCGACCCTCTCCGGTCATCAGGTCTTCCTCCCCTCCTTTGAGCAGACGTGGAGCGCATCGGAAGAGACAGTCCTCTTCAGGATCAGGCTTCCACGGGTGATAGCAGCGATGCTCGTCGGCGGGGGGCTCGCCCTCGCCGGGGCCTCGTTTCAGGGCCTCTTCCGAAACCCCCTCGTCTCACCCGATATTCTCGGCGTGGCCGCCGGCGCGGGTTTCGGGGCGGCGCTCGGGATCCTCCTCTCCGGTAACCCTTGGGTCATCCAGGTCTCCGCATTCGTCTTCGGGATCGTCGCGGTCGCCGTCACCTACGGCATCAGCCGCATCTACAAAAACACCTCGACCCTCGTCCTCGCCCTCGCAGGGATCATCGTCGGATCCCTCTTCTCCGCCCTCCTCTCCCTCGCCAAATACGTCGCCGACCCCTACGACACCCTGCCCGCGATCGTCTTCTGGCTGATGGGGAGCCTCTCTGCGGTCACAAACGCCGACATCATCGCGGTCGCCCCCCCGATCCTCCTCGGGAGCCTCTGCCTCTTCCTCATCAGGTGGCGAATCAACCTCCTCTCGGTCGGGGAAGAGGAGGCGCAGGCACTCGGGCTGGACACCAAGAGGATGACCGTGGTGATCATCGTCGCCTCGACCGTCGTCACCGCTTCCGCGGTATGCATCAGCGGGATCGTCGGCTGGGTGGGCCTCGTCGTCCCCCATATAGGGAGGATGCTCGTCGGCCCGGACTTCCGGAGACTCATCCCCGCATCGGCCCTTCTCGGAGCCTCGTTCCTTCTCGTCGTCGACGATATCGCAAGAACTCTGACCGCGACCGAGATCCCTCTCGGCATCCTGACGGCGCTCATCGGCGCGCCGTTCTTCGCATACCTCTTAACTCAAAAGAAGGTCGGCTGGACATGATTCTCAACGTCAACAACGCCTCGTTCTCATACGACGGCATCACAAAGCAGTTTGAAGATGTCTCCTTCTCCCTCCGGAGAGGGGAGGTTCTCTCTCTTCTCGGGAGGAACGGCACGGGGAAATCGACCCTGATCAAGTGCATCCTAAACATTCTCACGCCCCAGAGCGGGATGGTGGAGATCAACGGGCACCGGGTCACCGACATGCGGCCTGAGGAGGTCGCGCGGGAGGTCGGCTACGTCCCCCAGGTCCACCATGCCGTCTTCCCGTTTACCGCGCTCGACTTCGTCCTCATGGGGAGAGCCCCTCACATCTCGACCTTCTCGGTCCCGAAAGAGGAGGACTACGAGAAGGCGGAGGAAGCGTTTGCGCGGATCGGAATCACCCATCTCCGGGAGAAGTGCATATCCGAGATGTCGGGCGGGGAGTCGCAGATGGTGATGATCGCCCGTGCCCTCGCACAGGAGCCGTCACTGCTCATCCTCGACGAACCGACGTCGCACCTCGATATCGGCAACCAGATGAAGGTGATCGCGACGATCGACCGGCTCGCCGCCGATGGGATCGCCATCCTGATGAGCACCCACTTCCCGGACCACGGGTTTTTAGTCTCGCATACGGTCGCCATCCTCCAAGGCGGCAGGCTGATCGCGCAGGGGCCGGCTGAGGACGTCATCACAAAGGAGAACCTGCACGAAGCCTACGGAGTCGATGTCTGCGTCCGCTATGTCGAAGAGGCGGAGCGAATGGTCTGCATCCCGATAAACCCGTGCGGCTGCCGCGGCAGGGGGGAGGCGTGATGGCTCCGAGATGTCTCGCTACGGTCGCCCTCTGTATCGTCGCCCTCCTCCTCGCATCGGCGGGCTGCATCGCCGCAGAGCCGCCCGGCACCCGGACGGTGACCGACGCGACCGGCGCTGAGGTCGCACTCCCGCAGGAGGTGAACCGGATCGTCTCGATTGACCCGATGGCCACCCATATCATCCTGATGCTCGGCGGTGGGGACAGGCTTGTCGGCGCGACGTTCGGCCCTGCGAACAGGACCGTGGTGGACGAGATCTGCAGGAAGGTCTCCGGAATCCCCGCGCCCGGAAGTCCGAAAGGGTCAAACATCGAGGAGATCGTACGGCTCGCTCCCGACCTCGTCGTCGCACGGGGGTCCTCGGCCAAAGAGGCCGGCCAGATCGCCGATGCGGGGATCCCGGTCATCATGATCGAGACCGAGTCGCCTGAGGACTTCCTCTCCGCCGTCGGGATCATCGGGGCGTCCATCGGCGCGGAGGAGCGGGCGGCAGACTACGTCGCGTCCTACCGGGAGACCGAGGAGCGGCTGCGTGCGGCCCACGCCACCGCGCCGCAGAAGAACGTCTACCTCGCAGGGTCCGGGATCTTCAAAACCGCCGGCGCCGGCTGGTACTCGGACGCCCTTCTCGCATCCGGAGGGTGCAGGAACGTGGCGCACGATGACATCTCAGGCGGGTGGAGAGAGGTTTCGCCCGAGCAGGTCTGTGCCTGGAACCCGGATATGATCATCCTGACGCCCTACTGCCAGGACGAGACGGCGTCCATACGGAACTCCTCCACTCTCGGCCATCTCGATGCTGTCAAGAACGGGAAGATCTACCGCATGCCCCGCTATATCGCCGCATGGGATATGCCCGTCCCCGAGAGCATCCTCGGTATGCTCTGGATAGGCTCCGTCTCAGCCCCCGACGGGGCCGGGATTGATATGCACGACGAGGTGCGGCAGTTCTACACCCGGTGGTATGGGGTGGACCTCGACGATGCAACGATAAAGGCCATCTTTGAGGAGGAGAGTGTCCTCCCGACAGAGAAGACCGCGGCGAAGGAAGAGTAGCGGGATGTCGATCTCCGACTGCCGCTTCTGCGCACATCGGCGCCGGACCCGGATGGGGAGTGCGGCGCTCGGGTGCCGATATCCGGCGAAATAACCACAGAATGGCGGTCTGAGCCGAGTTACGCCGGATGACACCGGCCGACGCAGGCCTTCGCCAGGGCCTGCCTCGCTCTCGGGGTGCTTGCAGAAGCGGTCGAGCAGGGAGATCCTCCGACGGCGCCGGTTGTTTAGGGACGATAGAACGACCGGTTTCCGGTCGTCCCCGCCGCGCCGGTCCCGTAAAACGTCCGGTAGAACCGGTCCTGTTCTGCAGCAAGGTCGAATGCGATGCGTTCCGGGTGGAGAACGCCTGCAATGGCGGAGAGACCGAGAACCCAGCGGGGGTTGCCGAAGTCCCAGCCCGGCGGCATAGTGTAGACCCGGCCGTGCTCGATGGCGTCGGCAGAAAGCCCCATCCTCCGGCATGCCGCAAGGTAATCCGAAGCGGGTGCGGAGAGGAACCCGGATATAAAAATGTACTCGGGGTTGAACGCGGCAAACTCTTCCGGGGTTATATTGACTCCCGGCTTCCCGGCCCGGGCGATCCCGCGGTTGACGGGGTCGCCGCCGGCCGCCTCCACGAGGTCCATCTCGAACCGCTCGGCGTTCAGGGCGAAGAGCGGCGTCCCCATCGAGTAGTAGACACGGGGCCTGCAACAGCCCTCCACCGCCGACGAGACCGCCGCCACCCGGTCGCCGATGTAGGCAGCAAGTTTCTCTGCCGCCTCAGGGCGGCCCGCACGTTCTCCGAGCTCCCGGACAAGATCGAGATAACCGTCGATCCTCTGGATCTTCCCATGGAGGTCCCGGATATAGTCGTCCCTGATGACCCCGGCCCAGATACGGGCGAGGTCGGCGTCGGACTCAACGCCGAGGCAGACCAGGACGGCGTGGACCATCTCAAGCGCCCGAGTGAACCGGTAGCCGCCCATCATCCCGGGCTCGCAGTAGGGCGTCTCTCCGATACTCCCGATCACAGGGAGTGAAAAACCGCAGGAGCACCCGGCGTCCGGCGGGATAGCGATTGTCCGCGCTCCCATCGGCCCGAAAAACTCCCGCCGGACGACCGTCTTCCCGCAGGACGGGCACGCCGTATTGAGGTATTCTGTCCCGGGCGAGTTGAAGAGGTAGACGTAGCGGAGCGTCCGGCGCAGCTCGTCGCAGATCCGCTCAGACTCCGCAATCGTCGGCTCCATCTCCGGCGGCTCGTCGCCGAACGGTATGAACCGCATGACGAGGAACGGGATGTCGGGGGATATCTCAGCAACCCGAGCGGCCGCAACACGGATCTCTTCGTCGGAGCCTCGGGCGTGGATACAGGAGACCTCCACATGGATGCCTGCTTCGAAGAGGGTCTTCACCGTCCGGAAGGCCGGTTCCGCCGAGACCGCCCCGCACGCTCGGTAACGCGCATCGGACGCCCCTTTCAGCCCGATGTTCGCGAAGTCGATGGCTGATGTAAGGTCACTGAGGGCCTCCTCCGTGTAGTAGCCGTTCGTCGCGCACCCGACGAGGAGGCCGGCATCATGCGCCGCCCGGGCCACCCGGAGGAAGGTCCGGTGCATGGCGGTCGGGTCGTTGAGGCAGAAGGCTATCCCCCGGCACCCTTCCTCCCGGGCGCGCCTGATCAGGGCATCAGGCGGAATATGCTTGAGGGCCCCGGAGACCGCCTCCGCGTGGAGGGCGACCGTCTCGGATATGCACCCGCCGCAGGAGAAGGTGCACCCGATGCCGCTCGCCTGCAAGAACGTCTCCCGGGGGTGGTAGTGGCACATCGGCATCGTCTCGATAGCAATCGGCATGACCGCGATGTAACGGTCGGGGAACCGCTCGACAAGCCTTCCGTCCTTGTTCGTGTACATCCTGCACCGCCCGGTTCCCCCGGGCGGAATGGCGCAACGGTTCTCACAGATAGAGCACCGCATGCCTATCGCCCCCGCTCGATCACGACCCAGAGCCCGGAGTCGTCGTTGATGATCCGGTGATGAAGGCCGAGGTCTGCGAGGACGCCTGCGACCCGCTCCCGGTTGTCGGGACCGAGATTCTTGTCCCGGAAACTCTTCCAGTCCGCATTCTCCTTCGTCATCGCGGCCGCGACGGCATCTCTGAGTTCGGCGGTCCCAAACCCGCCCCCGACGTAGGTCCTTCCGCCGGGCGCAAGAACCCGGTAGATCTCCGAGAATGCCCGGGAGAGGTCCTCCCAGAAGAAGACCGACCCGCGGCTGACCACGAGATCGACGGATCCCGCGGGGAGCGGGATATCGTGGACGTCGCCTCGAAGAGGCGAGACGCGATCCGAGAGCCCGGCTTCCCGGACGTTTTCTTCGGCGATGGCAAGCATATCCGGGGACGAGTCGAGGAGCGTGACCGCAAGGTCGCTTGCCTGCGCAAGCGCAATCCCGAGCGACCCGGGGCCGCTGCCGACATCGAGGCACCGTCCGCGGGAGAACCCGCACCGAATAAGGATCTGCTCCGCGAGCACTGGGTAGACCGGGGCGAAGACTGTCTTTGCAATCCGGTCCATGTGCTCCGCCCCTTCGCGGTCGAACCTGCCTGGTACGTACCCCATCTCTTCGACCTCAGGGGTTCAGGATCTCCCGGATCTGGTCGTCGGAGAGCGATACGTGGAGGAAGATCTCGTGATACTCCCGGACGAGGCTCTCAAGGTCCATGTCCTGGAAGAGATCGGGGTAGAGGACCTTGGCGGTCCAGGGGATCCCGACGATCCGGTTGATCCCGGGCGGACGATCGAACCAGCAGAACGCCGTCCGCGGGGTGAGATAGACCCGACCCGTCTTCACGGCGGCGATCTCCTGCCAGAGCGGATCGGTCCGGACCGTGGCGTAGAACCCCGGATCCCCGGCCAGAATGACGTCCGGATTCCAGGCGATGACCTGCTCCATCGAGACCTCCGTCATCCCCATTCCGGGCGTGATCGCGCAGTCCGCAACGTTTCTCCCGCCGCAGAGGTCGATGAGTTCAGAATGCGGAGAGCCCGAGGGGTCGGTCGTCAGCCCTTTGGGACCCTCGGCATAGTAAACCCCCACCCGCTGGTCTTCGGGAATCGAGGCCACCCGCTCCGTCACCGTGGCGAGCACGCCCTCGTAGAAGGCGATCATCGCTTCCGCCTGCTTCTCCTCTCCAAGGAGGTCGCCCATGAACCTGATGGGCGCCGAGTAGCCGGTGGCATTGACGGTATTCTCAACGGCGACGACCGGGATGGAGCCCAACTTCTGCTGCCGCTCGGCAACGGAGGCAAGCGCCGCTCCGCCGTCGGTGGTGTAGCCCTCGATGACGACATCGGGGTGCATCGATATGAACGTCTCATAGTTGCCGGTCTCTTTCCCGAACCAGCCCCCGATGACCGGAAGTGCCATGTAGTTATCAGCGATGTAGCCCTTCTCGGGCGCAAAATTCCAGCCTGCGAGCCGGTCGGGCGCGACCATGTAGACGAGCATCGTCGACGGCGGGGAGGTGCAGAGGATGTTCTTGATCTCCGACGGGACGACGACGGTTCGGCCCGCCATATCGGTGATCGTGCGGTTTTCAGTGGAGGGGTCCGCGTTCAGGGTGGCTGTGCAGGCGGCGGAGGCGCAGAGGAGAACCACACAAACACCGAGCATGATGATCAGAAGACGGCAATGCTTTGTAATAACTACCACATCCATTGGATCTTCTCCGATACACTTCAGGGAGGCATCGAAGGTTTCCGCTATCGTGGTTGGGACGCGGCCCATATTAAGAATAACTATTTAACTTCGTGTTAATGTTAAACAATATACATTGAAAATGTATTGAAAAACCCTCCCTCGATACGGCGGTGGGGATCCGGATCAAAGGCAATGCCGGCGCTCTTCGCGGTCCTGCCGATCGGTCGCGACGACATGCAGGTCCGGCTCGATCCCGATCTCCCGGAGTCTCCAAAACGCACAGGCGTCTTCGCGGCCGTCGAGCGCCGCAGGAACACCCTCCCCACCCGGCAGGTCAGGTTCCCGGTCTTCGGGAGGCCCGAGCAGGCGACGGGCTCCGTCACGGGTTCACTCCAGCTCGAGGGCTTTTGCGGCCGCCCGGCCGATCAGCTCCGGCGGGATCGCCTCGTACTCCTCGCCGTTGTAGCGGAGCGTCCGGCACTCCGCCTCCTCCTCCCCGCAGGTCTCGCAGGATTCACAGGATGCACAGGAGCAGGACGTCGCGGTCACCTCGACCCCTTCGAGGAGTTCCTCGACCGGGACGCCGTTGAAGAGGAGGCGCTCCGGCTCCATGGCCACCTCATCGGGGAGGACCGTCTCGACCATCCGGACGGCGACCCCCTCCATCTCGAGGAGCATGCGGATCTCCGCGAGGACCGCCGCAAGGGTCATCCCGGTCTCCTCGAACTCTTCGCGGGTCTTCTCGATCTCGTTTCCGATATGCTTCCATTCGATGACGAGTTCCTTCTTCATGTATACCATCTCCTCTGTAACCGGCGGGAGATCTTCTGCCGCCCCTCTGGGCTACTACCGGGATCAGGATCGTGCCGCCCGACACAGATCGGCTCGACAGACCGCACCGGCAACCTACTCATCTTCCGGCTCGGGTTCTTCTTTCTTCTCCTTCGGGACGATCCCTGTCCCGCAGCAACCGCCGCCGCTCCCGCAGCCGCAGCCGGAAGAGAAGAGTTTTTTCACCCGCGATCCGACACATCCTTCTTCATGCTTTTCATTGCTGTCTGTCATGTCGTCACTCTCGCTCCAGCAGATGCGCCGGAGTGTTTTACGCTGACTAACTGTTTGCGGTGCCGGCGTATGAAGGTTTTAGTCTCATTACTCTCGAATCCCGGGCGCAGGCACAGACTGGAGCCCGGCAGGAGGTGGGACACGCGAGCAGCATTGCGGCGAGAAAGTCTATCCCGATCCCGGCGAAGAGCACCCCGACAATGCGCCGCATCCACTGTTCGAAGATCTCCGCTGCCTTCAGCTCCTGATCGCCTCCATAACGGCAGCCGAAAGGCGTTCTATCTCGTCGAACCGGGGTTCGGCCATCCCGTTCTTTGCGATGCCGCAGTCAGTCGCGACCAGATGCAGATCCGGCTCGACCCCGAGCGCCTGTACCTTCTTCCTCCCGCAACAGTCGCCGCACCCGTCAAGCACCAGGATCCGATCCGCGTGCCGGACCGCGACCTCCAGCGACGCCGTCGGCCGTGTGGCCGCGACGCACGTCTCGACCGCCCCGCAGGAACTGCGGAGGAGCATCGCACCGGTCTGGGCCGTCAGTTTCCCGGTGTTCGAGAGCCCCGAACAGGCAACGATGGTGAACGCCATACTCATTCTTCTCCAAACCTTGCGCCGATTCAGCTCGTAATCTCGTCCCGGATCCCCCGGACGCCCGCCATGACCTCCTCGTCGGTGCCGGCCGAGAAGGCCTGGTAACGGTCGCCGTAGCGGGCGTTCATGTAGCCCTCCGCCGTCTGCGACCGGGCGGCGTTATGGGTGCAGACGAAGAGGACCCTCTTCTTCACGGTATCACTCCAGTCCGAGCGCCTTCAGCGCCGCCCGGGCGATCAGCTCCGGCGGGATCGACTCGTAGCGCTTGCCGTCGTACTCGACCGCACGGCACTCGACGTCGTCCTGCCCGGTGATGCAGGCGCAGGAGGCGCAGGGCGTGGCTGTAACCTCCATGTCTTCGATGAGGTTCTCAAGCGGCACGCCGTTGAAGAGGATGCTGTTTGAGTCCGCTATCGCTTCGTTTTCAAGGACGGTCTCGATGAACCGGACCGCGATTCCCTCTTCCTCGAGGATGGGGCGCATCTGCTCGACGACGTCAATCACCGCCCGGCCGGTCGCGCCGCAGCGCTCGCAGGTGTTCTCGATGTCTCTTCCGACATGTTTCCATTCGATGACCAGTTCGTTCTTCATGGTAGCCCCTCACGTGGCGCAGGACAATATGCCTCGACCGCTCCTCCGTACCAGCGGTCCCGGAGCCGGAGGGCGACGTTCACGAGTGAGATCAGCACCGGCACCTCGAGCAGCGGCCCGACGACGGTGGCAAACGCCACGCCCGAGCCGATCCCGAAGACCCCGATGGCAACGGCGATGGCGAGCTCGAAGTTGTTGCTCGCGGCGGTGAACGCAAGCGACGTTGACCTCCCGTAGTCGACGCCGACCTTCCAGCTCATCCAGAAGCTTGCGAAGAACATGATCAGGAAGTAGAGGGTGAGCGGGATGGCGATCCGGACGACGTCGAGCGGCAGCGCCACGATGTTGCCGCCCTGCGTCGAGAACATCACCACGATCGTGAAGAGCAGGGCGACGAGCGTGATCGGCGAGATCTTCGGGATGAACCGGGTATGATACCACTCCTTCGACTTCACCCGGAGGAGCGCAAAGCGGGTCAGGAATCCGGCGATGAACGGGATACCCAGGTAGATAAAGACCGTGACGGCGACGCCCGAGATGGTGATCGGCACCTCTGTTCCGGCGCCGATGCCGAGGAGCGGCGGGAGAACGGTGATGAAGACATAGGCGTAGATTGCGTAGAAGAGCACCTGGAAGACCGAATTGACACCGACGATCGCGGCGCAGTACTCGCAGTCGCCCTTCGCGAGATCGTTCCAGACGATGACCATGGCGATGCACCGGGCGAGGCCGACCAGGATCAGGCCGTACATGAACTCCGGCCGGTCCGCGAGGAAGGCTGCCGCGAGGAGGAACATCAGTACCGGGCCGACGACCCAGTTCTGGACGAGGGAGAGGCCGAGTACCCGGGTGTCCCGGAAGACCCGGCCGAGCTCCTCGTAGCGGACTTTCGCGAGCGGCGGGTACATCATCAGGATCAGCCCGAGCGCGATCGGGATGGATGTGGTGCCGACCGAGAACCCCGTGATCGCCTCCGGCACGCCGGGGAGGAAGTAGCCGATGGCGACGCCGGCCGCCATCGCAAGGACAATCCAGAGGGTCAGGTAGCGGTCGAGGAAGGAGAGCCGGGAACCGGGGGCCTTCGGATGAATCTGGTCGATGGTGCCCATCGCCGGTCACCTGCAGCAATCGCAGCTGCCGGGGCGCCTGTCGGCATGAAATTCCCGTACAAGCGCGACTGCATACAGCGTTTCCGCGCCCGGAGGAATGTAGTTATGCTCACGCGCCCGGCGGACCAGCTCCTCGCCGAGGGCGGCATCGTCACCGATCCCCATCGCGGCGACCTCCGCAAAGACCGCATCAAGCATCGTAAACCCAATTATAGTCCCGCCGACGTCGATCCGTCGGATCTGCCGCAGGGCATCTGCGGCACAGCAGGGTATCTTCTCCCGTCTGGAATCCATGTTACAATCACCTCATTGTAGGCCGTCAGACCATCGCAAGCACCTGGAACGCCACGCCGGCCAGGATGGCGACCCCGAGGATGACCGCCACGAAGGCGGCGAGTAGGCGCCGCTCGAAGATCGCGGCAAGCAATGTCACCTCAGGGATGCTCGCCCCCGCGCCGCCGATGATCAGCGCCAT
>Ga0116181_1000976_pt1 | contig 25577 bp, 25 predicted proteins | sample AD_UKC075_MetaG_FD_89752 | JGI IMG/M metagenome (GOLD analysis project Ga0116181, IMG submission 89752) | Active sludge microbial communities of municipal wastewater-treating anaerobic digesters from USA - AD_UKC075_MetaG | ecosystem: Engineered > Bioreactor > Anaerobic > Digestate | place: USA... | reverse complement strand
CCGGTGCTCGAGGTCGGCGTGCTCACTGGTGTGACGGCCAGGTAGAAGGCGGTCTCGACAGCCGCCCAACCGCTGGCCTCGGCCAGCGCGCGTTCTGAGGTGCCGAACGCGACGCGGTGGTGTCCGGCCTTCGACATCTGGAACGCCGGCGAAGCGCAGCTGCTCGCGTCCGTGGCCGCATAGAACGCGACCTGCTCGACGGCATACCCACTGTCGATCGCCTCGGCGAGCCGAGCCTCGGTGACGAACTGGAAATCGGCCTTAGCCTGGTGATACGTGCGGTAGACCGTGGTCAGTCCAGGCGCAGGAACTCGTGAGACTCGCCCGACCGACGGCCAGGTCTCGACGAATCCATACTTGGCCTGCGCCGAGACCACCTCGTTGGGGTTGCGGGTGAGCAAAGAGGTGCCATCCGGTTTGGCCACCTGGTAAACCTCGGCGGTGAGCGCTGAGCAGTCCCCGGCGGAAGCGCTGGCGGTGACACCGATGACCGATGCGAAAACCAGGGCGACCAAGACGGCAGCCACGACCAGACCGTTCTTGGGCAGCGAGAGGCGGCGCACGACAATTCCCCTTCGTGAGCGGTGGCGCAGCCGGGACACCCCGAACCACTCCGACGATTCTTGAGCCACCGGGACTCTATGCCGAAAAGTGGGTGTCGGGAAATCTCCGCACCGCTCGTGAACGAGTGTCGCGGTGCAGTTTGGGTGCTTTATGACCCTATTTCCGAAATGCTCCTCAGTGTGGGAGACAACGGGCTCTCCTCCGCCCGTGCGGCTTCGAGCGGGAGCTGGTACCACGTCGTGTCGACCCACTGGTCGAACTTGCGCCCGACCTCACGAAGCGTGCCGACCTCCTGGAAACCGACGCTCCGGTGCAGGGCGTGGCTGGCCGGATTGGGGCAGGCCACGACCGCCACGGCCAGATGCATCCCGTCGGCTCTCAGCAGGTCCAGCAGCACGGCATACAGGGCACGACCGATGCCGCGCCCGGTCGCGTCCGGCGCGAGGTAGATCGACGTCTCGCGGGTGAGACCGTATGCCGGTCGCGGCCGGAAGGCGCCGGAGTAGGCGAAGCCGATCACACGCGCGTCACCATCGCAGGCAACGAGGACGTGGTCACCAGGCTCCTTCGATTGGATGCGGGTCAGCCAGTAGTCAGCCGGGGGAGGCGTGACATCGAAGGTGGCGGTGCTGGTGCGGACGGCGTGCCCGTAGATGTCATCGAGGGCCGTGACATCGGATGGCGCAGCCTCGCGCCACCGACACTCGGGCGTGAGGGGGCGATCGCTCACCCGCGCTGTGCCGCTCGCCGGGCCCACCAGGAGGCGACCCAGCGCCACCCCAACAGCAGGATGGCCAGCGCCGCTCCGGCCACGAGGATGAACGAGACGGCGGTCGACCCACCGAAGAGCACCCGCAGCAGCATCCCGAGCCCGAGCGTGGACAGCCAGACAGGTATGCCGGTGCCGACCGTGAGCGGCCAGGACCGGGACCGGGCCCGCACCAAGGCCCATCCGGCGAGCGTCCCAACGAGGAACGGTGCCGCTGTGCTCAGTGCACCGAGCACAGCGTTCTGCTCGGCATGGCTCGCCCGACCGATAGCGGCGAAGACGATGACCAACACCAGATCGAGCAGGAGCGCCCAGGGCATACGGACGGGCTGCCCCACGGAGGCCGATGCGGAGGAACGCGGTGCGGGGGTCATAGCGTCGGCAGGGTCGGGTGGTCGTCAAAGGGCAGCCGCGGTTGCGGTGGGGCGTGGGTCGGGTCCACGCCGCGGAACAGCTTGGACACCGACTTTCCCTGGTGGATGCGCGAGATGGCCTCGGCGAACAGCTCGGCGACCGAACGCACCTCCAACTCCGGCCAGCCCTGAGGCGGGGGGACCGTGTCCGTGGTCACGACCTCCCGGATGAAGGGGTGACCCCGAAGCCGCTCCACGGCCTTGCCCGTGAACAGGCCATGGGTGCATGCGACCGACGCGTCGAGGCAGCCGGCGTCGGCGAGCCGCTCGAGCAGCTCGACGATCGAACCGCCGGTCGCGATCTCGTCGTCCAGGACGATCGCTCGCTTGCCGGCCACGTCACCGACGATCGCGTCGATGACGACCCGATCGTCAGCCAGGCGCTGCTTGCTTCCGGCCGCGACCGGCAGGTTGAGCAGCCTGGCGAAGAGGGTGGCGGTCTTGGCGTTGCCGAGGTCAGGGGAGACGACGATGTGGTTGTCGAGGTTCATCGCCCGGTAGTGGTCGGCGAGCACCCCGATCGCGGTGAGGTGGTCGACCGGCACTCGAAAGAAGCCGTGCACCTGGGGGGCATGCAGCGCCATCGTGAGCACCCGAGTCACGCCCGCGGTCTTGAGCAGATCGGCCACCAGGCGACCACCGATAGAGATGCGGGAGGCATCCTTCTTGTCCGACCGCGCATAGGCGTAGTGCGGCATGACCGCGGTGATCGACGCCGCCGACGACCCCCGAGCCGCGTCGATCATGAGCAGCAACTCCATGAGGTGCTCCTGCGTCGGGGGCACCAGCGGCTGGATGATGTAGACGTCCCGTTGGCGACAGTTGGCCAACAGTTGGGCCTGCAGGCAGTCGTTGCTGAACCGGCTGAGGTTGACGCCCGAGAGGCGCACGCCGAGGTTCGAGCAGATGCGTTGCGCAAGAGCGGGATGGGCGTTTCCGGAGAAGACGACGACGTCCGCCACGAGGTCCCTTTCGATGCGGGCTGCGGGATCCGAGTCAAACCCTAGACCAGCCATGGCGCCACCCCGGAAGGGCGCGCGCGAGACAGCGGCATACATCACACACAGGTATGCCGTGCGGTTCAGCTTTCGTCTACGTGCGGGGGAGGGTCCCGTCCTGGTGGGATCAGGGAAGCGCCGGATAGCCCGCCTTGCGCCCTGGAGCGAGAGTGACCTCATGGTTTCCCGCAAGGCCCGACCCCGCACTCCCGGCCTCCACCCCGTTATCGCCCGGTATGACCGACCCGGCCGGTTCTACCTGCTGGCCACGGTCATCCCCTGGGGCTTGTGGTTGGCCGCCGGCTACCTCTCTCGGCAATCGGACCAAGGCGCCACCGCCGTTGCCGTCCTCGGCCTGCTTGGGCTGCTCACGCCGATGGGCGTGGCCTGGGTGATGGTTCACCGCGATCCGGTCCTCGTGAGAGACGTCCGGCGGCGTTTGCTCAGCGTCCACCGGGTGCGCCCCGGCTTCGCCCTGCTGGCGGTCGGGCTCCTGCCTGTCTCGCTCATCGCGGCGACCGCGGTGTCATTGCTGCTGGGCTACCCGCCCGAGCAGTTCCTCTGGCGCGGGGGCCCAAGCTTCGTCGGCGGCCTCGTTCCTGGCTGGGTCGCGCTGACCCTGGCGCCGATCGTCGAGGAGCTGGCCTGGCACAGCTACGGCACGGATGCCCTCGCCTCACGGTGGACCATCTGGCGGTCTTCGATGGTGTTCGGCGTCATCTGGGCGTTCTGGCACCTCCCGTTGGCGACCATTCAGGGCTACTACCAATCCGAGGTGGTCGAGGCGGGCGTCCTCGCTATGGTGACGTTTCTGGGGTCGGTGTTCCCCTTCGTCATCTTGATGAACTGGATCTACTACCGCAGCGGTCGGAGCATCCTCGTCGCGGTTCTCTTTCATCTGGCCGCCAACCTCGGGAACGAGGCGTTGCGCACACACCCGGACACCAAGGCGATTCAGGCGGCTTTGCTGGTCTTCCTCACGGTCATCGTGGTGTGGTGGGACCGCGATCTGTTCTTCGGCCGGCCTGGGTGTCCACCGTTGCCTGACGAGCCCTCACCCTGGGCCAGGTGAACGGACGCCCAGGGGGGAGCACGTCACCGCAGGTGGCGGCGCAGCTCGGTGACGAGTTCGAGACGGGCCTGGTGCCCGACGACGGTCGCGCCCGGGAAGCTCAAGAAGCCGTGCACTGTGCCGAGGTAGTTGGTGACGCGGACCGGAACCCCGGCCGCGGACAGGCGATCGGCATAGGCCAATCCCTCGTCGCGCAGCGGGTCGAGATCGGCGGTTTGGACCAGGGCTGGGGGGAGCCCGGTGAGGTCGGGGGTGAAGTAGGGGGAGACCCGAGGATCGTCCGCGGCGATCCCGCTGCCGCCGAGGTAGTGGACGAGGAACGCGTCGAGAGCGGCCTTGTCCAGCACCGGTGCGTGGGCGTGCTCGCGGATGGACGGAAAGGTCTGGCTGAGGTCGGTCGCCGGGTAGATCAAGGCTTGATGGGCCAAGCGCGGCCCGCCCTCGTCGCGCAGGCGGATCGCGGCGAGCGTCGAGAGGGTGGCGCCAGCGCTGTCCCCGGCCACGGCCAGGCGGGTGGGGTCCGCGCCGAACTCGGCGGCGTCCTGAGCCAACCAATGCAGCGCGTCGACGCAGTCGTCGATGCCCGCCGGAGCGGGATGTTCAGGCGCGAGCCTGTAGTCGATCGACACAACCAGCGCCGGGATGGCGCTGGCGAGATGCGCGCAGATGGGGTCGCTCTGCACGATACTGCCCAGGACGAAGCCGCCGCCGTGGAAGTAGCAGACGACTGGCCAGCCCTGCGACGGGCGAGTGCCAGCCGGGCGGTAGACCCGGGCCTGCCGCTGGCTGCCGTCGCGGGTGGGGAACCATACGACGTTGATGTCAAGGTCCCGCGGCACCTTGCCCACGACCCAGGACACCGGCGCTCCCGCGGGTAGACGGCGGGCCCGCGACCGTTGAATGGCCGCGAGGTCCATGGTCGCGATGGACGGGAAGATCCCGCGGCGCATGAGCGTGGCCAACGCCCGGGTGCGGAACGGCATACGAGGCATGCCGTCAGTGTGCAGCACCGGCGCCCAGGTGCCGACGCCGACCACGTGGGATCCGCGGCCCGGCGTCACCATAGGCTGGCGACATGACGGTGCGGCGAGTCATGGGGATCGAGACCGAATACGGCATCAGCGCCCCCGGTGACCCGAGCGCCAATCCGATGTTCCTTTCCGGCCACGTCGTCACGGCGTATGCCCGAGCGCACGGATTGCTGCCCGGGAAGGGCGGCTGGGACTACTCGACGGAAGCCCCACTGCGCGATGCCCGGGGCTGGGAGCTTGGGCGGGCCTATGCCGACCCGAGCCAACTCACCGACATCGACGACCCCACCTTGGCCAATGTCGTCCTCACCAACGGGGCCCGGTTCTACGTCGACCATGCCCACCCGGAGTACAGCGGCCCCGAGGTGACCTCGCCGTTGGATGCCGTCCTGTGGGACCGGGCCGGTGACGAGGTGATGCGCCGCGCGGCGACCTTGCTCAACCCGGACCCGGTGCGGCCGACGGTGGCGCTCTACAAGAACAACACCGACGGCAAGGGCGCCTCCTACGGCACCCACGAGAACTACCTCATGCGCCGGGAGACGGCCTTCGGCGACATCGTCCGCCACCTGACGCCGTTCTTCGTGGCGCGGCAGATCATCTGCGGCGCGGGCCGGGTGGGGATCGGTCAGGATTCGCGGACCTCGGGGTTCCAGATCTCGCAGCGGGCCGACTTCTTCGAGGCGGAGGTCGGACTGGAGACGACCGTCAAGCGGCCGATCATCAACACGCGCGACGAACCCCACGCCACCCCGGACCGATATCGCCGGCTGCACGTCATCATCGGCGACGCCAACCAGTGCGATGTCGCGACGTATCTCAAGATGGGCACCACGTCCTTGGTCCTCGGCCTCATCGAGGCGGGGGTGGCTCCTCGGGGGCTCGAGCTGCAAGATCCCGTGGGCTCGCTCAAGGTCATTTCCCGTGACCCCACTCTGCAGGCGCTGGTGCCCCTCCGGGATGGTCGGCAGATGCGCGGTCTGGACCTGTTGTGGGCTTATCACGACGCGGCGGCCCATTGGCTCGAGGACCGCGGCGAGCTGGACCCCGAGACGGACGCGGTCATGACGCGCTGGGCCTCGGTGCTGACCCGGTTGGCGGCCGATCCGATGACGCTGGCCGGCGAGATCGACTGGGTCGCCAAACTCAGGGTGCTGCAGGCCCTTCGGCAGCGGGACGGCCTGGCGTGGACCGAACCGCGATTGGCGGCTCTGGATATCCAATGGACCGACCTGCGTCCGGAGAAGAGCATCTTCGCGTCGATTCGGTCCAAGGGCCATGTCGAGCAGCTCGCGACCGCCGACCAGGTGCTCGCCGCTGTGACCACCCCACCGGAGGACACCCGGGCGTGGTTCAGGGGAGAGTGCCTGCGGCGCTTCGCGGGGAGTGTGGTGTCCGCGTCCTGGGACTCGATCGTCTTTGACGTTCCCGGCCAGCAGTCGCTGCAACGCATCCCGCTCAACGAGCCGCTCAAGGGAACCAAGGCCCAGGTGGGGTGGCTGCTGGAGCGCAGCCGCGACGTCGGCGAGCTGCTGCGTGACCTTGTCGGAGTGTCCGACTAGGTTGGACGAAGGGGTGGGCAGTTGCCCGCGACCGTTCGATCCTGGAGGACAGCATGGCCAACCTCGAACAGAGCCGACCGCAGCGCCGCGAGGGCGACCCCGAGTTGCCTCCGGATCTCCCGGGGCCAGCGGCCGCGGCGTCGCAGATCTCCGATGCCGATCTCGACAGCGTCCTCGACGAGATCGACGAGGTGCTCGAGAGCAATGCTGAGGAGTTCGTCCTGAGTTTCGTCCAGAAGGGCGGCCAGTGACCGCCCTGGGGTCGGGCGCGGGACGGTTGCACACGGCATACCTGCGACCCGGCAGTGCGTCCTTCACCGAGTTCCTGTCTGGGGTGGCACCCGAGTTGCTCCCAGGGCGCCGCGCCGTGCCCTCGGGCGCTGAATTCGCCGCCCCGCATGGCACGACCATCGTCGCGGCCGAGTATGCCGGCGGCGTGGTGATGGCCGGCGACCGCCGCGCCACGATGGGCAGCCTCATCGCCAACCGTGACATGGACAAGGTGTATGCCGCCGACGAGTACTCCGTCGTCGGAATCGCCGGCACGGCCGGCATCGCGTTGGAGGTCGTGCGCCTCTACCAAGTCGAGCTGGAGCACTACGAGAAGATCGAGGGCGCCATCATGTCGATCGAGGGCAAGGCCAATCGGCTTGCTTCGATGATTCGCGGCAACCTCGGCCTGGCCATGCAGGGGCTGTCGGTCGTGCCGATGTTCGCCGGCTTCGACCTCGACGAGCGGCGCGGGCGGATCTTCTCCTATGACGTCACCGGCGGGTGCTACCCCGAGAGTGACCATCACAGCATCGGATCGGGTTCGATGTTCGCGCGCGGGTCGCTGAAGAAGACCTGGCGCCCCGGGCTGGCCGAAGCCGACGCGGTGCGGTGCTGCCTGGAAGCACTCTACGACGCGGCCGACGACGACTCGGCCACGGGAGGCCCCGACGTGGGGCGGCGGATCTGGCCGCGAGTCGCAGTCGTGGACGTCGACGGGGTGCGACTGGTCGGCGACGACGAGTTGGCCGCCATCGTGGCCGAGTTGGTCGCCGCCCGCCGCGACAACCCGGGGGGTGCGCGATGAGTATGCCGTTCTACGTCTCGCCCGAGCAGTTGATGAAGGACAAGGCCGACTATGCCCGCAAGGGCATCGCCCGCGGGCGGTCGGTCGTGGTCCTGCAATACGACCGTGGCATCGCCTTTGTCGCTGAGAACCCGCAGAGCCTGCGCAAGATCTCCGAGATCTACGACCGGATCGCCTTCGCTGCCGTGGGGATGTATTACGAGTTCGAAAACCTTCGGGTCGCGGGGATCCGGTATGCCGACCTGCGCGGCTACTCCTACGACCGCAGTGATGTTACGGCCCGCGGGTTGGCCAACGCCTATGCGCAGACGCTCGGCACGGTGTTCACCCAGGAGCCCAAGCCCTACGAGATCGAGATCTGTGTCGCTGAGGTCGGTCGCAGCGCGGAGCAGGATCAGATCTACCGGCTGACCTATGACGGCTCGGTGTCCGACCAACACGGCGCGATGGTCATGGGCGGAGCGAGCGCAGCGGCCGAGGAGTGGATCAAGGCCCGCTGGAGCGCGGGCCTGTCGTTGGCGGATGCCTTGGCCCTCGCGGTGTCGGCCTTGGCGGCCGACCCGGCTGGTGGCCCATCGCGGGTGCTGTCGCCAAGTCAGCTGGAAGTAGCCGTGCTCGATCGCCATCGCCCGCGGCGCACCTTCCGACGGATCGTCGGGCCGTTGCTGGTCGACCTGCTCAATGCCGACAGCCCCACCGCCCACGCACCGGAGGCCGACGAGGGGATCCCCGGCCACCCGGACATCCTCAGCAGCGCGGTCGACCCTTCCGCCGCCGAGGGACCGCCGTCCGATCGGGTCACCATCGAGCGCGATCCCCGGGTGCCGCCGCCTTCTGACGAGCGTGGACCGACCAGCTCCGACCGGGTCGAGACCGGCGACGACCCGACCTGACCCGGCCAGGTCCAAGGAGATCCGCTCCGGTTGAGGTGACCCCACCCACAACAGATCCCCCACCCGAATCGGCGTGGGGGATCTGTTGTGTCGTTCAGTGGCTGGTGACCTGCTCGAGCTCTTCGGCCAACGCCTCGGTCAGTTCCTCGGTCGACTCATCGCCCTCGACATCGTGGCCCGTTGCCGCGTCCATGGCCGAAGCCTCGTCGTCGGAATCGGCCAGTTCGGTGGCCGTTACCGGACCGGCTGGTGCGGCCTCTTCTAGGTCGGCCAGCGGGTTGGCGAACGTCCCGCCACCAAGGGTGGCGAGCATCTGGCGCACATTGGTCAGTTGTGCCGTGATGCTGTCGCGGCGCGCGGTGGCCGCAGCCAGTTCGCGATCCGAATCGCGCTTGATCCGCTCGGCCTGCTCCCGCGCGGCGCCTACGACAGAGCTCGCTTCTTGGCGAGCTTGGTCCAGCAGGGCAGCAGCCTCCGCGCGCGCGTCGGCATGGGCTCGCTCGGCGTCGCTGGAGAGTGCGCTCGCGCGCTCCTGAATCGCGGCCAGGGACGACTCGTGGTGTGACATCTGGGTCGTGAACTCGGCAGCGGCCTTGTCGCGTCGGGTTGCGAGTGTCGTCTCGAAGTCCGCTGCCGCAGCAGCAGCCTTGGCGCGCTGGCGCTCGTAGACGGCTTCGGCCTCCTCGCGTCGGGCGCTGGCCTCGCGAGCTGCAGCCTCGAGGATGTCGTCGGCCTTGCTCCGGGCGTCCTCAAGCAATCGAGCGGCGTCCGCCTCGGCCTTGGAGCGGGTGTCGGCGGCATACCGCTGGGCTTCGTTGGTCAGCGCGGCACAGGTTTCGGACGCCGCCAGCTTGGCCGCTGCCGCCTCCTCCTGGCCGGTCGCGCGGATCTGGGCGGCCTCTTCGTCAGCCAGGGTGAGCATGGAACCGATGCGGTCTCCGAGGTCGGCGAAGCTTGGCGCCGCAGCGCTGCGCGCAGCCTGGGCCATGGTGGCGATTTCGGCGTCGCGGGCGTCCACGACCTCACGCAGTTGCACGTGCGCCGACTCGAGCTTGGTCACATGGACACTCAGTTCGGCCGCCTCCTGCCGAGCCGCATCCGCAGCGGCCTGCAACTCGCGCACCGTGTGTTCGACCTGCGCGGGGTCGTATCCCCGAAGCACGGTCCGGAACTGGCTGGTGTCTGTCATGAGTGTCCTTGCGACTCGGAGGGGAGGGGGAGCGGAGTGCGGTCGTGAGAGGGATTGGGTGGTGCCGCAGCGGTTTCGGGGACGGCGAGCGCCTCGATGACCCCGGACAGGTGGGCGAGTTGAGTCGTGATGTCGTCGCGGCGGGAGGCGAGGGCCGCAACTTCCGCGCGGGCGTTGTCTACGGCGATGCGGGCTTCCTCGCGCAGCCGGTCGGCGCCCGACCGGGCCTCGGCAAGGGTCGACACCAGTTCTTCGCGCGCGCTGCGTCGATCGGCGTGGGCCTCGCGGTGCAGCTTCTCGACCTCGGCAGCAGTGCGCTCCCTGATGATCCGGGCTCCGGCTTCGGCGTCGGCCAGCCGGGCTCGGGCCCGCTCGACCAGGGCACGCGCGGAGTGGTCAGCGGCGGCCCGGACCGCGCCGGCCTCCTGGGCTGCAGCCTCCACGGTGCGCTGCGCGTCCGCCGCGGCCGCCTCGAGGACGGCCTCAGCTTGGGCGCGAAGGCGGGCGGCTTCGTCGGCGGCGGTCTCGAGCTGAGAACGGGTCTGATGGCTGACCCGAGCCAGCACCGACTGGAGTTGCTGGCGGCGGCGTCGAGTGTGGTCGGCCAATGAGCGGGCGGTCTGGGTCCGCGTCAGGGCCGCGTCGGCCGCGGCTCCGTCAAGGATGGAACGCATCGTGGCGTTGGCCCAGCTGACATGCTCCTCGGCCGCAGCCAACGCTGCCTGCGCTTCGGCCCGTGCGCCGGCCACCAGATCGGCGGAGGTCGCCGTGGCCAGCCGCCGTTGTTCGGCACATTCGACAACGGTGTGCTCGGCGAGTTGGTCGGCGGCCGCACGCACCACCCGAGCGTGCTCGCTGGCTTCAGCGGTCACTGCCAGCGCCGTACGGCGCGCCTCGGCGAGGGTCAGCTCGGCCGCCTCAGTGGCACGGGCCACCAGCTCGTGCTCCTGTCGGGCCAGGTCCTCCAGGCGCGTGGTCACCTCGCTGTCATGGGTCTCTTGCGCGGCCGCCAGGGCGATCCGACCGGTTTCGGCTTCTTCCGCCGCGGCTGCCCGCAGACGCTCGGCCTCCGCCTGCGCGGCAGACAAGATCTCGTCCGCCCGAGAGCGGGCGCTATCGATCTCCGACTGGCTCGAGCGCGCCGCGGCCTCGGCCACCAAGGCCGCCTGAGCGGCGGCATCGTCCAGGATCGCCGCTGCGTCGACTCGCGCTGCGGCGAGGCTCTCCGCGGCGAGGTCGTGGGCCGACGCAGCCGCCGTGTGCAGCGCTTGAGCCTGCTGGTGGAGTCGGTCGGCCTCGACGGTCAGCGCCTGGGCCCGCTGCATCGCCGACGCGACGGCAGCGTCGGCCTCGGCGCGCACCGAGTCGGCGTGCACCTGGGCCCGCGCCAGCAACTGCATGGTCTGCCGAGAGACGTCACCGACCTCGGGGAGTGAAGTGCCGACACGGGACGCGGGCGCACCGGAGGCCAGCGGCAGCGAGTCGGACATGTGGGTCATGATCTCAGATTCGCTCGTGTGGGTCACCTTGCTGCCTAGCCCCCACCAAGGCACGCGGCGTCTGCCGCAGCGGGCGACCGGACCTGCGTAGGGTGAGGGGATGCAGCGGCGGATCTTCGGGATCGAGACGGAATTCGGCGTGACCTGCGTCGACCAGGGCCGCCGCAAACTCACCCCCGACGAGGTCGCTCGACACTTGTTCCGACGGGTCGTGGCGTGGGGTCGATCGTCCAACGTCTTCTTGTCCAACGGCTCGCGCCTATACCTGGACGTGGGTTCCCACCCGGAATATGCCACGGCCGAATGCGACTCGATCACCGACGCGGTCATCCACGAGCAGGCGGGGGAGCGCATTCTCGAAGGCTTGGCCGAAGAGGCCCAGCTGCGTCTGGCCGAGGAGGGCATCGAGGGCCAGATCTACGTCTTCAAGAACAACACCGACTCGGCGGGCAACTCCTACGGCTGCCACGAGAACTACCTCATCGGCCGAGCCGGTGAGTTCTATGCGGTGTCCGACCTGCTCATCCCGTTCCTCATCAGTCGCCAACTCGTCTGCGGTGCAGGCAAAGTCGTCGTGGGGCCGCGCGGCGCGACGTATGCCGTGAGCCAGCGCGCCGAGCACATCTGGGAAGGCGTTTCGTCGGCGACGACGCGTAGTCGCCCCATCATCAACACCCGCGACGAGCCACACGCCGACGCCGAACGGTTCCGCCGACTTCATGTCATCGTGGGTGACTCCACCATGAGTCAGACGACGACGCTGCTCAAGCTCGGATCGACCGACCTGGTGTTGCGTGCCGCGGAGGCGGGGTGGACCATCGAGGACTTCACCTTCGACAACCCGATCCGCGCGATCCGGGAGATCAGCAGCGACATGACCGGCCGCAAGTTGGTGCGCCGCGCTGATGGCCGCAGCGTGTCCGGGCTGGACGTCCAGGAGGCCTACTTCACCTGGGCCCAGCGATTCGCGGTCGAGACCGGGTTGACCGAGGGCATCCACGGCCGGGTCCTCGACCTCTGGGGCCGCGCTCTGCAGGCCGTGCGCACCGAGAACCTCGCCCTGGTGGAGCGCGAGATCGACTGGGTGATCAAGTGGCGCTTCCTGCAGCGCTACGCGGCCAAGAACTCACTCACCCTCGACGACCGCGAATTCTGCAACTTGACCTCGCTTACCACGACATCAACCGGCGCCGGGGCCTCTTCCATCGGCTCGCCCAGCGGGGGCTGGTGACCACCGAGGTGCCCGACCTGGAAGTGTTCCGCGCCAAGACGGTGCCGCCGCAGACCACCCGGGCCAAGCTGCGCGGCGACTTCATCCGAGCCGCCTCGGCCAAGCGCCGGGACTTCAGCGTCGACTGGGTGCACTTGAAGGTCAACGACCAGGCGCAACGCACTGTCCTGTGCAAAGACCCCTTCGCTGCCGAGGATGAGCGGGTCGCGCGCCTCATCGAGTCGATGTAACACGGCATACCGGGTGTGCTCGGACACAGCGGGGCGGGTTACAGTGGCGCGTCCGACGGCGGGCCGCCCCGCGCGTCCGCCACGTCCTTCCGTGAGGTCCCTCGTGTCCGTTTCGTATGCCGTCCGCGCCCTGAGCGCGGTTGCCGCAGCTGCCCTCCTTGCCGCCTGCGGCCAAAGTGCCACCACCTCGGGCCCCACGGCGTCGACCTCCGCCGGGTCGTCAAGCGCCACCACGTCCGCCTCCGCGGCGGCCACACCGGCCGGACCGCTCGGCACGACGACCGACCTCACTGCGTTGGACACCATCACGGTCACTGGCGGGGCCGCCAGCAAGCCGACGGTGACGATCGCGACCAAGCCGCTCGTCGTCACCGAGACCGCTCGGAAGGTCATCACGCCTGGCACCGGCGAACCGGCAGCTGTCGGCACGACCGTCAAAGCGCACTTCACCATCCTCAAGGGCTCGGACGGGGCCCAGCTGGACTCCACCTACGACAACGCCACGCCGCAGTCACTGGGCGTCGACGAGCAGAACCTGCTCCCGGGGCTTTTCAAGGGCCTCACGGGTGTCCAGACCGGTTCGCGGGTCCTCCTGGTCATCCCGCCCAAGGACGGTTTCGGCACGACCGGCCGCACCGACCTCGGTGTCTCGGGCACCGAGAACACCGTGTGGGTCGTCGATGTCCTCGCCGTTTCGCGGCCGCTGACCAAGGCGGAGGGCACTCCCGTGGCGCCGGTGGCCGGACTGCCGACCGTCACCTTCGACGAGAAGACCGGGCCGGCCATCACCATCCCGTCCGGCGCAGCCGCACCGACGACACTGGTCAGCCAGTCGCTCATCGAGGGCACCGGTGCGACAGTGGCGGACGGGCAGCAGCTCACGGTCCACTACACGGGGGCGCTCTGGAAGGACGGCTCGGTCTTCGACTCGTCATGGACCAAGGGTTCGCCGTTCAGCTTCCAGGTGGGCGCGGGACGCGTCATCTCCGCTTGGGACAAGGGCTTTGTCGGCAAGAAGGTCGGCTCCCGGGTGCTGCTCGTCGTGCCGCCGGCCGACGGATACGGCACCGCCGGCTCGCCGCCCAAGATCTCCGGCACCGACACGCTCGTCTTCGTCGTCGACCTGCTCGCGGCCAACTGACCTCGGCGACCTAAGTGCCGACGACGGCACGCCAACCCACCACATCTCCAGCCTGAGGACCTGCCATGTCATTGAATCCCGAGCGCAGCAAGCCCGAACTCGACTTCCCCGGTGAGGTGCCCCCGGCTGACCTCGTCATCGAGGACCTCATCGTCGGAGACGGCGCCGAGGTGACCGCCGGGCAGACGGTCTCTGCCCATTACGCCGGGTGGGCCTTCTCGACCGGCGAGGAGTTTGACTCCTCATGGAATCGCGGCGAGCCGTTGTCCTTCCGCGTGGGCATCGGCCAGGTCATCCAGGGTTGGGACCGGGGCCTGCTCGGCATGAAGGTCAACGGGCGTCGCAAGCTCACTATCCCGGCTCACCTCGGCTACGGCCAGCGTGGCGCCGGCGGCGTGATCAAGCCGGGGGAGACGCTCATCTTCGTCGTCGACCTCGTCGCCGTCCGCTGAAAGCTCGCCACCCGGCTCGTCCCCACCGGAGAATGGGCACGTGGTCCGGTAGCGTCGCTCGGGTGAGCGTCCAGCCGAGCGTCGCCGCCAAGACCGAGCGGCTGCTCAACCTTGTCATCGCCCTCCTGTCGACGCGTATGCCGTTGACCAAGGCGCGGATTCGGGCCGCCGTGCCGCAATACCAGGACACCGCATCCGTCGAGGCCTTCGACCGAATGTTCGAGCGCGACAAGGACGAGCTACGCGAACTCGGCATCCCGTTGGAGACCTCGGTCGTCGACCCACTCTTCGACGACGAACTCGGTTACCGCATCGACCGGCGCGAATATGCCCTGCCGGAGATCTCCTTCACCCCGGATGAGGTGTCGGCTCTCGTGCTTGCCGGCCGGATCTGGAGCCAGGCCAGCCTGGCTGCCCAGGCCAATGCCGCGTTGACCAAACTCGCGGCCACGGGCGTCGTCCTCGACGACCGATCGGTCGTCGGCGTCGAGCCGCGCATTCGCACACAGGAGGCGAGCTTCGAGCCGCTGCGCCGAGCCGTCCGCGATCGCCGTGCCGTGACCTTCGACTACCGGAAGGCCGACGGCACCCTGGCCGCGCGTCGGGTGCAGCCCTGGGGACTCACTCAATGGCGGGGTCGGTGGTATGTCACCGGCTGGGACGCCCAACGCGAGGCCGAACGGGTCTTCCGGCTCGGTCGGATCGTCGGTCCGGTGAAGGCGGTCGGCAGCGTCGGAGCGTATGCCGTGCCGGCCGACCACGAGCCCCGCGTCTTGGTGCGGTCCACCGAGCCCGAGGTGGTCGACCAGCCGCCGGCCATCCTCCGGGTTCGCGTCGGTGCCGGGAACACCCTGCGTCGGCGGGCCCGCAGCATCGGCGACATTGACGACCAATGGTCGCTCGTCGACATCGACTATCGCGACATCGACGGATTTGCCGCCGAGGTCGCCGGCTTCGGCCCCGATGTCGTTGTCGAGGCGCCCCAGGACCTGCAACGCGCGGTACTGAGCCTTTTGCGGGAGGCGGCTGCACGGCATACCGGAGCCGTCCCAGGCGAGCAGGTGCGGCGGTGAACGCCCGGCACGTGCAGGAGAGCGCGACCACGCGGCTGCAGCGGCTGCTCACCATGGTGCCGTGGCTGCTGGCCAACCAGGGGGTTGCCACGGAGCGCGCGGCCGAGCAGTTCGGGGTGAGCACCGACCAACTCGAGTCCGACCTCGCGCTGCTCTTCCTGTGCGGCACGCCCGGTCACCTGCCCGACGACCTCATCGAGGCCGACTGGGAGGACGGCCGGGTCTTCGTTGGCAACGCCGACGCGATTGCCAGACCGCTGCGCTTCACCGTCGACGAGGCGCTCACCCTCATGGTGGGCCTGCGCGCTCTGGGGGCGGGAGCCGGGTTGGCCGCGCCCGACGGCGTCCTGGGAGCTCTCACCAAGCTGGAGGCCGCCACGGGCGAGACAGCCGGCCTGGCGGCACGGGTCAGGGTCGACCTGCCGGCCGAGCGCGGTGGCGAGATGTTGGCCCGGGCCCAACAGGCTCTCCACCAGCATCGTCGGATCCGGCTGCGCTATGCCTCGGCACGCGACGAGGTCACCGAGCGTGACGTCGACCCGATGCGGCTGCTCAACCTCGATGCGCACTGGTACCTCGAAGGCTGGTGCCACCGGGCTGCGGACGTGCGCGTCTTTCGCCTCGACCGGGTCGAAAGCCTGCAGTTGCTCGACCTCGACGGCACGCCGCCGGCTCACGCGACGTCGCGCGATCTGGCCACGACCCCCTACCAACCCGGTGTTGCGGATGTCGTCGTCGAGCTGGAGCTCGAACCGTCAGCCCGGTGGGTGGCCGAGTACTACCCCGTCGAGTCGGTCAAGGAACTGCCCGGTGACCGCCGGCGCGTGACCGTCCGGGCCGCCGACCCCGGGTGGGTACGTCGGCTGGCGTGGCGGCTGGGCGGCGCGCTCGTCGTCACGGCGCCCGCCGACCTCGTCGCCGCGATTCGCGAGCAGGCACATGCTGCTCTGGCGGCCTATCCCCCGCAGGTCCGCTCGTGAGGCTTCTCGTCTGGGTCGTCATCTGGCTGGTCATCCTGGGGGTGTCCGGTTGGGTGCTCTGGCGCCGGTTGCGATCCTTGCGCGATCACGTCGTCGCGCTGTCCGATCAGCTCGCCGAGGCGGAAAGCCTGGGGTATGCCGTGCAGCTGGCTGCCGGGGAACGCCTGCGAGACCAGCAGGTGCGCGAGGCTGCGGAGGGGACCGGGGAGGGGGCGCAACGGCATACTCTCGCCGTGTTCGACGACCCGGCCACCCTCGCGCGGGAACGCGAGGCGCTGCGTGAGGCGTTGGCCCAGGAGCGCCGGGCCCGCCGCGCGGCCGCACTGCCTGGGTGGGCGCGCCCCGTAGACTCACACGCGACTCCGTCAGACCGAAAGGCCGTCAGCCCATGAACCTGTTCCGCGAGCCGAGCCACCTCATCGTCGTCCTGCTGCTGCTCGTGCTGCTGTTCGGCTGGAAGAAGTTGCCCGACATGGCGCGCAGCGTGGGCCGCTCGATGCGGATCTTCAAGTCCGAGGTCAACGAGATGAAGAACGACGGCACCACGCCCAAGCCGAGCCCGGCTGCCAGCGACACGGTGCCCGGTGATGTCGTGCCGCCGCGCCAGCCGGGAACCACTCAAGGCGACTCCACTCCTGGCGACCGACTCTGACCTCTCACCCCCCGGCTCCGAGCTCGTACCGTGCGCCTGCGCCTGCGCCGCGACCGTGACCCCGAAGGGCGGATGACCCTCGGGGAGCACCTGCGTGAGCTGCGCCGGCGCACCGTCATCTCGGTCCTCGCGATCCTCGTCGGCTCGATCGTCGGCGGCAAGTACTACGCGACGCTCTACAACACGCTCACCCTGCCGATCCGCGAGATGGCCGCGCGCAAGACCTCTGGCGCGGTCACCACCGTCAACTTTCCCCAGATCACGGACGCCTTCTCGATCTTCATTGCCGTGAGCCTGTTCGTCGGGGTGATCGTCAGCTCCCCGGTGTGGCTCTGGCAGATCTGGGCCTTCATCCTGCCGGGCCTGACCCGCAGGGAAAAGCGGCTATCAGTCGCCTTCATCGCTGCGGCGGTGCCGTTGTTCCTCGCCGGCTGCTACATGTCCTATCTGGTGTTGCCTCGTGCGGTCGAGACGCTGCTGTCCTTCGCGCCGGACAGCGGCTCCAACATCCTCGGCAGCGCCGACTACCTGTCCTTCGTGCTCAAATTCATCCTCGCCTTCGGGATTGCCTTCCTCCTGCCGGTCTTCCTCGTCGGCCTCAACGCCATGGGGGCGCTGCCCTCCCGGGTCATGATCAAGGGTTGGCGGGTCGCGGTTTTCCTCTGCTTCCTCTTCACGGCGATCATGACCCCCACCCCGGACCCGTGGATGATGATCCTCATGGCGCTGCCCATGGTGGCGCTCTACTTCGTCGCCGTGGGCATCGGCTGGTTGCTGGACCGTCGGCGGGCCAAGCGGGACGCCTCCGTGGACTGGCTCAACGTCCCGGACGATCAAGGGTCCACGCTGTAGCCTCGCGCTGTGTCTGCCCCCCTCACGACCCGACGCGTCGGCATCATCGCCAACCCCAACTCGGGTCGGCACGGCGCGAGTGCTCTGGGGGCGCAACTGACCACGCTGCTGCGTCGCGATGGACACGAGGTGCTCGACCTGTCGGCTGCTGACCTCGACACCGCGCGCAGCCGGTCTCTAGCGGCCATTGCGTCGGACGCCGTCGACACGATCGTCGCGATCGGCGGGGATGGCACCGCCCACCTTGCCGCCAACGTCTGCGCGGAGACTGGCGTCGCGCTGGGCATCCTGGCGGCCGGCACCGGCAACGACAACGCGCGCACGCTCGGTATGCCGCGCGGTGATGTTGCTGCGATGGCACGCATGGTCGGTACCGGCGCCACCCGGCAGATCGATCTCGGGGCCGCTCGTCAACCGACCGGGGATCGCTACTTCCTCGGGGTGCTCGGCGGGGGCTTCGACACTCTGGTCAACGACCGCGGTAAGACGCTGCGCCTGCTGCACGGCACCCCGCGCTATCTCGCCGCCGTGGCGATGGAACTGCCTCGCTTCCGCGGCATCCCGTATGCCGTGCGGGTCGACGACACGGTCGTCGACACCACCGCCATGCTGGTGGCCGTCGGCAACGGCGGGTGTTTCGGCGGCGGGATGCAGGTGTGTCCGAACGCCGATGTCGCCGATGGCCTCTTCGATGTCATGGTTCTGCACAAGATCGGCCGGATGGAGTTCCTCAAGATCTTCCCGAAGGTGTTCTCCGGCGGACACGTCACCCATCCCGCCGTGCAGATCCTCCGCGGTCGCCAAGTGACGCTCGACTCACCCGGGATCCGCTCACAGGCCGACGGCGAGGACTTCCTGCCGCTTCCGCTGCAACTCGACGTCGCCGCCGGGGCGCTGACGATCCTCTCGCCATGACCTCCAGCGACGCCGCCGCCCGAGCGGTGGCTGCATTCGCGGCCGGGTTGAGCTTCCCCCTCGACGCTTTTCAGGTGCAGGCCTGCACCGCCGTGGCCCAGGGCACAGGGGTGCTCGTCGCGGCGCCGACCGGTGCCGGCAAGACAGTGGTCGGCGAGTTCGCCGTCCACCAGGCCCTGGCCACCGGCCGCAAGGCGTTCTACACGACGCCGATCAAGGCGCTCTCCAACCAGAAATACCTCGACCTGGTCCGCCGACATGGCCACGCCCAGGTCGGCTTGCTGACCGGCGACTCGGCGATCAACGGCGACGCTCCCGTGGTCGTCATGACCACCGAAGTGCTGCGCAACATGATGTATGCCGGGTCGCCGACTCTCGCGGGCCTCGGCTACGTCGTTATGGACGAAGTGCACTACCTCGCCGACCGGTTCCGGGGGGCGGTCTGGGAGGAAGTGATTATCCACCTCCCCGAGGACGTCCTCGTGGTGTCGTTGTCGGCGACGGTGTCCAACGCCGAGGAGTTCGGCGAGTGGCTGGCTCACGTGCGCGGCGCGGTGGAGGTGGTCGTCTCGGAGCACCGGCCGGTGCCGTTGTGGCAGCACCTCATGGTCGGGCGCACCATGTATGACCTGTTCGTCGAGTCCGGCGGCCGGGTCGCGGTCAACCCCGAACTCGTGGATCGCATCCGCGACGAGGAGCGCCGGGGGAGTGCCGGAATGCCGGGCCGCCGGGGCGGCATCCGCGACCGTCAGGCCGCCGCGGCGACGTCTCGTTACCCCCGATCCGCAGCCACCCCGAGTCGGGTTGAGGTCATCACCGCGCTGGACCGCGAAGGGCTGTTGCCGGCGATCACCTTCATCTTCAGCCGGGCAGGATGCGATGCCGCGGTCGGCCAACTGTTGGCGCGCGGCATACGGCTCATCCCCACCGAGGAAGGTGAGGCAATCCGTCGCCTGGTGGAGGAGCGGGTGGCGGGCCTGGGTGACGAAGACCTCGGAGTGCTCGGCTATTGGGATTTCGTCGACGGCCTCACCCGCGGGTTCGCCGCCCACCACGCGGGTATGTTGCCCACCTTCCGCGAGATCGTCGAAGAACTCTTCAGCTCCGGACGGGTCCGTGCGGTCTTCGCCACCGAGACCCTGGCCCTCGGGATCAACATGCCTGCGCGCACCGTCGTCCTCGAGCGCCTGGTGAAGTACAACGGCGAGTCGCACGCCGACCTCACCGCCGCCGAATACACCCAGCTCACCGGCCGGGCCGGGCGCCGCGGCATCGACATCGAGGGCCACGCTGTCGTGCTGTGGTCGCGCGGTCTCGACCCGGTCGCGGTCGGCGGTCTGGCCGCGACCCGGACCTACCCGCTGCATTCCAGCTTCCGGCCGACCTCCAACATGGCGGTCAACCTGGTGGCGACAGTGGGCCGCGAGCGGGCGCGGGAGGTGCTGGAGACCTCGTTCGCGCAGTTCCAGGCCGACCGGGGAGTGGTGGGAATGGCGCGGACGGTCCGCCGCCACGAGCGGGAGCTCGATGAGATCGCGACGCGCTGGACCTGTCACCTGGGCGATTTCCGGGAGTATGCCGCGATTCGCGAGGAGTTGCGGCGCTTGGAGAAGGGTGCGGCCAAGGACCGGCAGGTGCGCTCTCGGGAGCAGGCTGCGCAAGCCCTAGGGCGGCTGCGGATTGGTGACGTCATCCGGATCCCATCCGGGCGACACCGCGGGTATGCCGTGGTGGTCACCTCCGCGCGCGGCGGCGACCACGCCCCAAGCCCGGCGGTGGTGACCGAGGATCGGCAGTTCGTGCGCCTCACCCCGGCCGACGTCGTCTCTTCGGTGGAGGCGCTGACCAACGTCCGGCTGCCGAAGGGGTTCAACCCGCGCAACCCGAAATCCCGTCGCGACGTCGCAGCTACGTTGCGTATTTCCGTGTCTCGGCTCCCGCGGCCCGAGGACGTCGAGAACGGGACGGCACCGCCGCGGTCGGGCGGGCGACGGCATACCGGCTCTGTCCCTGGCGCTGAGGCCGACTCGACCGCCGAGCGCGTCGCAGCCGCGCGTGGGCAGTTGCGAGCCCATCCCTGCCATGACTGCCCGGACCGCGAGGAACATGCGCGCTGGGCGCAGAAGTGGTGGCGGCTGCGCCGGGAAGCCGACCGGTTGGCGGCCCAGGTGGCCGGGCGAACCAACACGGTCGCGCGGACCTTCGACCGGATCTGCGAGCTACTCGTGGAGCGCGGCTATCTCACGCCGGACGGCGAGGCGGTGACCGCCCAGGGACAGGCACTGCGGCGGATATACACCGAGCGTGACCTGCTCACCGCTGAGTGCCTTCGGTCCGGGGTCTGGAACACCCTCGATGCGCCGGGTCTCGCCGCGGCTGTGTCGATGCTCGTGCACGAGCCGCGTCGCGACGACGCCGATCCCTCGCCGCGAATGCCGAACACGGCGGTCGCGGAAGCGGTCGAGGCGACGATGGCGATCTGGGCCGGGCTGACCGAAGCCGAGCAGGACCACCACTTGCCGGTGACGAGCGCCCCTGACGCCGGGCTGGCGTGGATGATCCATGCCTGGGCCACGGGACGGCGCCTGGAGCTCGTGCTGCGAGGGTCGGACCTGGCGGCGGGCGACTTTGTGCGCCGGTGCAAGCAACTCATCGACCTGCTCGGACAGCTTGGCGACGTCGCGCCCCATCCGGCACTGCGGCGCAAAGCACGGCAGGCCGCGGACGCCGTCCTGCGAGGCGTCGTCGCTGCCGATCGGCTTGATTGAGCGGCAGCATCGGACGGGGCGGCCACCTCACGCGCGGTGTTCGTCACGTGCACAACTGAACGATCGGTCGGTGCCGCTAACGTCGGCTGCACACTCTGGGATCACGGCGGGAAGGAACCTGCGGATGCAACGGCTGACCGGCCTCGACGAGATGTACCTCGCCCTCGACACCCCCCGCACCACGGGACACGTCGCCGGCGTTGCGGTGTTCGAGCCGGGGGAGGCGCGGGGGGAGGCACCCGGGGCTGCGGGCAGCGACAACCGGTTGGAGTTCCTGCGCAATCGGGTCGCCGAGCGGCTCCCGGTGCTCGATCTGCTGCGCTGGACGCTGCAATCCGTGCCGCTCGGTCTGGACCAGCGGCACTGGGTCGAGACGGGGGAGGTCGACCTCACTCACCACGTCGTCGCAGTGACGGTGCCCCTGCCCGGCACCGACGAGCAGTTCCACGAGGTCGTCGACGAGATCATGACCGAGCACCTGCCGCGAGACCGCCCGATGTGGCGGATCTACCTCGTGGAGGGGCTGTCTGGGGGGCGGTTCGCCTATGTCGTCAAGATCACCCATGGATTGACCGACGGCAGCGCGCTGTGGGCGATCTACGACCTGCTGTCCGATGACCCGGTGGAGAAGGCCACGCCGCGCCCAGCGCAAGTCCTCAGCGGGCGACGCCGTCAGGTGGAGTTGGTCAAGCGCGGCGTGGCCGGTCTGGTCGCCAAGCCGGTGGAGTTCGTCCGGCTGCAGGGTGACCTGATGACGTGGGCCAAGGGTCAGGTCGACCAGGAGGGGTGGGCCACCCTGCCCCGCACTGCCCTGCGGGTGCTGCCCGGCAGCCTCCCGGCTCCCATCGCGAAGGCACTGCGCAAGGTCGCCGGGGCCGACGCCGACGAGATCGACCCACTCATGCCCACGATGAGTCCACCGGCGAGCCCATTCAATGGCGCCGTGACGACCAACCTCGGGATCACGACGGCCGACCTGGGGATCACCGACCTGCGCACCATCGGCAAGAAGGTCGGCGGCACCATCAACGACGCTGTCCTGGCGGTCGTCGCGGGCGGGTTGCGTGCCTATATGGCCGACCATGGCACGGTGCCGGACGAGCCACTGGTCGGCTCGGCTCCCATCTCCTGGCGCACTGGCGAGGAAGTCGACCGCTAGGCCAACCACGTCTGGATGCTCTTCCTTCCCCTCCCGACCCACCTGGCCGACCCCATCGCGCGCCTGCGGTTCGCGCACGATGCCGCGACTCGTGCCAAGACCACGTGGGACCACATGCCCAGCCATCTCATGCGGCGCGCAGCGGCACTGATCCCGTCCGCGGTCATGGCGCCGGGTGCCCGGATCATGACCGCGCTGCCGATCGGCCTGGTGCCGCGGATGTACAACGTCGCGGTCTCCAACGTCAAGGGTCCGCGGGTGCCCCCGACCTACGACGGGGTGCAGATGAAGGAGTACTTCCTCTACGGCTTCCTCACCCCGGGCTGCGGCATTCTCGTCGGGGGGATGAGCCTGGGTGACCGGATGCTGCTGAGCACGACGGCCTGCCGGGACATCGTGCCCGATTACCGGCGCCTGCCGGACTACTTCCAGGCCAGCCTGCAGGAGTTGCTGGCGGCGCCCACGCCCTCCTGACCGACTCGGAACGTGGCGGTCGAGCTCAGTCGAGCCCGAGTGCCGAGATGACCCGGTTGACCGGGTTGGTCAGCCCGTAGTCCACCGCAAGCCGGCTCAGCAGCACGGGATCGGCCACCTGGGTGGGCACCAGGGTCGGCACCTGCGGAAGGGGCGCGTCCACCGCGACGTGCACCACCGCGGGGGCGACCTGCAGGTATGCCGTGCCGGCCTCCAGCCGGGACCGCACCGCGCCCTTGATCCGCGGATCCCCGGAGGCGAGGGCCGCCTGGATACCCTCCAACGTCCCAAACGTGGCCAGCAGGGTCGCCGCGGTCTTCTCGCCGATCCCCGCGACACCCGGCAGACCGTCCGAGGAGTCTCCGCGCAGCGTCGCGAGATCGGCGTATGCCGGCCCGCTCGCCACGCCGTACTTGGTGGCAAGGAAGGCCTGGTCGACGGCGTCGGCGTCGCGAACGCCGCCGCGGGCGGTATAGATGACCCGAACGGCTGCGTCGTCGTCAACGAGCTGGAACAGGTCCCGGTCACCGGTGACGATGTCGACCGGCCCGAGGCCGCGGTGACGAACGGTGAGCGCCCCGATGACGTCGTCCGCCTCGTAGCCGTCGACACCGATCCGCGAGATCCCCAATGCTTCGAGCGCCGCGATGATGACCGGCACCTGGACGGCGAGATCGTCGGGTACCTCTTCGGCGTCTGGGTCAGTGGTCTCGTCGGCGACCCGGTGCGCCTTGTAGCTGGGGATCGCCTCGACGCGGAAGGCCGGGCGCCAGTCGTTGTCCCAGCACGCCACGAGGTGGTCGGGACGATGTCGGTCCACGAGGGTAGCGATCATGTCGAGGAACCCGCGCACGGCATTCGTCGGGGCTTCCGCCGGGCTCTCGCGCTGGTCGGGGACGCCGAAGAAGGCGCGGAAGTACAGGCTCGCCGAGTCCAGCAGCATGAGCCGGCCAGGTGTCGTCATGGGCGACATCGTCTCAGGCTCCGATGCGGACGGCTGCCGCGGCGGGGCCGGTGCGTAGGCTGGGTCCATGGAGAAGCTGGATCGGCAGTTGGTCGCGTTGCTCGCAGCCGACGGGCGGATGAGCTACACCGACCTGGGCAAGGCCACTGGATTGTCGACCTCGGCCGTGCACCAGCGGGTCCGCCGCCTGGAGGAGCGTGGGGTCATCAAGGGCTACCAGGCGGTCATCGACCCGGCGAAGGTCGGCCTGGCCCTCACGGCATACATCTCGCTGTCTCCGTTGGACCCGGCTGCACCCGACGACATCCCCGAACGTCTCAAGGGACTGCCCGAGATCGAGTCCTGCCACTCGGTGGCGGGCGACTTCAACTACGTCACCAAGGTGCGGGTCGGCACCCCGTTGGACCTGGAGAACCTGCTGGCCCGCATCCGCGCGGTCGCCCACGTGCAGACCCGCACGACCATCGTCCTGTCGACCGCGTGGGAAGGCCGCCCGGTCCTGGGCGGCAAAATCGCCGAATCAAGCTGAGGGATGCAGGTGTTGGTGGCGTCGCCACCACGCCCAGCCGACCAGGCTGAAACCCAGCGCAGCCAACGAGATGGTCTCCAGCCGTCCCGAGACCAGTGGCACCAGCGCCCCTGACACCACCGCGTTGAGCAAGGTGGAGGCAAAGGCCTGCAGGGTCGACAACGTGCCGCGATGGGCCGGTCGCACTTCCAGCAGGACCAGCGTCACCAGCGGGAACACCAGCGAGATGCCCAACCCGGTGAGCATCGGACCAATGAGGACGTAGGGCAACCGCGGCAAGCTGGTCGCCTCGACGAGCAGGGCACTCACCGCACCGAGCGTGCTCAACGCGAAGCCGACGTTGAGGAAGGTCCGCGACGAGAACCTCCCCGCAAGGTGACCCGTGAGCCAGGACCCGCACATCATCGCGGTGACAATCGGGACGAAGAGCCAGCCGAAGTCACCCGCCCCCAGCCTGAGATGGGTGACGACGATCGCCGGGGCCGACGCGATATAGGTGAACAGGGCCGCGAAGTTGAACGACGCGACATAGACCAGCCGTCGGACGTCCCGATCGCGAGCCGAGCTGACGACGGCCTGAACCAGCGCTCCGACTCGTAAAGGGGTGCGTAGCGGCTCCGGATGCGACTCGGGCAGCGCGGTCACGGTGATGACGACCAACACCAGGCTCAACCCGGTGAGGAACCAGAAGATCCACCGCCAATGGGCGAAACCCACGATCCACCCACCGGCGATCGGTGCGGCTGCTGGAGCCACGGCGAAGATCATCGAGATCTGGGCCATGATTCGCTGCGCGGACTCCCCGTGGAACAAGTCGCGGACCATGGTGCGCCCGATGATCATCCCGGCGCCGGCGCAGACCCCCTGCAGGGCGCGTCCGAGCAGGAGCACCGGCAGGCTGGGCGCAAGCGCGCAGATGGTGGAGGCCCCGGCATACAGGGCCAATCCGACGACGATGACCGGCTTGCGGCCCATTGCGTCCGAGAGCGGTCCATGCAGCAGGCTCATGACCCCGAGGGTGAGCAGGTAGACGCTGATGGTCTGCTGCATCGCCACCGGGTCGGTCGCGAAGTCGGCTTCGATGGCGGG
>Ga0116181_1000975_pt1 | contig 25600 bp, 24 predicted proteins | sample AD_UKC075_MetaG_FD_89752 | JGI IMG/M metagenome (GOLD analysis project Ga0116181, IMG submission 89752) | Active sludge microbial communities of municipal wastewater-treating anaerobic digesters from USA - AD_UKC075_MetaG | ecosystem: Engineered > Bioreactor > Anaerobic > Digestate | place: USA... | reverse complement strand
GCAAATCAAAATTGTAAAAATAATGCCTCAATAAGATGTGATGTATTAGAAAAAATTTTACTAGATGAAATTAATAAACAATTAGATATATATTATAGTATTAGTGAATTAGATAGATTATATACAATTCAAAAGAAATCATTAAATTCAAATGTTATATCAAAAAAAGAAATATTTGAACAAGAAAAAGAAGAATTAAATGCTAAAATACAAAAGAAAAATGATTATTATAAATCTATTTATGAAGATAAATTAGAAGGTATTATTTCACAAGAAGAATTTATGATGTTGAGAGAAAAGTTTTCAAAGGAAATTGATGAATATAAGAAAAGAATAGAAGTTATAAATGAAGAATTATCAAATATAAAGACAAATGAAGATAGAATTGAAACAAGTATAGCAATATTTGAAAAATATAAACATATAGATAAATTGACAAAAGAGATAGTTGATGAATTTGTTGATGAAATTTTAATAGGTGAAGTAAATGCCGAAAATAATACAAGAGATATTGATATTTCATTCAATTTAATAATATTATATTAGTTCATTGTTTAAAATTCTCCTCGCCATCTGGGATGGGATCACGTTTTGGAGGAATGAAGCAGGTTGATCCTGTAGGATCTAATGGAGAATTTATTATTGATTATTCAATATATTCGGCTTTAAGATATGGATTCAACAAGGTTGTATTTGTTATTAAGGAAGAATATTATGATATATTTAGGAATACTATTGGTAAAAGAGTTGAAAGTAAAGTTCCAGTTTTCTACGCATTTCAAAAATTAGATGATATTCCTGAAGGATTTAGTGTTCCTGAAGGTCGTGTAAAGCCTTGGGGAACGGCGCATGCTTTATATTCAGCAAGAAAATATATTGATTCTAACTTTGGAGTAATCACATCAGATGATTTCTATGGTGATGATGCTTTTAAGGAATTATCTTTAGGATTGAATTCAAATGATTATGTTATTGTTGGTTATCCTTTAATAACTACAATGTCAGAAAATGGTGCGGTTAAGCGTGGCGTTATAATAAGCGAAAATAGCAAAGTTAAGGAGATTATTGAATCTTCTTGTGAAAAGGTTGATGAAGGTGTTAAATGTGTTCCTTTAGATAAGAATAAGAAGGAATTTATTGTACCCGATAATCAAAGTGTTTCAATGTTAATGAATGGTTTTACCACTGAGATGATTGATAAAATTGGTAATTGTATGAAGAAAGCTTTTGAAAATAGTAAAGATGATTTAATTAATTATGAAATGCTTTTACCTGATATCATGGATGAGAGTATCAAGGAAGGCAAAACGATTAACTTGATTGATACTACTAGTAAATGGATGGGTATGACTTATAAATCAGATCTTGATTTAGTTAAGGACTTTATTAAGGGAGAAATCAAAAAAGGTACTTATCCTGAAAATTTATGGAAATAGTTTCTAAATATCTAACTTAGGTTAGATATTTTTTATATAAAAAAGGTGCTTAATTTGGTATAATAATGATGGTGATAAATATGACTATTGAAAGATATAATGAACTTGTAGATTTATTAATAAAAGCTAATTATGAATATCATGTTATGGATAATGCAATGACATTGTCGGATGAAGAATATGATAATTATATAAGGGAATTATATGAAATTGAGGATAGTCATCCTGAGTGGAAAAGAAAAGATTCTCCTACTAATCAAGTTGGTGGAGAAGTTTTAGATAAGTTTGATAAGATAACTCATAAAATACCTATGATGAGTTTACAGGATGTTTTTAATGAAGATGAAATTGTTGATTTTGATCAACATATCCGTGATGCTGGATTAGATCCTATTTATGTATGCGAACTTAAGATAGATGGTTTATCTGTTTCATTAAGATATGAAAATGGTATTTTAGTATCTGGTGCGACTCGTGGAAATGGTATTGAGGGAGAAAATATTACCAATAATGTTAAGACGATAAAAGAGGTCCCTCTTAAATTAAATAAGCCTATTGATATTGAGGTTCGTGGTGAGATATATATGTCTCATGATACTTTAGATAAATTGAATGAAGAAAGAACTATGAATGGTGAACCAATTCTTAAGAATTGTCGTAATGCAGCTGCTGGTTCAATTAAGCAATTAGATTCAAAGGTTGCAGCTCATCGTAATCTTGAAGTTTGGATTTATCATTTACCTAATCCAGAGGATTATGGTATTAAGACTCATCATGAAGCATTAAAATTCATGTCTGATTTGGGATTTAGAGTTAATCCTAATAATAAGATTGTAAAAAATATTGATGAAGTAATGGCTTATATAGAAGAGAAGAAAAATGCTAGAGAGTCTTTACCTTATGACATCGATGGTGTTGTTATAAAACTTGATGATTTACAGGGCCATGAGGTAATGGGAAATACAATTCGTTTTCCTAAGTGGGCTGTTGCTTATAAATTTCCTGCTAAAATAGTTCAAACTAAATTGAAAGATATAATATTTACCGTTGGAAGAACGGGACAAGTAACTCCTAATGCAGTATTAGAACCGGTTATGGTCATGGGCTCGTTAATATCTAGAGCTACCTTACATAATGAAGAATATTGTTTAACTAAAGACATTCGTGTGGGAGATACTGTTAGAATTATTAAAGCAGGTGATGTAATACCCCGTGTTGATTCGGTCGTGATGGAAGCAAGAACTGGTTTGGAAGAACCATTTAAGATGACTGATGTTTGTCCTATATGTGGATCTAAATTAGTAAAAAAAGATGCATCTTATTATTGTAAGAATGATGATTGTTCTAAGAAAGAAATGGAAAAACTCATTCATTTTGCCTCAAGAGAAGCTATGTATATTGAGGGTTTAGGTGAAGGTGTAGTTGAAGATTTTTATAATCTAGGTTATCTAAAAACTTATGTTGATATATATCGTTTAAGCGATTATATTGAAGAACTAAAACTAATTGAAGGATATGGTCATAAATCTATTTCTAAATTAATGGAAAGCATTGAAAATTCAAAACATAATTCATTAGAAAGATTATTATTTGGAATTAATATACGTTATGTAGGATTTAAGACAGCAAAAATCTTGGCTATTAGATTTAAGAGTATTGATAATTTAATGCAGGCATCATTTGAAGAACTTAATTCTATTCGTGATGTTGGTGATGTTATTGCTCAAAGTGTAGTTGATTATTTTCATGATGAAAGTAATCTAAGTATTATTAATGAATTAAAATCTTTCGAGGTTAATATGACTTATCTTGGAAATGATGCTTTAAGTGATACTTATTTTTCGAATAAAACTTTTGTTTTGACTGGTGGATTAAGTGATTTTACTAGGGATGAAGCTAAAGATAGAATTGAAGAATTGGGTGGTAATGTATCTGGTTCCGTTTCTAAGAAAACAAATGTTGTAATTGCTGGAGAAGATCCTGGTTCTAAATATGATAAAGCAGTTGAACTAGGTATAGAAATATGGGATGAAGATAAATTTAAGGAGATGTTAGACAAACAATAACATCTCTTTTATTTATGGTATTTATGTTGTATAATTTAAGTACTAATTTTGAGGAGAATGTTTTGTGAAAAGATTAAAAAAGTTTTATAGAAATAATAGAATTTATTGCATATTAATGTTAATTTCTTTAGTTTGTCTAGTATTGATTATTTGTTCAGTTATATTTTACTTTATACATCAAAGTCTTTCATCTGTGTATGGAGATCGTTTAAATGAGGTAAGTGAACATCCTGTTACTAGTGAATTATCAAGTATGGAAGATTACTTTAAGAAGCAAAGTATTGTAACTAATGTGAGTGTAAGACTTCAGGGTAAAATTATTTATGTAGATTTTTCTGCTTCTAGTAGTGCTACAAATGATGATATTAATAATATTTGTACTGATTCTTTATCTTTATTAACTGATGATCAAAAATCTTTTTATGATGTTCAATTTATAGTTACTAGAGATAATTTGAATCCATATTTAGGTAGTAAGTCAGCTAGTAGTACAGTTATTTCATGGGGTAATTATACTTATGAAACAACCACTGCGGCTCAATAGGTGAATTTATGAAGTTTAAGAAAAAGTATTTGTTTTTTATAATTATTCCTATTGTTATTTTAATATTATTAGGAGTTTTCTTGTATAGAGTATTAGTAAATGAGAATTCGCTTTCTAATGCAGAGAAGAAATGGATAGATCAAAATTCGACAAAAGTTTTATCAATTGTTGTACCTAATGATATTCCTGTATTTGGTAGTACAGGTGCCGGAGTATTCTTTGATTTTGTTGATTACCTAGGTACTGATTTAGGTATTAATATTAATAAAAATACAGTTTCATATTTAACGGATTCAGATGGATATGGATTTGAAGTATCTGATGCTTATGATAATTCTAAGTTACTTTTATATACTGATCATTTTGTATTAGTTAGTAAAAAGGCTGGTATTGTTTATAATACAGATTCAATACCTAATTTGCATGTTGGCATAATTGATAGTACTTCAAGTGTTGTTACTAATTATTATGGTGTTACAAGTGATTCATTTGTTGTTTATAAAAATTATTCGGATTTAACAACGGCTTTAAGTAATGGAACATTAACTTATGCTTTAGTACCATTGAATGAATATAAAGATATTTTAATTCAAGATGATATTAATATCTTGGCTCATGTATCTGATTTAAATAAATATTATTATTTTAGATTAGATAAAGATGATACAGTTAATTCAATTTTAACTAAAGAGTTTAACAAGTGGAAATCAAAAAAATATCAATCATCTTATAATAAAAATAATTATAAGTTATTTATTAATAAATTAGGTATTACTCAAGCTCAAGAGAGTGCATTAACTAATAAAGTTTATACTTATGGTTTTACTGAGAACAAGCCTTATGAGATATTAATGAATTCAGAGTATGGTGGTATTACTGCTCAATATCTAAGAAGTTTTTCGGAGTTCTCTGGTGTAGAATTTACTTATAAAAAATATAGTAATAGTACTAAGCTTGCGGAAGCCGCTATTAATGGAGATATTGATTTATATTATAATTATTATAATTTAATTACTAATTATATTGATTCAGGTGCTCTTGGTAGAATTGACTATGATGTTATTGTTGATAATAGTATTGAGTTAAGTTTAAGCAATATAAATGGACTTTCTTATCATGATGTTTATGTTTTAAAGAATTCATATTTATACGATATGATTAAGAACTTACCTGGTATTAATATTATTACATATGATAAACCTTCTGATTTGAGTAAAATAGTTCAGAAGAAAGCAATTATTTTAGTGGATTCTAATACATATACTTATTATTTAAATAAATTAACTACTAATTATTCTGCTAGATTAAGTGGTACTTACACTGGTTCGACTTATTCATTTAGATATAAAAATGATTCGGATATATTTTATAAATTATTTGATTCTTATACTAAGACTATTGATCCTAGTGATTTGGTAAGACTCGGTGTTACTACTTATAATAATGTCGAATCTCAAGGTAAAATATTTAATACTATTGCTAAATATACTTTAATTGTTGTATGTTTAGGCGTTTTATTTACCTTTGTATATAAGAAGAAGAGAAAACCGATAATGAATATTAAGGTTAAAAAGATAGATCGTATAAAATATGTTGATATATTAACGTCTTTGAAAAATAGAAATTATTATAATGATAGATTAGCTGTTTGGAATAAAAATAGAATATATCCTCAAGCATGTATTGTTTTTGATATTAATAATGTTAAGAAATTAAATGATTCATATGGTCATGAAGAAGGCGATAAGCAAATTCAAGCTGTTGCCAATGTATTATTTAGAAATCAAATTGATAATACAGAGATTATGCGTATGGATGGTAATGAATTCTTAGTATATATGGTCGGATATTCAGAAAAGCAAATTGTTTCTTATACTAAGAAATTAGTTAAAGGGTTCAAAAAATTACCTTATGATTATGGTGTTGCTATGGGTTATTCTATTATAGATGATGATACTAAACTTGTTGAAGATGCCTATAATGAAGCATTGATTAAGATGCGTGAAAATAAGGGTGTAATTGAGAATGAAGAAGAATAAGAGAGCTTTAATTAAATTAAAATTAAAGAAATATTTTAGTGATATTTTTAAAATAATAATGATGCCTGAAATGGCCATGTTACCCGGGCAGGTTGCTTTCTTCTTGCTTTTATCTTTGGTTCCAATTATTACTCTTGCGTGTTATCTTGCTCAAACATTTGGATTTAGTGCTGATGTACTTACGGGAATGATTACTGATGTTATTCCTGGTGGTGGTAAATACTTAATACCTAATTTAGTTGATGGATCATTAAATATTCCTACCGTCTTAGTACTTATTTGGATGTTTTATATTGCTACCAATGGTTGTAATACCATTATATTAATAAGTAATCAAATATATGGATTAAAACAATCTACATGGATTGCTAGAAGAATTAAGTCTATGTTTATGACAATTGCCATCGTGGCTTTATTAATATTTTTATTATTAGTATCCGTATATGGTGTTCGTTTTGCAGATCTTTTCACTTTTTTACCATATGGTGATAAGATTTATGAATTTCTAAGAATGATGAAAATGCCTGTAATATTTATCATATTAATATTTTTCTTAAAGGCTTTTTATAATTTTGCTCCCGATCGATTAAGTGTTAACAATCATATTAATGTTGGCTCTATTTTCACAGCTATAGGCTGGTTAATAATTACATTAATATATGGATTTGCTGCTAATAATATGAATAATTATCAAATTGCTTATGGTGATTTAGCTAATATTGCTATATTGATGGTTTGGTTGTATTTTATATCATATATATTTGTTATTGGACTTGCATTAAATCATGGTGTGGAATCTGGAGAAGATATTAAGACTGAATGACTTTCGGTCTTTTTTCTTGTTTTATAATGTGGTAGAATAGAAAGAGTTTATCATTATGGGGGACAAAATGGATGCTTTAACTATAAAGAAGATGGATGTTAAGCTAGCATTAGATGGGATTATTACATGTGTAATTGGTCCAAGTAATGCTGGGAAAACATATTTATTAAAAAAATTGTGTAATAAAGTTAATAATGATGATGTATTTATTGATGATGTAAGTATTAATGAATATGACATTACTTTTTTAAAAAATAATATATGTATGGTATTAAATGATGATTTATATTATTCAGAGTATGTTTTTGAAGAATTGGTTTATCATTTAACGGAGTTGTCTTATAGGATGGATGAAGCTATTGATAAAGCAGAAAACATTGCTAAATATTTTAAAATAACTGATTTAATGCATGATAGGTTAGATAATATAGTCTTGAGCAAGAGAATTTTAGTTAAGATTTTATCTTATTTGATTATTAATCCTAAAATACTTGGAATAGATAATTTATTAAGTTATCTTACAAATGATGATAAAGAGTTATTAATTAAATTTATTAGAGATGAAAATATTAATTTAATTAATGTAACTTCAAATACAGAAGATCTATTATTTAGTGATGATGTAATAGTTATGAACGAAGGTAAATGCGTATTAAGTGGCAATTATCGTGCAGTTTTTGATGGTAATTCAATATTGCCTTATATGGGCCTTAATCTTCCATTTGTTGTAGAATTATCTCAAAATTTAATATTATATAATATGATTGATGAAGTATATGTTGATAATAGAAAGCTTGTGGATAGTATATGGAAGTAGTATATTCTAATGATGATAAATTTCCTTATAATGATGGTATTATTGGTTACTATGGTGATTTAGTTGATTTGATGCATATACCAGTTAATATATCGGGTGTTGAATATGATGATACATGGTCTGTAAGAAGATTTTTAAATGGATATCATTTAACTCTTAATAAGAGAATACCAGCGATACTTAATTACTTAGAATTAGATGATGATTTATTAAATAAAAAGATCTATGAACTATCAAGTACTAATTTAAAATATGTATTATTGGCTTATTTATTGATTAATAATAAAAAGTTTATAATATTTGATAATTTTGAGGTCGGTTTATCTTACAAAGAACAAAAAAAGATTATTAAAATTATGAGAAACATGTATAAAGATGGTATTAGAATAGTGATTATATCGCATGATTTAGTATTTATGGATAAGATTGTTGATAATGTAGTAGTTATTAACAATGGTGATGTTCTTTACTATGGTACAATTGATGAGTTATTTTCTATGAGAAAGAAAATTGTTGATGAACCTAATATTATTAAGTTTATTAAAATGGCTAATAGAAAAGGTGCTAAGTTAAGTTATACTTTAGATAGTAAAGAATTACTTAAAGATGTTTATAGGAGTGTTAATTAATGAGGTTTTTAGTAAGTATAAGTTATGATGGATCTCAGTATTATGGTTTTGAAAGACAACCGGGAAAGAAAACCATTCAGGGAGAACTTGAAAATGTTTTAACTAAGATTAATAAGACTAAAGTTATTATAAAGGGTGCTGGTAGAACTGATCGTGGAGTTCATGCTTACGATCAAAAGGCCCATTTTGATTTAAATGTTGATATAAGCGAATTAGGATTAAAGAAAGCTATGAATAGTTTATTGGATTCTTCAATTCATATTAATTATTGTAAGATTGTTGATAAAAATTTTCATGCTCGATTTGACGTTAAAGAAAAGGTTTATGAATATGTTATTAATCTTGGAGAATATGATGCTATTCATGATAAGTTACTATATAATTACAATAAAAAATTAAATATTAGATTAATGCATAAAGCTAGTAGATATTTACTTGGAATGCATTCATATGAAGCATTTGTATCTGGTGATAGAGAATCTTTTAATTCGATGATATATAAGATTTCATTTATAAAAAAGAATGATACATTAACAATAAGATTTAAGGGTAAGAGCTTTTATCGTTATATGGTTAGAAATATGGTTGGTGCTTTGATTTATGTTGGTCAAGGCAAAGGGAACCCAAGTTGCATTAAAGAAATGCTTGATGAAAGAAAGAAAACAGTTAATTATATAACTGTTCCAGCTAATGGTTTATACCTTATGAAGGTTGAATATTGATAATAATGTATTAAAAGTATAAATTTTGTTTGACTTATGCAAGCATTTCACTTATAATTTTAAATGGTACATTTTAAATCCAGGAAATTTTTCGAATGTGGGAAGTTTGGATAATAGAATGGATTGGAAGGATTAATTATTATGAAAAGTACATTCATGGAAAATAGTGAAACAGTTAAACGTAATTGGTATGTAATTGATGCTACTGATATTACACTTGGTAGACTTGCTACTAGAGTTGCAGGACTATTAAGAGGTAAAGGTAAAGTTACTTTTACTCCACATATGGATTGTGGTGATTATGTTATCGTTATTAATGCTAATAAGGTTAGACTTACTGGTAAAAAATTAGATGACAAGAATTATTATAACCATTCTGGATTCCCAGGTGGATTAAGAGTACGTAGTGCTCGTGAAATGATCGAGAAATATCCAGTTGAAATGATCGAAAGAGCCGTTGGTGGTATGTTACCTAACGGTAGATTAGGAAGACAAATGAGTAAGAAATTATTCGTTTATGCTGGTCCTGATTATGAACAAAAGGCTCAAAAGCCAGTTGAGATTGGATTATAGGAGGGTATAGTATGGCAAATAAAGTTGTTACTGCATGTGGAAGAAGAAAATCTTCATCTGCTCAAATTAAGTTAATACCAGGAACTGGTAAGATTACCGTTAATGGTGTAGACGTAAATGAATACTTCCCATTTAAAGTATTAGTTATGGATTTAATGCAACCATTAGTTGTAACTAACAATGAAAAATCATTTGATATTGACATTGTTGTTCGTGGTGGTGGTTATTCAGGACAAACTGGAGCTATAAGACAAGGTATTACTAGAGCTTTACTAGCATATGATGAAAATGCTGGTACTGATGCTTCTAGTGAGACTTCATATAGACACATTCTAAAGGCTAATGGATTCGTTACACGTGATCCAAGAGCTAAGGAACGTAAAAAATATGGTCTTAGAAAAGCTCGTAGAGCACCTCAATTCTCAAAACGTTAATTACTGTTTATATGTTTCAAACCTTGGAAGCAAATATGTTTCTAAGGTTTTTTCTTGTTATTTTCATATAATTTAGTTATACTACTCAGTAATTGAAAGGTTTGTATTTATGAATGTAGATAATTTATTAAAGGAAGCAAATGTAACTAAAGATGATTTAATTATTGTGGCTTGTTCAGGTGGCCCTGATAGTATGTATTTATTAAATACTTTGTTTGTTGATGGCTATAATATTATTTGTGCTCATGTTAATCATAATTTAAGAAAAGAATCTATTGATGAATATAAATTTGTTGAAAATTATTGTAAGAAAAACAATATTAAATTTGAAGGTATTAGTTTGCATGATTTACCTTCTTCAAATACAGAAATTGTAGCTAGAGTTAAACGTTATGAATTTTTTGAAAGTTTAGTAAAAAAATATAAAGCAGATTATTTAGTAACAGCGCATCATGGTGATGACTTAATGGAAACAATTCTTATGCGAATTGTAAGAGGATCTACGTTACAGGGATATTCAGGTTTTAATTTTATTACTGATAAAGGTTATTATAAAATTATCAGACCTTTAATAACTATGACTAAGAAAGATATAATTGAATATAATGATAGTCATAATATTCAATATGTTAATGATAATAGTAATGATGATGACTTACATACGAGAAATCGTTACAGACATCATATTCTTCCTGTTTTAAAAGAAGAAGATCCTAATGTTCATCTAAAATTTTTGAAGTTTAGTAATACTTTGAAGGATTATTATGATTATGTTAATAAAATAGTATATAAATGTTTAGATGATGCTTATCAAGATAATATATTAGACTTGGATATGTTTTATGCATATGATGATTTAATTAAGAAAAACATATTATTTGAAATATTACGTAAATGGTATCCTGATAATTTATATTTAGTAAGTGATAATAATATAAATGAGATAAATAAATTGATTATTAGTAATAAAGCTAATTCTATATTGAAATTACCTGATAACATAGAAGTTATTAAAAATTATAATAAACTGGAATTTGTTAAGGGTAGAATTCTTGGTAATGGCTATTCTTTGCAACTTAATGATAAGGTTTCCACGCCAATGGGCTCTATTAAATTCGTAGATGATTCTGATGATACAAGTAATAATGTGTTAAGACTTAATAGTACTCAGGTTAAATTACCATTAATTGTAAGAACACGTCGTGATGGTGATAAAATGGTCGTTAAAAACATGATTGGCTCGAAAAAAATTAATGATATTTTCATTGATTCTAAGGTCAAAATGAGCGATAGAGAAATAATGCCATTGGTTTTAGATGGCAATGGTATTATTTTATGGGTTCCAGGAATTAAGAAGAGCAATTTAGATGTTCAATTCAATGGAGATTATGATATAATATTAAAGTATGAAAAAGGAGATATAAATAATGAAGAATAAAATAAGTTTAAAACAAATATTACCTTACTTTGTATTAGCAGCTGTTGTAGTTGCTGTATTGGTTATGTTTAGTTTTGGTAATAAATTTGTTAATACTTTAACTTATAGTGAATTACTTACTCAATTAAGTGAAGGTAATGTTACAGAAATTACTACTGCTGAGCATTCTGGTGATGGTGTTTATTATATAACAGGAAAATTATCTAGTTATAAGAACAATGAGTATTTTAAGGTCTATGCACCTTTATCTGAAAATGTTCAAGAAGAATTATCTGCTTATTATCAAAATAGTGGATTTACTTGGTCAGTAGATACTAATCCTGAAAATAACAGTTGGGTTTATATTGCTGTAAATGTAGTACCTTTACTTATTATATGTGTTGCAGCATATGTCTTATTCTCTAGATTGAATAAGACTAATAGTTCATCTATGGACTTTGGACGTAGTAGAGCTAAATTGGCTGCTGATAAGAAGAGTGTAAAATTTAGTGATGTTGCTGGACTTGATGAAGAGAAAAAAGAGGTTTCTGAATTAATAGATTTCTTAAAGAATCCTAAAAAGTTCCAAAAACTTGGAGCAAGAATACCTAAAGGTGTTTTACTTGTAGGTCCTCCAGGAACTGGTAAAACTTTACTTGCTAAGGCTGTTGCTGGAGAAGCAAATGTTCCATTTTATTATATAAGTGGATCTGATTTTGTTGAATTATTCGTTGGTGTTGGTGCTGCTCGTGTAAGAGATATGTTCAAACAAGCTAAGCATACGGCTCCATGTTTAATATTTATTGATGAAATTGATGCTGTTGGTAGACAAAGAGGTACTGGTTTAGGTGGTGGTCACGATGAACGTGAACAAACTTTGAACCAATTACTTACTGAGATGGACGGCTTTGGTGCTAATGAAGGTATTATTGTAATTGCTGCGACTAATAGACCTGATGTTTTGGATCCTGCATTATTAAGACCTGGTCGTTTTGATAGACAAGTTACTGTAAGTTTACCTGATCAAAAGGCTAGATATGCTATATTAAAGGTACATGCTAAGGGCAAGACATTTGCTCCAAATGTTAATCTTGAGAATTTATCTAAGAGAACTCCAGGTTTTTCTGGAGCTGATCTTGAAAATTTATTAAATGAATCTGCATTACTTGCTGTAAGACGTAACAAAGATTCAATTGGTATGAGTGAAATAGATGAAGCTACAGATAGAGTTATGCTTGGACCTGCTAAGACTTCAAGAAAATATTCTGATCATGAGAAAGAATTAGTTGCTATTCATGAAGCTGGACATGCTGTTGTTGGTATTAAATTAAAAGATGCTGAAGATGTTCATAAGATAACAATTATTCCACGTGGTAATGCCGGTGGTTATACAATGATGCTTCCTCGTGAGGAAAAGATGGCTGTAACTACTAAAGATGAATTACTTGCTCAAATAACTGGTTTATTAGGCGGTCGTGTTTCTGAACAATTATTCTTAGGACAAATTACAACTGGTGCTTCTGATGATTTCTCTAAGGCTACTAAGATTGCTCGTGCTATGGTTACAAGATATGGTATGTCTGATTTAGGACCTATTGAACTTGAAGCTCCAAGTGAGGGTGTATTCTTAGGAAGAGATTATAATAAGAATAGAGATTTCTCTGATGCTATTGCACTTGAAATAGATAAAGAGGAACAAAAGATAATTAATGAATGTTATAAAGAAACTTCTAAGATATTAAAAGAAAACGAGAAATTGGTTCATTTAATTGCTGATGCTTTAATTGAAAGAGAAACTTTAACTAAAGAAGAGATTGATCAATTAGTTGAGACAGGTAAGATTGTTGATGAAGATGAATCTTTAAAGGATCTAAGAGATAAAGCTAAAGAACTTGGAATAAAGGGATATAGCAAAATGGATAAAGAAGAACTTGAATCATTAATAGAAAATTCTACTGAAAAGTAGGATTTTTTTATTATCAATTATGATATAATCATAATAGGTGAGAGCATGAAAAATAATAAGATAAAAATGACTTATATAGTTGCTATTATAATTATGATAATTGGTGTTATTGGAATGATTTTGATATTAAAATTATTAGGTTCTAATAAAACTGCTAAGGTTACTTCTATAACTGAAAGTACTACAACAAGTGTATTAAGTACTACAAGTGAGAGTATTACTACCACTATTAATGAAGAAGATGCTCAGACTACTCATTTAGTTGTTACAAATTTTTCTGCTCCATTAAGTACGATAATTGGTGGTTATTCATTTGATGGTGATTATAAAGTAACAAAGTATTTTAGTGGTGCTCGTTTTGATTTTAATTGTACTTCTTATGATGAAGCTAGTTCTACTTGTGTAAGTGGTTCTGGTTTAATGGATGTAGGTACGGCTTCAATCGTTTTATATACTTATGACAATAATACTTCTAATTATTTAAATATGAGTGATTATTATTATATTATTGTGAATGATAATAATATTATTCTTACATTAGATAAGAATGGTTCATCTGGGATGATGAAAATATATAATAGGAATGGTGAATTCATATCTAATGTAGAAAATGTTACAACTACTTATAAAGTAAACGATGAATTGATTGATGGTAATTATCCTAGTATAAATGAAAGTGATTCTCTTCTATATTATTATGCATGTGATGGTTCAAGTGTAAAGATTCATGGTGTAAATTTAACAAATCCTTCTAATGTTAACTATACAGAAGATGTTGACGGTATTTGTAATTAACTTATAAAAGAGTGCGATGTGCTCTTTTTTTCGTTTATTTTTAACTCTCATATATGTTATAATTTAATATGTACAAAAGAATTTGAAAAGGTAGGAGAGTTTATATGGCAAAAGTTATTTCGTTGGTTAATGAAAAGGGTGGAGTCGGTAAAACAACAACTAGTATAAATTTGTCTGCTGCCTTGGGTAAATTAGGTAAAAAGACTTTATTAATTGACTTAGATCCTCAGGGTAATGCATCAACAGGATTAGGTATTAATAAAGGTGATATAAATGGTAAAAGCATTTATGAATGCTTAACTAATGAAATACCATTTAAAGATGGTATTATTAAAACAAAGTTTTCTAATTTATCAATAGTTCCAGCCACTATTAATTTAGCTGGTGTAGATATTGAACTTGTTGAGAAGGCTCAAGAAAATCCTGAATATAGAATGAATGAACAATTAAAATTATGTATTGAGACAGTTCGTAATAAATATGATTACATAATTATTGATTGTCCTCCAAGTTTAGGCTTATTAACTACTAATGCTTTAGTAGGATCAGATGCAGTTATTATTCCTGTTCAATGTGAGTTCTTTGCTCTTGAAGGTATTGCTCAATTATTGAATACAATTATTATTACAAGAACAAGATTAAATCCTAATTTGGAAATAGAAGGTGTTTTACTTACTATGTTAGATCCTAGAACTAATTTGGGATTACAAGTAGTAGAAGATATTAGAAAATACTTTGGCGATAAAACATTTAATACAATTATACCTAGATTAATTAGATTGGTTGAAGCTCCAAGTCATGGTGAACCAATTAATGAATATGACCCTGCTAATAGAGCTACTGAAGCTTACAATAATTTGGCGAAGGAGGTTATTGAAAGAGATGGCACAAAATAATACAAGAAAAGCATTAGGAAAGGGATTGGAACAATTATTTTCTTCTGAACAATTAGATTTTAATTCTTTTGAGAAAACAATCGTAGATTCAACACCTAAGAATGAGGTGGAAATGATACCTCTTGATCAAATTAGGAGTAATCCATATCAACCAAGAGTTCATTTTGATGAGGATAGTTTACAAGAACTAGCGGATTCTATTAAAGATCATGGAGTATTTGAACCAATCATTGTTAAGAAGAGTATTAAGGGATATGAATTAGTTGCTGGTGAAAGAAGAACTAAGGCATCACGTATTGCTGGATTAGATAGAATACCTGCTATCATTAAAGATTTTAATGATGAAGAAATGATGGAGATTGCCCTTTTAGAGAATATTCAAAGAGAAAATTTATCACCTATTGAAGAAGCTCAAGCTTATAGAAAATTTATGGATAGAATGGCTTTAACTCAAGATGAAGTAGCTAAGAAGTTTAAAAAATCTAGAAGTTATATTACTAACTTATTAGGCTTATTAAATCTACCTGTAGATGTTCAAAATAGTGTTATGTCGCATTCTATTAGCATGTCTCATGCTCGTGCTTTAAGTAAACTATCAGACGATGTTCAAATAAGAGAACTTGCTACAAAAATAGAAAATGGTAAACTTTCTGTTAGGGAACTTGAAGGTATTGTTTCAGGTGAAGAAGTACCGAAGAAAAAACCTATTAAGAAAGTTAAACAAGTGACTTCTGTAAAAAATAAACTATATGAAGATGCTATTAGAGAATTAGTTGGTACTAAGGTACAAGTTGGTTCTAATAAGATAGTTATTCATTTTGATTCTGAAAAGGATTTGGATAGAATAATGGATTTATTAAATATTGAAGTAGGTGATTAGGATGTCTTTTTTAGAAAAATTAATAGAGTTTTTATTATCTAAAGAAGTTATTACGACTGGTATAACAATCGTTGTATCAATTATTGTTATAAAAATTTTAACAGCTGGTGTTACTAGAGTTATTAAGGGCAGTAATGCATCTTCAATTGCGGCTAAGAGAAGAAATACAATTGTTAATTTATTTGCTAATATTATTAGATATTTAATTATTATACTTGCTGTTATAGTTATACTTGCAGCTTGGGGAGTTAATGTATCTGGTATTATTACTAGTTTAGGTGTTGCTGGTGTTGTTGCTGGTCTTGCTTTACAAGATGCTTTAAAAGATATTATTGCTGGATGTAATATTATCATGGATGATTATTTTGAAGTAGGTGACTTAGTTGAAATTAATGACTTTACCGGATATGTAATAGAATTTGGTTTGAAAAGGACTAAAATTAAGGGATTTAATGGTACTGTTTTAGTTATTGCAAATAGAGAAATAACTAGTATTAAGAATTTAAGTATTAAATCTTCTAATTTATATGTTACTATATCAGTTGCATATGAAGAACCAAATGAAAAAGTTGAAAAAGTTATCATGGATTTATGTAAAGAAATTGATAAAGATAAGCTTGTTATTAAGCCTACAGAATATTTAGGAATAAATAAATTGAGTGATTCTTCTGTTGATTATTATATATGTGCCCATTGCAAGGGTGATGATCAATATGCATTAAATAGGACTATTAATAAACTTGTTAAAATAACTTTTGACAAGGAAAAGATTACTATCCCTTATAATCAAATTGAGGTACATAATGGAAAATAAAGAATTTAATTTAGGAGATCATGTTATTATGAAGAAGCCTCATGCTTGTGGTTGTAACGAATGGGTTATAACTAGAGTAGGTGTAGATGTTAAAATTAAGTGTTTTAATTGTGGACATGAAATAATGATGGATCGATTAGAGTTTAAGAAAAAACTCAAAGGAGTTATTGATGAATATAGGAAGAAGAACTAGAGAACGTATAGTTTTGCATCCAATGATGTCTTTTATCATTTTAATTGCTGTTGTTATTGTATTAAGTGGTATTTTAGATTTATTTGATGCATCTGTTACTTATAATAGTATAAATGCTAAAACTGGTGCTTATGAGTCAACTTTAGTTACTGTAGAATCACTTTTTAATTTAAGTGGTTTAAAATATATATTTTCTTCAACAGTATCTAACTTTGTTAGTTTTGCTCCACTTAGTATGTTATTAATTATATTAATTGGTATTGGTATAATGGATGAAAGTGGTTTCTTAGATAGTTTCTTTTTTGTATTAACAAAGAAATTGCCTAAGACGGTTGTTACATATATAATTACGTTAATATGTATATTTTGTTCAGTTACAGGTGATATTGCTTACGTAGTATTTATACCTTTAACAGCTTTATTATTTAAGTATGGTAGAAGAAATCCTATTGTTGGTATTATTAATGCTTTTGCTTCAGTTGGTTTAGGCTACGGATTACATTTTGTATTAAGCAGTTTAGATTCTTCATTACTTGATATTACTCAAAAGTCTGCTAATATTATTTCTTCAACATATGTTGTAAGCGAGCATCCATTTCTTATTATTGAATTATTAGCTGTTATTGTTGGATCAGTAATTATTACATATATTACCGAAAAAGTTACTGCTCCTAGATTAGGTAAATATGAAGAACAAAGTGAAGAAATTATTGAAGATAAGGAATCTTTAACTAGAAGAGAGTTAAGAGGCTTATTATTTGCTTTAGGTGGAGCCATTTTATATGGAATAATATTTATATGGAATATAATTCCTCATATGCCTTTAGGTGGTAATTTACTTGATTATTCTCAAGCAAGATATATTGAAATGTTATTTGGTTCTCAATCTTTTTTCAATAGTGGATTTGTATTTATCATTACTATTTTGTTTATACTTGTTGGTTTATTATATGGATTAGGTGCTAGAACTATTAGTAATCATCGTGATATATGTAATTTCTTATCACATTCATTAGATGAAATTGGTAAAGTTATTATTTTAATATTATTTGCATCTATATTAGTATCTTTATTAAAATATACAAATATTGGTGATTTATTTACTGGCTTAATGGCTAATCTAGTTGCTAATTCTCAATTTACGGGTATACCTTTAATAATATTAGTATTATTTGTGGGATTACTTACAACATTTATGTTACCTTCAATGGTTAGTAGATGGAATATCTTAAGCGGGTCTTTAGTTCCGACTATGATGTCTGCTGGTTTATCACCAGAGTTTGCTCAGTTGATATTTACTGTTGGTGGTAGTGCTAGTTATATTTTAACTCCAGCAATGGCTTACTTTGTTATTTATAATGCCTACATTGAAAAGTATGATAAAGATGGTACGGGAATGATGAAATGTTTGTCATATTGTCTTCCATATTCAGCTGCTTTATTCTTTATGTGGTTTGTACTATTATTATTATGGTTTGTTACAGGTTTACCAATTGGTATTGGTGTATCAACTGTTTTATAAGATATGTTTATCATATCTTTTTTTATTTATTATAAAATATGGCCTATTTAGGTAAAAAAATAATACAACATTTACAAATTATGTTATAATTAAACTAATGTTAGAAGGAGGAAATGGTAATGAAAAAGTTTTTAAAATCATTATTAGTATTATTATTAGTTATAGTACCTGTTTCATTTGCTAATGCAAAGACAACAACGACTACTACTACAGCAAAGACAACAACAACAACGACAACAACAAAGGCAAAAACAACTACTGCAAGTGCTGGAACTAATAAAGTTAATGTTTATATATTCTATGGAGATGGTTGCCCTCATTGTGCAGCTCTACATACTTTCACTGATTCATTAAAGACAAATACAGATTACAATTATATGTTTAATATAGTTGATTATGAAGTATGGTATGATGAGACTAATAGTGCACTTATGACTTCTGTTGGTAAGTATTTTAATTATGATGTATCTGGTGTTCCATTCTTTGTTATTGGAGATAAGTATTTCTCAGGTTATTCTGAAGATATGGATTCTCAAATCGAGGATGCTATTAAGACTGCATATAATAATGATAGTTATGTTGATGTTGTTGCTGGAATTGGTTCAGGTAATTTAACTGCTGGGACTAGTGATTCTACTGCAACTGAAGACAATGAATCTGCTAAAAAAGATGTTGTAGGTTATATTATTTTAGGAATTGCTCTTGTTATAGTTATAGCTATTGTATTTAGTAGAAGAAGTTCTTATGATGAAGCTGAAGAAGATAGTAAAGACGAAGAAACAAAAGCTGAAGTTAAAAATAATGAAACTAAAGTTGAAGAAAAAGTTAAAGAAGAAAAAACTGAAGAACCACATAAAGATAATAAGACTAAGACTGCTACTAAGAAGACATCAACTAAGAGTAAATCTAGTAAGAAATCTAGTTCTAAGAAAAGTACTTCAAATAAGAAAAAGAATAAGTAATTAAGATGTAGATATAAATATCTACATTTTTTTTATAAATAAAAGAATCAATTATTTATTGATTCTTATTTTTTTCTATAAATTCATGAATATCATGGATAATTAAATCTTCATTATTTTCTTGTAGTAAATTATGTCTTAATCCATTGTATATTTTAACTCTTGTATTAGTGCATTTATGTTTTTTGTATTTATTTTCTTGTTTAAATGTATAATCACTAAACATTGTTACAGCATCATCTTTTCCGGTCATAAGCATAATTGGTAAATCTTTAGGAAAGTTTTCATATGATTTTGCTTTGTTTGCCTCTTTTAATAAGGCTAGGATGCCATATAAGCCATTATTAGTATATTTATATGTATTTACTTGTTTCATCTTCTCACGAGCTTTAATATTGCTTGTTACCCAGGCATATTGATCATGTTCTTCAAAGTATTTACTAAATTTTCTAGACATTGTTTTATTTAAGAATACATTACGGTCATACCAATCTTTACTAAGTGCTAAATAATCTATAACTATCATATCAAAATTGATGGATAGATTATTCATATATGGGCTTCCAATTACAATTAAGCCTGTTACATTTTTAGGATATTTGCTTATTAATAATCTTGCGATTAATGATCCTAATGATAAACCTAATACATAATAATTTAGATTTGGATATTTACCAATCATTAATTCTTTAAATTGATTCATGTCTTCAATTAATGTATTAACTATTTCTTTTTTATCATCTACAAAGTAATTGATATGTTTTTCATCTAATATGGATTTACCATTACCTAGTAAATCTATTCCACATATGATATATCCTAAATTGTTAAATGTATTAACAAAATCCATATCGCTTTCCATTGTTTCATTTATTCCGTGTATAAAATGAATTATTCCTTTTGGCTCTGATAATGGTTTATATATATAACCATGAATGGTTGTTTTATTGTCTTTTGATATGTAAGTCAATTCTTCTTTCATCTCATAATCACCTATAAATATTATAAAATATTTTTTAGTCAAGTGTTTAATATGTGTTATATTTTCGTAAATCATTTGTAAATCGTTGATGTTTATTAAAACCATTGTTAAAATGTTAGTAGGTGAGTAATATGGATGAAGCTAATTTTAAGTTAAATAAGTCTAATAAGATTATGATTGGATTTACGGCTATATTTGTTATTGTTTTAATACTTATGATAGTTTTATTATATAAAACAATACATACAGAAACGGCTCAGTTACCAACTTTAAATACAACTAATGGAAGAGAAACAACCAAGGAAACAACTACAGCAGCTTATACTACAACAACTAAGACAACTACTGCGGTACCTACTAGTAGTCCTTATTATAAGGTAGATGTTAATTCTTTATTAAGTGAAGATTATTATACCAATCAAAACCCTAATACAGAAGAAAAAAAGAAAATTGCTGTAGGCTTAGTAAATATAGCTAATCAATTATATGATACTTCAGATTATTCGTTATTTAATACAGATCTAGTATTAAGATATTCTAAGACTGAAGAGGGAGAGGTTATTAATAAGGATGGTCATAAATATGCTTTATTATATAATATGGATTCTTTAATAAATAAGATGTATGTTTCTTATCGTACTTCCTATGTTTTAGATTATAAATATAATGATATTCCTGTTATTATATTGGATAATGGAAAATATTATCGTTTAGAAAATAATATTACAGGTGGTCATCCTATATTTGGAGATGTTACCATTGTTAATGGACCAGGAAGTTCAATCACGGCTGATGTCCAATACTACATGTCTGATTATAAAGAGTCAGGTTATTCATCGCCAGTTTATAAATTTGTTGAAATATCAATTAAATATGATAATAATAGGTGGGGAATATCTGATTATACCTATCCAATTTATAGTTAGGAGTAAAACGTATGATAAATGAAAATACTAAACTTAATATTATATTAGGTATAATATGCGCCTGCATATTGTTGGCGGTTATATATATGGTTAATTATAGAAATAATTTAGAAGAGGCTAATATCTATTTTAAGATTAAAGATATCCAAAATATTAATTGGGTTAATGAAACAAGTAATATGAAATTCTATACTGATGGCAAAACGTTGACTTTCAAAATAGGAGATAAGGTTATTGTTGATGATAAGAGCTTTAGTCTTAATCAACAAACAGGAGAGATTATAATTGATCCTAAAGGAGATAATATTGAAGGATCTTTATATTTAAGAAGTGTAAGTTCTAATAATATAGTTATATGGTATGAAGAAGCAGAATATCGATTAGAAAAAGAAGTTATATTACAATAAAAAAGCAGTTTAGTTTTTCTAAACTGTTTTCTTTTTGCTAATTATTTGAATTTGTGTCTTACCCAGCAGTATTAGTTGGGGATGCAGGAGTTGTTGTCGTTGTCGTTGTCGTTGTCGTTGTAGGTGTAGGTATAGATGTATTCTCTTTTGATGTAGAACTAGTAATATTTGTTGTTGTACTAGTTGTAGTTGTTGTTTCAGTATGTTTATGTATTACATTAACTGTTATATTAGTTATTGATGATACCAATGTACCTTTAATTATATTTTGCGATACTACTGTTCCTTCACTTAAGGAATCATCATAGCCTGCATCTCCTTCATTAACATAGTTGTAATATACTTTAATGTTTCTAGCAGATGCCCATGATTGTACATATTCTAATGATTGTCCAGTGAAGTTAGGCGTTGTCTCATTTCTTTGAACTGTATAATAGTTTTTACCGACTACAGTTTGTTCATATGTATCGTTAGTAGAGAAATTGAATGTTGTAATCATTGTTGGCTTTTCTTTTTCTAGAGTGATATTCATAGCTTTAACTATTTCAGCTAAACTTTGTTCATAGTATTGGAATGTATAAACATTTCCTCTTAAGTTTTTTACATACATTGTTAAATCGTAACCAGTTAGATATGTCTTTGTAATATTAAATTGATTTGCATTGGTTGCGGTTAAGGCATTTTTAGCAACACCATATAAACTTAACATATTACTTGTAGACATATTTGTATCCATGTTAGCTGATATAGCATCTAGGATTGAATAGAAGTCATTAACGGAACTTACATCTTTTATTTTACCAGCAATTGATTCTACAATTAATTGTTGATTTTGGATTCTTTGGAAGTCTCCTGTTGCATATGAATGTCTATGTCTTGCAAATGCTAATGCTTGTTCTCCATCCATATGTTGATAGCCTGATTTAATACATATTAGATCTTGTGCTAGTGTTGATCTATATTGATTTGATTCACAGAAATCGATATTATCTGGAACTGTTATATCAATACCACCAACGGAGTTTACTAGATCTACTACACCTTGGAAATCCATCTTTACATAGTAATCAATTGTTACTCCAGTTAAATTTTGTACTGTATTAATTACACATTGAGTTCCATAGGCTGCCGATGAATTTATTTTTGATGATTGACCATTTAAGCATGCAATTGGAACATAGGTATCTCTTGGTATTGAGAATATCGTTGCTGCAAGTGTATGTGGATTAAATGATATCAACATTAGTGTATCTCCATTAAAAGCAGCATTGACATTTAATGTTGAACTTGTTGAGTCAACTCCCATTACTAGGATAGTAAATGGATCTTTTACACTGGCAGTAGATTCTATATAATCTTGATTTGCCATTTTTTTTGAGTATGTTTTTACTACTTTTACATCTGTTGCAATATTTGTGTAAGCATCATATGTTGAATATATAATTGAATAGTTTGATGTAACAAACATTCCATTTAATTTTCCGTCATAAAGGTCTTCTAGCATTTCAAAGTAAGTACTATAGGTTTTTATTGTATATGGTAAACTTTCTTTATTTATCAATTCATAAGGTAAAATATTACCTTCAACATCAGTTTCATTATCAATGATACCAACAGTGAAGTCTGATGTTTCTTTATATTCAGTGCTATTTAGAGTTATTAAATCCGTTGTATATAATATAGTACTTTCAGTCATACTTGATAATGAATCTAATACTTTATTAATAGCAATTCCACCTATGATACAGCAAGCGGATATTAGCATTACAAAAAATGATATGATATATATAGTTTTCTTCTTTTTCGTTAATAGTAACAAAAGAGCACCAAAGGCATAAGCAAATACTAATATACCTAGAATTACTAGAACTACGATTCTTAGTTTAGTTTCAATACCTGTTAATCTTAGGGCCGAAACCAATAAATATATATAACTACCAATAAACATTGCAAGTACAATTAAATAAACCAATCTTGTACTTAATTTTGTATTGTTAAATTTTTTTATGAATTTTTTCATTTACACACCTTATTCTACTAGAAAATTATACTATATATTAGTCTATTACTCAATTAAATAAGTTTATTTTTTGTTTGTTATTTGTTATACTATTTTAAGAAATGAGGCTTATATGACTAAGAATAGAAAAATAGCAATTGCCTTTGTTATTGCAATATTTGTTTGTCTTGGTTTTGTTATTGCTTATATATTTGCTGAATTATATACAGCTAGTGATATTTCAGAAACTCAATTAGAGACAACAGATGCTATGAAATTTAAGAAGGAATACGAAGATTTAAATGGTAAAACAGATGAATCTAATAATACATATAGAAGTTTATCAATAAGTGAAAACAATCCTATAGTTTATGCTACTGCTTCAACTATAGTTAATATGATTGATAAAGATGAAACTTTTATTGTTTACTTTGGTTATGCTAAAGATGCATGGAGTAGATCTATAATTGAAACATTAATTAATTCAGCTCAAGAAAAAAATATATACACTATTTATTATGTTGATATTGAAAACATTAGAGATATTTACACATTAAATGATAATCATGAGGCTGTTAGAACTACTGAGGGTACTGATGGTTATTATGATTTATTAAATAAATTAAATAGTGTTTTAGATAATTATGGTTCTTTATCATACGATACAGTCGTAAAGAAGCATACTGTTAGTGTGGATGTTCCTATTAATGAAAAGAGAATATTTGCTCCTAACATAATACTTATTAAAAATGGTGAACCTAAGATACTTGCTACAGGTATTTCAAGTTTACAAACTGATGGATTTATGGATTTAACAACTGAGATGATTAATGATACTAAAAAACAATTTGAAAGTTTATATTCAGGTTATTTTGAAACTACCACGACTACTACAACAAGTACGACGACTACATCGTCTAATGTTTGTACTAAAGATGGTTGTTAAAAAAAGTACTTCAATTGAAGTACTTTTATTTTTTAAAAATATTTATAAATGAGTTAAATCTCATTTTATTTTTCTCTTTTGTTAATTGTCTAATAGATCTTTCTAGTTTAGCTCTTTTATCTTTTAATTCAAGTGAAGTCTTTTCAAGTTTGGCTTTTTGTCTTTCAATATTCTCTGTTAAGATAGATAATTTATTTTTAATTTTCATTGTAGGGAATGAAGAAACTAATCTCTTATATAAAATAGGTTTATCGTTAAATACAATATCGCGTACTTTTCTTGATATAACATCAGTTGAATCTGAACGAACGGAGTTTGAAATATTTTTTAACCTAGATACTACATTAAATGAAATTATACAATCTACTAAGAATATTGTTAGTAAAAAAACATCTATATATTTGATAACTTCAATATTCATGTTGTTCATGCCTGTTTTTAGAAGTGGATTAGCAAAACATACTGCAAGAACTGCTCCAAACCCAAATCCTAAAGAACACATTAAACAAATACGTCCATTTAAGTTATATTTCATTTTTGAATAATCCCACCAACGGTTATTGAATAATTTTTCCATTAACCAACTTGTAAAATATTCAAGAACTGAGCAGATTATCATTGATATAAAAAATATTTTAATAATGTTTATATAATTAATTCCCATATCGATTGACGTTACTTTTGTTGAAATAAAGCTGAAGGCTATTGTTATAAGAACACCTCCAAATCCATATATTGGACAAAGAGGACCTATTAAAAAACCTCGATTAATAAATTTATGATGTTGTATTAAACTTAATATTACTTCTGAG
>Ga0116181_1000965_pt1 | contig 25783 bp, 22 predicted proteins | sample AD_UKC075_MetaG_FD_89752 | JGI IMG/M metagenome (GOLD analysis project Ga0116181, IMG submission 89752) | Active sludge microbial communities of municipal wastewater-treating anaerobic digesters from USA - AD_UKC075_MetaG | ecosystem: Engineered > Bioreactor > Anaerobic > Digestate | place: USA... | reverse complement strand
GCGGAGCGTTGCTGCTTTGAAGCGCCGGGCCGCAGCCCTGGGGTTCCAGGTCGCCCCGGCCACGACCACCGCCGCCTGAAATCCGGTGCTGGCAGATGTGTTTCTTGTGAGGACGTCATTTGGTAGGCGATAAATTGGCGGCAACACTTTGCGGGTGATGGGGTAGCGGGGTAGGGCAACGATTCCACAACGCTGAAAGCGTTCTTCAGCTGGAAGCGACGAACTCGGGGCGACCAAGCAATCCACTCAGCCGCACTACACTCTCCTTGACACATGCTGCGCCGCCGCCACGTTCGCCTCGCCACAGCGCTCTTCGTAGCGCTGTCGCTGATGCTTTCTCAGCTGGTGCTGGCGATGTACGTCTGCCCGCAGCAGGCGAACGCCGAGGCGATGGCCGCCAAGATGGAAGCCGGCCAGCCCTGCGAGGGCATGGATCCCGACCAGCCGGTCCTGTGCAACCAGCACTCCGCCGACCCGGCGAATACCTTCGAGGCGGTCAAGCTGCCGGCGGCAGCACAGCCGGCAGTGGTGCAGGTGCTCGAACTGCCGCTGGTGCTCGAGGCCCATGCGCTGCGCGCCGTCCCCCCGACTGCCACCTCCGAGGCGCAACCGCCTCCGGACCCCATCTTCCTGTCCACGCTCAGACTCCGGGTCTGATCAGCTCCGTCGATTGACCGGGGCTGGCGCGGCGTGTCCGCTCGCCAGCTGCCTTCGGTTCGTCCTCGGAGTGACCCATGTCCACCCCCATCCTGCGTGCAGCCGTCATGGCTGCCGCCTGGCTTCCGGCGCTCGGCGCCGTCGCCGCGCCGCTCACCCTGGAGCAGGCGGTCGAACTGGCCGTCCAGCGTTCACAGATGACGCAATCCGCGCGCGCGAGCGCGATGAGCGCCGCGCAGATGGCGCGGGCTGCCGGCCAGCAGCCCGACCCGATGCTCACGCTGGGCATCGACAACCTGCCGGCGACCGGCCGCAGCCGGTTCAGCACGAACGCCGAGGACATGACGATGAAGCGCATCGGCCTCGCGCAGGAGTGGGTCTCCGTCGAGAAACGCGCTGCACGCGAAGCGGCGGCACAGGCGATGGCCGGGCGCGAAACGGTGATGGAACGGGTCGCCGCCGCCGATGCGCGCCTGCAATCCGCGTTGGCGTACATCGAGGCCTACTACGCCGGAGAAGCGGCCCAGCTTACCGCGCTGAACGAGCGGCATGCTCGGGAGGAACTGGAGGCGGGCAAGGGCCGTCTGGCCACCGTGTCGGGCAGCAGTGCCGAGGTGCTCGGCCTGGCGAGCGCGCTGGGCGCCGCCGAGGACGAGTCCGCGGAGCTGCTGCAGCAGAAGGGTGGTTTCATGGCCACGCTGCAGCGCTGGACCGGTGTGACGGGAGACGAACTGTCAGAGCCGCGGCTCGCGGTCGCACCGTCGCAAGAGGGCTTCGTTGCCGCACACCCCTTGGTGGTCGCACGGCAACGAGAGATCGACGTGGCCCGCCAGGAGGTCGAGGTTGCGCGCCTCAACCGCAAGCCCAACTGGAGCTACGAGGTCTCGTATGGCCAGCGGGTGGGTCGGCCGGACCTGGTATCCCTCGGCGTCAGCATCCCGCTGCCAATCGCACCCGATGCGCGCCAGGACCGGGAGACCGCCGCGAAGCGGGCGCTGGTGGACAAGGCCGAGGCCGACGCCGAAGAGGCCCGGCGTGCCGCCGCGGGCGAGTACGCAGCGCTGGCGAACGATGCCCGCCGCCTGCAGGAACGCATCGACCGCCTGCAGGCCGCAGTCGTCGAGCCGCTGAAGCAGCGCACCGCCGCCACGCTCGCGGCCTACCGCTCGAACCGGGCGAGCCTCGTGATGCTGTTCGAAGCGCGCCACGCGGAGGTCGAGGCGCAGCGCAAGGTCCTCAACCTGAGGCGAGACCTCGCGAAGGTGCAGGCCCAGCTCGTCTTCAAGCCGATTGCCCTGGGAGCCCTGCAATGAGCCGCGTCCAGCTTTCCGTCATTGCCGTGGCCGCGGCGCTTCTGGTCGGCGGCGGAGCGTTCTACCTCGGTCGCGCGACGTCGGGCTCGCATGGCTCGGCCCAGGCCACCTCACCGGGCGCTGCGGCGTCTAGCGCCGGCGAACGCAAGATCCTCTACTGGCACGACCCGATGGTGCCGGGCCAGCGCTTCGACAAGCCGGGCAAGTCGCCGTTCATGGACATGCAACTGCAGCCGGTCTATGCCGACGAGGCGAGCGACTCTGGCGTCAAGGTCAGCCCGCAGGTGCAGCAGAACCTGGGCATCCGCACCGCCGTGGCGAAGAAGGTGGAGGTCAGCTCTTCCTTCGATGCCGTCGGCGCCGTGCAGTTCGACGAGCGCCTGACCGTCGCCGTCCAGACCCGCACGGCGGGCTATCTGGAGCGTCTCGCCGTTCGCGCGCCGATGGAGCGGGTGGCCAAGGGGCAGGTGCTCGGCACGGTCTTCGCACCGGAGTGGCTCGGGCCCTTGAACGAGATCGTGGCGCTCCAGCGCGCCGGGGCATCGGCCGAGCTGATCGCTGCGGCACGCGAGCGCGCGCGCGCGATGTCCATCCCCGCAGACCTACTGCGCCAGGCCGAGGAGGGCGGCGTGCCGCAGGCGCGCTACACGCTGACCGCGCCGGTCGGTGGTGTCATCGCCGAGCTCGGCGTGCGTGAAGGCGTGGCGGTGTCGCCGGGCATGACGCTGTTCCGCATCGCCGGCCTCGAACGCGTCTGGGCCGTGGCCGAGGTGCCGGAAGCGCAGGCCGTGCGGCTCACGCGCGGCCAGAAGGTGACGGCCGTGCTGCAGGCCGACCCGAGCCAGACGTTCACCGGCACGATGCAGGAGATCCTGCCCCAGGTGAGCGCCACGACCCGCACGCTGCAGGCCCGGTTCGAGGTCGACAACAGGGCCGGTCGGCTGGTGCCAGGGATGCTGCTCCGCCTGCAGATCGCAGGACCGGCGGCTTCCCGGCTCGTGGTGCCTGCCGAGGCGGTGATCCGCACCGGGACGCGCGCGGTGGCCATCGTTCGCCAGGCCAACGGTTCCTTCGAGCCGCGCGAGGTGAAGCTGGGCGTCGACCTGGGGGACCAGTTCGAAGTGCTGGAGGGACTCAGGGAAGGCGAACAGGTGGTGGCCAGCGGGCAGTTCCTCGTCGACTCGGAAGCCCGTCTTCGCTCGGTGCTCGGCAGCCTTGCGGTGGCGTCGCCTGCATCGGCACCGGCTTCGGCCGCCGCCGACGAGCTACTCGACGCAGGGCAAGGTGGACGGCATCGACGCCGACAGCATCACCATCACGCACGGCGCCATTGCCGAGCTCAAGTGGCCGCCGATGACGATGCCATTCAACAAGCCAAGCCCGACGGCCTTCGCGGACGTGAAGGTCGGCGACACCGTGCACTTCGAGTTCAAGAAGAAGGGCGACGAATACGAGCTGGTGTCGGTGCACCGGATGGGAGGCTCCAAGTGATCGCCGCGCTGATCCGCTGGTCGATCGCCAACCGCGTCCTGGTGCTGATCGCGACCGCCTTTGTTGTCGCCGCCTCGCTGTTCTCGGTGGCGAACACGCCGGTGGACGCGCTGCCCGACCTGTCCGACACCCAGGTCATCGTGCGCACCAGCTACCCGGGCAAACCGCCGCAGGTGGTCGAGGACCTGGTCACCTATCCGCTGACGACGACCATGCTCAGCGTGCCGGGCGCGAAGACGGTGCGGGGCTACTCCTTCTTCGGCGATTCCTTCGTCTACATCCTCTTCGACGACAAGACCGATCCGTACTGGGCCCGCTCGCGCGTGGTCGAGTACCTAAACCACGTGCAGAGCCGTCTCCCGGCGGGCGCCACCGCGGCGCTCGGGCCCGACGCCACCGGCGTGGGCTGGGTCTACGAGTACGCACTCGTCGACCGCACCGGCAAGACCGACATCGGGCAGCTGAGGGCGCTCAACGACTGGTTCCTCAGGTTCGAGCTGAAGACCGTTCCCGACGTGGCCGAGGTGGCCAGCATCGGCGGCATGGTGCGCCAGTTCCAGGTGGTGCTCGACCCGGACCGGATGCGCCAGCTCGGGGTCACGCAGGGCATGGTGATGGACGCACTTCGCAAGGCCAACCAGTCCTCGGGCGGTTCCGTGGTCGAACTGGCCGAGGCCGAGTACATGGTGCGCTCCAGCGGCTTCCTCAAGTCGCTCGACGACTTCCGGGGCATCCCGGTCGCCCTCTCGGGCGCCACGCCGGTGCTGCTGCGCGACGTGGCCTTCGTGCAGGTGGGGCCGGAGATGCGGCGGGGCATTGCCGAACTGGATGGCGAGGGCGAAGTGGCCGGCGGCGTGGTGGTGATGCGATCCGGCAAGAACGCACGGGCGACCATCGACGGCATCAAGACCCGGTTCGCGCAGCTGAAGCCGAGCCTGCCGGCCGGCGTGGAGGTGATCGAGACCTACGACCGTTCGAAGCTCATCGACCGCTCGATCGACAACCTCAAGCTCAAGCTCACCGAGGAGTTCATCGCGGTGGCGCTGGTGTGCGCTGTGTTCCTGTTCCACCTGCGCTCGGCGCTGGTCGCCGTCGTCTCGCTGCCGATCGCCGTCGGCATCGCGTTCATCGTGATGCACGCCCAGGGCCTGAACGCGAACATCCTCAGCCTGGCCGGCATCGCGCTCGCGTGCGGCGCGGCGCTGGACGGGGTGGTGGTGCTGCTGGAGGCGGCGCACAAGCACATCGAGGCGTTCGAGCAGCAGCAAGGGCGACTGCCAACGGTTCAGGAGCGATGGGCCCTGGTCACCGAGGCCTCGGTCGAGGTCGGACCGGCGCTCTTCTTCTCGCTGCTGGTCATCACGCTGTCGTTCCTGCCGGTGTTCACACTCGAAGCCCAGGAGGGGCGGCTGTTCTCCCCGCTGGCGTTCACGAAGACGTACACGATGGCCGCCGCCGCAGCGCTCTCGGTCACGCTGGTGCCGGTGCTGATGGGGCTGCTGGCGCGCGGGCGCATCCCGCATGAAGCCGCCAACCCGCTGAATCGGCTTCTGATGCGGCTGTACCGCCCGGCGCTGGAGGCGGTGCTCCGCTTCCCCGTGGCCACGCTCGTGATCGCAGCCGTCGTGCTCGCGCTGACGGCGCTCCCGGCGATGCGCCTGGGCGGCGAGTTCATGCCGCCGCTGGACGAAGGGGACCTGCTGTACATGCCGTCGGCGCTGCCCGGCTTGTCGGTCTCGAAGGCCACGGAGCTGCTGCAGCAGACCGACCGGCTCATCAAGACCGTGCCCGAAGTCGAACGCGTGTTCGGCAAGGCCGGCCGTGCCGACAGCGCCACCGACCCGGCGCCGCTGGAGATGTTCGAGACCACCATCCAGTTCAAGCCGCGTGAGCAGTGGCGGCCTGGCATGACGCCCGACAAGCTGGTCGAGGAACTCGACAGCGCGGTGAAGGTGCCGGGCCTGTCCAACATCTGGGTGCCGCCGATCCGCAACCGCATCGACATGCTGGCGACCGGAATCAAGAGCCCGGTGGGCATCAAGGTGGCGGGGACCGACCTTGCCACCATCGACCGGCTGGCGACGCGGATCGAGTCGGTGGTGAAGGAGGTGCCCGGCGTCTCATCGGCGCTCGCCGAGCGGCTGACCGGTGGCCGCTACATCGACGTCGACGTGGACCGGGCGGCGGCCGCACGCTACGGCCTGTCGGTGGCCGACGTGCAGGCCATCGTCGCGACTGCCATCGGCGGTGAGAACGTCGGCGAGGTCGTCAGCGGTCGCGAGCGGTTCCCGATCAACGTGCGCTATCCGCGCGAGATCCGGGACTCGCTCGAGCGGCTGCGCACGCTGCCGTTCGTGACCGACAGGGGCGCGCAGCTGCTGCTGCAGGATGTCGCGAGGGTGCGGCTGGAGGAGGGGCCTCCGATGCTGCGCAGCGAGAACGCCCGCCTGTCCGGCTGGGTCTACGTGGATGTCCGGGGCCGGGATCTGCGCTCGGTCGTGCACGACATGCAGGCCGTCGTGTCCCGCGAGGTCGCGATGCCGGCCGGCTATGCGATCTCGTGGTCCGGGCAGTTCGAGTACCTGGAGCGTGCGACTCAGCGCATGAAGGTGGTGGTGCCGGCGACGCTGGCGGTCATCTTCGTGCTGCTGTACCTGCTGTTCCGCAACACGACCGACGCCGTGCTGGTGATGGCGGCGGTGCCGTTCTCGCTCGTGGGCGGGTTCTGGCTGGTCTGGCTGCTCGGGCACTCGATTTCCGTCGCCACGGCGGTGGGCTTCATCGCGCTGGCCGGGGTGGCTGCCGAGTTCGGCGTGGTGATGCTGGTCTACCTCGAGAACGCGCTGAAGCGCCGGCTGGCGGCCGGCGAGCCGGACGACGAGGACACTTTGCTCGCCGCCATCCGCGAGGGCGCGGTGTTGCGCGTGCGACCGAAGGCGATGACGGTGGCCATCGTCATGGCCGGCCTGGTGCCGATGATGTGGGGCCACGGCACGGGCTCAGAGATCATGGCGCGCATCGCCGCGCCGATGGTGGGCGGCATGGTCACCGCCCCGCTGCTGAGCATGCTGGTCGTGCCGGCCGCGTGGTACCTGATCCACCGGCGGCGGTTGCGCCGGTTCATCGCGGACGGACCCGCCGCGCTACCGATGGCTCAACCCACCCGCTAGGAGAACTTCTCATGCACAAGACTCCTGTCCTCTTTCTCGCCGTCGCGCTGGGCTTGGTTGTCGGCCCTGCCGCGGCGCAGGGAACGCCGCGCCCGCCTGCCGCCGCGTCGATGCCCGCAATGCCGCTCGTCCAGGGCGAGGTCCGAAAGGTCGATGTGGCCAAGGGCCTCGTCGTGCTGCGCCACGGCGACATACCCAACCTGGCCATGCCGCCGATGACCATGGGCTTCGATGTCGCCGACCCGCGGATGCTCGATGGCCTGAAGGTGGGCGACAAGGTGAGCTTCCAGGCCGAGATGGTCAAGGGAAAGGCCACCGTGATCGAGCTCAAACGCGAGACCGCACGATGACGGCGCCTGCGGCGCAAGGAGGCGGCCAGGGCGTTCATCGTGGACAGGGGCTTGAGCAAGGGGCCTGCCCGCAACTTTCCCGCTGATGCGACGCTCCTGCGATCGACTTCGAGGTCCGGCCTGACGCGAGGCGTCATCGAGTGACGGTGGGCGGTCCGTCGCATAGAGGGGTCGCGCTTGCGCAAGGTCAATCGTTCATGGCAGCTCAAGCGTAGGCTGGTTCGCCTGTGTCGGCTCGGCTCTGAGCCGAAAAGGAGACTGCAATGAAGGACCAACTTGTGGCCGTGATCACGGCAGCCATGCTCACGGCGGTCCCGTGGGCCGCGCAGGCACAGACGGCGAAGCCGCCCCAGTCATCGGTGGTGCCCGACGTGAAGACCTTCGACCAGCGCCTGGCCGAAGCGCAGGTTCACATGCAGCGGATGCAGGAGCAGATGGATCGCCTGCGCAAGACGCAGGATCCCCTGGAGCGGCTGAAGCTCCTGCAGGATCACTACCAGTCCATGCAGAACGCCATGGGCGCGATGCACGGGATGTGGGGTCCCGGCATGATGGGCGGTCAAGGGATGATGCATGGCCCCGGGATGATGGGCGGGTCCGGCATGATGGGCGGCCCGGGAATGATGGGTTGGGGCGGCATGCACGGCCACTACTCCAGGCTCACGCCCGAGCAGATGAAGCAGCGCCAGTACATGATGGACCAGTACATGGGCATGCAGCAGATGATGATGGACCACATGATGCAGCGTCAGCAATGGATGACGCCGCCACCTCCGCCCGCGGGCAAGTAGGAATCTCGCCAACGCTGGCGCTGCCGCCGAGTCGAACCTGTTCTTCGCGGCCGCAGCGCTGCATGGGTGCAATTCGGCTTCATCGGGCTCGACCCTCGGATAGATGCTGGCCAACGTGCCGGATGTCTTCCTCGTGGGGGGCCGTCGAGTTCTCTTGCCAGCTGGTCGCCGGCCGGGCCGAGCTATGAATCGGAACGGGGCCCGAACATGATGATGGCCATGCCTGCCAGACTGACCGCGACACCGATCCAGTCGGTCGTCGTCGGTCTCACCTTGTCGACCAGCATCAGCCACATCAGCGCCACGCCAACGTAGACCCCGCCGTAGGCAGCGTAGACCCGTCCCGCCGCGGTCGGGTGAAGCGTCAACAGCCAGGCGAACAGCGCGAGGCTCGCGGCTGCCGGCAGGAGCAGCCAGGCCGAGCGCCCCTGCTTGAGCCAGAGGTAGGGCAGGTAGCAGCCCACGATCTCTGCCACGGCGGTGACGACGAACAGGAGAAAGGTCTTGAACGCATCCATGCGCCGATTGTCGATGGCGGCTTGACCCTCAGGCGGCTTGAGGTCCTACCTTCGCAATGTGGGCGGCTTGCCCGGGCATTGGAGACCGTCGGATGAGACCTTGGAAGGCTGTTCTTGGCGTTGGCGCCGCGTGCGCCGCTTGCTGCGCGATACCTCTCGTCGGCGGCCTCGCTGTGCTGACCGCCGGCACGGCGGCCCTGGCGGCAGCGGGCTCGGCGCTGCTGGCGTGCGCCGACGAGTTCGCGCCGTTCGCGACGGGTCTGCTCGTCCTGGCCGGTGTGGGCGGTGCGGGTACGTGTTGGGTCCGCAGGCGGCGACGGAACCGCACACCTGGTCCGGACGATCCCTCGGTTCCCGCGCAATGCCAGCTGGGGCAGGAACTTCCGCAGGTGGTGGGGTCATCACCTCGAAAGAGCTGCGGCTGCAATCCCGGGGCGTGTGGGTGACCTACGATGCCGGCATGAGCGCACGTCTGTCCATCGGCCTGGTGGCTCGCCGCACCGGGGCCACGGTGCCAACCGTTCGGTACTACGAGGAGATCGGGCTGCTGCCCGCCGCCTCGCGGACTGCGTCGGGGCAGCGAAGCTACGACGAGGCGACCGTGCGGCGCCTTGTCTTCATCCGGCGCTGTCGCGACTTCGGCTTCTCGATCGACCAGGTGCGAGAGCTCGTCGGCCTGGTCGACGAGCCGGACCGCCCATGCGTGGAGGTGCGGGACATCGCCGCGTCCCATCTGCAGCAGGTGCGCAGGAAGCTCGACGAACTCAAGGCACTGGAGACTTCGTTGAGCGCCATCGTGTGCGGCTGCAATGTCGCCTGTGCGGGCGGTGCCGCGGTGGACTGCACCATCCTGGAGGACCTGGCCGTGCCGGGCGAGGACCCGGCACGCGCCCCCGGAACCGGATGCTGCCCGCCTCGCGCGGTCGAAACCCCCTCGTTCAACGAAACGCAGGGCCACGGCGTGCGGCCCTCGGGCTGATGCGTCATCGGCCTCAGCGAACCACCACGTCGGCCACGAGCCGGGCCTTGAGCGCTCGCTCCCGGGTCGCCGCCTCGGACTCGGTCGCCCACTCGTAGGTGCTCTTCCAGGCCCACACCGTGCCGTCGATGCGGACGAAGCGGATCTCGCCGGCCTGGCCCGCCGCCGTCGTGCTCTGGCGCTTGCCGTCGAACTCGAAGGCGACGCTGTGGCTGCCGGGCTTGAACTTCAACCGGACCATGGTGTCGGGCAGCGTGTCGACGCCGGCGCCGCCATCGGGGTAGACCTTCACGAAGTTGCGGCCGTCTCCCCAGTTGCGCCGCACGACGTAGACGGTCAACGCATTGGGGTCGGGCACGAAGCGCTTGGCCTCGGCATCCGCGTTCAGGCTGGGCGCCGCCACCGGGGTGCAGGCAATCACCCGGCCCTTGTTGGTCTTGTAGCAGTGTGGGACCTCGGCTGTGGGGTCGGGTGGGCGCGGCGTGGCGCAGCCGGCCAGCAGCACGGCCGCCCCCAGTGTGGCCGCGATGATCGTTCGTTGCTTGTCCATGGCCATCACTTCAGCGTGAAGCGCGCAGTGGCGGGCTTGCCCGCCACCGTCACCAAGGCAACTGCCTTGGTGCCGGGGCCGACCTTGAAGCTGCCGGTGGCCTCGAGCTTGTCGCCGGCCGGCTTGAGTTCGACCTCCTGCTTCTCGGTGCCGGTCAGCAGCGTGACCTTGGCGCTGGCCTTTGACACGTCGGCGGCCTTGCCGTGGTCGCGGAGGAACAGCTGGATCGTGGTCGGCTTGGCGACGAGTTCGTAGTCCATGTCCTTGACCTCGACCACGACGCCACCATGCAGCGGCTTGTGCTCGTGGGCATGGTCGTGCTTGTCGCCGGCGGCGAACGCGGGGACCGCCACAGCGAGGGCGATGGAGGCGAGCAGGGCGTGCGTCTTCATGGGAGTCCTTTCAGGGGGTGGTGTCAACGGGAAACGGGTCAAAGCGCCTCGGCGTCCTTGTCGTCCATTAGCGCTTCGGCCGGCTTGCGCCCGAAGAGCCAGAACATCGCGGGCGTCAGGAAGGTGTCGAGCAGGGTCGAGCTGATCAGGCCGGAGAAGATCACCACGGCCACCGGGTGAAGCACCTCGGTGCCGGGTTGCTCGGCCTCGAACAGCAGCGGTGCCAGCGCAAACGCGGTGACCAGGGCGGTCATCAGCACGGGGCTGAGCCGCTCCAGCGAGCCGCGCAGGATCATCTTCTGGTCGAAGGCCTCGCCCTCGAAGCGCATCAGGTTGATGTAGTGGCTGACCTTCAGGATGCCGTTGCGCACCGAGATGCCCGCCAGCGTGATGAAGCCGACGAGCGCCGCGACGCTGAGCGGCTGGCCCGACAGCCACAGCCCGATCACGGCACCGACCAGCGCGAGCGGGATGTTCACCATGATCAGCGCCGACAGCGCCGCCGACTTGTAGCGGCTGTACAGCACCACGAACATCAGCGCCAGCGACACGATGGACAGCAGGCCGACCAGGCGCGAGGCCTCCTCCTGCGCCTGGAACTGGCCGCCCAGGGTGATGAAGTAGCCCTCGGGCAACTTGGTCTCGGCCACGACCTTGCGGATGTCGGCCACGATCTCCGACAGCGCGCGGCCGGAGGCGTTGGCCGACAACACGATGCGTCGCTTGCCATCGTCGCGGCTGATCTGGTTGGGACCGTCGCCGTCCTCGATCGTCGCGATCTTCGACAGCGGGATGCGGCCGTTGGGCGTCTCGATCAGGATCTGGCCCAGGCCCTCGACCGATCGCGCCGATTCCGGCAGCCGCACCACCAGCGCGAACCGTCGGCCGCCCTCGACGATCTGCGTGACCTTCTCGCCCTCGACGAGGGCCTGCAGCGCCGACAGCACCTGCGGCGCCGGCACGCCGTACTGGGCCGCCGCGGCGTAGTCGACGCGCACCTTGATCTGCGGCGCCAGCACCTGCTTCTCGATCTGCAGGTCGGCGATCCCTGGGATGGTGGCCAGCTTCGCTCGCAGCGCATCGGCCTGGCCACGCAGCGCGTCGAGATCCTCGCCGAAGATCTTGATCGCGATCTGCGAGCGAACGCCCGAAAGCATGTGGTCGATGCGGTGCGAGATGGGCTGGCCGATCTCCAGCGCGGCCGGCAGGTTCACCAGCCGCTTGCGGATGTCGGCCTTGATCTCGTCCATGCTGCGCGTGAGCTCGGCCGTGGGCTTGAGGCCCACGTCGAGTTCGCTGACGTGCACGCCCTCGGCGTGCTCGTCGAGCTCGGCCCGCCCACTGCGCCTTCCGACGTGCGTCACTTCGGGCACCTGCTTGATGAGCACTTCCGCCTGACGTGCCAGCGCCGAGGTTTCGCTCAGCGTCACGCCCGGGTTCAGCCGCAGGCCGATCAGCAGCGTGCCTTCGTTGAACGGCGGCAGGAAGGTCGTCGGGAAGAACGGCACTGCGGCCGCGGCCACCAGCACGGCCGCGCCCGCGGCCACCATCGCGGCCCTGGGCCGGTCCAGCACACCTTGAAGGCTGCTGCGGTAGCGTGCCTTCAGCCAGGCCAGGACCTTGGTGTCGCCGTGGTCCAGGTTCTTCATCCGCGGCAGCAGGTAGAAGCTGAGCACGGGCGTCACCGTCACCGACACGATCAGCGAGGCGAGCGTCGAGACGATGAAGGCGATGCCCAGCGGCACGAACAGCTTGCCTTCCAGCCCCGGCAGCGCGAACAGCGGGATGAAGACCAGCACGATGATGACCGTGGCGTACAGGATGGCCGAGCGCACCTCCATCGTGGCGTGTGCGACGACCTCGATCGGATGCAGCCGGCTGTGCGGGTGGTTCGCCCGGTCGGCCTTCAGCCGCCGCAGCACGTTCTCGACGCCGACCACCGCGTCGTCGACCAGGCCGCCGATGGCGATGGCCAGGCCGCCCAGCGTCATCGTGTTGATCGACAGACCGAAGTACTTGAAGACCAGCGCGGTGATGAAGATCGACACCGGGATGGCCGTCAGCGCGATGATGGTCGGCCGCAGCGTCCCCAGGAAGAAGAACAGGATCACCGCCACGAAGATCGAGGCACCGATCAGCTTGCCCTGCAGCGTCGTGATCGAGGCCTCGATGAAGCTGGCCTGGCGGAAGGTCACGCGTGGCGCCTCCATGCCGGCCGGCAGCGAGGCCTTCAGGCCCACCAGCGCGTCCTCGATGGACTTGGTGAGCGCGATCGTGTCGGCCGTCGGCTGCTTCTGGATGCCCAGGATGACGGCCGGCTTGCCTTCGAAGCCGGCATCGCCGCGCTTGAGTGCCGCGGCGAAGGTCACCTCGGCGATCTGGCGCAGCAGGATCGGTTGCCCGTTCTTCGCCGACAGCGCCAGGTTCTTCAGGTCATCGAGCCGCGAGGTGCGGCCAAGGTTGCGGATCAGGTACTCGCGGCCGTTGAGTTCCAGGAAGCCGCCCGAGGTGTTGGCCGAGTAGCCCTTGAGCGCCGACTCGAGCTGGTCGTGCGAGATGCCGAGTTCCGCCATGCGGGCGGTGTTGGGCTGCACCTGGAACTGCCGCACCTCGCCGCCGATCGGGATGACCTGCGCGACGCCGGGCACCGACAGCAGGCGAGGCCGCAGCACCCAGTCGGCGTACTCGCGCACGGCCATCGGGCTGATCTTCTGCGGATCGACGGGAATCGCGATCTGCATGATCTCGCCCATGATCGAGCTGATCGGCCCCATGCGCGGCACCACGCCTTCGGCGATCCCTTCCTCCATCGACGACAGCCGCTCCGACACCAGCTGCCGGGCGCGGAAGATGTCGGTGCTCCAGTCGAAGGTGACGTAGAGGAAGGACAGGCCGGCCGACGACGTGGAGCGCACCGACTCCACGCCGGGCAGGCCGTTCATCGTCGTCTCCAGCGGGAAGGTGATGAGCTGCTCCACCTCCTCGGCGGCCATGCCGCCGGCCTCGGTCATGATGGTGACGGTCGGCTTGTTGAGGTCGGGGAACACGTCCACCGGCGTTCGGGACAGCGTGAACGCGCCGTAGGCCATCAGCACCACGCTGGCGATGATCACCAGCAGCCGGTTCGTCAGGCTGTTGTCGAGTAGCCACTTGAACATGTCAGCGCACCTGGTTGATCAAGGTGGCGCCCTGGGTGGCGATGCGGTCACCGGCCTTCAGGCCCGAGGTGACGGCGACATTCACGCCATCGAGCGGCTCGGTCGTGACGGCACGAGGCTCAAAGCGTTCGGGTGCGGTCTTGACCCACACGACGGTCTGGTTCGCGGGGCTCTTCATCAGTGACGCGACGGGGACCGCGAGGCCCTGGACCTTCTGCTTCGTCTGCACGAACACCCGCACCGGCTGGCCGACGGCCAGGCCGTTCAGTGCCGCGCCCTGCGCCCGGAAGCCCAACGGCAGCGCCTGCTCGCGCAGGCTGCGGGCGGCGCCGACGAACACCAGCGGCACGCGCTGGTTGCCGACGGCCACCGTGGCGCTGCCGACATCGGCCGCCAGGGCCGGGTCGAAGGCGAGCGCCTCGATGCGCAGGCGGCCCGGATCGATGATCTCGAACAGCAGTTCGCGGGCGTCGACCACCTGGCCGGCCACCACGTGGGCCGACGCGATCACACCCGAGACCGGCGCCACGAGGGCTTCGCGCGTCGCCAGCCCGCCGCCGACGGCGGCGATGCGTTCGGCCAGGCTGGCCGCTTCGCTTTCGGCGGCCTCGATGTCCTTGCGCGGCACGGTATCGGCCAACTCCTTCAGCCGCGCCACGCGCTTGTCGGCCAGCGCCTTGGCCGCGCGAAGCTCGGCCAGTTGCGCCGATTGGTTGGATCGCTCGATCGGTGCAGTTGAAGGCACCACATAGGCGAGCACCTCGCCCTTGCGCACGACCTGGCCGGGGTTGGGCAGGCCGCGCGGACCGGGCTCGATGCGGCCGGCGTTCAGCGGCTGAACCTTGCCACCCGCGTTCGGATCCATCAGCACCTTGCCGTTCAGCTCGAACGATCGCGGCAACTCGGCTTCCTCGGTCATCATGGTGCGCACACCGAGCTGGCGTTGCGCCGGCTTGGGCAGGAACACACTGCCGTCGGGCTGGCGTTGCGGGCCGTTCGCGCTCGGCGCCCCCGGCGCGTCGCCGTGGTCATGGCCCTCGCCAGCGTGCGCGCTCAGCGGGCCGGCCAGCGCCAGGACCATGCCGAGCCCTGCGAGGCGGCAAATGGCAGCGTGCTTCATGCTGCACCCCCAGCGCGAACCTCGCTGTCCGACATCAGGCGGCGCGCCCCGAACACCAGCACGGCCAGGGCGACCAGGCCACCAGCGGCCCAGCCGCCGTACTCCTTCCACGAATGCTCGTGGGCGGGCACGTCGGCGTGCGCCGCCTCGTGCAGGTCGAGTTCACCGGCCAGCAGGTCGACCTCGGCGCCGGCCGTCACCGTCGCGGTGATCGGCAGCACGCCGGGCTTCGGCGTTTCCTTCAGCACGATCTCGTAGGCGTCGTCGCCATGGGCCTGCGCATTGAACTTCGCGCCCGCGATCTCGAGCTCGATCTTCGCGCCGCGCACGGGCGCGTTGTCGGCGAAGCGGTCCAGGTACAGGGTGACCTGCTTGCCGTCGAGAACGCCGACCAGCTCGAAGGTTTCGGAGACGGCTGCGAAGCGGGGCAGCGCCGTACCGGTAGCGGCGGGTGCAGCGTCACCGTGGTTGTGGCCCTCGCCGGCAGTGGCCGACATGCTGGTTCCGAGCAGGAGGACCGCCAGACTGAGCGCGGCCAAGAGGTGGGTGGATTTCATGGGGTGGGATTCCTGAATGGGTTCGCCAAAGCGTGTTCGGTGTTCGGTGTTCGTTTCGTGCACGACGCGAGGGCTCATGGCGGCAGCAGGCCCAGGGCCTGGCGCCAGGCGGAAATTGCTGCGGCGAGTTCGATGCGGGCACGTGCGGCCTGGCGCTCGGCGTCAGCGGCCTCGGACTCGATGCGCAAGCGGGTGGGCAGGTCGGTCTCGCCGAGCCGGAACGACTTGTCGAAGAAGCCGCGCGATTCCAGCGCCAGCTGCGCACGTCGCTCGGCGGCCGCGAGCTGCGCGCGCGCGGCATCGCTGCGTGCGCGGGCGGCCTCGCGTTCACCGGCAAGGCGGGCGCGTTCGAGCGCCATCTGTGCCTGCAATTCGACCGCTTCGGCGCGCGCAGAGGCCACGCGTGCGTCGTGACGGGGTCCGGCGCCGAAGGGGATGCGTACACCGACCGTGAAGGTCTGTTGGTAGGACTCCCCGTAGGCGCCTCGATCGCGCGTGGCGGCAACCGTCAGCTCCGGGCTGGCACGTGATTGCGTGGCAGCCAGGGCGATTGCTCCCTCGGCAACCGCTGAGCGGTCCTTCAGCGCAAGCAGTTCGGCATGGGTGTCCATCTCGGCCGCGGGAGTCGCCGGAATGGGCGGCTCCGGTTCGGCTTGGCTCGGGATGGCGCTGGTCAGGCCGACGGCCGGCATGGCGGTCAGCGAGCGAAGATGCTGCTGGGCGGCCGCGAGCATGCCTTCAGCTTGCGCAACGGCGCCTTCGGCCGCTGCCACGGCACCATCGGCCTGGTGCTGGTCGGCTCGGGCCAGGTCGCCAGCCTTCACGCGCTTGCCCACATCGGCCGCGATGCGGCGCGCGTTGTCGAGCTGGCCGCGCGCGGCATCCAGCTCCGCGCGCGCGCGCTGCCAAGACCACCAGGCTTCACGCACGGTGGCCGCTATGCGCAGCTGGGCCGCAGTGGTCCGACTTTCGACGGCACGGCCCTCGGCATCAGCCAGTGCCTTGCTGCGCCCCCGTTCACCCGGCAGCCACAACGGGATGGCGACGCCGACCTCGTATTCGCGTGTGCCGAGATTGCGGTTCAGGCGGTCCGTCTTCGTGGACAGCTCCATGGCCACCGGCTCGGGCGTCAACGCTTGGGCAGCCTGCGCTTGAGCGCGTGCCGCGTCCCGCCGGGCCGCCAGCGCCTGTGCTTCAGGCTGGCGCGCCCACGCCGCTTCAAACGCCTCGCGCAGAGTGGGCTGGTTCTGCACCGTGGGCGCGGGCACGGTCTGCGCGTGCGCCCCGATCAAGCCGCCCGTCAGCGCGGCGGCAAGTGCGACGGTCAGTGTGGCGCGGCCGGCGTGTTGCCGACGCCCGGCATCCAGAAATCTTCTTCGGTGCATCCGATGCTCCAGTGTTGATAACAACTCACGGGAGATCGGCAAGGAACGACGCTGAGGGGCTCAGGGTCGGATCGGGCCGGGAACGCCGCCGCTGACGAACACGTCAAGCAGCGCGCACTCAGGCGCGAACGGGCTTCAGAAGAGGAAGAGACCCGCCTCGCCGATCAGGCGAGGGGCAGCCACTGAGGGCGTTCGGGCGGGCTTTGCGCAAGTGTGCGCACAATACCTTCGACCGGCGTGACCGGTTGCGAGGTCAGCGTGAGCGGCGTCGTTCCATCCATCGGTGCAGGCATGCTGGCACAGGTGCCGTGGCAGTGGCCGCAGTCGAAGTCGAACCCCGCCGGTACGCTCTGGTCTGCCGGCGCACCGTCTTTGTCGGCAGTGGCTTGGCCCGTGTGCTGATGCTCGTGATGGCCCAGGTGCTGGGCATGCTGGCCGGACTCGTGCCCGCAATACGCCGCCACTGCCGCCCAGCTGAATTGCAGCGGCAACAGGGTGAGCATGAGGATGGCAAGCCAACGGCGCATGAAAACAGTCTAGCAGCTACAGAGTTTGGGGAGGGTTCCCGAGGCTGACCGCCGTGACCGGCGTCACCACTTTTCGGCACGGATGCGCCGGACTTGAGCGTTCATGCGGTGCCGGATGACATGCGAGTACAGCCATCGCTTGAGCCCGGACAGGTTTGAGCCGTGCCGGACATAGAACTCGTCGGGACTGTTGAAGATGCCCAAGTCGTCGGCGATGCCGTCCTTCTGGATGTAGGTGTCCTGGCCGCGCCACTCGACCGCGGGCGCAGACAGGTCGGGCGTGGCAGCACCGTAACCGCAGAATTGCCGGCGGTCCGGAAATCGACGCTGAAGGCTGGCCAGGTAGGGTGCGTCGAGGATGAAGCCTTCCAGGTTCTCCCAGCGGCCATCGTAGGCGACCTCCACCCAGCTGTGGATGATGCGCTGCGGTGCCAGTAGATAGGCGATGCCCGTGATCGCGCCCTGCTGCAGAGCCTTGTCGATGGTGAAGCCGTGGAAGCGGCAGGGGATGCCCACCGCGCGCAGCAGGGCCATCAGCAGCGTGCTCTTGGTGTTGCACTGGCCGATCTCGTCAGCGAGCACGGCCGAGGCCAGCAGTTCGTCGCCGGCGTTGTAGCCGAAGGCAATCTCGTTGCGGACGAAGTCGTAGACCGCACCGATCCGCTCGAACACGGGCAGTTGGCGCCAGCCGCGCCGCTCGACGAGCCCTTCAATGGCGAGGTGCGTGAAGTCGAGCAGCCGCGTGGGCTGCAGCAGTCGCGGTTGGGCATCCATGGCCGCCTCAATTGCGTTCCGCGCTGCGCAACAGACGCAGGCCGTTGAAGACGACCAGTAGGCTCGCGCCCATGTCGGCAAACACGGCCATCCACATGCTGGCGTTGTCGAACAGCGCGAGCACCAGGAAGACCGCCTTAATGCCCAGGGCCAGCGCGATGTTCTGCCACAGCACGGCGTGCGTGCGCCGCGACAGGCGGACGGTCTCTGCGATGCGCCGCAGGTCGTCGTTCATCACCACCACGTCGGCAGCCTCCATCGCGATGTCGGTACCGGCCGCGCCCATGGCCACGCCGATGTCGGCCTGGGCCAGGGCCGGCGCGTCGTTGATGCCGTCGCCGGTCATGGCCGTCGCGCCATATTGCTTCTGCATCGCCTGGATCGCCGCGAGCTTGTCCTCGGGCAACAGGTTGCCGCGGATGTCAGTCAGCCCGGCCTCGTGGCCGATCGCCTCTGCGGTGGCCTGGTTGTCGCCGGTCAGCATCACCGGGGTGATGCCCATGGCCTTGAGCTCGCCGATAGCGGCGGCGGACGAGGGCTTGATGGTGTCGGCCACTGCGAAGAGCGCAAGCACGCCGGTGGCCGTGGCCAGAAGGCTCACCGTGCGACCGGCTTGCTCGTGGCGGTGCAGCACGGCCTCGATCTCGGCGGAGCACTGTCCGCGCTCCTCGATCAGGCGGTGGTTGCCCAGCACGTAGCGTTCGCCGTCGATGTCGGCCTCGATGCCGCGCCCGGACAGCGCAGCGAAGTTGCGCGCTTCGACGCTGTTGGGCGTCAGCCCGGCGGCGATGGCGCGCGACACGGGGTGGTCGGAGTGTGCGGCGAGGGCGGCCGCGATGTGCTCTGCCCGCGGCTTGGGCATGCTGGTGGCCAGCATCTGCCACTCGACCAGGCGCGGCTTGCCTTCGGTGATGGTGCCGGTCTTGTCGAGCGCGATGGCCTTGAGCAGGCGCGCCTGTTCGAGGTGGACGCCGCCCTTGACGAGGATGCCGCGCTTGGCGGCCGACGCGAGGCCGCTGACCACGGTGACGGGTGTGGAGATCACCAGCGCGCAGGGGCAGGCGATGACCAGGAGCACGAGGGCCTTGTAGACGGCCGCCAGCGCCGTCCAGCCGAACAGCCAGGGGCCGGCGATGGCCACGGCCAGCGCCAGCACGAACACCGCCGGCGTGTAGACGGTGGCGAAGCGGTCGACGAAGCGCTGCGTGGGTGCGCGGCTGCCCTGGGCCTGCTCGACCGCATGGATGATGCGGGCCAGCGTGGACTGCGAGGCCGCCGCGGTAACACGGCACTCGATGGTGCCGGTCTGGTTGATCGTGCCGGCGTAGACCGCATCGCCCGGTCCCTTGTCCACCGGCAGGCTCTCTCCGGTGACCGGGGCCTGGTCGATGCTCGTACCGCCTTCGGTGACGACCCCGTCCATCGCGACGCGCTCGCCGGGCCTGACGCGCACCGTCGCGCCGATCGGCACCTCGCCCACGGGCACGGACTTCCACGTGCTGTCGGCTTGCCGGAGGTCGGCCGTGTCGGGCGAGAGCGCCAGCAGCCCGCTGATCGCATTGCGGGCCCGGTCGACCGCACGGGCTTCGATCAGCTCGGCGATGGCGTACAGCGCCATGACCATCGCGGCCTCGGGCCACTGGCCGATCACGAAGGCGCCGGCGACGGCCACGGACATCAGCGCGTTGATGTTCAGGCGTCCGTGCCGCAGCGCCGACAGCCCCTTGCGGAAGGTGCCAAAGCCGGCCAGCGCGATAGCCGCGGCGGCGATGGCCAGACCGACGCCCTTGGACCAGGGTGCATCGGGCACGAAGAAGGACAGGCCCTCGGCGGCGATGGCGAGCGCGAGCGCGGCCAGCAGGCGGGGAAGGCCCGTGCCGGTCTGCGCATCGTGGTCGTGGGCCGCGGCGTCGCCGTCCCCCTTGGAGGCGGGCGTCTCGGGCCAGGGGTGGATCTCGAAGCCCGTGCTGCGGATCGCCTCGACCGCGGCTAGCGCCGCCTGGGGCTCGCCATCGATGCGGAGGCTGCGTTCGCCCAACTGAAAGCGCAGTCCGATCAGGCCCGGAATGCCCTCGACCGCGCGCCGGATCTCGGACTCCTCGGCAGCGCAGTCCATCGCGGGGACCCGAAATCGCTGACCGCCCTGGGCCTGCTTCTCGACCGGCGCGGTCGCGACGCCTTCGCCGGCACCGCAGCAATCGCCACAGGTCGAGAGTGCCGAGGAGCGGGCCGGCGCCGGCGCGATGTCGTGGGTGTGTTCATGGGCCATGCCGGCATTGAAAATCCTGAAGTGGGTATAGAGTCAAGCTGCATTTCAAACCCGTGCCTTCGTGAAGGAGTCCAACCATGCGCATCGGCGAACTGGCCCAGGCCAGCGGCACGCCCATCGAGACCATCCGTTTCTACGAGCGGGAGGGCCTGCTGCCCGCTGCGCCGCGCACCGAGGGGAACTACCGCATTTACACCCCGGAGCACGCCGAGCGGCTGGGGTTCATCCGTCAGTGCCGCAATCTGGACATGACGCTGGATGAAGTGCGTGTGCTGCTGCGTTTCAAGGACGACCCGCTGGCCGACTGCGGCGAAGTGAACAGCCTGCTCGACGCGCACATCGGCCATGTGGCCGAGCGCATCCGGGAGTTGCGTGGCCTCGAGAAGGAACTGCGCAGCCTCAGGGCCGCCTGCTCGTCACCGCATGCGGCGGCGGACTGCGGCATCCTGAATGGTATCGACCAGGCGGGGACGCATTTGGCGGCACAGGGCAAGCGTAGGCATGTCCGGGGGGCTCACTAAGACTAGCGGGCGCTGCGCCTTGGCCAGAACACGTATGGAGTTGACATAAACATTATCGGAGTCGACTTTTGGCACCACCGGACCCGGTGACCCGCGGTGCCTGACCTCGGTCCAATGACCCAGTGGTGCTCGCCTGGCAAAGGGACCGAGGCGCAGTGCGACGAGCCCTCACGCCGAAATCCCCCGCTTGATCTCCACATTCCTGCTGGTGCGGTCGATCTTTCCCGCTGACGCTGTCTTGGTCGACAGCAACTTGGGGCTCGGCCATGGCACTGACTGTGCGCGCGGTGGATGTCGGCTCCGGCAACACCAAGTTCATCCATGCGGCGGTCGGCGAGGATGTGCGCTGCACGTCGTTTCCTTCCATCGCGTATCCGTCGATGGACGGGAGATCCGGCTGGACCGCCGGTGATCGCCGACGAACCCTGATGATTCCAGTTGGGCGGCTGTTCTACGAAGTAGGTCCGGACGTGGCGCTCGCCGCTGACACATTCCGGGCCCGGCAACTCCACGACGATTACACCGAATCACCCGAGTACACCGCGCTGCTGCGCGGTGCCTTGGCGATGATGAAGCTGACCCAGATCGATTTGTTGGTGGTAGGTCTGCCGGTTGCCTTGTTTGCTGGCCGCAAAGCGGCGCTTGAAAAGGCAATGACTGGTCGGCACGACATCGGCGAAGGCAGGTCGGTGACGGTGGACAAGGTACTGGCTGTCGCGCAGCCACAAGGCGCACTGGTGCACTACGCCAGCGTGCACGGGAAGCTGACCGAGATCGGCACCGAGCGCAGCTTGATCATCGACCCCGGTTCGCGCACCTTCGATTGGCTGGTGTCGCAGGGCATGCGGTTGGTGCCCAAGCAGAGCCATTCAGTGAATCGCGGCGTATCCGATGTGCTGCGTCTGCTGGCACAGGAGATCAGCCACGACATCGGCACTCCGTACCGGGACCTGGATGCGATTGACCTGGCACTGCGTACCGGGAAGCCGCCAGTGATCTTCCAGAAGCCCTTCGATATCAAGCGGTTGATGCCGCTGGCCGAGTCGGTGGCCGAGCAGGCGGTGTCCAGCATGAAGGAGTGGCTGGACTCCCCGCACAGCCTGCAGAACATCATTCTGGTGGGCGGCGGTGCGTTCCTGTTTCGCAAGGCGGTGAAGGCGGCGTTCCCGCGGCATCGGATCCTGGAGGTGAAGGAGCCGATGTTTGCCAACGTGCGAGGGTTTCAGGTGGCGGGTCAGAACTTTGCGCAGACCATGTTGGCAGATGGCTCAGGAGACCGGACGTGACGGACAGGCCTGTGCCGAAAGAGGGCCGGACGGCAACGCTTCGATTGGTCTTCAGTCTGGAACGTGCCGAAGATCCGCGTCTCTATGACGACTTGGTCGCCATGCGCAAGGGTGTCAAGCGCACCGCACGATTGCGGCTGCTTGCGCACGATGGGTTGTTGTTGCAGCAGGGCATTCGGGGCGGCGACGCCGGTCGCCTCGGGGTCGAGGGTTCGGGTCCGACGCAAGGCTTGACATCGGCCGTGATAACGAATCAGGTGTTTGGCCCACCAGTTGATGAGTGAAGTGGGCGACTGGCTGCCACTGAGAGCGGGGCAGATGAGTTGGTGCAGGCCCCGGCAATCAAGCACCACGCACCCGGCGGCAGGACGAGTCGCAAGCGGGCGTATGCTTTGTACTCATCCCGCAAACCGAGGAGCGATGTTGCCCACCAAGAAGAGTCGTGGCCGGACACTGGCCGAGATCGATGCCGAATTGAAGGCCCTGCAGACGGAGAGAGAGGCCGTCCGCGCTGCAGAAGTGCAAGGCGTCATTGGCAGAATCAAGGAAGCCATTGAGCACTATGGCTTGACCGCTGCGGATCTGGGCCTGGCTGGCCGCCGAGGTGCGCTGCGCAAGGCGGCGCGGAGCGCTACGGCATCACCGGCAAAGGCTATGAAGCCGCGGGTGAAGGCGACCGCCACGAACCCGCCGAAGTACACGGACGGCGCTGGGCGAACCTGGACCGGACGGGGCAAGCGACCAGCGTGGTTCGTGGATGCGGTGGCCGCAGGAAAGAGTCCGGAGGACTTGTTGATCAAGCCCGTCGGTTGACACTGACGTGGCGATCGGGACGGGAGCAGTTGCCCGTTCACTGGCGCGGATCTTCGGTGCTGCGCGTGGACTGCAGGTGCGGGCGTGCGGTGGTGACCACCCGCTGTTGCTGCCAGCGCCGACGTGCGCATGTGGGATCGCACTCACCTGATCGATCACTGTTCTATCTCGACGATGTTCGCTCCGTCCTCAGCCGCGACTTCGCAGGCGTTATGAGCCCAACCATCGATCGAAGTTGGGCTCACTACGTCCAGCGGAAGCCCATCTGACCGCTTTCAAGATGGGGGGTAGGTGAGGGGTAGCAGGATTTCGATCCCAGGAAAGCAAGCAAATACGCCATTCTTCGAAGGACGTCCACTCCGCCAACTTCGCCCAGGGGGTGCATCGCAAGATGCACCCCCTGTTGCTTTGCTGCGGCAGAAATCGCTTGGTGACGCCAGAGCGTCGTCACCGGAGTGCACCGCTGTGGAGTCCTCCGATCAAGTGCCGGGTGCGTGCCGCAGGAACGCATCGGCGCCTGGCCGGCGCAGCAGCAGGCGCAGGTCGGTGTCGAGCAGCCTGGCGTCGGTGAACTGGAAGCGCGGCGCCTGGTCCAGCGCGGGCAGCAGCGGCAACTCGGCCAGGGGCCGGCCCGGGCCGATGAGCATCGGTGCGGTGTAGACCAGCAGTTCGTCGACGAGACCGGCCGCGAGCAACGCGCCGTTGAGCGTGGCGCCGGCCTCGATGTGCAGTTCGCCGACGCCCTCGCTGGCCAGCTGGGCCAGCAGCCCCGCCAGGTCCACCCGACCTGCGGGACCGGGCAGCAGCCGCACCTGGGCACCCGCGGCCTGCAGCGCGGCCTGGCGCTGCGGCTGGTGATCGGCGGCGATGACCAGCACGCCGCCGGGCACGGCCAGCATGCGTGCGGCGGGCGGGAGGTTCAGCCGCGAATCGACCACCACCCGCAGCGGCTGGCGCTGCGTCGGCACCAGCCGCACGTCGAGCTGCGGATCGTCGGCCAGCACGGTGCCGATGCCGGTCAGCACAGCCTGGGCACGCCGGCGCCAGGCGTGGCCGTCGGCACGCGCCGCGGCGCCGGTGATCCACTGGCTGCGGCCGTCGGGCAGGGCGGTGCGGCCGTCCAGCGAGGCGGCCAGCTTCATGCGCACCCAGGGCCGGCCGCGCACCACGCGTGACAGGAAGCCGATGTTCAGCGCCTGCGCCGCATCGCGTGCAGGTCCGGCGTCGGCCAGGTCGACAGTGATCCCGGCCGCCCGCAGCCGGGCGATGCCTCGGCCGGCGACCTGGTCGTAGGGGTCGGTCAAGGCCACGACCACGCGTGCCAGGCCGGCGGCGATCAGCGCGTCGGCACACGGGGGCGTGCGGCCATGGTGGGCACAGGGCTCCAGGCTGACCCAGGCCGTGCCGCCGGCCAGCGACCGGCCGGCCGCCACCGCGGCACGCATGGCCATCACCTCGGCATGCGGGCCGCCGGCTTGCTGGGTGAAGCCCTCGCCGGCCAGGCTGCCGTCGGCCGTGTGCAGCACGCAGCCCACGCGCGGGTTGGGGTCGGACAGGCCGATCGACTGCTCGGCCAGGGTGACGGCCCGCAGCAGCAGGGCCTCGTCGTGCGGTTGCAGGGGCATCGGCGGCTCAGGGCGCCGGCTGGTGCTGGCGGGTGTTGGCGCGGATCAGCGGATTGTCGGGCGGACGGCCGATGGGCCGTACCTCATACTCGTAAACATACGGTGCGATTTCAACGAATTCACTCGGGCAATTCTGGTCTCCACGAACCACCAAGAAATTCTGATTGATCAGATTGACTCTGACGCGGTCGCCTGTGCAAACCGCATGGGGATCGATGGTGTCACCACTACGGCGCGACTTCATGCAGTAAGTTCGCGGGTGGTCAGAATTGACGGTGTAGTCGGCATTTGGGTCGGCTCTGTCGGGTTTGTCGTCGGTGTAGCGGCAGCTTTTAAACCTATTTGAAGCTGTTGCGGCTTCGCCGGGCGCAAAACTACCGTTTGCAAGGGCAAGGTCAAGTTGCCCACCCCAGCCGAGCGAATGTGTCGTCACGACAGCACAGAAGTACGTTAGCTTTGCGGGCGTCGCGGTCAAATCCCGACCAGAGTAGCAATACGCAGAAGTGGTGGCGCCGGCACTGGAGTCGTTGTTCCGTATGGGTGTTAGCGTGAGTGCCGCAGGACCTGCAGCCAATTCAGACGGTGGTTCACTCAGGGGATATTCTGCTGCTTCTCCTGGCAGGCGCACATCACCGATCAGGTGAAACCTAACCGTGCCCGACACAAGGGTTGCAGGAGTCAACACGCCATTGACTGAGACTTGCATAGCGCCGGTTAAGTTGTCGAAGTACCAAACCACACCGGTGCTGCCCGGCGGCGTGAATTGGCTGCGCCCGCTGTCACCCGACACCGGCACGGCCGCATCCGGGATGCTGATGTGCCGTCCACGGCCCCTGCTGACGGCGGATTCGCGGTGCGGCACCACCAGCATCGCGCTCAGCACCGGCGGCGAGGCGCTGATGCTGCTGTCCAGCGTGACCGTCTGCGCCTGGTTGGTGCGGTCGGTCCAGCGCACACGCACGGTGATCAGCTTCTGGCCGCTGCTCGGGTCCGGGCGCACGGTGCGCTGCACCTGGTAGCTGGTGTTGGCGGTGTCGCCGGGCAGCTGGTAGCCGGCGACGTCGCGGCTGACGATCTCGTCGTAGGACACGCCCGGCGTGCCGGCCACCACGCCCAGCGAGGTGAAGGAGCGCACCCGCTCGATCTCCTCGCTGGCGATGCGGGTGGCCTCGGTGCGCTGGCGCGCCAGGTCGCTGTTCAGCCGCATCGTGCCCTGCACGCCCACCAGGGCCAGCATGCCGATGGACATCACCGCCATCGCCACCAGGGCCTCGACCAGCGAGACACCGCGGCGGGGCACGGACGGACGGCAGAAGGCAGGCAGGCGCATGGTCAGAACAGGTTCCAGCCGCCCGGCGCACGCACGAACGAGCCGTAGCGCAGGCGGATGATGTCCAGCGCCGGCTTGCCGTAGCGCAGCGTGGCGACGGTGCTGGCATCGAAGCTGGTGCGCGACACCAGCGCGCCGTCCCACCAGGCGGTGGCGGGCGCCGTCCAGGTGATCCGGTCGGCGTGCACGAAGCCGGTGGCCTGCACG
>Ga0116181_1000958_pt1 | contig 25838 bp, 25 predicted proteins | sample AD_UKC075_MetaG_FD_89752 | JGI IMG/M metagenome (GOLD analysis project Ga0116181, IMG submission 89752) | Active sludge microbial communities of municipal wastewater-treating anaerobic digesters from USA - AD_UKC075_MetaG | ecosystem: Engineered > Bioreactor > Anaerobic > Digestate | place: USA... | reverse complement strand
TCCGATCTGATTCGGTCACGATCGCGCGGATCGCGTCCAGCGCCGGAGTCAACGGCGAGAACGGACGCAAGGCCTCGAACAACCCCGGCGCCGCGGACGTAAGCGCGTCGGCCGTAGTCAGCACCGCAAAGCCGATTGCGACCAGGCGTCCGACGCCGCCGAACCAGGAAACCAGCGCATGGTTCAGCACTACGAACGTCACCCCGGCCAGCAACAGCACCGCCGTGATCGCCAGCCACTTCTGCGGCGAAACGTTCAATCCGAACTGCGCGAGGCCCGACACCACGAGTGCCTGGATGCCCACAACTACGACGCCCGGCAGCAGCGACCGTCCGATCAGCACCGCCGTCGGCTCGGACGAACTCAGCAGCCCACCCGCGATTGCCTTCGTCACCGCGTACACCGCGAGCGCGCCCAGCCACAGCGCCAGCACCAGCACCAGGCTGATCCACCCGACGTTGGCGTTCGCCAACCCGGCCAGGTCGTCGGTCTGCACCGGCGAAGCCACCACAGTGGCCAGCGTCTCCCGATCGGATTCCGTATAGCTGGGGAGCTTGTCCTTGCCCTCGGCGATGCCGTCCGACATCTCCCGCATGCCGTCGGCCAGCTTCGTGCCGCCGTCCGCCGCGCTGATCAGGCCGGCGCTCAACTCGTCGACGCCGTCGGCCAGCTGCCCGGCCCCGTCCGCTGACTGACCGATCCCGTCCACCAGCGCCGGTAGCCCGTCCGCGAGTTCGTCCGCACCGTCGGCGAGCTTGCCGATGCCGTCCACCAGCGCGGGCATACCGTCCGCCAACTGATCGGCGCCGCCGGCCAACTGGCTCACCCCGGACGCGAGCGCGGGCAGCCCCGCCGCCATCGTCTGCAGGCCCTGGTCGAGCTGGGTGCCGCCGGCCTTCAGCTGAGCCAATTGCTTCTTCTGTGCAGCCACTTCGTCAGGGCTCGGCACACCCGAGAGCTGACCGGCGATCTGGCCCAGCCCGTCGTCGAGTCCACCGGCCACATCGAGCAGGCTGACCCCGTTCTGCTTGGCTTCCAACCCTGCGGCGGCCGCCTTTCCGCCAGCCGCTACCCCGGCACCAGCACCGACCTGCATCGCGTTCCTGACCAGGTCCTCGCAGCCACCATCGCCGCCGCACGCCGCGAGCAGCCCCTTGCCCTCGCTACTAGCCAAGGCGCCCTGGTAGGCGCCTGCGACCAGATCGCCGTTCGAGCCGAGCTTCTCCAGCTGCGACTGGTAGGCCTTGAGGCCACCGTTCAGTCCGCTGGCCGCCTGGCTCAACTGCTTGATGCCGCCGGCCAGCGCCACCTGCCCGTCGAGGGAGTTGACTGTCTGGTCGATCAGCGTGCTCACGCCCGCCACGTAGCTGGTCAGCCCGCTGGACAGTTCCTTGCTGCCAGCCGGCAGATCCTTGGTGCCGGTCTCAAGCTGGGCCAGCCCGTCCGCCAACTGCCGTGTACCTTCGGGCAGTTCCTTGGTCTTCTTGTGCAGGGTGCCCAGTCCGTCGGCCAGTTGCCGGGTGCCCGAGGGCAGGTCCGCGGTCTTGGTGTGCATGGTGTCCAGACCGTTGGCGAGCGCACGGGCGCCGGTGTAGAGCTGCTTCGACCCGTCCGCGGCCTCACCGATGCCGTCCGCGAGCTTCTCGGCCCCGTCCACCAGCTCGGTGGCCCCGTCCGCCATCGTCACGAACTGCTCGCCCATGTCGTTGAAGCCGACGTAGATCTGGTCGAGATACGACTCGGTGAGCATCTGGTTCAGCATCTTCGCGGCCTCAGCGGCCACCAGCTTGCCCAGCGTCGCGTCCGCCACCCCGGCGACCGGCGAAGTGTGCACCTGGATCGTCGCCTGCTTGGCCTGGTCCCCCTCGTTCTCGGCGAAGGACGTGGCCGCAGCCGAGAAGTTCTCCGGGATCACCACCATCGCGGCGAACTCACCGGTGGTCAGTCCAGCGCGGGCGTCGGCCTCGTCGGCGAGCACCCAGGTGAGGTTCTCCTGGCGATCGGAATCGACCAGGTTCGCGGTCAACTGGCGGCCCAGTGGGGTGTACTGGCCGTCCAGCTCGACCGGCTCGTCAAGATTCACCACCGCAGCCTGCACCGTGTGCAAGCGGTTGTCCGAGTTCACCCCTGCGAAGAGGAATCCGCCCGCGACCAGCAGTGGGACCAGGATCAGCCCCAACAGCGCGTACCACTTCGCCGGCGTGGAATTCACGAGTTCGGCCTTCATTTCGCTCCTTCCAGCGCGAGGTGGGAGGTCAGCTTCAGCACCCTGAACGGCACCGGCAGCTGCGCCTCAAGATCGGATCCCGGCATCACGCCGAGAACCCAAGTTGTCGGCTCTTCGGCCTTGGCGGACGCGGCCAGCGCGGCCAGCAGCGCGGCGTCCCGGGAGCTGGAGAGCTCGTCGGCACTGTCCACGCACACCAGGCCGCCGGCCTGCTTGGCGAGCACCTTCTTGAAGTCCGGGACGGTCGGCCCGAGCACCGGCGCCTGGCGGCGCAGCACCGGCGACTCCTCCGGAAGCACATACCCGAGCACCTTCAGCTTGCCTTCGGTGAGCTTCACCCGTCCGGCGATGGCCAGCAGCAGGGCGCGACGTTGGGCGTGCTCGCCCTCGATCACCAGCACCTCGCCGGGCTGGACGCTGAGCGCGAGGTCGGTGAACAGCGTCCGCCGATCGGTGCGGGCGGTCAGCCCCTCGCCGACGATCGCGGATGTGTCGTCGGGCGACGGCCACTGGGCCAGGTGCACCTGCCGGGTGAGCGCTTCGCCCTCGATGTCGAGCGCGGGCAACCGCCGGTCGAGCCACTTCGGCAGCCACCACGCGTGCCGTCCGAGCAGTTTCATCACCGCCGGCACCAGGGTCATGCGGACGACGAACGCGTCCAGCGCGACGCCCACGGCCAGGCCGAACGCGATCGGCTTGATCGCACCCTCGCCGGCGGGAACGAAGAACGCGAACACCGAGAACATGATCAGCGCCGCAGCCACGACCACCTTCGACGAGTGCACGAAGCCGTCCTCGACCGAGCGTTCGACGTTGCCATGGACGTATTCCTCACGCATCCGGGACACCAGGAACACCTCGTAGTCCATGGCCAGGCCGAACAGGATGCCCATCAGGATGATCGGCAGGAAGCTGATCACCGGACCGGCTTCCGGGAGGTTGATCAACTGCTTGAACCAGCCCTGGTTGAAGACCAGTGTGGTCGCGCCGAAGGCCGCCGCGACGCTCAGCAGGTAGCCCAGCGCGGCCTTGATCGGCACCCAGATCGACCGGAACACCAGGGCCAGCAGCACCAGCGACAAGCCGACCACGAAGACGCCGAACGGCACCAGGGCGGCACTCAGCCGGTTGGTGACGTCGATCTGGATCGCGGTGAAGCCGGTGATCTCGGTGTTCACGTCGTAGCGCTGCTGCCATTCGGCCTGCCGTTCCCGCAACTGCTCGACCAGCGCCGCGGTCGCCGGATCGTCCGGGCCGGTGGTCGGGATGATCTGGACCATGCCGGTGTCGACGTTCGCGTTCGGTGTGGCCGCGGCGACCATCTTCACGCCGGGCATGGCCTCGATTTCGGCCTTGAGCCCGTCCAGCACCTCAACCGGGTCATCAGACTCGACGATGCCGACGATCATGATCAGCGGACCGTTGAAACCGACCCCGAAGGTCTCGGTGATCGCGTCGTAGGTCTGGCGGTCCTGGGTGCCGGGCAGCGAGCGTCCGGACGTGGGCAGGGCCATCTGCAGATCCTTGGCCGGGTAAGCCAGCCCCCCGAGCGCCACCAGGACCACTGCGATGGTGACCAGCGGCCACTTGGTGACCACGTTCACCCACCAGGTGGACGCGCTGAACTTGCGCTTGATTGGGGGTTCGGTCGCACCTGAGTTCAGGGGAACAGCCCCTGAGCCTGAAGGAACGACCCCTGAGCTTGACGAAGGGGGTTGGTCAAGCGCAGCCCCCGTTTCCGACGCTTCGCCCTGCACACCCCGACTCCCCCGAGTCTTGGATTTGGGACGCAACCGCTCGCCGGCGAAGCCCATGAACGCCGGCAGCAGGGTCAACGCGAGCACGACCTCGAACGCGACCGTGAGCGAGCCGAAAACGCCCATCACGGTCAGGAACGGCAGGCCGGCGAGACTCAACCCGATCAGAGCGATGATCACGGTCAGGCCGGCGAAGACCACCGCTGAACCGGCCGTGCCGACCGCCCGCGCCGCGGATTCCTCCACGTCCATACCGGTGGCGAGCTGATCCCGGTGCCGGGAGATGATGAACAGCGCGTAGTCGATGCCCACCGCGAGCCCGAGCATCACCGCCAGGATCAAAGTGGTCGAGCTGATCGTGATCACACCGGACGCGATCTGCACCGCCAGCACCCCGAGCCCGACGCCGGCGATCGCTGTCCCGACCGGCATCATTGAGGCCACCACCGAGCCGAGCGTGGCGATCAGCACGATCACCGCAACGCCCAGACCGAGGGCCTCCACCGCGCTGATCTTGGGCACGTGGATCGAGAAGACCTCGCCACCCATCAGCACTTTCGAGCCGGGCAGGGTCTTCTCAAGCGTCTGGCCAGTCTCGGTGAGCTCCTCGCGCTTTGCGTCCGTGATCGTGGAAGCCTGGCCCTCCACGCGCACATTGGCCCGGCCGCTGGTGCCGTCCTCGCTGATCAGCCCGTCGACGTGCTCGCTGAACGGTCCGATCACGCCGCGGACGTAGGGCAGCGCGTCCATGCGGTCGGTCCAGTCCTCGATCGCGGCCGTCACGTCGGCGTCCGTCAGCTTCTTGCCATCGGGCGCGGTGATCAGGACGGTCGCGGACGCGTCCGCTGCCTCGGGGAAAGTGACCTTGAGCTGAGCGAGTGCCTTGGTCGAGCTTGCCCCGGGCACCTCGAAGACGTCATCGAAGTCGCCACCGACGGCCAGCGCGAGGCCACCGAAGAGCACCAGGATGATCGCCCACACGCCGACCACGCGTCCGCGCAGGCGGTAGCAGGCTCGTCCGATTCGATAGAGGTAAGCGGACACGTGCGCCCTTCCGGCTCCGGTAATACGTTCCGTTTCGCTGTCGCGAGCGGTTCGATACAGTAGTGTATTCAATACAGGTCCGTATTGAAAAGGGCGGAGGCCACCGTGGACAACCACCCCACCCTCACCCCGCGACGCGTCCAGACCCGCGAGAAGCTGATGGACGCGGCGGTTTCCCTCTTCGCAGAGAAGGGTGTGCTGGGCGCCAGTGTCGAGGAGATCTGCGAGCGTGCCGAGTTCACCCGCGGCGCCTTCTACTCGAACTTCGCCAGCAAGGACGAGCTCTGTCTTGCGGTGATGAACCGGCAGGCCGAACGCGACCTGGCCGCAGCCGCGCGAACGGTCGCCGGGCTGGTGGACGACATGACCGCGCCCACGTCGCTGGACGAACTGATCGAACGAGCCGTCGGTGTCTTTCTGGCCACGCAGCCGCGGGATCCCGAAGACCTGGTGGTCTCGATGGAGCTGCGGCTGTACGGCGTCCGCAACCCCAAGCTGCGCGAACCGCTGCTGGCGCTCACCGACGAAGTCGCGGCCGAGCTGGGTGGCATCATGGCCCAGGCATTGACTCGCGAGCGCGCCCGGATGACCGTCCCGATGAGCCAGGCGATCGACTTGCTGCACGCCGTCTACGTGCACAGCGGCATCACCGCGCTGTTGAACGGACTGGAACCCGACGACGAGTCGCGCCGGCGGCAGCTGACGGTGTTGCTGCGCTCGCTGGTGACCGTCGACTGATCCGGGCAAGATCAAATTGGGTTCGATCCGGCGCTGACCGGCTGGCTGCGGCCGGATAGGCTCAAGCCATGACCGCTACGGCCAACGAATACCCTGACCTGAACTCCTCCAAGCTGGCGATCGTGGGTGCCGGCTCCGTCGGCACGTCGATCGCGTACGCGTCGATGATCCGCGGTTCGGCGCGGCAGATCGCGCTCTACGACATCAACACCAAGAAGGTCGAGGCCGAGGCAGCAGACCTGGCCCACGGCACCCAGTACACGCCCACCTCCCAGGTCACCGGCGGCTCCGACATCGAGGTGGTCAAGGACTCATCGATCGTCATCATCACCGCGGGCGCCCGGCAGCATCCAGGACAGACCCGCATGGACCTGGCTGCAGAGAACACCAGGATCCTGTCCGAACTGATGCCACGACTTCTGGATCAGGCGCCGAATGCCATCTACGTGCTGGTAACCAATCCCTGTGACGTGCTCACCGTGGTGGCGCAGAAGGTGTCCGGGCTGCCGCCCAATCGGGTCTTCTCGACCGGCACGATGCTTGACACCGCCCGGGTCCGCTGGGCCATTGCCAAGCGCGCGCGGGTGGCGCAGTCGAACGTGCACGCGGTGATCATGGGGGAGCACGGCGACACCGAGTTCGCGATCTGGTCGAGCGCGTCCATCGCCCAGGTGCCCATCCGCAAGTACCGCGACGAGGCCGGCCACCGTGTGTTCAGTGAAGAGATCCTGGCTGAGATCGCGCACGACACCACCCACGCCGCCTACTCGATCATCGAGGGCAAGGGTGCGACGAACTACGCGATCGGCCTGACCGGCGCCCGGCTGACCGAAGCGATCCTCAAGCAGCAGCGCAAGATCCTGCCGCTCTCCAGTGTGCTGACCGACTACCGCGGCGTGTCCGACGTCGCCTTGTCGGTGCCGAGCATGGTGACCGAGAAGGGAATCGAGCGCGTCTTCGAGGTGCCGATGGACGCTCATGAGATCGCCCTGTTCCAAAACTCCGCCCGGCACGTGCAGGCAACCTGCCGGGAGTTGGGCTTCTGACTCGCTGACTGCTTGTTCTGGCGCGGATCGCGTGGATCGCGTTCCCGGCTAGTTGGCTTCGGGCGGCTGAACCCGAGTTCGATGGCATTTGGGGCGGGTTGGCCCGACTGATCCAGGCAAGACCCGGTTTTCGATGGCTTATCGGGCTGCTGGCGAGGGTCGATAAGCCATCCAGCTCGGGTCAGGCTCACCCGCGACGACGACAGGGCGCTGGTATGCCATCCAAGTCGGCATTGGCTTCGTCGCACCGCTTGAGGCGTTGCGGCGCGACGCCTCAGACCGGACGGGACGCAAACAGCCCGAGTCCGAGCTCAGATGCCAGCCGGGCCGCAGCTTGCACCCCGCGGACGCTGTTGCCGGCCTCGTCCAGGCGCGGCGAGAACGAACCCAGGCCACCTTTGCCGGGAGACACCGTGACGATGCCACCGCCGATGCCCGACTTGCCGGGCAGTCCGACGTCGTAGAGCCACTCCCCCGAACGCTCGTACATGCCCGCGGTCGCCATCACCGCCAACACGTGGTGGCATAGGGCGGACGGGATCACCTGCGCACCGGTGACCGGGTTGCGTCCGCCGTCGGCAAGAGTCGCGCCCATCATGGCGAGGTCGTGCGCTGTGACCAGCAGGCTGCTCTGCCGGCTGTAGAGCTCCAGCGCAACCTCAGGGGCGGACGCGAGCGCACCCTGGCCATGCAACGCGGCGGTGATCTCGCGATTGCGGAAGTTGGTCGCGCTCACGCTTTCGTAGAGGGCTGAGTCGATCGCCAACTCGCGCCCGGCGAATGCGGACAGGCCGGTCAATAGGTGCGCCCAACGGCCCTCTAGTCCGTTGCCCGGGAGGCGGCTGCAGGTGGCGATCGCGCCGGCGTTGACCATGGGGTTCGTGCGTCCGCCGGAAGCGGCCAATACCGGGTCGACCGCGTTGAACGCCTGCCCGGTGGCATTCACGCCAAGTTCGTCGCGGGCCCGCTGCGCACCGATGTGCGCGCAGACCAGGGCGAAGGTGAACGGCTTGGCGACGCTCATCATGGCGAAGCCCGCGAAGGCGTCTCCTTCATCGAAGACCCGGCCGTCGCTGGCCACTACGCACAGCCCGAACTTCTCCGGGTCCGCGTCCGCCAACGCTGGGTAGACCGGGGAGTTCGCGCCCGTCCGGTTGTTGAGCACGTCTGCGTACGTCGCGGCGAGCGCACGCCGCACGTCCGGGCTGGGCGCCAGGCGTCCGGTGGAAACGAAGTCGTCGCTCACGCCGCGACCTTAGCTTGAACAGAATGGGGACGGTTCCTTTTCCGTTCACCTTTTCCACAGACCAATCGCTCACAGCCAGGACACCTGTGGATAACTGGAGGGAAAAGGAACCGTCCCCTTTGCGTTCAGTAGGGTTCGGGCATGACTCACGTCCTGGTGACCGGCGGGGTGCGTAGCGGCAAGTCGAGCTACGCCGAGGCTCTGCTTGACGCGGACGCGGCCGTCACCTACCTCACCCCCGGCTATCCCGCGGACGCCGTGGACGCCGAGTGGGCCGCCCGGGTGGCCGCTCACCAGCTGCGCCGTCCGCCTGCCTGGCGGACGATCGAGTCGCTCAACCTCGCCGAGACGCTCCGCGCAGTCGACGGCCCAGTGCTGATCGACTGTCTTGGCACCTGGCTGACCAGACTCTTCGATGCCTGGGACGCGTGGGAGGACGACTCCGTCCATCACCTCGGCCGTTTGGACGGCGAGCTGTCCACGCTCGCTGCAGCCGTGCGCGAACACACGTCCGATGTGATTGTGGTGACCAATGAGGTGGGCTGGGGCGTGGTGTCTGCGTACAAGTCCGGACGGGTTTTCGCCGATCAGCTTGGCCGGGTGAACCAGGCCATCGGCGCGGCTTGCGACCAGGTGGTGCTGATGGTGGCCGGACGAGCCTTAATGCTTCCTGACGGAAGCGGCGGCCCTTCCTGACAGTCGCGGGTCCGCAAGGCTCTCAGCCCGGTTCGTCGTCAGGCCCGGATCATCCAGACCACTAGCAGCACCGTCGCGGCCACCCGACAATGGCGCCGAGAACATCGCCGGTCACACCGCCGAAGCGTTTCTTGCTGCGCAGCAGCAGCCAGGTGCACGCCACCACTGCCCCGATCAGGGCGATGCCCGGCAGCCACCAAGCGCGGCCGTCGACGCAGGCAAGTCCCTGCAACGCCGCTAGCCAGACCGCCAGCGCCACAACCGCTGCAGCCGCCGGGATGCTTTCGGCCACCAGCGCACCCAGCCCGCCCGGACGCGCTGCCGGCAGCCCGACGCCGCAGCCCAGCAGCAGCGCGAACCGCGACACCGCCAGGAGCACCGCGACCACCAGCCACCCGTAGGGCCGTTCCAGCAGCGCACCGCTTGCGATCACCTGAGCCAGCAGCACCAGCACCAGAGCGACCGTCCCCATCGGACCCACGTCGCCGCGCTTCATAATCTCCAGCGCACCGGACGCGTCCCTGCCGCTGCCCAGTCCGTCCACAGTGTCGGCGAGCCCGTCCAGGTGCATCGCGCGCGTCCCGAACGCCATGGCACCCATCGCGGCCACTCCGCCTAACAGGCCGGGCAGCCCCAGAGCCACCGCCCCGAAACCCAATCCGGACGCCATCAGCGTCACCGGCAGCACCGCCAGCGGCGCCACCAGCATCGCGACCCGCGCCTGCTCGCGTCCGATGGTTTCCGGCGGACGCACCGGAACGATCGTCAGCAGCCCCAGCGCCAGCCGAAACCCAGCGCCGAGGTTCACGTCAGGTCAGCCAGCTGCGCGATGCCGGTCAACGCGGCCACCGCCGACCGCAGCATCGGGACGGCCAACGCGGCGCCGCTGCCCTCGCCGAGCCGCATCGAGAAGTCGACCAGCGGCTTCAGTCCGAGCCGATCCAAGCCCAAAGCCTGGCCTGGTTCGGTGGAACGATGCCCGGCGCGCAGCCAGGCTTTGGTCCCGGGGGCGAGGTCCTCGGCAACCAGGGCTTCAGCCACGGAGATCACCCCGTCCAGCAGCACCGGGACGCCACGACGAGCCGCGCCGGTGATGAAACCCACGGCAGCGGCGAAGTCGGCCGCACCCAGTGCGATCAGCCGCTCGACTGGATCGGACGCCCGCGCGCCAACCCGGTCCAGCGCGGCCTGCACCAAGGCGGTCTTGTGCACCAGTGCGGACTCGTCGATGCCGGTCCCGCGGCCGGTCACCGCGGCCGCGGACACGCCCAGTGTGGCTGCGATCAGTGCCGCCGCGATGGTCGTGTTGCCGATGCCGAGGTCGCCGGCGATCAGCAGCTGGGCACCGTCCGCGATCTGCTCGGCTGCGATCTGGTCGCCGAAATCCAGCGCCTGCTCGACCTCGTCCCGGGTCAGGGCGTCCGCCAGGTGAATGGCGCCGGAAGACCGCCGCACCTTGAACCGGCTGATCTCCCCCGGCAGGTCGGGAAAGTCGACCGCAACCGCGATGTCATAGATCGAGACCCGGACGCCGTTCGCCGCCGCCAACGCCGAAACCCCGGCCTGACCAGTGGCGATGCCGTACACCATGGCTGGCGTGATCGCGGCAGGGTAGGCCGAGACACCGTCCGCCGCGATGCCATGATCGCCGGCGAAGACGACCACCCGGACATCGTCCAGTTGCCTCGGTGGGCACGTCCCCTGCACGGACGCGATCCAGGCACCCAGCTCCTCGAGTTCGCCGAGCGCACCCAGCGGCTTGGCCTGGCCGTCGCTGAGTTGACGAGCGGCGGCGTAGGCGAACTCGCTCGGGACGGTGATGGTCTTGCTGGGCAACATGGGCGTCTCCAAAATGGGCTCGAAAGGCCACCCTAGGGCGTGTCCGGGTTGGACGACGTTGGCAGACTCTGGGTGGGCGATTCGACGACCGAAAGGGACGCAGTGCTGACGCTGCTGGTTGGGCTGGCGATTCTGGTCGGCCTCGTGGGGATCGTGATACCGGTGCTACCCGGGTCGATCCTGATCGGGCTGGCCGTGCTGGTCTGGACGGTCATGACCGGCACCGTGCTGTCCTGGTGGGTGTTCGCCGCGGTCGCGCTGCTGCTGGTCGTCGGCTCGGTGATCACCTGGGTCATCACCGCGCACCACACCAGGGCTGCCGGCGTGCCCAATGGGTCGCTGGTGTTCGCCGGACTGGCCGGCATCGTGGGCTTCTTCGTGATCCCGGTGATCGGGCTCCTGCTCTTCTTTCCGCTTGGTCTCTTCGCAGCCGAATACTGGCGGCTACGCGATCCGGGCGCAGCCCGCGCGTCCGCCCTGGTGGGGCTGAAGGCCACCGGGCTAGGCATGTTGACCGAGCTCGGACTGGCGCTGGCGGCCGCTGCGGTCTGGCTGGTCGCTGTCCTGAACGGCGTGTGAGGACGTCCGCGCAGGGCTAAGTTGGAGAGCACACGCGACGTGCAAACGAAGGAGATCGCCATGGCTTCGAAGAGCCGATTCACCCTGCCAGGCCTGTCCCAGGAGAAGGCCAGCAAGGTAGTGAAGATCCTGCAGGAGCGCCTGAACAGCTACAACGACCTGCAATTGACCCTGAAGCACGTGCATTGGAACGTCGTCGGGCCGAGCTTCATCGGCGTCCACGAGATGATCGACCCACAGGTCGACCAGGTTCGCCTGGACGCCGACGAGGTCGCTGAGCGCATCGCCGCCCTGGGGGCATCGCCGCTGGGGACGGTCGGCGCGATCCTGACCACTCGTGACTGGGACGACTACCCGCTCGCCCGCGACACCGTGCCGTCGCACCTGACCGCGCTCGACAAGGAGTACGACCGGGTGATCTCCGAAAACCGGCAGGCCATCGAGGACGTCGAGGACCTCGACCTGGTCACCCAGGATCTGCTGATCGGCCAGACCGGTGCCCTGGAGAAGTTCCAGTGGTTCCTGCGCGCCCACCTGGAGACCTCGTCGGGCACGATCCCCAACTGATCAGCAACGATCCCTGCGGAGCACTGGCGAGCCTGCGAGCAGCGCCCGTTTGGGGAAGACCTCAGTCGTCGGTGAGCGCGATGTCCACCAGGATCTCGGACGCGATCCGCTCCAGTTCGGCACGGATCTCGCCGAGATCGGCACCCTCGGGGACGCGGGCCACGACCTGAGCCTCGAACAGGCGTCCGCCGGCCATCGGCGCGTCCATGGTCTGGCTGGTGAGGCTCTCGATACTCAGCTGGTGACGGCTGAGCGCGGCGGAGATGTCCCGGACGATGCCTGGGTGGTCGTTGCCGAGCACGCTCAACGTCAGTCCCTGCCAGTGTCCCGGCGCGTCCGCAGCGGCACCGGGGTAAGCGGTGACCTTCAGCAGCCCGTCCAGTTCGGCGAGCGCGGAAGTGAAGGCAACCGCCTGATCGTCGGGCACCGAGACCACGACGATGCCCGCGAAGGTGCCGGCGAGTTCGGCAAGCTGACTGTCCTCCCAGTTACCGCCGTGCGCGGACACAACCTCAGCGAGCGCAGCGACCAGGCCGGCGCGATCATCGCCGACAACGGTGAGAACTAGGCGGGACACGTCCGCATGCTACCGGCTCCACCTGAACGAATAGGGGACGGTTCCTTTTCCGTTCCGGTTCGCGGGCCGCAGCATGGCTACTGTGATCGCATGAACTCAGAGAAGGTCGTGTTCGGCTTCTTCGTTCTGCTGGCGGCGACGCTGAACTTCGGCTACGTGACCGGAGAGATCGGCAACCCGCTGCACCACAACGCGATTGAGCTTTACGCGGCGGTGGTGGTGAACCTGATCGCCACCGTGCTGAAGCTCGGCGACCGCACGCAGATGGGCGCGGTGCACCTCGCGTCCAGCCTGGTGGCGTCCATCCAGCTGCTGATCGCCGCCGGAATCTGGATCTGGGAGACCCAGGGGCTCGGCGTCGATCCGCTGCAGGTCGGCGAGCGAGCGATGAGCGGGGTGGTGTCGCTCGCGCTCGGGGCGCTGCTGGCGAACATCGTGTCGGTGGTGCTGATGGTGATCGAAACGGCCAACTTCCGGCGGCGGGCCTGACCATGGCCGACCGCCCGGACGTCCGGGCCGAATCGGCTACCGAACTGCGGCAAGCCGAGATCGCGCTGCCGGAGACGTCGGCGTCGACGGACGCGATCTTCATTCTGATGCGACGGATGCGCAGTCCGCTGGTGGTGCTGCTGATCGTGTTCGCCGTGGACGTGCTCGGCCTGTCCCTGATGCCCGGCGTGGACGCGTCCGGCGCGCCGCATCGCATGACGATCTTCGACGCGTTCTACGTGATGAGCTATACGGCGACCACGATCGGTTTCGGGGAAATCCCGTACGAGTTCTCGATCGCGCAACGCATGTGGGTCACCTTCTCGATCTACAGCTCGGTGGTGGTGTGGGCGTATTCGCTGGGAACCCTGTTCAGCCTGTTCCAGGATCGCGGCTTCCGCGAGGCCGTGCAGCTGCAGCGGGTCGCCGGCCAGGTGCGACGGCTGCGGGAGCCGTTTCTGATCATCGCCGGGTACGGCCAGATGGGGCAGCGGATCGCGGAGACGCTGGACGCGCAGGGCCGCCGCGTGGTGGTCGTCGACTCCGACGATCATGTACGCGATCAGCTGGCCGGCGGCAAGCTTTCGATCGACGTGCCGGCCATCGATGGCGACATTCGCGATCCGCGGACGCTGACCCTGGCTGGGCTCGGCCACCCCCATTGCGCGGGTGTGCTGGCGATGACCCACGACGATTCGGTGAATCTGGCAGCGGTGATGGCGGTTCGGCTGCTGCGTCCGGAGCTGCCGGTATACGCGCGGGCGAACGATCGGGTGACGGCCGCGTCCATGCACGATTTCGGCGCGGACGGGGTGATCAACCCGTTCGACCGGTTCGGGGAGTACCTGATCCTGCGACTTCAGCGCCCGGTGACGTATCGGCTGGTGAAGTGGCTGTTGGCCGCGTACGACTCACCGCTGGAGGAGTGCCGGACGCGGTTGCCCTCCGGACGCTGGATCGTGGCGTCCGACGATCACTTCGGCGAGGAGATCGCGTCCGATCTTCGCCGGGCGGGCGTGGTGGTCGAGGTGGTGGACGCGCAGGAGTCGCTGCCCAACCTGCGTGATGTGGCCGGCCTGGTGGCCGGTGCGGCGGACGAGAACCGCAATCTCGCGCTGGCCGGAAGTGCGCGGATGTCGCATCCCGGGGTATTCCTGGCGGTGCGGGCCTGCTCGGAGGGCCTCGGCCCGCTGCTGGACGCGTTCAGTCCGGACATCGTGTTCATCCCGGCCCGGCTGACCGCGGAAGAAGCGCTGGCACGGGTGGTGACACCCGACTTCTGGGATTTCTTCCGATTCGCGTTCAACCAGGACGAGGAATGGTCGCGGGAACTGCTGGACCGGCTGGTGGCCCGGCAGGGCACCGGGTCGCCGACGAGCCGGCGGATCGTGCTGGACGAGACCCACGCGCCCGGCGTGTTGAAGTGGTTGACGCGGCATTCGCTCAACCTTGGCGACCTGCTGCGTGACCCGGACGACCGCGAGCAGCCGTTGGCGCTGGTGCCGCTGATCGTCACCCGTGAGTGCGCGGATACCTTCGCACCGGCCGACGACTTCGCGTTGGCGCCCGGCGATGAACTCGTGGTGGCCGGTCACGACGCCGCGATGGACGTGCTTGACCGGACCCTGTTCCACCCGGACGCCGTCGAGTACGTGGCCACCGGAAATGTGGTGCCCGCCACTTGGATCTTCCGCAAGCTCAGCCCCCGCGTCCAGGACGCCTAGCCCAGGGACGCGCTGGTCCCCGTCCCGACAACCACTACTCGTTCGGTGCTATTCGGGCTGTGACGCGCACCGGACGGGACCGACCACCGGCTCGGCCACAGGGTGAAGAAGGACCGCAGTCCGAGGCGCTGCAGCCAGGACACGCACCATCGTCCGAATCCCGACTGGCGTCGACAGTCGGCACGACCGGCCTGCCAGACTGCGGCCATGTCTTTGGTTGAATCGCGATGAACACCGACCCGAGCGCACTGATCGGCTCGGTCGCGCCGATTCTCGTCCTGATCGTTCTCGGCGCGCTGCTCGCCCGAACCTCCGTGCTGGACGACGCCACAGTCGCCGGGCTGAAGCGGATCATCGTCAACGTCGCGCTGCCCGCGGTGCTGTTCACCACCTTCCTCAAAACCCGGTTCGAGCCCGAGCACCTCTGGCTGGTGCTGCTCGTCTTCGGCCTTTGCGTCGCCCTACTCACTCTCGGCCGGGTGCTACCCGTCGGTCCGCCCAGCCGCTACCGGCCGTTCCTGTTCACCGGTTTCGAGCTGGGCATGATGGGCTTCGCCCTGTTCGCGGCCGGATTCGGCGCCGACCAGTTGCCGGCGCTCGGCGTCCTGGCGCTGGGCCACGAGGTGTTCATCTGGTTCATCTTCGTCAGCTTGCTGCGCGCTACCGGCGAGCGGAAGCGGACTCCGTCCGCCCTGCTCCGGGAGTTGGCCACCTCGCCCACGATCATCGCGATCCTGGCCGGCTTGGCGGCCAACTTCGCCGGTTTCGGCGGCGTGCTCAGCACCGGGGTGGTGGGAGGCACCCTGACGACCACTTTGAATTACCTGGCCGCGGTGGTGGTGCCGCTGGTGCTGCTGATCGTGGGCTACGGAACCCGGCTCACCTGGCGCGGAGTGCGCCAAGCCCTGCCGCTGGTTGCGACTCGGCTACCGCTGGCGACCGCCCTGGCGTTGCTGCTCGGACGCTTCGTCCTGAGCGACTGGTGGGGTTTGGACCCGATCTACGCCAAGGCGCTGTTCACGCTGCTGGTGCTGCCGCCGCCGTTCATCGTTCCGCTGTTCATCCCGGCCGAGCGCGCCGAGGACGCCGAGTACGCCAACAACGTGTTGTCGCTGTACTCAGTGGCTTCGGTCGCGGCGTTCGTCACCTATCTGGTGCTCGCCGGCTGAACTTGGCGGACGTGATTCAGCCGCGAATCGCTTTGCCCTGATCGCTCAGTTGCTTTCGGGGCTGGCGACACCGGTTCGAGCGCGGCCTCGAGCCGGAGATCGGATCAGCCCAGCGCGGCCAAACGCACTGTTCAGACTTTCGAGGTGCCGAGGCAGAACTACCCAGTTCTAGGTGCTTGCGACCGCCATGTCCTGGCGCACAATCGTCGGATCTGCCAATAGATCAGTGAAAGCCAACCCGGCGGCACCGACCGAGAGTAGGTTCTCGCCAAGTTCGGCTGCAGTGATGGTGACCCCTTCCAGCGATGGCGGCAGGGTGAGCACATTGATCGCTGCAGCGATCGCCGTCCCCAGGTAATTGAGTTGCCGCCGGACCACCTCACGCACCTTGGTGGAGCGATCGGCGAGGAGAGCGGACGCGAATTCCTGGGGACCCGGACGCCCAAGCCCCAGGACCGAGCACAGCTCCTCACGGGTGACCTCGGCCTCCAGTGTTCCTGAGAAACCGGCGGAGTCCCGGGCGGGGGAACTCGACACCCGGACGTGACCGAACTCGCCTGCGTAGCCGGCGCGGCCCTTAAGCAGCGTGCCCTCAATGATCACGCCGCCGCCGATACCTGAGGTTCCCCCATTCAGGTAGACCAAGCTACGACGGCCGCGGCCGGCACCGAAGTCGAACTCGGCCAGCGCGCCGAGCATCGCATCGTTGGCCACCCATACTGGATACCCGGTCTGGGTGGCAGCAATTGAGCGATCGGTTCGTCACGCCACCCGAGATGCGGCGCGTTCCGCACCAATCCGTCCCTGGTTCGTACCTGTCCAGGCACTGCGACCCCAATGCCAGTAACCAGCAGGCCCTGCAACTCCATCCTCATGCCGGCGATCACTGCCGAAGTGATCCCGACTACCTCAGTCGCTGTCGGGATCCGATCGTATTCATGCCGAATCACCCGCCGGACGCCGCCGTCCAAGCCGACAAGGCTGATGGTCAAGGCATCGATCTCAGGGTTGACCGCGATCGCAGACACCTGCTCGCGGACCCCGAACGCATGCCACCCGGACTGCCCGCCGGCACAACACTGCGGAAACTGACCAGCGCCGGCACCTTCAACCTCGACAACGTCCGCTACCTCGTCGACGCACAACGCGGCTTCGACGACGTTCTCGTCGTCGCCGACGGCGACCAGATCATGGTCGTCGACTTCAACGGCGAGATCCTCCTGGAAACCACCCGCCCAGCACCCGGCGTCCGCTACGTCGGACGACCACGCGGCGTCCGATGGTCACCGAAGTCCTGACACACCAACCGTCACCGGTCTCCTGATGCAGAACTGTCACCGCTGTCCTGATACATCACACAACCGAAAGCCAGTCTGTCGCCTCCACTTCAATCGAACACAGAAGTATCTGGGACTGTTCGACGAAGACAAGAAGGAAGAACGTATTCCATTGGATCGGGTGGACGACATCTATCGGTACGCCGAGCGGCTACGTTCCACAGTCCGTCAGTACTTGTAGCCTCCGGCTCAGCCCGACGCGGGCATGCTGCCGGTTCGGGCATCGCTCGCGTCCAGAACTAATCAGCCGGCCCCACGCACGCCGGGACGGAAACCGCGACCGGTGCGAAGAACGACCGCAACCCGAGTCGGCGCAGCCAGTACCAGATCAGGTTGAAGACGGCGACGACCCAGGAGACCGATACCGCGATCATCGTGCCGGAGTCGTTCACCAGGAACGCCCAGACTGCCCAGAGCGTGAGGTTGAGGAACCCGAGCATCAGCGAGACCGGGGAGACGCCGCGCACATGCTCGGCGCGGACAAGTTCGACCGATTGGGCAGCGGTGATCGCGATGCCCGGGAAGATCGCCACGATGCCGTACGCGGCCGACCCCAGCATCAGGTCAACGGCGATCATTACGGCCGCCACCGCAAGGCTGGGCAGGATCGTCGGGACGAACCGCCGTCCGAGCACACCCGTCATCAGGACGAGAATCGGCACCGTAGTGAACAGCGCAAGCGAGCTGCTCAGAATCTGCGGCAGTTGCCCGATGTTGATGCCATGCACCGTCCAGGCGATGTTCAGCACCAGGGCGGTCTGCCAGCCAACCAGCGAGAGACCCTCGACGTTCCGCGTCCGCACGAGCCGAACCAACTGCGGGGTCGCCAGCACCGCCCCGACCACAGTCGCGACCCAGCCCAGCACCTCGACGGACGTCATCTGTCCCGAACTCCCTCTGTCTCGCTTCCACTACTCCCGCTATCCAAGGTTGAGAGCGCTCCCAACCGCGGTGCCTGCGGGCTTCATCGACCATCGCTTTGCACTCAGCCTAAGGGTTACCGCGCGCCGGCGTCACCATGTCGGGATGTACCGCCGACACTGCACACCGACCGCCGCGCCCCCGTCCGCCAGCGAGGGGCCGCGCGGATGGTGCGATCACTGGAAACGCAGAGAGGATCTGACCGACGGCGAAGTATCTGATCTCATTCCCCAGCGGCGCCATGACCGTCTCCGAGGAAGAACTTCCGGCCGTCGCCGGCGCCGCGCACGCCGTGGTACGGGAGGCCAAAGCGGCGGGCGTCTGGGTGTTCGGCGGCGGCATCAACGAGAGCGTCCCGGCGGTCCTGGTCGCGGGGGACGGCAGCCTGACCGAGGGCACCTACCCGCAGACCCGGCAGATCGAGGGCGGCTACACGGTTCTCGAGGTGCCGACTCGGGAGGCCGCGCTGGAGTGGGCAGCCAAGATCGCGGGCGCCTGCCGGTGCGCCCAGGAGGTCCGGGAGTTCATGTACGACCCGGAAAGCTGATGGTCGAGTTCCGCACCTGCAGTTGAGCCCCTAGACAGTGAGCCAGCACACCGTCCGCGCTGCATGGAGCCACACCCTATGGTCCGGACTTCGAAGAACGCCGTGAACCGGAGTGCAAAGAGGGTCAGGACGTCGAAGGCCCCAGCCGCCCGGGGGCGTCACCGCGCTCGGCGGGCTCCTTCAACTCCACGAAGATCGTGTGCGTGGGGGTCTGGCCGATGTTTGTCCCGGAATGCTCCTGTCCGTCCAACCAACGCGCCTGAAAGGCCGGCAACTCGATGTCTGTCTCCCGACCCCCGGAACGGAGCCGACGCCGGAATGCGCTCAGCGTGATCATCACACTGTCGGGATGGGTGTGCGGCCGGGTGGCGTCGCCGGGGCCGTCCCGGTATTCCAACACCCGGACGCGGTCGTTATCGAACAACACGGTAGAGCTCCGGGTTGGTTTCGATGGGGTCCATGGCGATCCTTCGTCGCGGCGGAAGCGGCTACGCTCACTGTCCGCGCAACCCGAGCGACAAGCAATCAGCATCTTGGTCCTGCTCGCGGCATCTGAATTGGGACAGAGCTCCCCCGAGACCGCAAGAGAGCCGTCGGATGCGTTCTCAGAACGCCGGTGGTGTCGGCAATGTCCCATTTCGTGGGGCCGCTCACTCAAACCAAGCTTCGCGCCGCCCGGCAGCGGGAGACCCGCGTGCAGGAGCGAGAGAATGAGGCCATGCTCGAGTTCGCTCTGTTCGCGCTGCCGTCACTGATCTACTTCCTGGTCCGCGGCCGGACGCGGGACGCCGCGCAAGTCCTGGGTCTGCGTTGGCCGAACCTGAGCGGGTGGCTGTACGGCGCGGCGCTCGCCCTGATCAGCATCGCGATCGCTTGGACGGCGACCATTGGCGTGCCGGCCGCCGTCCTGCATGGTTCCGGTACCTCCGGACGGATCGTCAACGCTTGGGGCGCCCTCGCGGTCGTGCTCGCGGCCGCCGGCGAGGAACTCTTCTTCAGAGGGTTCCTGCAGGGCATCATCGCGCGGCACTGGGGTGCCTCCGTCGGCATCATCGTGCAAGGGGTCGCCTTCCTGCTTCCCCACCTGCTTCTACTCACCGTCAGCCCGTCGCTGATCTGGCTGGTCGCCGGGCAGTTCGTGATCGGCCTGATGCTCGGGTGGCTGCGCCAACACACCGCGAGCGTCGCGCCGGGCGTGCTGGCTCACGTCATCGCGAACCTGCTCGCCGGGCTGCTGAGCTGACGTGCGCGGCCAACTGCCCTTGCCACCTACAATCGCGGCGTGAACGGTGCACGCGGACGGTACTCGGGATCGGACGAGAAGATCGCCAGCATCGTCGACACCGCTTTTCGCGTCTTCCTCGAGCAGGGCTATCACAACAGCAGCCTTCGGCAGATCGCGGCCGCCTGCGGCCTCACCGACGGCGGCCTGCTGCACTACTTCCCGTCCAAGTCACACCTGCTCAGCGCGGTCGCACGGCGGCATGCGGACGAGAAGCGCGCGAGTTGGTCCCAGCTGGAAGCTCCACTGACTTTCTTCGAAGAGCTCGGGTTGGCCTGGCGATCGAAGGCACTCTCGCAGGAGAATCCGCGCTGGATCGAGTTCTCGGTGGCGGCCACCTCTGAGGGGTCCAATCCATTCAGCCGCACCCACGCCGATCACGCCGAGATGTATCGCAGCATCGTCTCGAGGCTCACCGGGCGCTATCAGATCTGCAAGGACAATGGGGAACTGCGTCCAGAGGTCGATCCGGCGGCGCTCGCCAGAGCTCGAATGGCGCTGGCGACCGGCTACAGCACGCAGTGGGTGCTCGAGGACCAGGACTTCGACATGGGCTCGGAGTACCTGGAGTCGCTGGCCTGGCTGGCCGCATCGGTAAGCACCGAACGTCTCACCATCGAAGAGGCAAGGTCCCGTATCGTCACGGAGGCCGGCAAGTTCACTGCGGTCACGCCGAGCGGCTAGCGATCCTTGGTCGCTAGATCAGGCCCTTCCGAACGGCCTCCACGATCGCCTCAACCGTCGTGCCGACCTGCCACTCCTCGCAAAGGTCCCGCATGCGCCGGCGTGCGGTTCGGGCCGAGATGCCGAGGCGGCGTCGACCGCATCGAAGGTGAGGCCTTCAGCCAGGAACCGCAGAATCCGAAGATCCTGGGTGCGGACGCCCTCGCGAGACTCGGCAAGAGCCGCTAGCGAGCTATCAGTCTGGGCCGCGCATTGCTCATGCTCGACGACGAAACCAACAGCCATCGAGTTCTCCTTTCCTCGCGTCGACTCTGCTCGGACCATCACCGGCTGCTCACCGGCCGCTGCTACTTCCGTCGTGGCTGAGATCAGCGTTAGAACGATTCAATCCGCATCGGATCCTCACGTTAGTGCACCAAATCATTGCATGCAAGGTATCTGTGAAGTTCACTTCGGACCGCGCTGCGTTGGGGTCAGCCAAACGGCTCGTATGCATGCGTGACTGCGCGTCCGGCTTCCGCTGCGCAGAGCTGTGGGGGTGGGCCGAGCGACCCACCCCCACAGCGATCATGGCTAGCCGACCGAGACCGGGTAGGTCCTGGTCTTGCTGCCTGCCTTCACCGTGATCCGCAGGGTGCCGGCGTTCTTCGCCACGATCCGTCCGACCGCGTCAACGCTGGCGACGCTGTCGTTGGACGAGGCGTAGCTGACCTTGACCCCAGCCGCCTTCGCGGAGGCGTAGCTGCCGGTGATGTACGCCGACTGCCCCAGCTTCAGCGAGGTCGGGACGGACGCGGACACCTTGGTCACCTTGACCTTCGGCTTCTTCGCCACCACCGTGATCCTGATCGAGGTGGACGCCTTCGCGCCGGCCTCGGTCAGCTCGTTGGTGGTAGCCGTGATCGTCACCGTTCCCGACTTCTTCGCCTTAACGATGCCGTCACCGGACACCGTGGCGATCTTCGAGTTCGACGAACCCCAGGTCACCGCCGCGGCGTAGGCGGGGTGCACGTTGGTGTAGTACACGCCCTCCTCGAGCTGGAAGGTCTTTCTCTTCACCAGCCGCAGCTGGTTCTGGTTGAACTTCACCGTCGTCACCACCGGCCCACCGGGCGCGAGACCGGCGATCGGCACCTCCTAGCGATTGCGCAGCGGGTGGCTGCGAAAGGGTCCACGGAGATTCTTGGAGCAGCACAAAGTCACCTAACGAACTGCCCTGCGGAATCATCCGAAACTAGTTCCCGGCTGATTGGAAATGGTTCGCAGAGGGATCTCGCCTCTTCGTTGAAACGATCCAATCGGTAGGTGAAATCAGGCTAGCTGGCGGGCAAGGGTGGGTGTCAACGAAAGCAGAAGGCCGCTTGCGGACAACCACGCAACATGGAATCTGCGCCGATCAGGAGTTAGCGTGAGATCTCCGCTGCCCCGTTGGCGCCGGGGTCCCCGTCGGCGGGTGGGCGCGTTCGTCCGGTCATCCTGGGTTACCCCATGAATACGGGCAGAGGCACGAATGCGGGCAGAGGCCGGACGCCTGCCGGCGTTATGCAGCCTCAGCAGCGGCGCGGACGCGAGCCAGCGCCTCGACCAGTTCACCCGTACCCCACGGACGGACCACCCGGGCGATCTCCGCACCGTCGGCGAGGAATACCAGCGTCGGCCACAGCTTCACCCGGAAGGAGCGTCCCAGCGGACGGCCCTTGCCGTCCTCGACCAGGACGTGGCGCACACCGTCCGCTTCGCTGAGGACGGACGCGATCGCCGGCTCGGCCGCGCGGCAGTAGCCACACCAATCGGTGCCGAACTGGAGCACCGTGATTCCGGGCAGCGCATCGACCTGGTCGCGGGTGCGGGTCTCGGGAAGGTACGCGAACGACATGCCCGCCAGAATAGGGCAACGCCGGGAACCCCTGAGATCGGGGAAGCCTAGGCCCAGTAGCCCTCGGGTAGCTGCCGACGCCGCATCCAGCACCGCTCGATCGGACAGGCTCCACAATGCCCTGCACGACCTTGTTACCGGGTAAGGAATCACAGACCCCCAACCGGTCACCACCAAGCACTAACCTACGTGCGCTATCGAATGGTGAGACGTTGCCACTTAGGTCGCCCGCCACAGTTGGTGAGCCGCCGTTGCCGCGAACCCCGGAACCCCGCACCTGGATAGGTGTTCGAGCAAGACCTTCGTGGTGATTGCCGGACGTCGCGTCGCATCTGCTTGGCGATGCAGGGTGGCGATAGTGATGTCCGGCTCGAGATCGAGCTGGTTGAGCAGGAACTCGTCGGGATGCTGGACCTCGAGCCCCATCGGTTCCAAGATCTCGCTCGGAAAGTCCCGCACGTTCGCGGTGACGATCATGTCTGCCCGTCCCTGCAGCGCCGCAGCCACCACGTGGCGGTCGTCAGGATCCGGGAGAGCGATGCCAGCAACCAACTCCTCCCAGTCCGTGACGCATGCACCCTCAAAGGAGGATTGCATGGCATCAGTTCGCGACCGCGCGGGACCCGAGGCGAGCTCTGGATGGATCCCTCCGATCGCGTCGATCACCTCGTCCAGTACTCGATCACTCCACAGCGGCCGGTATAGCCCGGCCTCTGCTAGGCGAAGCAGCGTGTCGGCCAGCGCGATAGGGACGAGCACGCACGCATCGAGGAACGCGCTGTAGCGGGCCACGGTTCAGCTGGCCCGACGTTTGCGGGCTGCCCGCAGGGCTTCGCTGTAGTCGGGAACCACGTCGTAGAGCCCCGCCTCTACCGCGTCGGCGGTCATCTGATCGAGCGTGACGCGGCGCTCTTGGCGCTTGCGAACCTGGTAGGCCAGGACGTCGCTGAGCCGCACCCTGCGATGCCGGCCGGCCGCTGGCCGCTCGTAGGAGATCTCGCCCTGTTCGAGCAGCTTCACGAGGGTCGGTCGGCTGATGCCCAGGAAGTCCGCTGCCTCCTGCGTGGTGAGCCGCTGATCAAGGGGGGCGACTGTGATCGCCTTACCCGCTCGCATCGACTCCACCACCTTCACCAGCACTTGGTAGGCCTCAATCGGCAGCGGCACTGTCTGGCCGTCGGGCCCCAGCAGCGCGGCCGGCTCGGTGACGTGCGCGAGGAAGCGAGAGAGGTCGAGCATCGCCTCCATGTCCGCCGGTGGCAGGACAGTCGTCGCGTCTGTCGTCTGGGTGCTCATGTTCCCAGTGTAGACACATTCGAAAAATCCGAAAGCTCTCTTGTTGCTCCCCTTACGGACCCTCTGCCCAAGGAACCACCTGAAACCGATGAGATCGCCCACCGCCGCCGCGAACTGCAACAGCAACGTGCAGCGCCAAGGCCACTCGGACAGCCACACCCGGTGCAAACCGCCGCACGATGTGCATTGCCGGACCTATTCGTTGGCACGAAACTCACCGGGCGCGACGGGGGTGGACCCTCGCGACCAGATTGGCATCATTGGCTCATGGCGATGACCCTGCGGCTGAACCCCGACGACGAGTAAAAAGCGGAGAGCCCGAACCACCGTTGACTAAGTGATTCGGGCTCTGACTACGGGTGGGCCTAACTGGACTTGAACCAGTGACCTCTGCCTTATCAGGGCAGCGCTCTAACCGTCTGAGCTATAGGCCCGCCTGCGTTGCACGCAAGGCAGAACGTTACCTGAGTCGTGGCGTCCAGGCCAAACTGAGGGCGGACGGGGGCGCTTGCAGGACAAAATGCGCTGAACTTGCGCGGGACGCGCGCTGAAAGCCGATATCGAGCATCGACAGTGCGTTTTGTGGCAAATGGGTCTCGACAAGCTCGACCAGCCGTGCGGGAACCCTTCGACCGGCCCCGGAGAGGCTCGGGCACGTGGCTGGCTCGGAGAACGTCAGCCTCAGTCTTCAGCCAGCGTCAACTCCAGGCCGCCCAGGACGTTCGCGCTGAGGTTGTAGAGGAACGCGAACAGCGTGCCCAGCGCGGTCGAGATCACCACGTTCACCACGGCCAGCAACGCGGCGATGCCGAGCACCTTGTTGGTGTTCACGTAGTCCTCGATGCGAAACGTGGTCGTGTTGCTCGGGTTCTGGATGATGTTCAGGATCTGCGCGTTGATCGCCTCGAACAGGCCCGACTGCACGATCACCGTCCACAGCAGCCAGGTGGCCACCCAGAACATGATCCCGAACGCGATCGAGAACATGAACGACGTCTTCATCACCGACCAGGGATCCAACCGCGACAACCGCAGTCGCGCCTTTCGCGTGCGCCGTAGTCCAGTCTTCTTCGGCTTCGGTGCGGACACGGGAACTGCAGCCGCAGCGGCCGGAACCGGTGGGACCGGAGCAACCGCTACCGCCGCAGGAACCGGCGGCACTGGCGCGGTCACCGCCATCGAAGGCAGCGCCGGGGCGCCGTCACCGAGCGGATCGACCGGCTCATCCGGCCGGTCGGCCGGCGCGACGAAGGTCGGCTGCGAGTCAACGTCGGTGATCTTCGGCATCCGGACGACCGTGTCGCTCAGGCCGTCCTCGGACACCGTCCAGCCCTCCACGCTCCACTCGGACCCATTCGTCGCCGCCGGACCCGCATACGGGTCAGCAGTGCCTTTGCGGTCAGTCACCAGGCTCCTCCTCGGGCGTCGTCTGGTCGGCAGTGGTCGCTACCTCGGGCTCCTGAAGTTCAACGGTACCGTGCAGCGCCGCATCTTCGGCAACCACAGCGTGCTCGTCGTCGTCCGCGGCTGTCTCCGGGTTGATCGCGATCACCGAAACGGCGTCGTCGTCTGCCACACCGACGAACTTCACGCCCATCGTGTCCCGGCCCTTCGCGGCCACCTCGGCCACCGCCGAGCGCGTGATCTGGCCGCTCACCTTGATCGCGATCACCTCGTCCGACTCCTGCACCACCAGGCCGCCGACCAGCGAACCGCGGTCCTCGTTCAGCTTCATCGCCTTGATCCCGAGCCCACCCCGGCCCTGCTGGCGGTACTCGCTCACCGCCGTCCGCTTCGCGAAACCGCCGTCGGTCACGGTGAACACGTACCGATCGTCCTCGGGCATGTCCGCCCCGATGATCGACATGCTCAACAGCGCGTCCCCCGGACGGAACTTCATTCCGGTCACCCCGGACGTCGCCCTCCCCATCGGACGCAACTGCTCGTCGTCGGCCGCGAACCGGATCGCCTGGCCCTTCTTCGACACCAACAGCACATCGTCGACCGGCGAACACAGCGAGGCACCGATCAGCTCGTCGTCCGCGTCGCGGAAGTTAATCGCGATCACGCCGGCCTGCCGCGGCGAGTCGTACGCCCGCAGCTCGGTCTTCTTCACCAGGCCGTTCTTCGTAGCCAGCAGCAGGTACGGCGCATCGTCGTAGGCCCGTAGCGTCAGTACCTCGGCGATCCGCTCGTC
>Ga0116181_1000953_pt1 | contig 25907 bp, 20 predicted proteins | sample AD_UKC075_MetaG_FD_89752 | JGI IMG/M metagenome (GOLD analysis project Ga0116181, IMG submission 89752) | Active sludge microbial communities of municipal wastewater-treating anaerobic digesters from USA - AD_UKC075_MetaG | ecosystem: Engineered > Bioreactor > Anaerobic > Digestate | place: USA... | reverse complement strand
GCGGAGCGCAATATGCCTCACAAAAAACGGTACAGAAGGCGGTTATGGTTTCCCTAGGTGAGGGAAAGGGTAAGTAAATTTTCTAACAATTGCGCTTTTCATTTAGCAACAATTTTTTTTATTTTTTTACGTTCTTTAAAGAATAAATGGGTAAAAATAAACTGGCAAGATTTGCCGAAAACAAAACACTTCCTAACGTTTTTCAGCCTACACGGGATGAGGCACTCCATAATTTTCATTTAAAAGGTAAATGGAGAAGCGAAGTCTTTAAGAACCAAAACCCGATCGTCTTAGAGCTTGGTTGTGGGAAAGGAGAGTATTCTGTAGGTTTGGCAAAAGCATTCCCTGAGAAAAATTTTATCGGAATTGATATTAAAGGTGCCCGTTTTTGGTTCGGCGCTAAAGAAGCTATTGAGAATAATCTGAATAATGCAGTATTTTTAAGAACTCAAATAGAACTTGTTGATTGCTTTTTCGATACTGATGAGGTGGATGAAATATGGATTACTTTTCCCGATCCGCAAATCAAATACCGCAGAACAAAGCACAGAATGACGCATCCCGATTTCCTGGAACGCTACAAAAAAATCTTAAAAAAGGATGGAATCATGCACCTGAAAACCGATTCCGAATTTCTGCATGGCTATACTTTGGGTTTGCTTCAGGGAGCAGGACACGAAATTATTTCAGCACACCACGATATTTACGGAGCGCCGGAATATGAACCGGGAACTCCGCTTTTAAGGGAAATAAAAACATACTATGAAGGTTTGTTTTCCGCAAAAGGAAAAACGATTACCTATATTAAATTCAGAATTAAATAAATACACCACTGCCGTTCGTAGATGAAAAAAACATTTTTTGCCGTAGCTTTTCTGACTCTGATGTCAGTTTCTGCACAGAAAAAGAATAATAACATTTTAGAAAGCTCAAATATTACCGAAATTGAGAATTTTCTGAAAAGCTCACATCCAGATGATCCCAGAAGAATAGTTTTGAAATCAAAACTCATTGCCCTTAAAAATTCGTCGTGGATGAAAAGCGGACAAAATCCCTACAAGACGGCAAAACCCGTAATTCTAGAAATTCCGAAAAGCGTGGTTAAACAAAAAAATAACGACGAGACCGAGGAATTTAAAAGACTAATCACAATGTCGTCCACCGCCCATAAAGAAAAAACGGTAACGTTACTTAACCAGCTTTTTGACAACGATATCACTTCAAAGGAAGCTATTCTGCTGGTTCAAAATAATTCCGAATGCAATATGATTGTAAGAATTCAGGGAGCGGAATTTTATAATCTGGCTGTCCCCGCTCACGGTGAAAACTCGTTGGTGGTTAATAAGGGGGATTATCAACTGTTAAGCAATGTTTGTGACGCAAAGTATTCTTCCTTAAAAAATATTGGGAAAAACATGTTGGTGATTTTAAATAATCCTGTTGTTTCAAATTTGCCCAACAGTTATGTACAGACAAACAATCCTGCCATCTGGCAGAAATAAATTAACCAAATTCCTCTACATAAAAAAAGGTTCAGAAAATTTTTTGAGCCTTTTTTAGTGGCGTGTAAAATTGGAGTCTTTTACTGTACCTGTTCGTTCTTTTAGACCATCGATCAGGGTCCGAACGTTAAATTTAGCGTTGCATAACGTCAAATTTGGGGTTCGGTATATGTATTTTAGGGTTTGGAACGTATAATTTCTCGGTCGATAACGCCATCTTTTACGTTGTTTAAAGATTCGGAGGTATTTTTAACGTACATCGCTAAAAGCAAAAACCGTCTCAAAACTTTTGAGACGGTTTCCTATTATTTTTGAAATATCCTAGAGGATTATTCCGCTGCGTTGTCGAAATCAGCATCTGCATCAGCAGTTACTTTTTCTCCTTCTTCTTTAGATTTTTCTTTGTCTGCCTTTCTTTGAGAAAGCCCTTCCTTAATCGAATCAGATACCACGCTCAAAATCATGTCGATTGATTTTGAAGCATCGTCGTTCCCTGGAATTACGTAATCTACTTTTCTTGGGTCAGAGTTGGTATCAACGATTGCGAAAACTGGGATTCCCAATTTTTTAGCCTCAGTTACCGCGATGTGCTCGCTCATGATATCCACTACGAAAAGTGCTGAAGGAAGACGTACCATGTCTGCGATTGAACCTAAGTTTTTCTCCAAGTTAGCTCTTTGACGATCAACTTGTAGTCTTTCTTTTTTAGATAAAGTTTCGAAAGTTCCGTCCTTCTTCATTTTATCAATGTGGTTCATTTTCTTAACCGCTTTACGGATGGTAACGAAATTCGTCAACATTCCACCCGGCCATCTTTCAGTAATATAAGGCATGTTCAGTTCTGAAGCGTGTTTTGCAACTACTTCTTTCGCTTGTTTCTTAGTTGCTACGAAAAGAACTTTTTTACCTGCAGAAGTAATTTTTTCCAAAGCGTTACAAGCTTCGTCCAATTTCACCGCTGTTTTATGTAAGTCTACGATGTGAATACCGTTTTTCTCCATAAAAATGTATGGAGCCATATTTGGATTCCACTTTCTGGTCATGTGACCGAAGTGTACACCTGCCTCTAAAAGGTCTTTAACATTTGCTTTAGCCATGTTTCTTTTTTGTTTTTAGTTTACGTTCCGCTTTTTGCAATCAACTTTTCTTTAGATGGGAGAAAAGTTTGGATGCTAAACTAAACGGGGCAATTTTGTTAATGCTTTCAGCTTTCGGCAATCTGCTTTCAGCTTGAGCGTAATAATTTAAAAATTTTTGAATAATATTTGTAAAGCCAACAGCTGTTTGCTTAAAGCCGATTGCAAATATTAACGTTTCGAGAATTGGAATCTCTTTCTTGCTTTTTTCTGTCCTGGTTTCTTTCTTTCCACCATTCTAGCGTCTCTTGTAAGCAATCCGTGAGGTTTCAACAACCCTCTGAATTCTTCGTTGATATCGCACAATGCTCTGGAAAGTCCCATTCTGATTGCTTCAGCCTGACCTGTAATTCCACCACCGAAAACGTTCACTGTTACGTCGTACTGACCTACAGTTTCAGTTAGCAAAAATGGCTGGTTGATTTTGTACACCAACACGTCAGTTCCGAAGTACTCTTTAGAGTCTTTTTTGTTTATCGTGATGTTTCCAGAACCTGGTCTCACGTAAACTCTTGCTACAGAAGTTTTTCTTCTTCCGATTTTGTGAACTATTGACATATTAATTATTTGAATTCGTTAATATTAATTACTTTTGGCTGTTGAGCTTCATGTTTGTGTTCAGTTCCTTCATATAAATAAAGGTTTTTGAACAATGTAGATCCCAATCTGTTTTTCGGAAGCATTCCTTTCACAGATTTTTCCAATACTTTCAAAGAATCTTTTTTCTGAAGTTCAAGAGCAGTCATTGACTTTTGACCACCTGGATAACCAGTATGCCAAATGTAAGTTTTGTCGGCCCACTTGTTTCCGGAAAGGGTAACTTTCCCAGCATTCAAAACGATTACGTTGTCTCCACAATCTGCGTGAGGCGTAAAATTCGTCTTGTGCTTTCCTCTCAAAATCTTTGCAACCTTGGAAGCAAGTCTTCCTAAAGGTTGTCCTTCAGCGTCTACCACAACCCATTCTTTATTAGCGGTAGCTTTGTTAGCTGAAACGGTTTTGTAACTTAATGTATTCACACTTTATCGTTTACGGTTAAACATAATTTTCCCTTTAAGGGTGTGCAAAGGTATGGATTTTTTTTAAACCTAGAAAATTGTTTTGATTTTATTTTCGAAGCGACTTCGATGTTCGGAAACTCGCAATCAAATAATACGCAACAAAAACGGTTGAAAATTTGATGACCGATGGAACAGCTTGTTCAAAATCAAAAATCAACAATCCTACCGCAACCAAAACTGCCATCGCTAAAAAGGAAATCAAAAATTTTTGCAGCAAAGAGAATTTTTCATTATCTAAAAAATAAGCAATTCCCCAAGCTGAACCGAAGGAAAGTCCGTAGTACAAATCAAGTTTCCAGCCTTGGCTTCCCAAAAGAAAATAATTCAGTAAAAAACTAATGGCTGTTCCTAATAGTAAATAGATGATTGCGCGTTGCATTATTGTATTGTTTCTGCAAAAATACTCTTTTCCGTCAATGTTATATAGTCAAATTTCAGCCAAATTTTTAATACGTCTACAAGAATCCTTATCTTTGAAAAATCCACAAAAATTTCAATTTTCTTTATGGAAACCTCAAAATACGAACCTAAAAACAAAGTAAGAATCGTAACTGCAGCATCGCTTTTCGACGGTCACGATGCCGCAATTAATATTATGCGCCGCGTCATCCAAGGAACGGGTTGCGAAGTCATTCACCTCGGTCACGATAAATCTGCAGAAGAAGTCGTAAATACGGCAATTCAGGAAGATGCGAATGCGATTGCCTTAACTTCTTATCAAGGTGGACACAACGAATATTTCAAGTATATTTATGACCTTTTGCGTGAAAAAGGCGCTTCACAAATCAAAATTTTTGGCGGCGGAGGCGGTGTAATTTTGCCGGAAGAAATCAAAGATTTAATGAATTACGGAATTGATCGAATTTATTCTCCGGACGATGGTCGCGAACTTGGTTTGCAGGGAATGATTGATGATTTGGTGAAAAAATCCGATTTCGCAACGGGTGAAAATGTTACTGTTGAAAGTTTAGATAAAATCAAATTTGAAGATTCAAAATCCATCGCAGAAGTGATTTCAGCAGTGGAAAATTTTTCTGATGAAAAACCAGATTTGGTAAACGCGATCAATGAAAAAGCAAATGGTTCAATGATTCCCATTATAGGAATCACGGGAACTGGAGGTGCAGGAAAATCTTCATTGACCGATGAATTGGTTCGTAGATTTTTGCGTTCAAATCCAGATAAAAAAATTGCCATTATTTCCGTCGATCCTTCCAAAAAGAAAACGGGAGGCGCACTTTTAGGCGACAGAATTCGTATGAATTCCATCAACGATTCTCGGGTGTATATGCGTTCTATGGCGACACGTGAGAACAATGTTTCGGTTTCGCCTTACATTCATTCCGCCATTAATATTTTAAAAATTGCAAAACCCGATGTGATTATTTTAGAAACTTCGGGAATTGGACAGTCCGGTTCGGAAATAACTGAAATTGCCGATGTTTCGATGTATGTCATGACGCCGGAATATGGTGCTTCCACGCAATTGGAAAAAATTGATATGTTGGATTATGCCGATTTAATCGCTTTAAATAAATCAGACAAACGCGGTGCTTTGGACGCACTTCAAGCCGTGAGAAAACAGTATCAAAGAAATCACTTGTTTTTTGATAAAACTTTGGAAGAAATGCCGGTTTTCTCAACAAAAGCAAGTCAGTTCAACGATTGGGGAACTACGGAACTGTATAATTCGCTGATTAAAAAAGTTAATGAAGTTATTCGGAAATCACGCTTCGACTCCGCTCAGCGTGACAATAAGAACGATGTTATCCTGAGCGAAGTCGAAGGATATTTTAACGAATATGTAGAACACAATGTTCAGGAAGAATCCACGATTATTCCGCCGAAAAGAGTTCGTTACCTTTCTGAAATTGTAGAAAATAATAAACAATATGACAAACAAGTTGAAGAACAGGCTTTAGTTGCTAAAAAAATGTATCTCATCGACGGAGCAAAAGCGCTAATTACCGATGACGAACATACGCACGACAAACTTGAAAAAGTTTTCATCAAGGCAAAAAAAGAACTTTCTGAGGAAAATGTTTTTTTCCTGCAAGGTTGGCATAAATTCAAGGAGGAAATGAAAGAAGAAACTTTCACTTACCTCGTTCGTGGAAAGGAAATTAAAGTGGAAACCAAATCCGAAAGTTTATCTGGTCTCAAAATTCCAAAAATTTCTTTGCCGAGATTTCAAGATTGGGGCGACCTTATCCGTTGGAAAGGACAGGAAAATGTTCCCGGACAATTTCCTTACACCGCCGGAATTTACCCATTTAAAAGAACTGGAGAAGATCCGACGAGAATGTTCGCCGGAGAAGGCGGACCTGAAAGAACAAACCGAAGATTCCATTATGTTTCTGCAGAAATGCCTGCGAAAAGACTTTCTACGGCTTTTGATTCCGTGACTTTATACGGACAAGATCCAGCGTTTCCGCCCGATATTTATGGAAAAATTGGAAATGCGGGAGTTTCCATCGCGACTTTGGATGATGCGAAAAAACTCTATTCCGGTTTTGATCTGATTAATGCAATGACTTCGGTCTCGATGACGATTAATGGTCCCGCTCCGATGTTGTTGGCATTTTTTATGAATGCCGCAATCGACCAAAACTGTGAAAAATACATCGAAGAAAATAATCTTTGGGATAAAGTTGAACAAAAACTCAAGGAAAAATTTGATGATAAAGGTTTGAAAAGACCTTCCTATAATGGTGAATTACCGCCTTTCAATAATGGTTTAGGATTAAAATTATTAGGAATTACCGGTGATGAAATTTTAGATGTTGAAACTTACGCCAAAATAAAGGGTGAAACGATTGCAACGGTTCGTGGAACGGTTCAAGCCGATATTTTGAAGGAAGACCAAGCGCAAAATACCTGTATTTTCTCAACGGAATTTGCCTTGAGATTAATGGGCGATGTTCAGGAATATTTCATCAAAGAAAAAGTTCGGAATTTCTATTCGGTTTCTATTTCCGGTTATCACATTGCAGAAGCAGGAGCCAATCCAATTTCGCAACTCGCGTTCACGCTTGCCAATGGTTTTACTTATGTGGAATATTATTTGAGCCGTGGAATGAATATCAACGATTTTGCTCCGAATTTATCCTTCTTTTTCTCCAACGGAATTGATCCGGAATACGCCGTAATTGGTCGTGTTGCTCGTAGAATTTGGGCAAAAGCGATGAAGGAAAAATACCACGCCAACGAAAGAAGTCAGATGTTGAAATACCACATCCAAACTTCGGGACGCTCACTTCACGCACAGGAAATTGATTTCAACGATATCAGAACCACACTTCAAGCGTTGTATGCGATTTATGATAACTGTAACTCGCTTCACACGAATGCGTACGATGAAGCCATTACAACTCCAACCGAAGAATCCGTTCGTAGAGCAATGGCGATTCAGTTGATCATCAACAAAGAACTCGGTTTAGCGAAAAATGAAAATCCGTTACAAGGCTCTTTCATTATTGAAGAATTGACCGATTTGGTGGAAGAAGCAGTCTATGCGGAATTTGACCGAATTACAGAAAGAGGCGGCGTTCTTGGGGCGATGGAAACGATGTATCAACGCTCGAAAATCCAAGAAGAGTCCATGCATTACGAATGGCTGAAACACACCGGAGAATACCCAATCATTGGCGTGAATACTTTCCTTGGAAAAGACGGGTCGCCAACGATTTTACCGAGAGAAGTCATTCGTTCTACCGAAGAAGAAAAGCAATTGCAGATTTCCAATTTGGAAAATTTCCAGAAATCCCACGCCGACAAATCGAGTGAAATGTTGGAAAAATTACAGAAAGCCGCCATCAATCAGGAAAATTTATTTGAAGTGATGATGGAAGCCGGAAAATATTGTTCGCTTGGACAAATTACCAATGCGCTGTTTGAAGTGGGCGGAAAGTATCGCCGTAACATGTAATTTTGAATTTCGAATTATGGAATTTAATTACGATAAAATCTCCAGAAAATTTTCTGGAGATTTTTCTGCCAAAGATCATATTTCTTCTTTGTAACAATGTCGGAATAATTTTTATCTTTAACGATTAAGAAAAAATGATTTATGAAAAAATTTAGTTTAATTTTTGCCTTATTCATTACAGGTTTTACCTTTTCACAAAACAGAATCGAAGATTTCCAAGTAACTTTACCCGAAACAAAAGTTCCGAACAGCCTCTACAAAACCTTGAAACTTGTTGATGCCAGAATTGACTCTACCAACATGGGAATTGTACAGAAAGGCGCATTCAACGCAAAAGCGAAAGTTGTTCCTACAGTTTCTTTGCGCAAACAATTGCAGAGCGTGTTGGATGCCCAAAACGGAACTGATGCCCAAAATGGTGAAATGCTCCTATATTTAAAACAGTTTTCGTTTGCAGAAGTAACGGGCGCAGTTAGCGAGAAAGGTTATTGCTACGTTCAAGGTTTTCTTTTTGGGAAAAATGCCGACGGAACATACAGTTCGCTTGATAAAATTGATCAGGTTATTTTACATTCATCATTGGATGTAACGAAAGCGACGATGAAGAAAGGCAGCGAAATGATTTCCAACTTCATCGCAAAAAACGCGACCAAAACTCCGGCTACAGCAGATAAATATACTTATGCCGAAATTAAAAATTATGACCAGATTGTAAAGGGGAAATATCCACTTTATGCGAACAGCACTTTAACCGACGGACTTTACACGGGATTTGAAAGTTTCAGAAACCAAATTCCTGCGTCGGAAACTTTTACAAGCGTGAAATTCGGTCCGGATAACAGCAAAATTGTAAAAATATATACCAACCAAACCGGAAAAGATAAAGAAATACAAAAAGATCAATATTATGCATTGATTGATAAAGGCATACCGTACATTTATTCGGATTTGGACAATGGTTTTCTTAAAATGAATCGTGGTGAGGGAAATGAGTTGTATTATCAGGCAAGAGCAAAAGCGACTGCAAAAACAGGAAATGTGGTTATGGCGAGTGCATTTTTTGGAATTATTGGCGGTTTGATTGCTTCTGACACAAGTGCAAAATTTGACATGAAACTAGATTACCTGAATGGTGCGCCAATACCAATAAGAGAGGTGAAAAAATAAAATAAACAGAAAATCTTCCGAAAATTCGGGAGATTTTTTTGCTAATAATTATCTTTGAGAAATCAAAACACAAATATGATTTTCAACAGAGTTTTCTTGCTTGTAATCTCAATTTTCATTATTTCCTGCAAATCCGAGGCAGAAAAAATTTCAGAAAGAAACTCAATTATAGATTCCACGATCACCGCTTTCCAAAAAAAATTATTGAAAACAGAGATTGATTCTGTTCTTGAGAAAAATCATTTTAACGGAAGCATTTCGGTCTTTCAAAATGGTGAAAAATTGTATGAAAAGGAAAATGGTTTCGAAAATTTTAAGACAAAATCCAAAATCGACAGCAATTCGGTTTTTGCGATTGGTTCGCTGTCGAAGCAATTTACAGCTGTTTTAGTTTTGCTTCAAGAAGAGCAGGGCAAATTGAAAATTAACGATAAGGTTTCAAAATATTTGGTTGAATTTCAGCCGGAAGAATTTGAAAATATCACGATTCAACAACTGTTAAATCATACTTCAGGATTAAACGATTTCGGAAGCGGCTTGCTTTCAAAGCCTGGAAAAGAATTCAATTATTCCAATAAAGGTTTTCGGTATTTAGGGGAGTTGGTCGAGAAAGTTTCAGGGAAATCTTACGATGAAAATGCCAAAGAACTTTTTGCAAAAGCGGGAATGAAAAATTCTTCCACCCCAAATTTATTTCAGGGAAAGGATTTTGCAGGGGCATACACAGGAAATTCCAATAATTTTCAGAATATAGACAACATGCCGAAACGACTTGCTGAAAAAGAGATTTCAGTTGCTGCAGGTGGAATTTTATCCACCGTTCCCGATCTTCACCGATGGAATGATGCGCTTTACAACGGCAGAATTCTAAAACCCGAATCACTTCAAAAATTCATGGAAAAATCTTCCGGCAGAAATCATCCGATTTTGGGAAAAATGGGTTACGGTTTTTGAATTATGATGAATCCGCAAAAACCGGTCGCGTATTTTCATAAAGGTTACGTGAAAGGTTCGCCGTCGCTGAATATTTACTATCCCGAAACCAAAACTTCCGTAATTATTTTGTCCAATATTGCCGATGAAAGCAAAGGAAAAGATGCGATTTTCATCCCACACAAAGAAGTGAAAAAATTAACGGATGCGATTGAAAGTTCGGTCGCTGAATTGAGGAAAGAGATGATTAAGATTTGATGCATATTGGTGCAAAGTTGCAATTGGTCTTTTTTTGCAATAAATGTTTCTATAAATGAAAAATTCAATAGGAATGGGCTTTAGCCCATTTGGAAAAGAAATTCATGCATCGTGGCTTTAGCCAAAATTTATTCACTAAAAACTCATTCATATTTCCCCGCCAAAGTTTCTCGCAATCCTTTTAAATAATCTGGAAATCTTTCTTTTGTAGTTCGATTTTCAAAGCCTGGAATGAATGCGTTTTCTGTAAGTAGCTGCTCATTAGATTTTGACTCGCGAATTGCCTTCATCATAAAATCATTGCTCGCTGCAAGAAACTCCGACATTTCTTTCAAATTCGATTTGTTTCCCACCGTCAATTCAGGTTTGTTGGCATGACCAAAAATAAACAGCGTGTCATCATCAAATTTTTCCTGAATTTTTCCTAAAACTTTTATCCAATTGAAAGAATCGGCTCCGTCTGAAGTTCGATACACAGGAATCATGTTGATGAACATTAAATCTCCGACATGAACCACGTTATCGTTTTCAAAATGATACACCACATCACCAAAAGTATGTCCGTTTCCGAAATGATAACCTGTGATTTTTTCATTTCCCAAATTGATTTTGTACTCTTTTTCAAACAAAATATTGGCGTAAAGTTGCTCATTCAACTTGTTGCTTTTTTCTGCGGCTTTTCTTTGAAGTTCGGGAACTCTTTGATGCGCGACGATTTTGTTCGTTAAATCTTTAAAAGCAATATTTCCCGAAGTATGATCTCCGTGATGATGCGTGTTACAAAGATACAGAACCGGTTTGCCTTTGGTAGAAATGGCCTCTAAAACGGGTTGAATAGAATCTGAGAATTGCGAATCAATAATTATAAATCCTTCTTTCGTTTCGAAAACGCCAACGGTTCCGCCTTTGTTAGTAAATGCGTTTACATTTCCGCGGACTTTTGCCAGATTTCCGGCTTTTAAAATTAAAGGTTCAAATGTAATACTGTCAACTTGAGCGGTAGAACAACTTAAAAACATTGGTGCCAAAGCCAATCCTAAACCTGCTGTAAATGTGGTGGCGAGAAAATCTTTGCGGTTCATAAAACTATTTTTTTGAGTTATTAACAGTGATAATCTTTCAGCAAAAGCTAAAAAAAATCCGACTCATTCCTGAATCGGATCGATCGTAAATTTAATTAAAGATCAATATTATTCTTTAATAATTTTCTGCGTGAGGATCAACTTCTTACTTTCGAATACTCTTAGGAAATAGGTTTGCGGTAGAAGTCCTTCAATATTAACAGATACTTCTCCCGAGTTTAATAAATTAACTTGTGGAGATCTCAAACTTCTTCCCGCCGCATCTATAATTTCGACTGTAATATTTTTTAAACTTCTGCTTTCGTCCTTAATAAAAATTTGAGATTTTGCTGGATTGGGATAGATGGAGAAATTTCTTTGATTTGATGAAACATCAACCGAAGAAAGACTTTTATTGACAGTCCAGGAAATGGTTCCAACATGCAGCGTGGCGTGATTATCTACTCTAAGCAAACTGTTATTATCTACAACCGAAAACAAAACGGTATTAGCACCGCTCGGAAAATCTGCTGCAGCGATTGTAAGTGAATTGGTAGTTTCAGATTGCGTTATTCCGTTTAAATTCCACGTATTTTTCAGCGTGTTTGGAATGGGCAGAATTTCGTTAACATTAAAAGTAATAGGTCCGCTTAGATTGATAGAAGCAGCATTACTCGGCGTGAAACTGTCAATTGGATTTTGCAGAGAATGAACTCTTTCAACCAATTGCTGTTTACAAACAGAACAGAATTCACGGTTCAAATAGCGCATTTCACAGTTTTGATGAGGTCTGAACCAAGTCGGGCTTTCTTCGTAAGGAAAAACTCCCACATTATTTGTTCCGATCCAGTTTTTCCATCTGTTGGTCGCAGGATCATTGTTTTTCGTTTTATTTGGAGATTCACCGGTTCCGGAAAACCAATATTCATCGGCTAAATTTCCAAAAGAGTGGCCGAGTTCGTGAACAACAATTTCCGGTGCGCTCGGATGATTCGACAAGAAGGCGTAAGTTCCGCCACAACCGCCATATTCCGGTGAATTGCCTAAAACGAAAGCGATGTCGAAATCGGGAACATTGCTCGCCAAAACGTTAGTCACACGATTTGTGGAATTAGAGTAAACACAACGGTGAACACCAACATCGAAGGTCGTTCCCAAAAAATTGTTGGGATTACTCACTGCGAAAACAGGCTCGGTTACATCAGTCGCTGTTCCCGGATGTTTTACGCCTGATTCAGCAGAAATTACTTTTACAGCATAAACATTAAAGTAATTTCTGTATTGGTTGTAAGGTGATTTGGAAAAAATATAATTGACTAAACTTGTGGCATCGGCAATAAAATTATCCTGTTGACCCGCGGTAAATCCGTCTCCTAAAACGACCATATTGATCCTTTTGTCACGTGGTCCGTTTAGTATAATTGGGACAGTTTCAAAAACCTGTGAAAAGCACAGTTGGCTCATCAATAAAAATAGTAGAATTTTTTTCATCTCTTAAAGTTTAACGGTTATTAAATTGTTTTTAGAATTTTTTGTAATTTTTTCGACCTTAACGCTTGCTATGTTTCCTTTCTGATTGAATCGGACACTAAATTCTGCTTTGTTTAACTGCAGTTGATTTTTACTCAGCCCTTCTTCAGCATAAACTTCGAGAACGGGATTTAAAGGGTCTTCAATAATTCTTTCCTCCAGGACTTCACCGCTCTTTCCTATCATCGAGATGCGTAAATTTACGGGGATATTTTCTTTATTTTCAAGGGAAGCATTTTTAAAACTGCCTGAAGAAACTTTGGTGTCAGTTAATATCACTTTTTCCAATCCCCCCGCAGTTTTTTCAATTTCAAAAAAAAGATAGACGATTTTATTTTCCAAAGATGGGAATGAAACAGAAGTGCCGGAACTCACAGCATTCACCGATTGAGGTTGGCAAGAACTCATCATTAATAAAGAACCATAAAAGAAAATAAATAAGAATCTGCCCATAAATCAAATATTTAGCTTACAAATTTACTTTTTTCAATCCATTGTTTCATTAATTTTTAGAGAATTTTGTTTCAAACAACCTATTTTTGTAGCGTGATAAAAGAAAAAATTATTTTGGGAATCGATCCGGGAACCACGATTATGGGTTTCGGAATCATTTCTGTGGAGGGAAGTAAAATGGAAATGATTTCCATTCATGAATTAATTCTAAAGAAATATCCCAATCACGAAACGAAACTGAAATATATTTTCGAAAAAACTTTAGCGTTAATCGACGAATTTCATCCCGATGAGGTAGCTTTAGAAGCACCTTTCTTTGGAAAAAACGTACAATCGATGTTGAAGTTGGGGAGAGCGCAAGGTGTTGCCATGGCTGCATCGCTTCACAGAAATATTCCGATTACCGAATATTCCCCCAAAAAAGTGAAAATGGCCATCACCGGAAACGGAAATGCAAGCAAAGAACAAGTTGCCGGAATGCTGCAAAATCTTTTAAGTCTAAAGGAATTTCCCACAAAATATCTCGATGCGTCCGATGGTTTAGCCGTTGCGGTTTGTCATCATTTCAATTCGGGAAATGCGATAACCGAGAAAAACTATTCAGGTTGGGCGAGTTTTCTGAAACAGAATCCCGAAAGGTTAAAATAAAGGCAATCCATTTGTTTTCAGTGCTTTAAATTGTAATTGAATTTTACAAAAATTTTACAATCAATTTACTTGGCATTGCCCAATACTATCTGTAACATTGTTGCGTTTTAATGTACCAATTAAATGATTTGAGATTTGAGGTTTCAACAAATAAACTTTTTAAAAAAATGAAAGCACAAAAAATAAATCCAACCATTGTGAACCACAGGATGAATTGGTTTCAAAAATTCCTCCTAGTTTGTTCAGGTGGCAACATCCATATTTTAAGAAAAACACCAAGCGAATGGAACAAGTTCGCCGGAATTGGCGGAATCATTTTGTTCACTGCGGTTTTTGCGACGCTCTCTGCTGGTTATGCGATGTTCACCGTTTTCGATGATATTTGGATTTCGGTGGGATTTTCAATTCTTTGGGGTTTGATGATTTTTAATCTTGACCGGTATATTGTTTCTTCCATCAAGAAAACGGGAACGTGGTGGAATCAAGTTTTAATGGCGATTCCACGATTGATTTTGGCGGCGTTTTTAGGAATAATCATTTCCAAACCTTTGGAGCTGAAAATTTTTGAGAAAGAAGTCAACAAGCAATTGAACACCATTATCCAGAGAAATAAAACCCAACTTCAAGCTGAAATGAACGGGAGAATCCTGCAACAGTCAGGACCTTTTGAAACCGAGAAAAAACAGATTCAGGCTAAAGTTGCAGAGTATCAAAAAGCTTATGATTCTGCTTCGGTTGAGTTAGAGAAGGAAATTCTGGGGAAACAGTCTGGTTTAACTTCCGGGAAAGTAGGTTTCGGTTCCAACGCGAAAAGAAAATCCGAACTGAAGGAACAACGCCGACAAGATTTAGAAAATTATCAAAAACAAATTGCTCCTCGTTTAGAATATTTAGACAAAGAAATCTCAAAAGTTTACACCAATATCGAAACGGAAAGAAACAAAACAGAAACTTTTGAAGACAAATTCAACGGATTTGCGGCAAGACTTCAAGCCTTGGACGAACTTGGAAAAAACTCAGCAATCATCGGAATTGCGGCAACATTTATCATGGGGCTTTTTATCTGTCTTGAAATTTCACCAGTCTTGGTAAAACTAATTTCATCGGTGGGTCCTTACGATTATCTTTTAGACAAAACCGAAAACGATTTCCGACTTTACGCCAAAGAAAAAATCGAGAAAGGAAATGTTGGAACAGATTGGCGAATCGAAGATTTTAAGGAAAATCTTAAAAAGGAATAACGGGTAACAAAAGGGTTACCTGATTTTCACCAAAACCTTTCCTTTGGCTCGTCCGCTTTCCAAATAATTCATCGCTTCATTGGTTTCATTGAAAGGAAAAACTTTGTCGATGACCGGTTTAATTTTACCTTCTTCGATGATGGTTGTGATTTCTTCCAACTGTTTTCTGCTTGAATGCATTAATAAAAAAGAATAATCAACTTGGCGTTTGCTGGCTTCCTTGATCACTTTTGCGCTCCTCATTTTGATGACAAATTTCACCAACCAATTCACACCAGAATCTATGGCAAATTGTTCATCTGGAACCACAGAAATTGAAATAATTTTTCCGCCGGGTTTTAGAATTTTCATCGATTTTAAAAGTGTTTCCTCGTCTTGAGTATTCAAAACCAAATCGTAATCTTTTAGTAGGTCTTCGAAGTTTTGGGTTTTGTAGTCAATCAAAATATCGGCTCCGAGATGCTGAAGCATTTCAAAACTTTTTGGACTTGCGGTTGTTGCGACTTCCGCTCCCAAATATTTCGCCAACTGAATTGCAAATGTTCCCACTCCACCGGAACCTGCCTGAATGAAAACTTTCTGTCCTTTTTCAAGCCCGCTCTTTCATAAATTTGCCAAACCGTTAAACCAACCAAAGGAATCGAGGCGGCTTCTTCCAATGACAAATTTTTCGGTTTTAAAGCCAATTCGTCTTCGCCAACTGCAATGAATTCAGCTAAAGTTCCAATTCCTGAGTTTTTATCTGGTCGAAGATAAACCTCATCTCCAACTTTAAAATGTTTCACATTTTTGCCAATTTTCGAAACGATCCCGGAACCGTCATTCCCCAAAATTAAAGGAAACTTCATTGGTAAAACCATTTTCAGGTCGCCGTGTTTAATTTTAAAATCGATGGGATTGAGACTTGCGTAATGCATTTCCACCAAAACCTGGTCAGCGGAAATGTCGGGAATCGGCAAATCGCCGAATTTTAAGGGTGAGGTTTTGTCGTATTTGGTGATGTAGAATGATTTCAAATTGACTTTATTGCTATTTAAATGTAGTGAATTTTTTGTTAAATAAATTTTAAAACCATTTATAAAGACGAAAAAACGATATTATAACTTTAAATTTGTAGTAATTAAATTCAAAAAAAATATGAACACGCATAACGTAAAAGCCTTCGGAACGGAAGCAATAGATGCAGATTTAAAAGAAATGACCATCGCAAGACGCGAAGTTCAGCCGAAAGATGTAGAAATAGATATTCTTTATTGCGGCGTTTGTCATAGCGATTTACACACCGCAAGAAACGATTGGGGCGGAACAAAATATCCCGCAGTTCCCGGTCACGAAATCATCGGAAGAATTACGAAAGTTGGTTCGGAAGTGACGAAATTTAAAGTCGGAGATTTAGCTGGAGTCGGTTGTTTGGTGGATTCTTGCAGAACTTGCGACAGTTGCAAACAGGATTTGGAGCAATATTGCCTGAACGGCTCAACCGGAACTTACAACAGCAAAGACAAATATTTAGAGCAGCAAACTTATGGGGGTTATTCCGAAAAAGTAGTGGTTGACCAAGATTTTGTTTTAAGGGTTCCGGAAAATTTAGATTTAAAGGCAGTTGCGCCACTTCTTTGCGCAGGAATCACGACGTATTCTCCTTTAAAACATTGGAAAGTTGGACCAAATTCCAAAGTTGCAGTTGTTGGTTTGGGCGGACTTGGTCACATGGCGATTAAATTGGCGAAAGGAATGGGAGCGCATGTTTCTCTTTTCTCGAGAACTCCCTCAAAAGAGCAGGAAGCAAAAGACATGGGCGCAGATGAAGTCATTATTTCTACCGATGAAGAGCAAATGAATTCGGTGAAAGGAAAATTCGATGTAATTATCGATACCGTACCTTATGATCACGACATCAATCCTTATATTTTAACTTTAAATATATCGGGAACATTGGTTTTGGTGGGATATATCGGTTCCATGGAGGATATGCTCAAAACCCCTCCAATGATTTTGGGAAGACGTTCCGTTGCGGGTTCGGTGATTGGCGGAATTGCCGAAACTCAGGAAATGCTCGATTTTTGTGGCGAGAAAAATATCCTTCCCGAAGTTGAGATGATTAACATGCAGGACATCAACGACGCTTACGAAAGAATGCTGAAAAGCGATGTGAGATACCGTTTTGTGATTGACATGCAGAGTTTGAAATCATAAGCTAGAAGCGATAAGCAATAAGTAATAAGTAATAAGTAATAAAATTGCCACGAATTCACTGATTTAATTGCTGTGAATTTGTGGCAATATTTTTTTTATTTGCTTAAAAACGATACTTCACATTTAAACCGCCAAAGAAATAAGCACTTTTTGGACCTGGAGTAATATCCGTTGCAACATTTTGGGGATATTGGGAGTCCGGGTCGTTGTCTCCTACGCTGTTTCCAAGAAAGACAAACGTGTAGTTAATTCTATCGGTCAAATTATTTCCCATGACATAAGCGTCCATCTCAAATTGACCAAACGATTTTTTGTAACCCAATTTTATATTTAACTGATGATATGCTTTCACTTTAGTAGTATTAGCAAAATCGGTATAAATTCTGTCCAAATAATTAAACGTGTTATAGAGATAAAACCCAGAATGTGTAGTGAAATCCAAACCAAGAGATGCTTTGTGTTTAGGAACACCCACTACTTCTTTTCCAGAATAATTTTTTCCGTTGGTTACGAAATTATCATATTTAAAATCATAAAGCGAATAATTAAAGTAAGGTTCAATCTTCTTAAAAAATCCAGAATCGAAATTTTCTACATAACCCAAACTCAACTCTAACCCTTTATTTTTTTGGCTTCCTGTATTTGCCCAATACGTGTAATTTCCACCGGAAAGCTGGGTTAATTTATTGGAAATATTCATGGAAAAGAGTGAAACCTGATAATCGAATTTGGTATCTGCAAAAAGTCCGTGTGCAGATAAATCCCACATTTTTGCGTGCTCCGTTTTCAAATCATCATTAGCTTTTCCAGTTCCAGAAACAAAGGCGGTTGCCGCAGTTGGAGCGTTGAATCCTTCACTGTAGCTTAAATTCAAGAGGTGAGAACCAAATGATTTCTGCAAAGCAAAATGCGGCGCATAAGTCGGTTTAAAATCTTTTTGAAATGATTGATCCTTATATGAACTCGCCACTGCACCGGGAACCGCAAGCAAATCATTTCGGTTGTAACCCAATGTGTTGTAACTAATTCCTGCAAGAAAAGTCAAATCCCAAGGTTCGTAAGTAATTCTGTCCACCGCAAAAATGGAGGTTGCAAAATTGTTGTACTTGAAGTAAGAATTTTTATCCATCGGTCGAACCTCATCGGGAACATTTGGATTGGTTCCAGTGTAACGATAGTTTGAAGTGAGTGCTTTTGTAATCAAATGTTCCGCTCCAACCTCTAGATTATTTCTAAAGTTTTCACTGAGTTTCTTCTCAAAAACAAACACTGTTCTGAAACCATAAGTTGGTGAAATCGTATTCTCATAAGCTCCTGCAGCTTTTCTGTCCGTTTCAAGGCTTCCGTAAAAAATACTGGTTTTATTCTCCAATTCTGGAAGAATTTTCCACTGATGGGTCACAGAAAAACGGCTGGAAACGAAAATATTTCTCGCATTTCTTCTCGCATAAGCTAAATTCCCATCATCGATTCCGGCGTAATAATCTGCGTAGGAAATCTGTCCGGGAATCCCTTCTCTTGTATTATTGTGAGCGGCATAAACTTCCAAATTTTGCTTCGAATTGAGTTTGAAGTTGCCCAAAAACGTGTAGTTATTTCTGTTACTCGTTCCTCTCGGTCTGTAACCATCACTTTCGAAATGATTGTAATTGAGCATTACGGAAGAATTTTCAGAAACTGCATCCACTCTCGTCGCCGACTGAAAAGTCTTGAACGATCCACCCATAAAACTTTGGGAAAGCGAGGTTCCTTTTACCGCTTCAGGTTGAATGTAAAATCGTAACGTTCCACCAACTCCACCTCCATAAAGCGTGGATGCAGGACCTTTAATGACATCGATATGATTAATCAAAGTAAAGTCAACGTCTTCCAAATTGGTAACACCGTCTGCATTGGTCAATGGAAAATTATTAAGATACATTTTCACGCCCCAATTGTTAAATTTCTGATCGTTTCCGTAACCGCGAACCACTATTCTTTGTCCACCAACTGTAGTTCTTTTATCCACTTGAACCCCTGAAAGCGTTCCCAAAGATTGCTCAATGAAATTATTGGTATTTCTGTTCAGTTCGTAACTTGAAAGAATCTCGGTGCTCTGTGCGTGTTTTTTGAATTCGGAACGTTCTTTCTTCACTTTGGTGCGTCCCTGAATTTGCACGGTATCAATAGCCTGTGCTTGATTTTGTGCATAGAAAAATGTTGTTGCCAAAACTGCAACAATGGTTAATGTTTTGTTCATTGAATGAAAAATATTACTGTTAAAATTAAATAATGAATCAACAGTAATTTTCGGGCGGAATATTGAATTTTTGGCAATAACAGTAAGCAAATCTGCGATCAGTTACCGCAATTTTCGACGGAGAAATCTTGAAATTTTTGAGGATACCATTTTGCGCTTCAACGATTTCGCAGCATTGGTTTTGTGGCGCATGTAAAACCACTTTCGGAACTCCCATCTGTGGAATTTCAACCGATTTAAAGTTGAGGGTTTCGGAAACAAATTTTTGCACTTTTCTCACCTTGTTTTCATGGGTGTCATTAAAGCAATGATAATAAGTCTTCCCATTGATTTCCTCTTTTTTGATGACGTCGAACATTTCCTCATTCAGAATAAACTCGTGTTCTTCAAGCCATTTCGCATCAGTCATTTGGGAGCTTTCAAAAACAATCAAGTCTTTATTTTTAAAGTTTTTGTTGATGATATCAACACGGATTTTGTATTTAACATGCGCTCTGAAAGTACTGAGAATAGGCAAGTTAAATATAGAAACCGCAATTAAAACGGTGATTAATAGAAAATAAAGATTCTTGAGTTTCATTAAAAGTAAAAAGCGGATAACCAATTATCCGCTTTAAATAAAATTTATTGTACCGGTTCGTCACCGTTTTTCAGCACATTTTCTACGGGGGTGAATTTGCTGATCACCAATTTTTTCACAGTCTTGGAAGTTCCTTCGGTATAAGACAGAACCCCACTTTTTGCTGGTGAAATTTCAGTACTTCCAGGAGCTGAACCTGCATCCGGTTGTGGATTTGGATTGGTTGTTCTGGCTGTAACTGTATAAATATTGTTTTTAAGCAATGCGGTCACGGGAATTTTTTCGCCATTCATTTCCAAAGCTGAAAAAGTAGCTTTCTGTTTCAACGTTGATTTGATTCTGATGGTATAAATTTTTCCGCGAACGCCTTGAACGCCTCCAATCCAATCGGTTTCAGTTGCAGACAATACCGACAGCTTTTGTACAACAGCGGTTTTTTGATTAACCACCGCTGACTCATTCGCTACAGGACTGCAGGAAAGAAACATTGTAGCTGTTGTTATTAAAGCTTTTAAAAACATTATCTTATAATTACCGGAGTGGTGTAAACAGTTTCCGTGCCGTTTTCAGCTTTAAGGATGTAAAAACCTTTCGGAAGGGTAGTAATCATTTCCTCATCGGAACCAACATTATTTCTTGCGAACACTTTTTTTCCGGAGGCATCAAATAAGGAAATATTAAGCTTTCTGAATTTTGATTCCTCATATTTAATGTATAGCGAACCTCTTGACGGATTTGGATAAATCTTGAAATTCTCCTTGCTGGAAGCGGTGTTATGAACAGCCAAATCATTGGTGTTGGTTGAAGTCCAGGCTCCTCTTCCGTAAGTTGCGGCCAATAAAGTTTTGGTTGAAGGTCTGTAGTCAATTTTGGTTACTCTGGTGTTTCCAATACCATCGGAGTACTGTGCCCAAGTTGGTGATGCGGCTGCGAAATTTGCCGTTCCCCAAATTCCCATTTCGGTCCCGATGATCACTTCAGAAGGTTTTGTCGGATTCATGAAAATTGCTCTTACCGGCATGTCTGGGAGATTTCCTTCCTTATTTTGCCAAGTTGCTCCACCGTCATTTGTAAAGTAAACGTTTTTCATGGTCTCACCGTAATTGGAAAGCGTTACCAAAATTTCGTTCTCGCTTGCTCCAAATTTGATATCAGAAACGTTACCAACAAAAGGAGTTGCGATCACCGTGCTAACCGGCGTTGTGTCAGCATTGATCATCTTAATAATTTTTCCGGAATTGGTTCCTAAAAACAAGGTCGAAGAAGTGGTGGTGTAAGGAGAAACGGATATTTTTGAAATTCTGTCTCCTGAAGCAGTTCCTGCACTTATGGTAGATTTCACGTAAGCATTGTTGGTCTTCAGACCAGTTGCACGGTTCATGGTGTATCCGGATATTGTAGAATAAAATACATCCATATTTCTGTCCACTGCTAAAATATTTACAAATAAACCATTGTTTACGGCAAATAAGGAATAGTTGCTTCCGTTTGGTGCAGTAATGAAGTGGTTGTTATAAACATAACTATATACTTTGTAAAGTCCTTGATCGTCAAATTCGGTATGGCATCCGTCACCGCCATAATAAGAAGAGACGTTGTAGAAATTATTCGCAAGTGGTCCACCTGCAAACCGCGAAGTTCCATTGTCTTGAGCACCTGCTAAAAACTCTTCATCATTCGGAGTTTTAACAGGGTTAAGTGTTGCACCATAAAATTGGGTAACGTTATAACGTGTATTTCTGGCTAAGATCGCTACGCTGGAATTGAAGTTGGTATTGTTTGCAGCGTAAAAAATTCCACCATCATTTCCGAAAAGCATTTGCTGCGGATTTTTAGGATTGAAAACAATCGCATGCTGATCTGCATGAACCAAGGAAGCTGTTAAACTAGCTAAATTATTATTGTTCGACCATTTTGAAATTTGTTTCCAACTGGCTGCACCGTCAGTAGATTTAAAGAGGTCGATTCCACCTGTATATACTATTTCATCATTAACAGGATCGGGAGTAATTACCAAATCATAAAAAGCCTGTCCTCTGGTGAAATCATTATTAGGAATCCCCGTGTCTGCATCTTGTGGTAAGGTAATGGTAGGTGAAGCGTCATTTGTAGCGACCCAGGTTGCGCCTCCATTAACAGTTTTTAAAATGCGTACTGGCTCTGAAGCACTCATTAGGACGTAAGCCTTCAAAGGATTAGTTTTAGAGAGTCCCATTTTTACTCTTGCACCAGAAATATTCGCGTCATAAATTTTTGTAAATGTAGTTCCGTTGGTTGATCGGTAGATTTTTCCACCTGAACTGGCTCCTGACGAATATCTGGAAGTACGCGTTGAAACCCAAACCGCATTGTCTGCCCCAATCTCAATCTGTTGAACAGAAAGCCCAAGATTGGGATTCTCGGGAACTGAAAGTGCAGAAATTTTGTTAAAAGTAGCGCCACCGTCGGTAGATTTATATAAACCTGCCTGCATTAATCCTGAAAATCCGTCATTAAAATTGATGGAAATATTTCCTCCACTTACGCCGGCATAAATTTCAGAAACACCATTGTTGTTGCGAACTTTTACGTCATTGATGTAGAAATTTCCGTTACGGGTTGTTCCGTTGTAGTAGGGTGGGAGTACAAAAATGTTGGTCCAGGTTGCACCGCCGTCGGTTGTTTTCCAAATTCCTGAACCAATGGCGTCGCCGGTTTCACATTCCCCTGTTCCCACATAAAATATCATGGGATTATTGGGATCATAAGAAATGGAGGAGATGGACGTATTGGACCAAAATGTACTTATTGGCTGCCATTCTGAAACGCTACTGGTAATGTCATCATTTCTCCATAAACCTCCTGAAACACCTCCTGCAAAAACTCTTTTACCAGTTTGGTCATTGGGATCAAACATTATTGCGCGTGTTCTTCCGCCTACTCTGTACGGACCTCTTTCAGTCCAAGGTTGATTGATCACGCTTTTGTCGCTTCCGTTATTGCCGCCGATATTTGTGAGGAGTGAAAGCGGTTCCTTTGGTTTGAATTTCCCCGCATCTAAATCAGCCTTTAAATCAAGTAATTTGTAAAATTCTGGTGCACCTGTTTTCGGATTCATGGTTTCCTGAAAATCCTGCTCGTTATAAGCATTTGGCGGGATTGCATTACCTTTTTGCGCATGGATGGACTTCATGCTTTTTTCAAGTTTCGCGTACTGTTTCACCAGTTCTTTGCGTTCTTTTTTTATTGCTCGATCTTGCGATTTAGGCGATAAATACTGTGAATATCCTAAAATGGATAAACATATTGTAATGGAAGTAAAAATATGTTTTTTCATGGGGTTTGTTTTAAAAGTTTATGATGCGTAAATGTAAGAAATTTCGATAGTTTTTAGGTCGGTTCTGGAGTTAAATTTTGAATATTTCATTTTAACCTTAATGAACGTACATCTTGTTTATGTTTTTTGAGTTTTTCAACATTTCAACCTCGGAGTAAACGAATTCAATGAAGCGTGTTCATCTGTTTTTATCTGTTATTTAATTTTTTTTGAAATTTCAACCTCGCAATAGAATGTTAATATTCTTTAAAACATACTAATAAAATGTTATATTTGTGAATAATTTCGTTTTCAGCATGAAAAAACTTCTATTCCTCTTATTTTCTTTTATTTCGTTTTTCTCTTTTGCACAGCTTGACCGTGAACACTGGTTTGCACCAATGTTTGATGGACAATCTAATGGTGGAGACGAACAATTTCTACAGGTCTCAACCAATGAGACGACACCTTTCAAAGTGTATGTCTACAACAATAATTTGGTTGTAACAATCCTCACAATAAGCAAGGGAAATCCTGGCGTTTATAACGTTCCTAGGAGTTATATAATCACCACCAGTACTTTTGATCTGTTTAAAGTTCGAACGCTTGGTTTATATATAAAAGCCGATAAACCTTGCTTTGCTAATTTGCGCTTTGGGGTAACCAATCATACTGAAATTATAACTTCAAAAGGAACGGCGGGAATCGGCACAAAATTCTATACCGTAGTTGCTCCAAACACGTACTACAGTACCAATACGGGTTTTGCAGCAAGTTTTCTTGCCACAGAAGACAATACTACGGTTACTGTAAATAATTTCAAGAAACTTTTAACATTCAATGGTGCAGGTTCTTCCACAAGTTTCACCTTTACATTAAATAAAGGACAATCTTATATTATTGACGGAAGGTCAAATGCTACTAACAATTATGATGGATTCATCGGGGCAACAGTTACCGCGGATAAGCCCATTTCGATGAGCAACGGTAATTTTAACGGGCAGTATGCAACCACCAACAGCGGTGCCGGGACCGATATTTTGATGGATCAGTCGGTGCCCGTGGATAAACTGGGAGATGAATTCGTAATTGTAAAAGGTTACGGACAAATCGGTAATAATATGGAGGGTGCTATTGTGGTGGCTACCGAAAAAAACACGCAGGTTTTTGTAAATGATTCGCCTACACCGATCGCAACTTTAGCCAATGAAGGCGATTATTACTTTATCAAAGAAAATAATTATATTCTTCGGGGAGGCACGCATTTTAATATGCATATTAAATCGGACAAGAACATATACGTTTATCAGGTTTTAGGAGGTGTAGAAAGCGGCTCATCACCTTTGGCTACAGGGGGAATGAATTATATACCGCCACTAAACTGTTATCTGCCAAAAAGAATTGATGAGATCAGTTACATTAATTATCTATCAAACGTTCCACACAGTCCGCCTTTTCAAACAAAACTAAATATTATTACGGAAAAAGGAGCGGCAGTTACAGTAAATGGCACCACTCCAAATCCATTGTATGGACCTTACGATATTTCTTCGGTTGCAGCCAATCAAAAGTGGGTTTCTTATTCTATTCCTAATGTAACTGGGAATATTACTGTAGTTTCCACAAAAGCAGTAACAGCGGGAATTGCAAGTGGAAACGGTGCGTTTGGTTATGGTGGTTATTTTGCAGGGTTTTCTGCAATTCCTTTAATATTAAAGGTTGATGGTAACTGTCTACCGGGAGTAACACTTGCTGTTACAGCAGGTTACGATTCTTACGAATGGCTTCTTAAAAATCCTGATGGATCTTACAGTCCTGCTCCGGGGATCAATAACACCTTTTCATACGATCCTCCACAAGCAGGGATTTACGCAGTAAAAGTAAAGCAGGGATCCTGTCCAGAAATTCAGACTAAGGATTATAAATTCTACAATTGTACAACTTATACCAACCAGAATATTCCTTCCTGTGGTAGTGAAACATTAACGCCTTCGTTTGCCTTGAGTTCCCAAACGGTAAATCCGGCAACGATAACTTTGACAACACCTCCTACAAAAGGAACTGTTACCATAACTCCAACAGGACAGGTGATCTACACCGCAAACCCCAATGTAAGCGGCACAGATACTTTCAAAATTTCTTTCTGCGGCATCGGCGTGATTCCCGATTGTGAAACGATTCAGTACTCGATACAAATGATCGAAAAAAATGATAATCAGGTTTTACAAGAATGTTCGACCAATGGAATTGCAACTTATAACTTAACCACAGCGAACGTAACTCCGGATACCACTCTAACAAAAAGTTATTTCAAAACATTTTCTGGCGCGCAAAATAATATTGCAGCAGATCAAATCTTGAATTTCACCAATTACAGTTCAGCAGACGGCTTCATCTATGTTCGTCTGGTAAACGGTGCAGGTTGTGTTTCGGTCGCGAAAGTGGAACTAAAATCAAAGCTCGCGCCTGAAGTTAAAGAAAACCTCTACACAAAACTCCATTGCGACGAGGATTTGGATGGAGTGATGGATGGCATATATAAAGTTAATGTAAGCACCATTACACCAATTGTTTTGGTTCAAGCGTCTAATTTTGTTGTGCGTTACTACGCGGACGCAGCCAGTGCCAATGTGGGCGGTGCAAATAATATTACTGGGACATACAGTTTTTCTGCTGGTG
>Ga0116181_1000951_pt1 | contig 25910 bp, 30 predicted proteins | sample AD_UKC075_MetaG_FD_89752 | JGI IMG/M metagenome (GOLD analysis project Ga0116181, IMG submission 89752) | Active sludge microbial communities of municipal wastewater-treating anaerobic digesters from USA - AD_UKC075_MetaG | ecosystem: Engineered > Bioreactor > Anaerobic > Digestate | place: USA... | reverse complement strand
GGCTTCCTTCAGACCCCACCGTTACCAGTGACGCCCTTGCCCTCGGGTTATCTTCCCGCTGGTTAGGTGATAGGGCTTCTTTCAGCCCATCGGCTCAGCAAACATGCTGGTCAAACGATCGCCGCGTCGCTACGCTCCTCGCAACATTAGCCGTGAACGATAGTGAACATCGGTAGTGCCGGAACGGCCGATGACAGAACCGAAAGTCATTTTATGTGTTATTGCGAGGCACGAAGTGCCGTGGCAATCTCGAACTTCCAAACTGTTAATAGGCTTTTTCGACAGTCTGATTGCGAGCCCCTGACGGGGCTCGCAACTATCACCTGTGGTATAGACCACGATGGACCAAAACATCGGGTACGGCTTGAGCAGGGGTATTAGCCGGGCGAGTGACTACGACGAGCCGTTGCAACCCACGGCGAAACTGAGGGCTGCGAAGCGGAGCGAGAAACAGGATGTTTCGAGCAGCGAGTACTGAGTGCATGGATGTCGAATTACGAGCGATCCGCTTCGCACCGAAGTAAGCCGATGTGTTGCAGGCGAGGAGTCCCGGAACGAGCCGGCTAATCCCCTGCATCCAGTCTAACACCCTGCCAAGCCGTGGTTGGTTTAGTCGGCACAGAGATTGCGAGCCCCTGACGGGGCTCGCAATGACTCGTAAGTTCTTCCTTTTTACCTGCGGGAGCGTAGCTCTCCGAATATATCAGTTATATCAACACCCTTTTCCACCAGAAGCACTAACAGGTGATAAATTAAATCGGATGCTTCATAGATTAGTTCCGAATTGTCCGGGTTTTTCGCAGCAATTATTACTTCAGCGGTTTCCTCTCCTACTTTTTTCAAGATTTTATCAAGGCCTTTATCAAATAAATATGTGGTATAGGAACCCTTCGGTCTATCCTTCTGGCGCTGTCGTATCACATCCATCAGTTCCAGCAGAATGGCCGGACCTTCTTTCGCCTGGTAAACACAGCTGGCATCAAAACGCGCCGGTTCCAGCTCCTGTCCCTCCAGGCTGCGGTAAAAGCAAGAATAATGCCCGGTATGGCAAGCTGCCCCGGTTTGTTCTACCAGTACCAGCAAAGTATCCTGATCACAGTCATAACGAATTTCTTTGACGGTTTGGATATTACCCGAGGTTTCACCTTTCATCCACAGACTCTGCCGGCTGCGTGAATAAAACCAGGTGCGTCCGGTAGCTATTGTCCGGTCCAAGGCTTCCTGGTTCATATAAGCCATCATTAAAACCTGGCCGGAACCGGCATCCTGAATTATAGCTGGAATTAGTCCGTGAGCATCAAATTTTAAATCTTTCATAAACGCACTGAAACTCCTTTTTCCCGCAAGTATTCTTTGGCCTCTTTAATCGAGTATTCCCGGTAATGGAAAATGGAAGCGCATAATACCGCATCAGCCTGGCCGATGGTAACTGCCTCGTATAGGTGGTCAAGATTACCGGCTCCTCCCGAGGCTATCACCGGGATACCTACCTCTTGGCTGATTAAAGCAGTGAGCTCCAGGTCATACCCATCTTTAGTTCCATCCTTATCCATGCTGGTCAGCAGGATTTCCCCTGCACCGCGGCGTTCCGCTTCCTTAGCCCATTCCAGGGCATCCTTGCCAGTGGGAATCCGGCCGCCGTTAATATAAACCTGATAAGACTCTCCATCCCGGCGGGCATCAATAGCCACCACAATACACTGGCTGCCGAACTTGCGGGCCCCCTCCGTGATCAAAGCGGCATCTTTAATGGCCGCAGAATTGATGGATACCTTGTCAGCTCCGGCTGCCAGGAGGCTGCGTATATCGTCAATAGTACTGATCCCTCCTCCGACGGCCAGGGGTATAAACACCTGTTCCGCCGTACGGCGCACCACATCCACCATGGTTTTACGGCCTTCATGGGAGGCACTTATATCCAAAAATACTAATTCATCCGCACCTTCCATATCATAAAAGGAAGCCAGCTCCACTGGATCACCAGCGTCCCTTAAGTTTACAAAGTTAATACCTTTGACCACCCGCCCGTTATGTACATCCAGGCAGGGTATAATTCGCTTCGTCAACATATTTCCAACCTCATCTTTTCATTTTATAGCTGCCGCCAGGGCTTGAGCTAGGGTTATTCTGCCTTCATACAGGGCCTTGCCGATAATTGCCCCCACCACACCGTCGGCTTCCATAGCCTTTAAGGAACTGATATGCTCCACGGCTGAAATTCCACCTGAGGCTATAATAGATAATCCGGTATTGATAGCCACCTGCCGGGTGGCCTCCAGATTAGGTCCGGCTAAAAGTCCATCCCGGGAAACATCGGTATATACAGCGGTTTTAATCCCAAGCTCTTTCATCTGCTTTCCTAAATCAACAGCGGTTAGCTCCGCCGTTTCTACCCATCCCTGAACAGCTACTTTTCCATCCCGGGCATCAAGACCTAATATGATGCGTTCATTGCCGAATTCATCCAATAGCTGTTTAATAAAATCGGGGCCCTCCACCGCCCGGGTTCCGATTATTACCCGGCTGGCTCCAGCCTGCAGCATTTGTTCTACATCGCTGACCTTGCGCAGTCCCCCACCTACCTGAAACGGTATGGTCACTGCATCGGCTATGGCTTCAATGGCTTTCAAATTAGCGGGCTTGCCCGAAAAGGCTCCATCCAAGTCTACAATATGCAACCAGCGGGCTCCCTGCTGCTGAAAACGCTGCGCCACATCAGCTGGAGTACTGGAATAGACCGTTTGGTTGGTTAATTTGCCCTGCACCAGCCTTACACACTGGCCATCCTTAAGATCTATGGCTGGATAAATAGTCATACTTTCAGCTCCCCAAAATTGCGAAGTACCCTAAGCCCCACCTGGCTGGACTTTTCCGGGTGGAACTGGGTTCCAAAGATGTTGCCCTTTTCTACGGCACAGGTAAACTCTATTCCATAATCAGAACTGGCCGCTTTAACCTGCGGGTCCTCCGGCTCAGTATAAAAAGAATGTACAAAATAAGCGTAGCTGCCGGAAGGGATATTATTGAATAATCTACTGTTATCGGTCACCCTGATCCTATTCCAGCCCATGTGGGGAACCTTATAGGAACTGGGCAGCTGAAAACGGCGGACCTTTCCGGGTATCAAGTTCAATCCCTGATGTAATCCTGCTTCTTCACTGGTGGAAAATAGCATCTGCATGCCCAAACATATACCTAACAGTGGGATTCCCTTCTGGACTGCTTCATATATAACCTGTGTCAATCCCAGTTTTTGCAAACTGTCCATTCCGTCAGCAAAGGCCCCTACTCCCGGCAAAACTATTCTGGTAGCCTTAAGAATCTGCTCAGGCTTACTTGTTATCAAACTGGGGAAACCTACTTTGCGAAAGGCATTTTGGACACTGGCCAAATTTCCTACTCCATAATCAATTATGACAATCAAGTGAATTCCTTACCTCCCTGCTATTTACAGGCTGCCCTTAGATGACCAGACTCCTTCCACCCTTGGCTCTATGGCTATGGCTTCCCTGAAGGCCCGGGCAAAGGCCTTAAATATAGCCTCCACTATATGGTGAGAATTTCTCCCGCGAATTACATCTATATGCAAATTCATGCCAGCGGATACTACCAACGCATAAAAGAATTCCTGCACGTTTTCAGAGGATAATCCGCCTATTTTTTCCTTAGGCAGGTCGGCATTAAAAACCAGATAGGGCCGGCCTGACAAATCAATGACTGCTCTGACCAAGGCTTCGTCCATAGGTACTGTGGCTTCACCATAGCGCTTTATGCCGCGTTTCTCCCCCAGAGCCTGTTTAATTCCCTGCCCCAGGCAGATCCCTATGTCCTCCACACTGTGGTGATCATCAACTTCAATATCACCCCGGGCTGCGATTTTCAAATCGCACAAGCTGTGTACGGCAAACAGGGTAAGCATATGACTAAAAAAGGGAATTTCTGTGTCAATCTGATGACGACCAGTGCCATCCAGTCCGATCTGGAGCAGTATCTCCGTCTCTGAGGTTTTCCTCTGGATATCCGCACTTCTGATCTCCTCACCCATTAGCCTTCTCCTTTCGCACTTTAATAGAATTGGCATGAGCAGTTAATCCTTCTACTGTCGCCAATTTAATAATCTCATCCGCACTTTCCAGAAGTCCTGCTTTAGAATAGCAGATTATACTGGAGGCTTTGCGGAAGGTATCCACCGTTACCGGGGAGTAAAAACGTGCTGTACCACCAGTAGGCAGAATGTGATTGGGGCCGGCAAAGTAGTCCCCTACCGGTTCGGGAGTATAAGCCCCCATAAAAATGGCGCCGGCATTTTCAATAAGGTGCAGGATTTCAAAAGGTTTTTCCACCAGCAGTTCCAAATGCTCAGGGGCGACCAAGTTGGCTACCTGACAGCTTTGCCTCAGATCCTCGGTTAGAATCACCGCCCCTTGCTCAGCCAATGCTTTTTCAATGATATCCCGGCGCGACAGGGCAGCAGCCTGGTGCTGCAGCTCAGCTTCCACCTGTTCCACCAGGCTTTCCTGGTGGGTTACTAGAATACTGCGGGCCAGCACATCATGCTCGGCTTGAGACATCAAATCAGCGGCTATGTAGGCTGGATCAGCACTGGCATCAGCAATGATGAGAATTTCACTGGGCCCGGCTAACATATCTATATTTACGTCCCCATAGACCATTTTCTTGGCCAGGGTTACATAGATGTTGCCTGGCCCGCTGATCAAATCAACTTTAGGAACACTCTCCGTGCCCCAGGCCAGAGCAAATACCGCCTGGGCTCCCCCCATTTTGTAGATTTCCTCCAGTCCCAGTTCAGCTGCTGCCACAAGGGTATAAGGATTAAGGGTACCGTCTTTAGCCGGAGGACTTACCATGGCTATTTCCTTAACCCCGGCCACCTGCGCAGGAATGGCATTCATCAGGACTGAGGAGGGATAAGCGGCCGTTCCCCCGGGAACATATATGCCCACCCTCTCCAGAGGCCGGAAAACCTGGCCCAGGATGTTGCCCCGCTCATCAGGCTCCATCCAGGAGTTGCGCAATTGCCGCAGGTGAAATTCGTAGATATTATCTATGGCATGGCGCAGAGCATCCAGATATTCATCATCCACCAAATCATAAGCTTTATCAATTTCTTCATCAGTTACGAGAAAAGTACTGTGATCTATCGGGGCACCATCAAATTTACGAGTCAGTTCAAACAGGGCCCGGTCACCCCGCTCCTTAACATCAGCGGCGATGCTGGCCACCCGTTCTTGGAACTGCTGCAGGTCTGCATAATGGCTACTAAGGAATTGTTCCATTTCGGGACCGGTAGCATTAATCCTTCTTAATTTCATGATATCATCCCACTTTTCACAGTATTTTGCATTAATTCCACCAAAGGCTGAATCTGCTTATGCTTGGTGCGATAGCTAACCCGGTTGCAGATCAGACGGGTGGTGGATTCCATAATATTAAACAGTTCCACCAGGTTGTTTTCCCGCAAGGTCCGGCCTGTTGATACAATATCTACGATTATATCGGACAGGCCCATTATAGGGGCCAACTCAATGTTGCCATGGAGTTTTATTATCTCTACCTGCAGCCCCTGACTGCGGAAAAAGCGCTCGGCCACCATGGGAAATTTGGTAGCTGCCCGTGTATAATTCATCCCCTTCAGGGGGGTTCCCTGCAGCTTCTGAGGACCTGCTACCACAAAACGGCAGTAGCCATATCCGAGATCAGCCAGTTCAAAGACGTCCCGGGACTGTTCCTCGATCACATCCTTGCCCACTATTCCCAGGTCAGCGGCGCCCTGTTCCACATAGGTAGGCACATCAGTGGGCCGGCACATTATATATTTCACTGCTGGTTCGGTAAACGTAAACACCATATTACGGCTGTCTTCATCCACTCCCTCAACGGGCAGACCTACCAGGGAAAACATTTTAATAGTTGGTTTCAGTAGATTGCCTTTTGATAGAGCAATAGTCAAGGTATCACTGGCCACACTGATTCACCTCCGGCTCCTCTTCCAGGTAAATGAGATGATATTCGCTGCGCCCCTGCAGTTTGCGCTGCAGCTGATCCTTGCTGCAGCCTTCCACATCCATTTCTACAATACAGCCTTGCTGGCGCAGCCGGTCAGCTTCCGCCACCACAGTGGCAAAATTGGCTCCTCCCACCAGAAAACGGCGGGGCAATCCCTGCTGCTGTTCAACCACCAGGGCTAACCGGTCTAAGCCCAGTGCAAATCCGGTAGCCGGACGGTCCAAGCCAAAATGGCCCATAAGATTGTCATAGCGCCCGCCACCCAGCAGTCCATATCCTAAATCCGGAGAGTAACCTTCGAAGACTACTCCGGTGTAGTAATCCAGACCACGTAAAACTCCTAGATCCAGCACAATATGTTCCATGACACCACAGACTTTCAATGCCTCATATACCTTTTCCAGTTCCCGTATGGCTTCACTTGCCTGGCGGTTATGTTCGGCATAGGGTATCCGGTTTAATACTTCCAAGCCCCCGTGCAGTACCGGCATCAGAGCTATACTTTCCTTAATATCATCATTAATGTCCAATCTTTCCAAGGTACGCGCCAGTTCCACCAGATCTTTTCTCTCTACCAGGTGGCGAATCTGATTCTGATCCTCTTCGTTGAGCCCGCTATCCCGGAGCAGGCTATTAAATATGGCAATCTGGTTGAGGCTTATCTTAAAATCGCTTAAGCCCATCTCCCGCATAGTCTTGGCAGCAATGGTTATTACTTCAGCATCGGCCCAAGCCCCTGATGCCCCCAGCAATTCAATCCCCAATTGCCAGAACTCACGATACTGAGCCCGTTGAGGTTGTACATGGCGGAACACATTGCACATATAATACAATCTTTGCGGAAAATCCTGATCCTGCATATGGGTGGCGGCCAAACGGGCTATAGATACTGTCATCTCCGGGCGCAGGCAGAGTATGCCTCCCTCCCGGTCCATAAAGAGAAACAAATCCTTGCGGATATCTCCCCCGGTACCGGCCTCCACCACCTCCAGAAATTCAAAGGTAGGGGTCACCACTTCCCGGTATCCGTAACTGGTAAAAAGACGGGCTGCCTTATGCTGCATATCTCTGTGCACAGCTACTTCCTCGGGCAGAAGGTCGCGCAGTCCTTTAGGTATTTCCCGGTTTTTCATGTCATTTCTCCTCTTCTAATCGCTGCAAAACTCTCTGGTAGCCGTCTGCTCCATAATGCAAACAGCGCTTGACCCGGCTGATGGTAGCGGTACTGGCTCCGGTGCTGGCAGCGATAGTGTTATAGGTCACATCTTGGGATAGCATACGTGCGACCTGCAGGCGTTGTGCCAAAGCCTTGATTTCACTTATAGTACACAAGTCGTCCAGCAGCCGGTAGGCATCATCCTGGTTTTCCAGGCAAAGCAGGGCCTCTACCAGATAGTCAGTATTTTCGTCCTTCCAATGGGGTGCAAAGCTCATTATCTTTCCTCCCCTCTTGTTACAGCAGTTTGTAATCATTTATGAGCAACTCGAACTCACAGCCCAGGTGCTGGGCAGCGCGCCGGCTCATAAGCATTTTGGTCAGAAAGATTTCAAAATACTCCATCACCGAGCAAACACTGGTATCGATGGTGATGCTCAAAGTTATTTTCTTTTGTTGAGCATCTACATGAAGACTGGAATGGGTAACCGCGTAATTAACCCGGTCCCGGGCAGTAAAAGCAGCGAAGTCTTGTTTACGAACCCGGGAACGATGTACATCAGATTTATCCGCTAAAATTAGAGCTGCAGCTACATTGTTTACACAATGCCCACCCGCTTGCTCTTCATGATTGCCAATAGCTCCCATAATGGTAGCAATATCCTCTGGATCCATATCTAAATCCAACAATATCTTAAAAGCTATCAAAGCTCCGGACATCCCATGTCCATAGCGATTAACCAGGTTGCCTATGTCATGCAAAAAACCAGCAATCGCACCTAGTTCAGCTTCTTTTTCCGAGTAACCAAGGGTGGTCAGTATGTTCCGGCACAGCTCAGAGGTTAGTTCTGCATGTTCGATATTATGTTGTATTGCCCCTATATTGCCAATAAAGTTGTTGCCCATTTTCATATACTGCTGCACCAGTTCACTGGCTTTTACCTGCGCAAGTGTAACCATCCTATGATTCCCCCTTATTTATGGCTGCTATAAGCTTGATAGCTTCCTTCCCTGCTCGGGTATCCCCCGGGATACTCTCCAGCACTTGCAGAGCTTCCTCCTTGTTCCCCTGTGATAACAGTTGTTTTCCTCTCTGCAGGCTTAAAGCAGCATGTTTCTCATCTTCAGCCTGGGCAATTTTTTCCTGCATCTTTTTTTCTCTGCCCAAATCGGCCAGTTTGCGGTACTCGTTGATAGCCTGGTCATAATGACCTTCGGCAACCAGAGCCCCACCTTCACTTATAATACGCCGCACTTCAATACGTTCCGGCAGTTCTGTCAAAAAATAACCATAGGCACCGGTCACGGCCAAGAGCAGCAATGCCGAAAGGCACCACTTAACTCCCCAACGCTGCTGGCGCCGGTTGAATCCCAGCAGCAGTATAAAAGGAATGCCCATCATAAAGGTTAGTTTCAGAAACTCTCGCGTGGGCATATAGAGCAAAGCGCCTGCTGCTGCAGCTAAAGCTATTAAGCGAAAAAAAGGATTATGCCATACCGGCATAGCTACCTCCCCCTGTTTAACGCACGCCGGCCAATGTCAGTACGATAGTGCATACCGGTAAAATCTACATGTTTTATCTGGGTATAGACGGCAGCTAAGGCATTCTCCATAGAGTCCGCCTGGGTTACTAAAGCCATGACTCTGCCCCCACCGGTCACCAGTTGACCATTTTGCAGAGCAGTTCCAGCATGGAACACCAAAGTGCTTTCAGCCAGGTTCTCCAAGCCCGTTATCGGATAGCCTTTTTGATAGGTTCCCGGATAGCCCCCGGATGCTAGCACCACACAAACACAATAATCCGGGCGAACCTTAATTTCAACTGAACTCAGGTCTCCTCCGGCTGCAGCTTCCAAAAGGGGCAGCAGGTCACCTTCGATAACAGGCATTATTACCTGAGTTTCCGGGTCACCGAAACGAGCATTAAACTCCAGGACCTTGGGCCCATTGGGAGTAATCATCAAACCGGCATACAAGACCCCTTGGTAGGGACAGTTTTCCTTGGCCATGGCTTGCACTGTAGCTTGCAAAATCTCCCGGTCCACCTGCTCATGGACCGCTTGGGTGTATATGGGAGGATGGGTGTAGGCGCCCATACCACCGGTATTGGGTCCCAGATCATTGTCAAAAACCCGTTTATGATCTTGAGCGGCTACCAGAAATACCGCCCGGTGGCCGTCAGCCAGGGCAAATACACTGACTTCTTCTCCCTGCAGAAATTCTTCCACAACTATACGCCGGCCGGCTTCGCCAAATACTTTTTCCCTCATGATCTCATTCACTGCCTGGCAGGCTTCCTGGCTGCTGGCGGCAATTATGACTCCCTTGCCGGCGGCTAAACCATCGGCTTTGATAACAACCGGCTGGCCCCGGTCAGTAAAGGAACAGGCAAAAGCGGCAGCAGCCTCAGGGTCATCAAAAACCTGGTAATCAGCAGTGGGAATATTGTATTTACGCATGAGTTCTTTGCTGAAAACTTTGCTGCCTTCCAATTGGGCCGCCTTAGCTGTAGGGCCAAATATTTTCAAATCCTTTTCCTTAAAGGCATCCACTATACCATTCATTAAAGGATCTTCAGGTCCAACTACAGTGAGATCTATCTTTTCCTGTTGAGCGAAATCCAGTAGCCCTGGCACATCAGAAGCTGCTATGTTAACACACTGTGCCAACTGAGCCATACCCGGATTACCCGGTGCAGCATAGATTTTGTCCACCTGCGGGCTCTGCGCCAGCTTCCACACCAGAGCATGTTCCCGTCCGCCCTGACCAACTACCAGTACCTTTTTCCCCATTGTGGCCTCCTGTATTTCTGTATTAGTGCCTGAAATGACGAATTCCAGTAAAGATCATGGCTATACCATTCTGGTTGCAAGCCTCGATACTTTCCTCATCACGAACTGATCCACCCGGCTGAATGATAGCTGCAATCCCATATTGGGCTGCCAGTTCTACGGTATCCTTGAAGGGGAAGAAGGCATCCGATGCCATTACCGCCCCTTGGGCCTCGGGCCCAGCTTGTTCCAGGGCAATACGCGCTGCTCCTACCCGGTTCATCTGTCCAGCTCCTACACCAATTGCAACACCATCTTTAACCACCACTATGGCATTGGATTTCACATGTTTAACTACTTTCCAGGCAAAGATCAGATCACCCATCTGTTCGGGTTTAGGTGAGACAGAAGTAACGACCTGAAGCGACAGTTCCTGAGGATCATTATCCTCATCCTGAACTACGAACCCGCCCTCAACTGTGCGCAGGCGCCAGCCACTATCCTTGGTCAGCGGCAGGCTCAATACCCGCAGGTTTTTCTTGGCTCTTAAAATTTCCAGGGCTTCGTCTTCATAATCCGGAGCAATAATTACTTCCATAAAAGGTTCCGCCATTTTCCGGGCGGTATCGGCATCTACCTTCCGGTTCAGGGCAATTATTCCTCCAAAGGCCGAAAGAGAATCCGCGGCAAAAGCTTTGGCAAAGGCTTCTTCAAGATTGTCAGCCACCGCAACTCCACAGGGATTGGTATGTTTAATAATAGCACAGGCTGGTTGGTCGAATTCACAAACCAGATCCCAGGCTGCCTGGGTGTCCACAATGTTGTTATAGGAAAGCTCTTTGCCATTCAGTTGCCGGGCATCCGGCAAGCCATGACCCGGTGTGAAAAATCTATAAAAGGCTGCCTGTTGATGAGGATTCTCACCATAGCGCAGATCATAGACTTTTTCCCCGCCTATCACCACCGTGTCTCCAAATTTTTCCCCGGTGAGGCCGGATAAATAGGCAGATATCATACTGTCATATGCAGCTGTGTGGGTGAAGGCTTCACAGGCCAGTTTAAACCTGGTTTCCTGGCTTACACTGCCCGTACTGCGCAGTTCATCCAGTATGGTTTCATAGCGGGCGGGATTGACTACGATAACTACATACTTGTGATTCTTGGCTGCTGCCCGCACCATAGCCGGCCCGCCGATATCTATGTTTTCTATAGCTTCTTCCAGGGTAACTCCTGGCCGAGCTACAGTTTCGCGAAACGGGTAAAGGTTGACAGCCACAATGTCTATGGGAGTGATCTGGTTGGCTTCCAATTGGGCCATATGTTCCGGAGTACGGCAAGCTAAAATGCCTCCGTGAATTTTGGGGTGCAAGGTCTTGACCCGGCCGTCCAAGATTTCAGGGAATCCGGTAATATCAGAGACTTTACGCACTGGTATGCCCGCGTCTTTAATAGTCTGGTAGGTTCCGCCGGTGGAAATGATCTCATAGCCCAAATCAGCCAGCCCCCGGCTAAACTCTACCACTCCTTCTTTATTGGATACGCTGATTAATGCACGTTTCATATGTATTACCTCCTTGGCCTGTTAAAACTCCTTATCAAATCAAGTGTTGTGAAAACGCCTTTCTCCTTATGTGTCATCGCGAGGAGCGAAGCGACGTAGCGATCTCGTACGAGGGTCACAGGAAAGTTAAATGAGATTGCCACGCCCCTTCGGGGCTCGCAACCTTAGTGGTACCCCGGCAGGGGTGCATCGGGAGTACCCGAAGGGTGCAATGACACGAAAGATGACTTTTCATTCGTCGTGGCCTGCGCCGCAGGTGAAATTTATGTTCTAACAATTACGCGGCGGCCATCAAGGTATAGTTTACCTTCGGCCATTAGCTGCAGAGACTGCCAGTAAACCTGGTGTTCCTGTTCCAGAATCCGGGTACTTAAACTGTCCTCGTCATCATAGTCATAAACCGGAACCACTCTTTGCATAATAATCGGCCCGGTATCCATGCCTTCATCAACTAAATGAACGGTACAGCCGCTAAACTTAACTCCATATTCCAGAGCCTGGCGCTGAGCGTTAAGACCGGGAAAAGCCGGCAGCAGAGCTGGATGGATATTGACAATGCAGTGACGAAACTCTTCCAGCATTACTTTTCCCACTAATCGCATATACCCGGCTAGAGCCACCACCTCCACCTGGTGCTGGCGCAGCAGGCTGACCAGTTCTGTTTCGTAAGCAGAACGGCTGCTATAGGCGCTCGGGTCCAAATAATAAGCCGGGATTTTACGCTGACGGGCCTTCTGCAAAGCCAGTGACTCAGCTTTGTCGCTGACCAGTACTTTTATATCTGCATTCAGGCGGCCGTCCTGGGTGGCTGTATATATAGCATCAAAATTGCTGCCTCGCCCTGATGCCAGAACAGCTAGCTTTAATCGGCCGGCAGGATGAATCTGGATCATTTGATCACAACTCCTTCATCTTGCTGGCATACTCTTCCTATTACTATAGGTTTTTCTCCTTCATCACGCAAGCACTTTAACGCGTTATCCAAATAATGCGATGAAGTGATTAGTATAAATCCAATACCCATATTAAAGGTGCGATACATTTCCTGCTTTTCAACGTTGCCGGCACTGGCTATTAAGTCGAATACGGGTAAAACCGGTATGGCAGCAGAATCGATCTGGGCTCCCAGACCGGAGGGCAAACTGCGTTGCAGGTTCTCAACTATTCCTCCACCGGTAATATGGGCCATAGCTTTAATCTCGATATGCTCCAGCAGTTTTAGAATAGGCTTTACATAAATACGTGTGGGAGTCAGCAATTCTTCACCCAGGGTTTTCCCCAGTTCCTCGACATGCTGATCCAACTTTAAACCAGCCCGCTCCAGAAGGACTTTGCGCACCAGCGAATAGCCGTTGGAGTGAACTCCCGATGAAGGCAGGCCAATTAAAAGATCACCTTTGGCTACATTTTCTCCGGTCAGCAGGCGGGACCGTTCCACTACGCCAACAGTAAAGCCCGCCAGGTCATATTCGTCTTCAGCATAAAAACCTGGCATTTCAGCAGTTTCTCCTCCGATCAGTGAACAACCGGCTTGCAAGCACCCCTGGCTTATTCCCTGCACCAGCTGTTCCACCAACTGCGGTTGTAATTTTCCCACCGCAATGTAATCCAGAAATAAAAGGGGTTCAGCACCATGTACCAGAATATCGTTTACACACATGGCTACCAGATCAATACCCACCGTATTGTGAATATCCATCATCTGGGCAATTTTCAGCTTGGTCCCCACTCCATCAGTTCCTGATACCAGTACAGGATTGGGATAACGGCTGGTATCCAGAGCAAAAAAGCCGCCAAAGCTGCCAATCCCAGATAACACTTCCGGACGACGAGTTTTATCGGTCCATTTCTTGATCAGTTCCACCGAGCGATTAGCCGCATCAATGTCCACTCCTGCCTGTTTATAATCCAGGCCATCCTTGCTCATCATATACCTCCTTTGACTCCTAGATCGGCTTTAGCAGTTATAGTTTAAAGGCCGGCCCTAAAGGCCAGCCTTTTATTCTTCATAAGGCACCGGATAACACCCATTGAAGCAGGCAGCGCAAAAACAGGGCTCACTCTGTTTTAAGGCCTGCAGCATGCCGTCCATACTGATATAGTGCAGGCTGTCGGCACCGATAAACTCCTTAATTTCATGGGGCTCCATAGTGCTGGCTATTAGCTCTTCCCGGCGAGAAGTATCAATTCCATAATAACATGGGTATTTGGTAGGTGGTGAGGCCACCGCCATATGCACCTCGGTAGCGCCAGCCAGGCGCAGCATTTGGATGATTTGCTTGCTGGTGGTTCCCCGCACAATGGAATCATCCACCATTACAATGCGTTTGCCCTGCACAATTTCGGCAATGGCGTTCAACTTTAGTCTTACCCCTAATTCCCGCATCTTTTGAGTGGGCTGGATAAAAGTTCGTCCCACATAACGGTTTTTCATAAGTCCTTCTTCAAAAGGAATCCCTGCTTCCTCGGCAAAGCCGAGGGCTGCTGCAGTGCCCGAATCAGGAACTGAAATTACCAAATCAACCTCCAAGTCCTTACATTCTTTAGCCAGCTGCCGGCCCATCTCCCGACGGCTGCGATATACATTGATGCCGTCTATAGTACTGTCAGGCCGGGCAAAATAAATATATTCGAAAATACAATGGGCTCGGCCGGGAGAATTAACCACCTGCTGGGACTTCAACCCATCTTTATTGATAACTACAATTTCACCGGGGCTAACATCGCGTATCAGCTCCGCCCCTATAGTTTGCAGAGCAGATGATTCGGAAGCCAGTACGTAATTGCCGTTCAGTTCACCCAGGCACAGCGGCCTTATTCCCAGGGGATCCCTTACTCCCACCAGGGTATCCTCGGTCATAATTACCAGGGCAAAGGCACCTTTCAGGTCAATCATACATTTAGCCAGGGCGTCCTCCATCTTGTCCTGGGAGTAGCGGGCTAAAAGATTAGCTATTATTTCCGTATCAGTGGTGGTCTGAAATATGGAACCATAGGTGGCCAATCTTCGTCTCATCACAGCATTATTGGTTAGGTTGCCATTATGGGCCAACGCTACTGTGCCCTGCAAATAGTGAAATACCAAAGGCTGGGCATTGACCAATCCGCTCTCTCCGGTGGTAGAATACCGCACATGGCCAATAGCAATATGACCTTTCATATTATCGATCTGTTCAGGTGTAAAAACATCAGATACCAGGCCCACGCCCTTATGAAGCTGAATACTCCGACCATCGGAGACGGCAATACCCGCGCTCTCCTGGCCGCGGTGCTGCAGGGCATAAAGACCGTAAAATGTTGAGCGGGCTGCATCGGTCATATTATCCGGGTTGTTGATAAATATGCCGAATACCCCGCATTCCTCTTTGAATTTATCCATTACTTCATAATACATGCCAGTACCTCCCCCCAAGTATGAGCTGCTTGCTCCAGGTCTAAGTCAATTAACATATGATCACTCCTACCAATCACCAAGCGCCTGCCTCCAACTCGTCCCAAAACCGTCAAAGGTAGCTGGTACTGGGATACAATACTCTTAACTGTATCAAGATTTTTCGCTGCCAGGCTTACTGCTACCCGAGTAGGAGCCTCGGAAAACAATATCTGAGCAGCCTGATCAGACGTGCCGGGCAGGTCCACGGTGAATCCCAGCCGGCCTTTGATAGCTGATTCAGCCAGGGTGACGGCCAAGCCGCCTTCGGATATGTCATGGGCTGACTTAATCAGCCTTCGTCTACATAATTCCAAAAGCAGTTCTATTAATTGGATCTCTTCCTGCAAATCCGGGTCAGGTACCTCTCCGGCTTCGATGCCGTGACAAACTGCCAGGTACTCGGATCCTCCCAGTTCGGTTCTCACCCTGCCCAGAAGTACTATAATATCACCCTCATCCTTGAAGGACATGGTACAGCGTTGGCTTATATCCTGCAGCAATCCCACCATACCTACCACCGGCGTAGGCAATACTCCCACTGATTTACTTTCATTGTAAAGACTAACATTACCGCTTACTACGGGAGTGTTAAGTGCCCGGGCGGCATCGGCCATCCCCCGGATAGCATTCTGCATCTGCCAGTATATATAGGGTTTTTCCGGGTTGCCAAAGTTGAGGCAGTTGGTTAATGCCAGGGGACGGGCTCCGCAGCAAGCCAGGTTGCGAGCTGCTTCGCACACGGCCAGCTTCCCGCCCCGGTAAGGGTCAAGGTACACCATGCGGCTGTTGCAGTCAGTGGTCAGGGCTACTCCTTTAATAGTATCTTTAATTCTCAGAACCGCTGCATCTCCATCACCCGGCACTATAGCGGTATTAGTCATTACCTGATAATCATACTGGCGATAAACCCACTTCTTGCTGGCAATATTAGGCGATGCCAGTAATTTAAGCAAAGCTTCCTGCGGGTCATAACCCGGCAAAGTGTTAATATCATAGGCTTGAAGTTCTTTATAATAAGGAGGTTCGATACCTTGCCGGACATATACCGGGCAGCCTTCAGTAAGGGCTGCCACCGGAACTTCCCCGACCAAAACCTCTCCTTCATAAACCTTAAACAAGCCATCACCGGTTACTTTTCCTATAACAACTGCATCCAAACCCCATTTATCAAATATCTCAGCAATACGATCTTCTTTACCTGAACGGGGAACGATCAGCATCCGCTCCTGGGATTCGGACAGCATGATCTCATAGGGGGTCATACCTTCTTCCCGGCGAGGTACTTTGGAAACATCCACCATTACTCCTAAGCCTTTTTTGCTGGCGGTTTCCGCTATAGAACTGGTCAGCCCGGCTGCACCCAAATCCTGCATACCTGCTACCAGGTCTTCTTGAATTAACTCGAGACAAGCTTCAATCAGCAGCTTCTCCATAAAAGGATCTCCTACCTGCACCGAAGGTCGCTTTTCCGCGGAACTTTCGGATAATTCCTCGGAGGCAAAGGTGGCTCCATGAATACCATCCCGTCCGGTTTTAGCCCCCACCAGCATTATGGGACTTCCTACTTCCTCAACTACCGCCAGGGCAATTTCATCCTGATTTACCAAGCCTACACACATGGCGTTAACCAGCGGATTCTCCTGGTAGGAAGAGTGGAAATATACTTCCCCGCCCACCGTCGGAATTCCCAGGCAGTTACCATATCCAGCAATTCCCGCTACTACTCCTCTAAACAACTGCCGTACCCGGGGATCCTGTAAATCACCAAAACGCAGGGAATTCAGCAAGGCAATGGGGCGTGCTCCCATAGTAAAAATGTCGCGCACAATCCCTCCCACACCGGTAGCTGCTCCTTGATAGGGTTCAATAGCACAGGGATGGTTATGGCTCTCAATTTTAAACACCAGGGCTTGGTTATCGCCAATATCTACTACACCGGCGTTTTCCCCCGGTCCCTGGATAACCTGGGGACCTTCCGTGGGAAAGTTTTTCAGCAGGGGCCGGGAATTTTTGTAACCGCAGTGCTCGGACCACATAACTGCAAACATCCCGGTTTCCAAATAATTGGGCTCCCGGCCTAAAATGGTTTTAATCTGCTGGTATTCCTCATCCAGCAGTCCCATCTGGCGATAAGTTAGTTCCTTCATCTCATACTCACCCCCTGGCGCCACTCTATCATCGACAGGAAAATATCCAGCCCATCACTGCCACCCAGGATGGGTTCCGAGCGGCGCTCTGGGTGGGGCATCATACCCAGTACATTGCCGCGTTCGTTGATGATACCGGCAATATTTGCTACTGATCCATTGGGGTTAACCTCAGCTGTTTCCCGACCTTCGGTATCACAGTAGGTAAAAATGATCTGCTGCTTATCCTGCAGTCTCTTTAAGGTTTCCCCATCGCAGTAATAATTGCCTTCCCCATGAGCAATGGGAATCTGCAGTACCTGATCTTTTACATATTGATTGGTGAACATGGTGTCTGCACGATTAACCCTTAGGTTAACCGTATCACAAATAAAGGTCAGGCTCCGGTTGCGGAGCATGGCACCCGGCAGTAGTCCTGCTTCTAATAAAATCTGAAATCCATTACATATACCGATAACTGGTCCGCCTCTCTGAGCAAACTCAATTACCGCCGGCATAATTGGCGAGAATCGAGCAATGGCTCCGGTTCGCAAGTAATCACCGTAGGAAAATCCTCCCGGCAATATGAGCGCATCAAAGCCCTTTACATCATCCTGTTTATGCCAGATATACTCAACATTCTGTTGAGCTACATGTTTTATAACATGGTAACAATCCGCATCACAGTTGGACCCTGGGAACACTACTACCCCAAATTTCATGCTATTCACCTGCCACTATCTCTACTCGGAAGTCCTCAATAACCGGATTAGCCAGGAGTTTATCACTCATCTCCTCCAATTGCCGGCTAGCAGCCTCAGGGTCATCACTATCCAGGATGATTTGGATGAATTTGCCGATGCGTACCTCCTGCACTCCCTGGTATCCCAGGACCTGCAGGGAGCGGCTGACAGCCTCTCCCTGAGGATCAAGCACCTCTTTTTTGAGAGTAACGTAGATGTTGGCCTGTAGCATCTGATAACTCCTCCTAACAAAAATCAATAAGCTCTAGTCTATGTCATCGCAAGTAACTTTTTACAATGCAAGCCATCTTCCGTGTCATTACGAGCTTAGCGAAGCAATCCCAAACGATATTTCAGGTAGTGCTCGCAAAGAGATCCACGCCGCTGCGCTCCTCGCAACCTAAGTTGTACCCGGCAGGGTGCATCACCCGAAGGTGCTATGACATTGCGCAGGCTATTTCACGGCAATAACACATAAGACATCTAGCCCAGCGCAGCCTCAATCCGCCGGACCACTTCCTGATAGGCTTCCGCTTCCTTGCCCAGATCCCGCCGGAAACGGTCCTTGTCCAGCTTGTCCATAGTCTCTTTATCCCAGAGCCGGCAGGAATCAGGGGATATCTCATCACCTAACAGGATTTCCCCGTTAGCAAGACCAAACTCCAGCTTGAAATCCACCAGGATGATGCCAATACTGTCAAAAAAAGGCTGCAGAACCCGGTTTACCTTCAAGGCCTTTTGCTGCATAATGGCCAGCTGTTCCTTGGTCGCCCAGCCTAAAGCCTGAGCATGATATTCATTTACCATGGGGTCATGCAGTTCATCATTTTTGTAATACAGCTCGATAACTGGAGTGGCTAAAACCAGGCCTTCTTCCCGGCCTAACCTTTTAGCCAGGCTGCCCGCTATCACGTTGCGCACTACAACCTCCAGGGGAATCATCTGCATCCGCTTTACCAGCACATTGCGCTCATCCAGTTGTTTTACCAGATGAGTGGCCACACCGTGTTTCTCCAAAAGATTAAATAATAGACAGGAAACCCGGTTGTTAACTATACCTTTATCGGCAATAATGCCCTTCTTGGCTCCGTCAAAAGCGGTAGCTTCATCTTTATAGTTCATTACTAAAAGGTTCGGATCTTCGGTAGCATAAATTCTTTTGGCCTTGCCTTCGTAAAGCATGTCCAAGATTTTCACAACTGTGTCCCCCTTTACTCCAAACCACAGCGTAGGAAAATGTAGTCTACTTTTTCTCTGTATATGTCATAGGAAAATACTTGATCCAATTCTTCAGGCGTTAGCCGCCTGGTTATCTCCTGGTCCTGGAATACCAATTCCTTAAAACTAAGGCCCTTGGTCCAGCTCTCCATGGCATGGCCTTGAACTAGGCGGTAAGCATCTTCTCTCAGCATACCCTTACCCACTAAAGCCAGCATTAGTTCCTGGGAGAAAACCAGGCCCCGGGTTCGCTCAATATTGTTGCGCATATTATCTTCATACACTACCAGACCTCGCACCACCGCCGTAAACTTGTCCAGCATATAGTGGAGAATTATACAGCTGTCAGGTATAATAATCCGCTCCACGGAGGAATGGGTTAAGTCTCGTTCATGCCATAAAGAAACATTCTCCAAAGCAGCCAGGGCATTTCCTCTTAATACCCGGGATAGACCTGCCACCCGTTCACTCATCATGGGGTTGCGTTTATGAGGCATGGCTGAAGAGCCCTTCTGTCCCTTGGCAAAGGGTTCTTCCACCTCCAATATTTCAGTGCGCTGCAGGTTACGTACCTCGGTGGCCATCTTCTCCAGTGAGCTGCCGATTACGGCCAGGGTGGTCAGGAATTGGGCGTGGCGATCTCGTTGAATAATTTGCGTAGAAACCGGGCAGGGCTGCAGGCCCAGCTTGCGGCATACATATTCCTCCACCTGAGGCTCCAAATGAGCAAAGTTGCCCATTGCTCCGGATATGGCTCCATAGGCAATTACCCGGCGAGCTTCTTTAAGGCGCTCAATATTACGCTGAATTTCTGTATACCACAAGGCCATCTTTAAACCAAAAGTAGTTGGCTCACCATGTACTCCATGAGTACGCCCAATGTTCAGGGTATATTTATACTGGCGTGCTTTTTCTCCTATCGCAGCCTGCAGGCTTTCTAATTTTTGCAGGATGAGGTCGGCGGAATCTCGCATCTGCATAGCCAGACCGGTATCCAAAATATCGGAGGAGGTCATGCCCAAATGAATGTATTTGGACTCATCGCCAACATTCTCTGCCACATTGGTCAAAAAGGCAATGACATCGTGGCGTACTTCCGCTTCGATTTCTTTGACCCGCTGTACATCAAAACAGGCTTTCGCTCTGATAACCTCCACGGCTTCCTCAGGAATTCGTCCTAGTTTCGCCCAGGCTTCACAGGCGGCAATTTCTATTTGCAGCCAGTTATTGAGCTTGTTCTCTTCGGTCCATATAGCCCCCATTTCCGGAAGAGTGTACCGTTCTATCATCTATTGCTCCTCCTTCTCCCTAAGATAGCCTTCTGCCCCTTTTTCTTTCAGGCGTTGGTCTTTAGTTCTAACCTCATCTGCCATTTTCCGGCGGTAGGCCAATAGAGCCTGGTGCAGAGTCTCATCCTGAAGCGCCAAAATCTGTACAGCTAACAGGCCGGCATTGGCGGCCCCGTTTATGGCCACGGTTGCCACGGGTATACCCCGGGGCATCTGGACAATAGAATAAAGTGAGTCTACTCCTCCCAAAGAGTTGGTTTTCATCGGTACTCCGATTACCGGCAGAACTGTATAGGCTGCAATTACTCCTGGCAAATGGGCAGCTCCGCCAGCTCCGGCAATTATAACCTGTATCCCTCTCTGTTGGGCTTGGGAGGCGTAACGAGCCGTTTCCTCCGGCAAACGGTGTGCGGAGCAAACCGTCATTTCATAATCTACCTGAAATTGAGACAGAATGTCCCCGGCTTCTTTCATAACCGGTAAATCGGAATCGCTACCCATAATAATTCCCACTCGGGGCATATCAGCCTACCTCCTTTAATATCTATTCTGCCATCATTAAATAGTAAGCCCAGATGGATAGGTTCTTTAACCGAAACCTATCCGCCTGGGCTTTTATCCCTATACGGTGTAGCACCTGATATATCAGATGCCTGTGTCACTCGGACCAGCCCATCAGCAGATGCGGAACCCTAGACACACTTTCGAGTTTCTTGTATATCTTTTTACATCCTGATAGTAACAAAGCCAAGGGCAGGTGTCAATCAAACCGTTTCCCTCTCTCCAAATATACTGCATCCAGTTATATTTGGTTAAGACGGTCCTTGAGCCGCTGTATCTCTTCCCGCAGCAGCATAGTTTCCTGCTGTAATTCCGGATCAGGTATACCTGCTAGCCGATCCAGGATTTCACTGCCAAATATATCATCCAGGCGTTCAATCAAACTCTCGGTCAAGGTCTGAATCAAGTCATCCAAAGAATTAGCTGGTGAACTTCGCTGGGGAAGATAGCAATTTAACTGCACTGCTGAGTTAGGTATCTCTGGCTGCATGCTCGCACTCCTGTTCTGCTTTTCTTGAGATTATTACCTTTTCCCAGTTGAGATTATACTTCCGCCCCTTCACCTTTTATCACAGACCCCCAAGCAGGCTTCCCTAACCTGCCAATAGGTAATGTAAAGGCCCATAGGTCTTCTGTTGGTATGACCACGATGGTCATTACCATTAAGCACAATTAGCCGGGGATCAACCCCGGCTAATTGGCTTTATTGTTGTTAATTTGTATTAAATTTGTACTATCCTGCGTAATTTAATTGGGTTCTTTCCCTGCGCAGCCAGCCACCCTTCATTGACCATTATAGCTGCAATTGCTGATGCATGGCGAGGTCCGAAAGGCGAAAGCTGTTCCTGAATATATTCCCCCATTCCCCCGGCAACAGGTTTCGTCATACTAGCCCCCAACGGATACCATTTATGACAATCCCCAAAAAACTCTCTTAATATCCTGTTAATCTGTTCCTTGTTTACTATAAAGCTGATATTTCCCCACTGTACCGAATAATTTCCTTCTGCATCAGCCCAGTATAAAACCGGTTTGCCGCGGCCGCTTAAGGGCATAGTTAACCTAAAATTCACTTGCATTTCCTCTCGTTTGTCCCCTGATTTTTATTTTTTACCAAATACCATATTATACATTTTTGCATTCTTTATTATTAAGTCAATATTTTTTCACATTTTTTATGAAATAGGTCATGGCACTCAACAATATTTAGGCCTATTGTCGTATATTGGCAATGCACTATTGACTCCATAGTTTCTTGCTTCAAAACCCTACAAATCAATGATGAAAAAATGGAGCCCGTTTATCATTGGCTGCCACCAATGACACAGCGAGGGTCTATGTGTTCCCTGCATCCCGGTACTAATGGAAGCATAAAAAAACCCCCGCAAACCCTTAATAACCAGGTCTGCGGGGGGCTTGTTACTATTCCCATTCAATGGTTCCAGGTGGTTTACTGGTTATATCATAGGCCACCCGGTTTACTCCTTGTACCTCATTGACAATACGGCGGGCCATAACATCCAGCAGTTCCCAGGGCAGTTGGGCTACTTCCGCGGTCATGGCGTCATCGCTTATCACCGCTCTTATAATGATGGGATATGCATAAGTACGAGCATCACCCATGACTCCCACACTGCGAATCGGAGGAAGTACCGCAAAAGCCTGCCAGATCTCCCGGTCCAACCCGGCTTTGGCTATTTCTTCCCGCACAATAGCATCGGCCTCTCTAAGAATGTCCAGTTTCTCACGGGTAACTTCTTCCAGTACCCTGACTCCCAGGCCGGGTCCTGGGAACGGCTGTCTCCACAATATCTCGTCAGGTATACCAAGTTTGGCACCTACTATACGCACTTCATCCTTGAAAAGCATTCTCAAAGGTTCTAATAGCTGAAAATCCATATCTTCAGGCAGTCCCCCCACATTATGATGGCTTTTGATAGTGTGGGCGGTCCTGGTACCGCTTTCAATTACATCGGGATAAATAGTTCCCTGGACCAGGAAATCTATTTCCCCCAGCTTGGCTTTTTCTTCTTCAAATACCCGGATAAATTCCTCACCAATAATTTTACGCTTCTTTTCAGGATCGGTAACTCCAGCAAGTTTTTTCAGGAAGCGCTCCTGAGCCTGGACAAATATTAAATTTATTCCCATATGATTGCGGAAGGTTTCAATTACCTGTTGTGATTCTCCCTTGCGCATTAAACCCGTGTCTACATAAACACAAACCAACTGATCACCCACTGCCTGGTGAACCAAAGTAGCTGCTACCGACGAATCTACCCCTCCACTCAGGGCGCATAACACTCTTTTATCTCCCACTTTGGAGCGAATGTCAGCGACAGCCTCACTTATGAAATCCTCTATGTCCCAGTTTCCGCTGCATCCACACACCTTAAACAGAAAGTTTCGCAGTATATCCATTCCTCTATGGGTATGGCGCACCTCTGGATGAAACTGTACTCCGTAAAGCTTACGCTGGGGATGATATATAGCAGCAAAGGGACAATTATCAGTCTGAGCTATGATTTCAAATCCTTCGGGCAGAGTATGAATGGCATCACCATGGCTCATCCATACCTGCAGGTCCTTCTCCAGATCATCAAAGAGCGGATTTTCTTGTCTGACATGCAGGGTAGTACGTCCATATTCCCGTAACTGGCTAGGGCCTACTTTACCTCCCAGGTATTGAGCTATTAGCTGCATGCCATAGCAAATCCCCAGTACGGGAATACCCATTTCCAAAATGCGAGGGTCACACTGGGGAGCACCTTCTGCATGCACACTGGCAGGCCCTCCGGTCAGGATTATTCCCCAGGGATTTTGAGCCTGGATCTCCTCATAGCTGATATCAAAAGGTACCATTTCACTATAAACTGATAGTTCTCTTACCCGGCGGGCAATTAATTGATTGTACTGTCCTCCAAAGTCCAGAACCAACACGGTTTCTCTTTCCATTGTGACACCTCTATTTCTCATATACTGATGGTTTCAGAATACACACTGCAGGGTAATTCCGGTATTGTTCAGCATAATCCAGTCCATAACCTACTATGAAATTATCCGGAATAGAAAAGCCCACATATTCAGGAATTATTTCGGCCTTGCGCCGGGAAGGTTTGTCTAACAAGCAGCAGATTTTGATGCTGCGCGGGCCGCGTTTTTTTAGGATCTCCTTTATGTAGTGCAGAGTGAGACCGGTATCCACAATGTCTTCAATTATCAGCACATCTTTTTTTCTAATAGAATAATCCAAATCCTTAACAATACGCACCTCACCGGAGGAAACTGTAGAAACCCCATAGCTGGATACATCCATAAAATCTATTTCCAAGGGCAGGTCAATTTCCCTGACAAGGTCAGCCATAAATATAAAAGCGCCTTTTAAAATACCTACTACTAGCAAGTTTTTGCCCTGATAATCGTTGGTAATCTCCTGTCCCAATTCTTTTACCCGGGTCATAACTTGTTCCCGGTCAAATAATATCTCCACCTGTTCTAAGTCCAAGCAGATCCCTCCTTATAAAAAGGATTATAACAACAACCAGAGAGCGGTGCAATTAATGCTGCTGGAAAGCTATGTATTTGCGAAAAAACGGGAGGAGTAAAACTTTAAACTCCTCCCGCTGATGTCAGAAAAATGATATCCATACTAAACAGGCAGTTATTCTAAGGGATAATCCTTACCCATATGAAAATGATGACGGCTGTCCAAGAAGTCATATATATGCTGCAGGGCTTCCCCAAAGCGCTGGAAATGTACAATCTCTCTCTGCCACAAGAATCTCAGGGGTCTTATGATATCCGGTTCCCGGGTCATACTGAGCAAGTGCTCGTAAACTGCCCGGGCTTTCTGCTCTGCTGCCATGTCTTCCATCAAATTCGCCACCGGATCTCCCAGAGCTCTGACATAAGCTGCGGTCCAGGGAACTCCTTCGGAATCCACCCAGAATAAGTCCTTGCCATTCTGAGCATAATACCCTCCTAATCCGGCCTCTTTTAGTTCTTCCGGGGATGCATCTCTGATCATCTGGTGAATCATGGTGGCAATAATTTCTACATGGGCCATTTCCTCGGTACCAATGTCGGTGAGCAAGGCTTTGGTTTTTCCGGTGGGCATAGCGTACCTTTGGGTAAGGTAACGCAAGGATGCGCTCAGTTCCCCGTCAGGTCCTCCGTACTGGGAAAACAGGGCTTTGGCCAATTTCAGATCCTTGCTGCGAATATTGACGGGGATTTCTAATTTCTTTTCATAAATCCACATTTTTTTCCCCCCTTAGTAACCGCATTCCCAGGGCCAGGGTTCGTCCACCCATTGCCAGGGAAAATCGCTTACGTCTTCACCGAAATTGCTCAAGGGGCCGAAATCTCTAACGTACCGGGCTTTTAATTTGTTTAATTCTTTGGTTATATAGTTGTAGTCTTCCAGAGCCTCTTTTGAGCGTGGGAAATTGTCCAGGTACAGGTTCAGTTCAATAGCTGCAAATTCATATTCCTGAATAGCTCTGATAAGTTTCTCCCGGCTTACTTTATCATGATCGCTACTCATGTTGGTCATCCTCCTTTTCTCTACCTTTTTCCCTAGGTGGATGGTCAAGCAGGCAGGTCCAGATCGTTCCCTTCTCGAGAGCAACCTCTAGCGGAAGCACATCACAAAATGGCTGGAATGGAACAAAGGCACGCGCCAACTCAAGTTCTCTTTTCCGGTTATCGTGTTTTTTCAACTGGATTCAACTCCTTTGTATTGGAAATACATTACATTTTATGAATTGATTGTTAATAGGGTTCCACAGGATGGCACTGGTGCATAAATTACCTTCTAATGGATATCGCTGTGAAAACGCCCTGGCGATAGACAAACCCGAAGCCTTCTTATGTGTCATTGCACCCTACGGGTGCAAAGATGGCCGTTCCGGCACTACTGATGTTCGCTATAGCTCACTATTAATGTTGGCCGTTCCGGCACTACTGATGTTCGCTATAGCTCACTATTAATGTTGGCCGTTCCGGCACTACTGATGTTCGCT
>Ga0116181_1000944_pt1 | contig 26020 bp, 25 predicted proteins | sample AD_UKC075_MetaG_FD_89752 | JGI IMG/M metagenome (GOLD analysis project Ga0116181, IMG submission 89752) | Active sludge microbial communities of municipal wastewater-treating anaerobic digesters from USA - AD_UKC075_MetaG | ecosystem: Engineered > Bioreactor > Anaerobic > Digestate | place: USA... | reverse complement strand
TTCCGCCGACTCGTGGCCGACCGCCGCGAGAGCGACGGCAATGTCGCGCGCGACGTGTCCCTGATCCTCGACGATGTCCGCACGCGCGGCGACGAGGCACTGGCCGAACTGACCGAGCGGTTCGATGGCCATGCGCTGGTCAGTGACGACGATTGGCGGATCCCCGCCGAGGCCTGCCGCGAAGCCTTCGAGGCGCTCGACCCGGCGCTGCGCGCCGCGCTGGAACTCGCCGCACAGCGCATCCGCGCCTACCACGAAGCCCAGCTTCCCGCTGACCGCGACGCGACCGATGCCGCAGGCGTGCGGATGGGTGCGCGCTGGCGGGCGGTCGATGCCGCCGGACTTTACGTCCCGGGCGGGCGCGCGGCCTATCCCTCCTCGCTGCTGATGAACGCCATTCCCGCCAAGGTCGCAGGCGTGGAGCGCCTCGCCGTGGTGACGCCGACCCCCAAGGGCCAGGTCAATCCGCTGGTGCTGGCCGCCGCGCACCTTGCCGGCGTGGACGAGGTCTGGCGCGTCGGCGGCGCGCAGGCGATTGCCGCGCTTGCCTATGGCACCCAGCGCATCCGCCCCGTCGATGTCGTCACCGGCCCTGGCAATGCCTGGGTGGCCGAGGCAAAGCGCCAGCTCTACGGCGTGGTCGGGATCGATATGGTCGCCGGCCCGAGTGAAATCCTGCTGATCGCAGATGGCAGGAACGATCCCGAATGGACTGCCGCCGACCTGCTGAGCCAGGCCGAGCATGATCCCTCCGCCCAGTCGATCCTGATCACCGACGACCCCGTCTTTGCCGATACCGTGGCTGACCGCGTGGGCGTGGAACTGGCCATGCTTCCCACCGCCAGAGTGGCGAGCGAGAGCTGGAAGAACCACGGCGTGATCATCGAGGTCGCGAGTCTGGACGAAGCCCCCGCGCTTGCCAATGCGCTGGCGGCCGAACACGTCCAGATCGCCACCGACGATCCGCAGGCCCTGTTCGACAGGATTCGTCACGCCGGTTCGGTGTTCCTCGGTCGCATGACACCCGAAGCGGTCGGGGACTATGTCGCCGGGCCGAACCACGTGCTGCCCACCGGGCGGCGGGCGCGGTTTTCCTCGGGCCTTTCCGTGCTCGATTTCATGAAGCGCACCAGCTTCATCCAACTTGACGAGGCGGCGCTGCAAGCGATTGGCCCGGCCGCCATCGCGCTGGCCGAGGCCGAGGGCCTGCCCGCCCACGCCCGCTCCATCGAAACGAGGCTCGGCATATGAAGTCCACCGTCCAGGCCCGCGCCGCCGCGCGCCTTGCTGCCGTCCAGGCGCTCTACCAGCTCGACATGGAAGGCACGCCGCTCGCCTCGCTGCTCGACGAATTCCACCGCCACCGGCTCGGCGCGGAAATCGAAGGCGCGCAATATGCCAAGGCCGAGGTCGCCTTCTTCGATGCCATCGTCACCGGCGTCCAGGCCCGCAAGGACGAGGTCGACGCCGTCATTTCCGACAAGCTGGCCGAAGGCTGGAAGCTGGAACGGCTCGACAAGACCATGCTGCAGATCCTGCGCGCGGGCGCCTGGGAACTGATCGCGCGCGCCGACGTGCCGACCGGTTCAGCAATCAGCGAATATGTCGATGTTGCCCACGCCTTCTTCGAGAAGCGCGAGGCGAAGTTCGTCAACGGTGTGCTTGATGCCGTCGCCAAGGCGGTGCGCTGAGCACCGAGGCCGCCTTCATCGAAGCGCTGCGCGCGCTGGCGACGCACCCTGCGGCGCGCGGCCTGACCGATGATTGTGCCGTGCTGGAATTCGGCGGCGAAGCGCTGGTCCTGACCCATGACGCCATGGCCGAGGGGGTGCATTACCTGCCCGGCCAGGACGCGGCGGACATCGCCTGGAAGCTCGTTGCCACCAATCTTTCCGACCTTGCCGCCAAGGGGGCGCAGCCGCTGGGCGTGCTGCTGGGCTATCGCTTCGGCGGTGACGATGCGCGCTTCGTTCAGGGACTGCGCGAAGTGCTGGAGCATTACCACGTTCCGCTGCTGGGCGGAGATACCATCGGCGGCGCGGGTTCGCAGGTGCTGGGCCTGACCGCGCTGGGCCGCGCCACCCATCGCCCCGTGCCCGCCCGAAGCGGCGCCCGCGCAGGTGATGAGCTCTATCTGACCGGCCCGGTCGGCGCGGCGATGATGGGGTTCGAGGCCTTGCGGACCGGGGGCGGAGACAGCGCGGCCTACCGCAGGCCGGCGCCCCTGCTGGCCGCCGGACAAGCGCTTGCCCCGCTGGTCACGGCGATGATGGACGTGTCGGACGGGCTGCTGCTGGATGCGGCGCGAATGGCCGAAGCCTCTGGCGTCACCTTCGCGCTGGACCGCATGGCCGTTCCCATTGCCGCGCCGGAGCAACGCCGCGACGACGCGCTACGCTGGGGGGATGATTATCAGCTGCTGTTCTGCGTCCCCGCCGGAACGCCCCTGCCTGTCGCCGCGCACCGGATTGGTGAGGCGCTACCCCGCGCCGCTACCCCACTGTTGCTGGACGGCGCTGCACCATCAGGCACGCTTGGCTATCAACACGGGTAGCCACAAGCTGCGCCCCCACTGTCAGACCCGTCGTCCCGGACTTGATCCGGGATCGCTGGCGAACCGGCACCGCACTACACCTTGCGGCTTCGCCCCGGCCCACGATCCCGGATCAAGTCCGGGATGACGGGGTGGTTTCCGCAGCCTCGGCCTAATCCTTGAGCGGCGAACAATCCACCCCGCGCGCTTCGAGGATCGGCTTCAATTCGCGGTAGGCGGAGCGCGTCAGATGGTTCGGCACCTCGGGATAGAGGTGGTGGACGACGTGGTACTGCATCCCCATCGACAACCAGTGGCCGATCCAGGTCCTGAACACGCGGGTATTGTCATAGCGCCCGGTGCCGGTGCGCGGATGGTGCGGCGCCCAGCTCAGCCAGTAGCGGATGTAGGACAGGCCGATGTGGCGCGGCAGCCACCACAGCAGGGCCACTTCCATCGCATAGCCGGCCCACGACATCGCGAAGAAGAACGCCATCGAGAACAGCTGCAACAGCATCGTGTCGCGCAGCGCCTTCTTGGCGGCGGGCGTACCGATCCGTTCGAGCACGCGCTTGTAGTGGTGGATCGAGCCGTCGACGCCTGGCTGGCGGTTGAGCCAGGTTTTGTACCAGGCCGAATACTTGCCCGGAGCGGCATCGGTGTAGTCCGGATCCTTCTCCGGATCATTGGTGTAATAGTGGTGATGCAGGTGCATCATCCGCGCCATGGAGAACGGGAAGATCAGGATGATCGTCGCCACCTCGCCAACCGCTTCGTTCCAGAAGCGCTGCGGAGTGCCTGGACGGCCGATGTTCGAATGCATCGCCTCGTGGCTGGTGATGTAACCGCCCGCTGCGAAGATGCAGGACAGCGGAAAGCCGATCCACAGCGGCATGATGTCCAGCATGGCGAGCGGCCAGAACGCCAACCACATCGCGAAACAGCCAAGCGTTATGACCGTGTAGGGCCACATCGCCTTGCCGTTGGAGGAGTACTTACGGGCAATCGCGCGCTCCTGTTGCAAGAGCGTGCGCCGGGTATGGGCGTCGAGACCGTCGCCTTGTCTCAGCGTGATCGCCGGGCCGCCCCCCGAAGATACGCCAACGCCCGGTTCAAGGCCGGGTTGAAGTTTGGTGATCTCGTTCACAGCCAGCGCCCCCTCAGCGTCGCGTAGAGCCCCCAGGGCGCTCCGATCATCAGGCCAAAGGCGATCCGGCTGATTCCCAGCGGTGCCGGAATGTCCCAATAGGCCATGGTCTGGGCGATGAGCGGAGCGATGAAGCCGATCCCGAACAGGAAGGGCATCCAGTGGAACAGTTGCCTGAGTGCGGTCTGCATGATGGTTAACTTCTCATAAACCATTATGTCTGGCAAGATTCCGCAGTTTGCGCGCTGAGGGAGGGTCGTCCCGGACTGGTACGGAGGGCGCAATCGCCCATCCGGCGGCGGCTTTCGTTGTCCGCGCCGAAAGCGTTGCATTGCCCCTGATCCACCTATAGCCTCCCCCTCAGGCTCCACTTGAGGGCCATGAGAGGATTGTCTTGGAAAAAGGGGGAGGTCCTGTGAGTCTCGTCACGATCTCGATAATACTGGGACTGCTTGCCGTGCTGTACGGCTTCGTAACCAGCCGCCAGGTGCTCAGCGCGCCGGCAGGCAATGAGAAAATGCAAGAAATCGCTGGCGCGATCCAGGAAGGCGCGCAGGCCTATCTGCGCCGCCAGTACACCACCATCGCCATTGTCGGCGTGGTCGTGGCCATCATCATCGTCCTCACCCTCGGCAAGATTTCCGCTGCGGGCTTCCTGATTGGCGCGATCCTGTCGGGCGTGGCGGGCTTCATCGGGATGAACATCTCGGTACGCGCGAACGTGCGCACGGCCGCTGCCGCCCAGAAGGGACTGCAGGAAGGCCTGACCATGGCGTTCCGCTCAGGCGCCATCACCGGCCTGCTGGTCGCCGGCCTCGCGCTGCTGGCCATCGCGGTGTTCTACTGGTTCCTGACCACATCGATGAACCTCGCGGTCGACAGCCGCACGGTGATCGATGGCCTCGTCGCCCTCGCCTTCGGCGCGTCGCTCATCTCGATCTTCGCGCGTCTCGGCGGCGGCATCTTCACCAAGGCCGCCGACGTCGGCGCCGACCTCGTCGGCAAGGTCGAGGCCGGCATTCCCGAGGACGATCCCCGCAACCCGGCCGTCATCGCGGACAACGTCGGCGACAACGTGGGCGACTGCGCCGGCATGGCTGCCGACCTGTTCGAAACCTACGTCGTCACCGTCGGCGCGACCATGGTGCTGACCGCCCTGCTGCTGAAGAGCGCGGGCGATCTGCTGCCCAACCTGATGGCACTGCCGCTGCTGATCGGCGGCGTCTGCATCGTCACCTCAATCATCGGCACCTATTTCGTGAAGCTCGGCGGTTCGAAGAACGTCATGGGCGCGATGTACAAGGGCTTCCTCGTTTCGGCGATGCTCTCGATCCCGGCGATCTGGTGGGCAACCGGCTTTGCGCTGGGCGATATCGAAACCGTGGTGGGCACACTTGCCGATGGCAGCACCTACACTGGCCGCTCGCTGTTCTACTGCGCGCTGCTGGGACTGGTGATTACCGGGCTGATCATCTGGATCACCGAATACTATACCGGAACCAACTATCGCCCGGTGAAGTCGATCGCCAAGGCCTCTGAAACCGGCCACGGCACCAACGTGATCCAGGGCCTTGCGGTTTCGCTCGAAGCGACAGCGCTGCCGACCCTGGTGATCGTCGCAGGCATCATCATTGCCCACCAGTTGGCGGGCCTGATCGGCATCGCCTATGCCGCCACCGCGATGCTCGCTCTGGCCGGCATGGTCGTTGCGCTCGACGCCTATGGCCCGGTTACCGACAATGCCGGCGGGATTGCCGAAATGGCCGGCCTCGACGATTCGGTCCGTGAAAAGACCGACCTGCTCGATGCGGTGGGCAACACCACCAAGGCCGTCACCAAGGGTTATGCGATCGGTTCTGCCGGCCTTGCCGCGCTGGTGCTGTTCGCCGCCTACACCGAGGATCTCAAATACTTCTCCGAAGCTCTTGGCCTCACGGAAGCGGTGAACTTCAGCCTTGAGAACCCCTATGTCATTGTCGGCCTGCTGCTCGGCGCGCTGCTCCCGTACCTGTTCGGTGCGATGGGCATGACCGCCGTGGGCCGCGCCGCCGGCGACGTGGTGGTCGACGTGCGCGAGCAGTTCAAGAACGATCCGGGCATCATGGCCGGCACCAGCCGTCCCAACTATGCCCGTACCGTGGACCTGGTCACCAAGGCGGCGATCAAGGAAATGATCATCCCCTCGCTGCTGCCGGTGCTGGCCCCCATCGCGGTCTACTTCATCATCTCGATGGTGGCGGGCAAGGCGAACGGCTTCGCCGCGCTGGGCGCTCTGCTGCTGGGCGTGATCGTCGGTGGCCTGTTCGTCGCCCTCTCGATGACCTCGGGCGGCGGTGCATGGGACAATGCCAAGAAGTACATCGAGGACGGCCACCACGGCGGCAAGGGCAGCGAAGCCCACAAGGCCGCGGTGACCGGCGACACGGTCGGCGATCCCTACAAGGACACTGCCGGTCCGGCCGTCAACCCGATGATCAAGATCACCAACATCGTCGCGCTGCTGTTGCTCGCGGCGCTGGCGGGGGGGCATGTCGCGGGCTGATCCCCGCGCAACACCGCTGGTGAATGCAAGCCCCGTCCGGAGCGATCCGGGCGGGGTTTTGCATGCTTCGGGACCACCGCCCCGCCGTTAGCCATTCCTTGGCGATTGACCGCTATGTCCGCCTGCGGAGAAGGGGCGCTGCGGCCCCGATCAATCGAGGGACCAGCATATTGGCCACTGCGGCTGGATTGCAGCGCGAAAGTTCGGAGGCACCCGGTCAGGTGGCCGCCGCCCAGTCGCGCGCCCGGCTCATGCCCTGGCAAAGCCTCGACACGCCCGAGGCGCGGCTGTCGTGGGATGCGCTGGCGCAATGGGCCAGCGAACCGAACCCGTTCCATGAAAGCTGGTACCTGCTCCCGGCGCTGCGCGCACTCGATCCGCACGGCAGCGTCGCCATCCTGCGCTTCGACCATGACGGCGAACTGGCCGGGCTGCTGCCCTTGCGGCGCGAGAACCGCTATTATCGCTGGCCGCTTCCGCAATGGTGCAACTGGGCACACGGCAACTGCTTCCTGGGCGCACCATTGGTCGCAGCGGGACTTGAGCGACCCTTCTGGCGTGCACTGCTCGCCTGGCTGGACGGCAATCCCGGCGCGGGCCTGTTCCTGCACCTTGTGCAGATGCCGCTGGACGGACCACTCCACGCCGCGCTGCAGGCGGTCCTCGCGGAGCAAGGCCGCGCGGCGGCGCTGGTGCTCGGCGAGGAGCGGGCGATGCTGGCCTCGCCCTTGTCTGCGGCTGAATATTTCGAGGCCTCGCTTTCGGGCAAGAAACGCAAGGAGCTGCGCCGCCAGCACAACCGGCTGGGAGAACTGGGCGAACTGACTTTCGAACGCAGCGAAGGCGATCACCGCCTGGCGCGCTGGATCGACGATTTCCTGGCGCTCGAACATTCAGGCTGGAAGGGGGCTGCAGGCTCTGCCCTCGCCTCCCACCAGGCGACCGCGCGGATGTTCCGCGAGGCACTTTCGGGCGCTGCGGCGCGCGGCCGGCTCGAGCGACTGACCCTGTCGCTCGACGGCGAGCCGATCGCGATGCTGGCCAACTTCGTCACCCCGCCGGGCGCCTTTTCCTTCAAGACCGCCTTCGACGAGCGCTATGCCCGCTACTCGCCCGGGGTGCTGCTGCAACGCGAGAACCTGGCCCTGCTGGACCGCGCGGGGATCGAATGGTGCGACAGCTGCGCCTCGGCCGACCATCCGATGATCGACCATATCTGGCGCGAGCGGCGCCAGATCGGGCGCTTGTCGATTGCCATCGGCGGAGCCCTGCGGCGGGCGCTGTTCGGCCAGTTGGTGCGGGCCGAACTGGGGCGAAATCCTGCGGGAATTGCGCGGCAGACCGGTTGACGCCGCCCGCCCTGCACCGCAAAGGCAAAGGGTATGGAAAAGCAACCGACTTCCGAAGAACTGGTCCGCTGGCTGGTCAAGCTGCTCGACGTCAAGCCTGGCGCCGAGGAAGGCCATTACGCCGGACGGCGCAAGCGCGGCGGAGTCGGCCGGGTGTTCGGCGGACAAGTGATCGCCCAGGCCCTGGCCGCAGCCGAGCGCACCGTGGCAGAAGACCGCGCGGTCCATTCGCTCCACGCCTATTTCCTGCGCGGCGGCAACGAGGACCACGAGATCGACTTCAAGGTGGAGCGCGATCTCGATGGCGGCAGCTTTTCCAACCGGCGGGTCGTCGCCAGCCAGCTCGGCACTCCGATCCTCAACCTCGTCGCCTCGTTCCATCGGCGCGAGGAAGGGCCTCGCCACCAGGACGCGATGCCCGATGTCCCCCGCCCCGAAGACTTGCCAAGCGAGGCCGACCTGCGCCGCCAGTTCCTGCACCTCGTTCCCGAAGACAAGCGCGCGCAGATGATCGCGCCGCGCCCGATCGAGCTGCGCCCGGTCGAAAAGCGCCACTGGATGGGTGCCGAGCCGACCGAGCCGCGCTCCAACACCTGGTTCCGGGCCTGCGCGCCGCTGCCGGACGACCCGCGCATCCACCGCGCCGTGCTCGCCTATGCCAGCGACATGTCGCTGCTGGGCACCTGCACCCTGCCCCACGGTCTGTCGTGGACAGTCGGCAACCTGATGGGCGTCAGCCTTGACCACGTGGTCTGGTTCCACGACGATTTCAGGGCTGACGACTGGCTGCTCTATTCGACCGACAGCCCCTGGGCGGGCGGCGCGCGCGGGTTCAATCGCGGGCGGATCTTCTCGGCCGATGGCAGGCTGGTCGCGGAAACGGCACAGGAAGGACTGATCCGGGAGATCAAGCCAAAGGGCTGACCCCGACGGGAGAGGGAGGGAGGGATGAGGAAGCGCACGATTCTGGCAGGCGCGCTGGGCGCCGCGCTGATCGCGGGCGGAGCATGGTTCGGCAGTCTCGACAAGGAAACGCGGGGTTTGCTCGCCGCCTTGCCGACAGACCGCGATGTGCTGATGTGGAAGCAGGATCAGCGCGATGCCGCCTTCCGAGCGATGGACCGCCTGCCGTTCCTCGCCAAGGGCAATATTGTCGCCCCCTCGGCCACACCCCTTCCCCTGCCTTCGGGCAAGCCGCTGACCATCCCCGGGATCGACCAGTACATGGCCCGGCAGCGTGCGGCGGGTATTGTCATCCTGCAGGACGGCAAGGTGCGCTTCGAGCGCTATGGCCTCGGCTTCGATGCCAAGGGCCGCTGGACCAGCTTCTCGGTTGCCAAGTCGTTCACCTCCACCCTGGTCGGCGCGGCGATCCAGGACGGCAAGATCCGCAGCCTTGACGACATGGTCAGCCAATACGTGCCGGGCCTGCGCGGGTCGGCCTATGATGACGTGACGGTGCGCCAGCTGCTGACGATGAGCTCCGGCGTCCGCTGGAACGAGGACTATGAGGACCCGAAATCCGACGTCGCGATGTTCAACAACGCCGAGCCGGAACCCGGCATGGACGCGACCGTCAGCTATATGCGCAAGCTGCCCCGCGCCCACCCCCCAGGCGAGGTCTGGCACTACAACACCGGCGAGACCAACCTGGTGGGCGTGCTGGTCAGTTCTGCCACGGGCAAGCCGCTGGCGCAGTACCTGCAGGAAAAGATCTGGCAACCCGCCGGAATGGAAGGCCAGGCCACGTGGCTGCTGGGCAAGACCGGGCACGAGATCGCCGGCTGCTGCATCCAGGCCGCCACGCGTGACTATGCGCGCTTCGGCCTGTTCGTGCTGGCGGGTGGCAAGGCGGGGGACAAGCAGATCGTGCCGGTCGACTGGTTCGGCCAGGCGACGGTGAAGCAGAAGGACATCGGCGAGCCGGGCAAGGGCTATGGCTATCAGTGGTGGACTTATGACGACGGCTCGGTCGCCGCGCAGGGCATCTTCGGCCAAGGCATCTTCATCGACCCCAAGCGCCGCTTGGTGATCGCCAGCAATGCCGACTGGACCCGCGCCTCGAAGGGGCCGGAGCCCGACGCGCGCGAGGCCTTCTACAAGCAGGTCCAGGCGCTGATCGACGCCGGCAACTGACCGGCTACTTCAGCGAGAACTGCCACTTCTGGCTGATCGGACCGAACTGCCCCTGGGTGTATTCGGTCGGATCAAGCACGTACTAGGCGGAAATGCCGGACGGGCTGGCGATGCGGATCGGGTTGCGCCCCTGATCGCCCGGAACGCCGGTTCCGGTGGTGATCGCCACTCCGATATCCTTCTTGAACGGGCCGGAGCGCGAGTGGACACAGTCCAGTTTCATGTTGCTCAGCGACAGCACGGTCACGGACCAGCTGTGCTCCATCGCCGAGGTATCGACATTGAGCACGCCGGTCACGGAAACGGGCAGAGTTACCGGTGCGGCCAGCGAACAGCGGTAGCTGTTGCGCTGGCCTTCGGAATCCGGATGCTTGTCCGTGTCGCTCTCGTCCCACTGGCTGATCTCGATCTTGCCCTCGGGCGCCTCTCCCGCAAGGAACTCTGCGGAAATCGAGTCCCTGTCGCGCGAGGATACGGGCATGATTACCTTGATCCTTGCCTTGTAGCGGACTGCGGGGCCAGACTGGACGCCGCTGACCTCGATCACCCCTTCATAGGCGCCCAGGTTCTGGGCGGCGGCGGGTGTAGCGGCGCAGGCCAGCGCTGCGCCGATCGCGATATTCCGCCGCCGTTCCAACATGCCCCGCTCCTCCGACTCAACTGTTTGAAGAGCCTAGCGATCGAGGCCCCGCTGCTCAATCGCCGTCGAGCAGGTTGCCGAGCGAGCCGAGCAGCGAGCCTTCGCCGCGGTTCTGCCCGCCCGAGCTGCCTGCCGCGGCCAGCATCCGCCCGGCCAGGCGCGAGAACGGCAGCGACTGGATCCACACCCGCCCCGGTCCGCGCAGGCGGGCAAAGAACAGCCCTTCCCCGCCGAACAGCATCGACTTGACGCCGCCCACCGTCTGGATGTCGAAATCGACATCGGCGGTCATCGCCGCGATGCAGCCGGTATCGACGTGCAGTTCCTCGCCCGGCGCCAGCTGGCGCTCAACGATGGTGCCGCCCATCTGCACGAAGACCCAGCCATCGCCCGACAGGTGCTGCATGATGAAGCCTTCGCCGCCGAACAGGCCGGTCAGGATGCGGCGCTGGAAGTGGACGCCGATCGATACGCCGCGCGCGGCGGCCAGGAAGCTGTCCTTCTGGCAGATCAGCGCGCCGCCGACCTGATCCAGCTTGATCGGCAGGATCGCGCCCGGAACCGGAGCCGAGAACGCCACGCGCGCCTTGCCCTGGCCCTGATGGGTATAGACCGTGGTGAACAGGCTCTCGCCGGTCACCAGCCGCTTGCCCGCGCCCAGCAGCTTGCCCATGAAGCCGCCTTCGCTGCCGCGCCCGTCGCCGAACACTGTGCTCATCTGCACGCTGGCGTCCTTCCAGACCATCGCCCCCGCTTCGGCCACGGCGCTCTCGCCGGGATCGAGTTCGATTTCGAGGAACTGGAGCTCCTGGCCCTTGATCTCGAAGTCGATATCATCGGCCACGCCGGTGCTGCGGCTATGGTGGCTCCAGGGACTGTTGCTCATCTGCGTTTCTCCTTTGTATCGAGCGGCCTAGCCGCCAGGATGGTAGAAATCGTAAACCGCCTGGGCAACGGCCGCGCTGACGCCGGGCGCGCGCTGAAGGTCCTCCAGCGCAGCGGCACGGACCTTGCCCGCCGTGCCGAAGTGCAGCAGCAATGCCCGTTTGCGTGCCGGGCCGATGCCTGGAATCTCATCCAGCGGGCTGGCGGTGATCGCCCGGCTGCGCTTTTCGCGGTGAGCGCCGATGGCAAAGCGGTGGACCTCGTCGCGCAGCCGCTGGAGATGGAACAGCAGCGGCGAATTGACTGGCAGCATCTTCTCTCGCCCGTCGGGGAAGTGGAACACCTCGCGCCCATCGCGGCCATGGTGCGGCCCCTTGGCGATAGCGATCAGGGGGACGTCCTCGATCCCCAGCTCCTCCAGTGTGTCGCGCGCAGCGCTCATCTGGCCCTTGCCGCCATCGATCAGCACCAGGTCGGGCCACATCCCGCCGTCGCGGTCGGGATCCTCGTCCTGCGCACGCGCGAAGCGGCGCTGGAACACCTCGCGCATCATCGCGAAGTCATCATTGGTCTGGGCGGTCTTGATGTTCCACTTGCGGTACTGGCCCTTCACAAAGCCTTCCGGCCCCGCGACGATCATCGCCCCAAGCGCGTGGGCGCCCTGGACGTGGCTGTTGTCATAGACCTCGATCCGCTGCGGCGGTTCGGGCAGTTCGAGGAATTCCGCGAGATCGCGGTTGAGCCGGGCCTTGGTGCCGCTTTCCGCCTGGCGCCGCTCAAGCGCTTCCTCCGCGTTGCGGATGGCCTGCTGGATCAGGCGCCGCCGGTCGCCGCGCTGAGGCACCGAAATCTCGACCTTGCCGCCCGCCGCCCCGGCCAGCGCCTCGGCCAGCAAAGCAGCTTCCGGCAGCGCGCGGTCAGTCAGGATAAGGCGCGGCGGAGGTACTTCCTCGTAGAACTGGGCCAGGAAGCTGGTCAGCACCTCGGCCTCGTCCAGCCCGTCGGTATGAGCCGGGAAGAAGGCGCGGTGGCCCCAGTTCTGGCCGCCTCGGATGAAGAACGCCTGCACCCCGAACTGGCCATTGCGCTGGGCGACCGCGAACACGTCCGCATTGCCGACCCCTTCGGCATTTACCGCCTGGCTGCCCTGGATGAAGGTCGCCGCGCGCAGCCGGTCACGCAGCATGGCCGCGCGTTCGAAATCCAGCGCTTCTGCCGCCTGTTCCATCTGCGCGGTGATCTTGGCCTGGACAGCCGAGGAGCGCCCGCCAAGGAAGTCCCTGGCCTCCCCCACCAGTTCGGCATAGCCCGCCGCGTCGATCCGCCCGACGCAGGGGGCCGAGCAGCGCTTGATCTGGTATAGCAGGCACGGCCGGTCGCGCCGGGCAAAGAAGCTGTCGGTGCACGATCGCAGCAGGAACAGCTTCTGCAGCGCGTTGATCGTGGTGTTGACCGACCCGGCGCTGGCGAAGGGGCCATAATAGTTGCCCTTGGCCCGCCGCGCGCCGCGATGCTTGGTGATCCGAGGAAAGTCGTGCTCGGCGCGCAGCAGGATGAACGGGAACGATTTATCGTCACGCAGCAGCACGTTGTAGGGCGGACGGTAGCGCTTGATCAGCTGGGCTTCCAGCAGCAGCGCCTCGGCCTCGGAATTGGTGGTGACGATGGTCATCGAACGCGTCTGCGCCACCATCCGCTTCAACCGCAGCGGCAGCCGCTCCACCTGCGTATAGTTCGCCACCCGGTTCTTGAGCGCCCGCGCCTTGCCGACATAGAGCACATCGCCGCGCGCATCGAGCATCCGGTAGACGCCCGGCTTCGGCTTCAGGGTGGCCTGTACCTCGCGGATCGCGGCAAGGCCGACCTCCAGGTCAGGCTGGCTGCCCTTGATGGTATAGGTCGCGCGATCCTCGTTGAAGCGCTCCTCGCTCTGCCGGTCGGGTGGAGTGGGGTTGCGGGGCATGGGCCAGAGATAGGGACTGATCGCCCGCGACAAAAGCGGGTTGTGGGCCCCTTTCCCCCGATGTTAGCCTGACGGCACACCACAATCAGGGGATGCCTATGACCACCCGTCACCTCGTCGATCCGGAAATCCTGCCGCTGATCGACCTGATGCCGTTCACCGGATTCACCCGCGAAGGTCTGCCGGCAGCGCGCATCGCTTCGGCTGAGCGCTTCGCCTTCCTCGGCGAACCGCCGCTGGCGCCGCAGGTGAAGACCATTGCGGGCCCCGGGGGAGCGTTGGAGATCTACTGGTACGATCCGGCGCCCGGCACGGCGGATCGGCCCGCCCTGCTCCACGTTCACGGCGGCGGCATGATCATCGGCTCGGCGCGGTCGATGCAGCACGGCCCGTCCGGAACCGCAGCGGCGCTGGGCATTCCGGTCGCTTCGGTCGAATACCGCCTGGCCCCTGAGCACCCCTTCCCCGCTCCGCAGGAAGATTGCCTCGCGGCCCTGAACTGGCTGGCGGAGAATGCAGCGGAACTGGGCGTCGATCCCGCCAGAATCGGGATCATCGGCGAAAGCGCGGGCGGCGGTCTGGCGGCCGCGACGGCACTGATGGCGCGCGATACCGGCGGCCCGGCCCTCGCCGCGCAATTCCTCACCTATCCGATGCTCGACCACCGCACCGGGGGACCGAGCTGCACCTGGCGCAATCCGACGACCGGGGAATTCATCTGGACCCGCGAATCGAACGTGTTCGGTTGGGACGCCCTGCGCGGAGACTATGGCGCGGACGATGAACGCAGGGGCTGGTTCTCACCCACTCTGGCCGAGGATCTGTCCGGCCTGCCGCCGACCTGGATCGGCACCGGGGCGCTCGACCTGTTTCTCGACGAAGACCTCGACTACGCCCGGCGCCTGGTCGCGGCCGGAGTGGAGGTGGAACTGCACTGCTATCCGGGCGCGATACACGCCTTTCAGGCGGTTGCCGAAAGCCGGATCGCCAAGGCCCTCGTCCGCGATCAGTTCGCAGCGATCACCCGGTTGCTCCAGATCGCCTGAGAAATGGAGAGGCCGCGCACTCCCCGTGGAACGCGCGGCCCTTTTCCGATCAACCGGACGCTTCAGATCGCGCGGCCATCGATGCTGACCGAGCGGATCCGGCCATCGGTTCCGACCGTGCACGCGAAATCCTGACCATTCCCGGTGCGACCGGCAACGCGCCAGCCTTCGCCTTCGCGGTTGACCGAATCGACGCCATCGACCCTGGTCGAGCCGCGCTCGACCTCCTCGAGGCAGCGATCGACCGCGCCGTTGATGCCGGTGCCTTCACGCCATTCGGGTCGGTCGTCGGCGCCGGAATTGCCATAGCGGGGGGAGTCATCGCGCACCGCATCGTCCTGTTGCCCGGGATAGCGCCCGGGATAGCGATAGTCGTTCGTCCCGTCCTGGGCCTCGCGGTCCTTCTTGCTCTTGCTCGCGGCACTGGCGATGGCGGCGATTCCGCCGATGATCAACACTCCGGCAAGGACATCGCCGGCCGACACGCCGTCACCGTGATGGCGCCCGTAATGCTTGCCCCAACCGCCGCCCCAGCCGCGATCGCGCGCGAGCGCCGGCGTGGCGGCCATCGAGAGAACTGCCGCTGACGCCAGGACGGCGGCACTACGCTTGTAGCTGGAGAACATCGCAGCGAACCCTTCCAAATGGAGCGTCCCAACTCCGGCACCTGCCGGAAATCGATCTGCCCCTGCCATCACGCGACTAGGCGGCCCAGGCTTTCATGGACCTGAACCGCCCGTCGTCAGTCATGCACGCCCTGGCGTATCACAGGCCACGGATGCCGCTGAAGTCGATGTCGACCACCCGGCCCCGGTCATAACGGCACTTGAAGGTGCCGCTGTCGTAACCACGCAGATTGCTGTTCCAGCCGCGATAGTCGCCGCCCCAGCCCCGGCCATAGTTGCCGTCGCCGCTGCGCCAGTCGCGGCCCATCGAATTGACCGCGATGCGGCCCTTCACTTCCAGGCCATAGCGCGTTTCGCGGACCTGGCGGACGTCAGTCACATCGGCGCGACCATAGCTGTAGCGGCCGGCTTGGCGCTCGGCGGCGCGGACGCACTGCTCGACTGCCTGGCGCGGGTTATCGCGATAGCCATACCCGTTGCCGTAGCCGCTGCCGTAGCCACGGTCGCCGTAGCCGTAGCCCGCGCGGTCATAACGGTAGTCACGGTCGTTGTTGCTCGCGGCAGAAGCGATCGCGGCAATCCCGCCGATCACCAGCGCACCGGCAATCACTTCACCGGCACTGATGCCATCACGGTCATGGTGACGGCTGTCCGCGAACGCGGGAGTTGCCGAAGAGATCGCCATCGCGCCTGCCGCGACGGTTCCGACCAGGGCTTTGGACAGGATCTTCATGGCTGTTCATCCTTCAATCGAGTCGGACCGGGTGGTCCGCCAATAAGGATGAAGTACCGAATCGACCTTGGCCCGAAGCTGAACTTTCGCGTTAGCTACCGTTCAGCTTTTCCCGCAGTTTCATGAACAGCCGTGCCAGAAACGGCCAGCCCGCTCCACTGGGCCAGGAATGCCAGCACATCCGCGCCTTCCGCCACCGCCTTGTCGGTCGGCTTGCCGGCTCCGTGCCCTGCGCGCGTCTCAATCCGGATCAAACGCGGCTTGGGCCCCAGCGGCGCAGCCTGCAGTGCGGCGGCATATTTGAAGCTGTGGCCAGGCACCACGCGGTCATCCGTGTCCGCCGTGGTTACCAGCACTGCCGGATAGTCCACCCCGGCGCGGATGTTGTGGTATGGTGAATAACTGCGCAGCACCCGGAAATCAGCTTCGCGGTCGGGATAGCCGTAATCGTCCACCCAATAGCGGCCTGCCGTGAACCGGTCGAACCGCAGCATGTCCATCACGCCGACGGCCGCATTGGCCGCCGCAAACAGGTCCGGTCGCTGGTTGACGACCGCGCCGACCAGCAGTCCGCCATTCGATCCGCCCTGGATGGCAAGGCCGTCCTTCGCGGTGATCCCCTGCGCGATGAGGTATTCGCCAGCGGCGATGAAATCATCGAACACGTTCTGCTTGTTGTGCAGCCGGCCGGCATCGTGCCAGGCCTTGCCGTATTCCCCGCCGCCGCGCAGATTGGCCATGGCGAAAGCGCCGCCCGCTTCCAGCCAAGCCATCCGCGTGGCCGAAAAGCCCGGAGTCAGCGACACATCAAACCCGCCATAACCATAGAGCAGCGTGGGCAGCGGCTTGCCGACCAGCGCCTTCTTGCGCACCAGGAACAGGGGCACCTTCGTGCCATCCTTCGAGGCATAGAACCGCTGCTCGACCGCGTAGTCAGCCGGATTGAAGGTCAGCCTGGGCAAGGCGAAGGCAGTGCTTGCCCCCGTGCGGCTGTCGTAGCGGTAGATCGCGCTGGGCTGAGCGAAGCTGGAGAAGGAATAGAAGGTCTCCGGATCGCCTGGACGACCGGTAAATCCTGCCGCCGTGCCGATCGCATTGAGTTCGATCCGCTGCACGGGCTTGCCATCGAGCGACACCACTTCGGCTGTGGACGCAGCGTCCTTGAGATAGGACAGGATCAGCCGCTCGCCGACGATCTGCGCGCGGTCGAGCGTTTCCGACCGCTCGGCCACCACCTCGACCATCTCAGGTCCGGGCCTTGTGCCCGCCATATCGAACTTCACCACCTTCAGGCGCGGGGCGCCCTGATTGGTCGCGAAGTACAGCGTGTCCCCAATCCCCTCGATCAACCGCCAGTCATGCTCAAGCTTGTCAATCAGGGGTACGGCTGCCCAGCCCTTGCGCGCGCCAAGCCGGATCAGGTGGACCGCATGCTTCGAATCCGTCCCCCGCGAAGTCGTGATGACCGCCCAGCGCCCGTCATGCGTAACCTGCGCAACATGCCCCAGCTCGGGATCAGCCGGCGTCGCATAGACCAGCTCGTCCGCCGACTGCGGCGTGCCGATGCGGTGGAAGCGGATTTCCTGGTTCTTGTTGAGCTGCTGGAACGCCTGCCCAGGTTGCGGCTCTGGAAAGCGGGAATAGAGGAATCCCTTGTCACCGACCCAGGCAATCGCGGTGAACTTGGCCCACTTGATCTCGTCCGCCAGCACCTTGCCGCTGCGCACGTCCATGACCCGGATCGAACGCCAGTCGCTGCCGCCATCCTGCACGGCATAGGCCAGCAGCTTGCCGCTCAACGAAGGCTCCCAGTCGGCCAGCGCGGTTGCGCCATCCCTGGCCCAGGCATTGGGATCGAGCAGCAGCCGCGCAGCGCCATCGATCCGATCGCGCACGAACAGCTGCGACTGGTTCTGCAGGCCGGAATTGCGGGTATAGAAATAGCGCTTCCCTGCCTTCACCGGCAGGCCAAACCGCTCGTAGTCCATCAGCGCCTTGATCCGCGCGGCGAACCAGTCGCGTTGTGACAGCGTGGCGAAGTAGCCGCGGGTCTGCGCATCCTGCCGCTGCACCCAGTCCGCCACTTCAGGATCGGTGCGCACATCGTTCTCGAGCCAGCGATAGGGATCGGCCACCGCAGCGCCAAAGCGGGTCTCGACAAGGTCGGTCTTGCGGGTTTCGGGATAGGTCAGCTTCATGTCCTGGGCACTGGCCGGAACGGCAATGGCAAAAAGAACGCCGGCAAGGGCGCGAAAGCGAAGCGGCACTGGCTACTCCCGGAAAGCAAAAGGCGGGAGCAAGCCTAGCGCCTGCCCCCGCCTTTGCAATTTGCCGTTCGACGAATGGCGTTCGTCGATCAGGTGTGGAGATCAATCCTCTTCGGTGAGGACCGGACCCGAATCCTGGCCCTTGGCCGAGGTGTCGCGATCGACCAGCTCGATCACCGCCAGCGGAGCGGCGTCCGAAGCACGGATGCCGGCCTTGATCACGCGGGTGTAGCCACCGGCGCGGTCAGCGTAGCGCGCGGCCAGCACGTCGAACAGCTTCACCAGCTGCGCGTCGTCAAGCAGGCGGGCGTGGGCCAGTCGGCGGTTCGAAAGGCCGCCATGCTTGGCCAGCGTGATCAGCTTTTCAACGTAGGGGCGCAGTTCGCGCGCCTTGGGCAGGGTCGTGGTGATCTGCTCATGCTTGATCAGCGCGGCAGCCATGTTGCGGAACAGGGCCTTGCGGTGGCTGGAGGTGCGGTTGAGCTTGCGGCCGCCGTACTTGTGACGCATCGTTCTTTCCTTCGTTCGTAGGGGGCCCGTGTGAGGTAGCCCGATCCTGGCAGCACTTGCGGTGGCCGCCGGCACCGTGAAAACGGAGCGCCGGGCGGCGCTCCGTCAATCCGTTCAGCCCAGCAGCTCCTGTTCGAGCTTCTTGGCCATTTCCTCGATGTTCTCGGGCGGCCAGCCCGGGATGTCCATGCCGAGGCGCAGACCCATCGACGAGAGCACTTCCTTGATCTCGTTGAGCGACTTGCGGCCGAAGTTCGGCGTGCGGAGCATCTCGGCCTCGGTCTTCTGGACCAGGTCGCCGATATAGATGATGTTGTCGTTCTTGAGGCAGTTGGCGCTGCGCACCGACAGCTCCAGCTCGTCGACCTTCTTGAGGAGGTAACGGTTGAGCTGGTTGGTGTCGCCTTCCTCGGCAGCGGGAGCCGCCATGCCGATCATCGGCGAGCTGCCCATCGGCACCGCGTCCTCGAAGTGGACGAACAGCGACAGCTGGTCCTGGAGGATGCGCGCGGCATAGGCCACGGCGTCTTCCGGAGTGACAGTGCCATCGGTTTCGACCGACAGGCTCAGCTTGTCGTAGTCAAGCTCCTGGCCGATACGGGCATTGTCGACCTTGTAGCTGACCTGGCGAACCGGCGAGTACAGCGAATCGACCGGGATCAGGCCAATCGGCGCGTCAATCGGACGGTTCGACACGGCAGGAACGTAGCCCTTGCCGGTGTCGGCGGTCAGCTCCATGTTGAGCGTCGCGCCCTCGTCGAGATGGCAGATCACCAGATCCTTGTTCATCACCTCGATGTCGCCCGAAACGGCGATATCACCGGCAGTGACGGCGCCCGGACCGGTCGCGGAAAGCTGGAGCCGCTTGGGGCCCTCGCCCTGCATGCGCAGCGCGATCTGCTTGACGTTGAGCACGATGTCGGTGACGTCTTCGCGAACACCGGCCAGCGACGAGAATTCGTGCAGCACGTTCTCGATCTTGATCGACGTGATCGCGGCGCCCTGCAGCGAGGACAGCAGCACGCGGCGCAGCGCGTTGCCGAGCGTCAGGCCGAAGCCGCGCTCGAGCGGTTCCGCGACGAAGGTAGCGCGCCGCTTGGGGTCGTTGCCCGGCTTCACCTCGAGGGCGTTGGGCTTCTTGAGTTCCTGCCAGTTCTTGATGTTGACAGTCATTGACTTCCCCTAGGGTATGTTCTGGCGGCAACGGCCGCTGTTCCCTTGGGAACCGCGGCCGATCCGAAACTGCGGCGGGGTCCGGACCCCGCCGCAAGCGGCACGATCAGACGCGGCGACGCTTCGAAGGCCGCACGCCGTTGTGCGGGATCGGAGTGACGTCGCGGATCGAGGTGATCGTGAAGCCGACCGCCTGCAGGGCCCGCAGCGCGCTTTCGCGGCCCGAACCCGGACCCTTCACTTCGACTTCCAGGGTGCGCACGCCGTGTTCGGCAGCCTTCTTGCCGGCGTCGTCCGCAGCCACCTGAGCGGCATAGGGGGTCGACTTGCGGCTGCCCTTGAAGCCCATCATGCCGGCCGAGGACCAGCTGATCGCATTGCCCTGGGCATCGGTGATGGTGATCATCGTGTTGTTGAAGCTGGCGTTCACATGCGCGATGCCGCTGCTGATGTTCTTACGCTCGCGGCGCTTAATGCGCTGGGGTTCGCGTGCCATGGTTCGTTATCCTGTCGAGTATCGGGAAGGAAAAGCGCTGGTCCAGAGGACCGGAGCTTACTTCTTCTTGCCGGCGATGGGCTTGGCCTTGCCCTTGCGGGTACGGGCGTTGGTGTGGGTGCGCTGGCCGCGCACCGGCAGACCCTTGCGATGACGCAGGCCGCGATAGCAGGCGAGGTCCATCAGGCGCTTGATGTTCATCGCGGTTTCCCGGCGAAGATCGCCTTCCACCGTGTGCTCCGCGTCGATCGCTTCACGAATGTGCAGGACTTCCTGATCGGACAGGTCCGCAACCCGGCGGGTATGGTCGATACCCAGCTTGTCAGCAATCTGGCGGGCCTTGAACGGGCCGATACCATGGATGTAGGTGAGCGCGATGATCACGCGCTTGTTGGTGGGGATATTGACCCCGGCAATACGAGCCACTTAGTTCTCCATGCTCCACAGGAAGCGGCACAGGCCACATCCCATCTCAACGCTTCAACCATCAAACGGCAAAAGGTCCGGCTGGCGAGCGCAAAGGCCTACGCCGTCCGGACTGGACCCGCTTTTCGGTTGAGGGGCGCGCTTAAGGCGATTCGGCGCCGCTGTCAACGCCAGTTGCCTGCCGTCAATCCCGCAATTTCGCCGGATCGTCCGCTTGTGCTGGCGCGGCAGACCGCGCGGCAAGACGCTCAAACTGCTCGCCCAGCACCTTGTCGACCAGCGGCGCAATCTCCTGCGGCTTGAGCACGACCAGGCCGCTCACCACATAGGTCCAATCGATCCGGGTACCCTCACCCGCTGGCGTGCCAGTTGGCGAGAGAGTCACGGTCAGGGTCCCGCCGGCGGCATCCTGCTGCAACGGCCCCAATCCGCCCGTCATCCGCAGGACGCCCGCCTGGGGATCGGCGTAGACGACGTGCATGTGCTCGATACTGCCGATCCGCTGCGTCTCGGGCGCACCCTTGGGGCGCGGCAGCTTCTCGCAGAAGCATCCGGTTGCCTGCGCATCGAGCCACAGATTGGCTGCATCACCGCTATAAGTGTGATCGCCCGACCACCAGCGCGATGGCGCGGTCAGGACTTTCCACGTTTCGGACTTGCCGGCCGAGGCCTGCGCCGAATGCTTGATCACAAACCCGGTGTCGGACAGAGCGGCCACTTCCCCAAGGGCGGGAGCGGCGCTCAGTGCGAACAATGCGGCAGGAATCAAACGGTGCATGGCACGGAACCTCCCCGAAGGATCAGCCCGCAATAATCCGTTCGATTGCCGCAGTCACCCCGTCCAGTTCGGCCATGCCGTTGACCCGGCTGACAATGCCGCGCGCTTCGTAGATCGGCAGGATCGGCGCAGTCTTCGCGCGGTACTCGGCCATGCGGGTGCGGACCGTCTCCGCATTGTCATCCGGACGGCGCTTGAATTCCCGGCTCCCACACTTGTCGCAGACGCCCGCTTCGCGCGGTTGCTCGAAGGTGTCATGGTAACCCTTGCCGCAGTTGGCGCAGGTGAAACGTCCGGTGATGCGTTCGACCAGGGCGTCCTCGTCGACATCGAGTTCGATCACGTGATCGAGCTTGCGACCGCGAGCCGCGAGGATCTCGTCGAGCGACTCCGCCTGCGCGGCAGTACGGGGATAGCCATCGAAGATCGCGCCGGCCTGCGGCCCCATCTGGTCAAGCTCTTCCCCGATCAGCGCCGAAACGATCGCATCCGACACCAGCTCGCCGCGCTCCATCACCGCCTTGGCCTGGAGCCCGACCGGAGTACCGGCCTTGACCGCGGCGCGCAGCATGTCGCCGGTCGAAAGCTGGCGCATGCCATGGCGCTCAACCAGTCGCTGGGCCTGGGTGCCCTTGCCTGCGCCCGGAGGCCCCAACAGGATGATGTTCACGTCGCACTCCCTCTCTGGAAATTGCGCCCTCAGCGCATTTTGCCCTTGAGCTTGGCCTTCTTGATCAGGTCGCCATACTGGTGGGCCAGCAGGTGCGACTGGATCTGCGTTATCGTATCGACCGTGACATTGACGACGATCAGCAGGCTGGTGCCGCCAAGGAAGAACATCGTCATGCCGGTCGTCGCCATGACCCATTCGGGAAACACGCAAACCACGGTGAGATAGATCGCCCCGATCACGGTGATGCGGGTCAGGACATAGTCGAGATAAGTCGCAGTGTTCTTGCCCGGCCGGATGCCCGGAATGAACCCGCCGTTACGCTTCAGGTTCTCCGACGTTTCCTCGGGATTGAACACCACCGCGGTGTAAAAGAAGCTGAAGAAGATGATCCCCGCCGCGTAGAGCAGCATATAGACCGGCTGACCATGGGCCAGGTACTGGTTCAGGGTCACCACGAAGCTGCCCATCGCCGTGTCGGGCGAGATCGAGTTGCCGGCAAACTGGCTGATGGTCAGCGGCAGCAGCAGCAGCGAGCTGGCGAAGATCGGCGGGATGACGCCGGCAGTGTTGAGCTTGAGCGGCAGGTGGCTGCGGTCGGCCTGCATCATGCCGTGCTGGCTCGCGCGCTTGGGATACTGGATCAGGAGACGGCGCGTCGCGCGCTCCATGAAGCAGATCATCAGGACCATGCCGACCAGCAGGACGATCAGCGTCACGATCGTGAAGGCCGAAACCGAACCCGAACGCCCCCCTTCGAACAGGTTCGCGATGAACTTCGGCATCTGGGCAACGATGCCGGCCATGATGATCAGCGATGTACCGTTGCCAATCCCGCGCGAGGTGATCTGCTCACCCAGCCACAGCAGGAACATCGTGCCGCCGATCATGCTGATGACGGCGCCGACGCGGAACATCAGGCCAGGCATGACCACCGCCTGGATACCGCTCGACGCGCCATAGGCCTCCAGGCCCGAGGCGATGAACCAGCCCTGGATCGCGGTCAGCACGACCGCGCCATAGCGGGTGTACTGATTGAGCTTCTTGCGCCCGCTTTCGCCTTCCTTCTTCAGCGCGGCCAGCGCCGGATGCAGCGAAGCGGCCAGCTGGACCACGATCGAGGCGGTGATGTAGGGCATGACGCCGAGCGCGATGATGCTCATCCGCTCAAGGCTGCCGCCCGAGAAGGTGTTGAACAGGTCGAGGATGCCGCCCCGGGTCTGGCTGTAGAGATCCTGCAGGATCAGCGGATTCACGCCCGGCAGCGGAACGAAGCTCAGGAACCGGAAAATGATCAGGGCGCCGATCGTGAACCAGATGCGGTTCTTGAGTTCGGTCGCCTTCGAGAAGTTGGCGAGACTGAGATTGCTCGCGATATTATCGGCGCGTGATGCCATTGCGGTACTGAGCCTTCGCTTGGGCGCCGATCGCCGGACCGGCCCTTCCCCCCATGATCAGGAGGAGCCCATATAGGGCACGGGCGGAGATCGGTAACCCCCGCCCGGCCTTTTCCGGAATTATTCGGCTGCTTCAGCCTTGGCAGCAGGCACTTCAACCGTGCCGCCCAGCTTCTCGACCGCCTCGCGCGCGCCCTTCGACACGCCGGCAACCACGAAGCTGACCTTGGTCGAAAGCTCACCCTTGGCGAGCAGGCGCACGCCATCCTTGCCGCCGCGGGCCAGACCTGCCGCCTTGAGCGCGGCGTGATCGACCACCGCCTTGGCATCGAGCTTGCCCGCGTCGATCGCCTTCTGGACGAGACCCAGGTTCACCTCGGCATAGTCCTTGGCGAAGATGTTGTTGAAGCCGCGCTTCGGGATGCGCATGTGCAGCGGCATCTGGCCGCCTTCGAAGCCGTTGACGCTGACGCCCGAACGCGCCTTGGCGCCCTTCTGGCCGCGCCCGGCGGTCTTGCCCTTGCCCGAGCCGATGCCCCTGCCCACGCGCATGCGGGACTTGCGGGCACCATCGTTGTCGCGGATGTCATTCAGTTTCATAATTTGCACTCGCTTTCGCTTTGAAACGCGCTGATAGGAGGCGGCCCCTTAGCACGTAGGCAGCCAATTGCAACGCCTCAGCGGCGCAGGCCCAGTTGGCGTTCGAATGGCTCGGTGAGCAGATCGTTGCCGTAGGCGGATATGTGGTCCGTGTCGGTGAACAGAGGCTGGCCATTGCGCCAGGGACTGCAGACGGGCGTGTTGCACAGCAAGGGGAACGAGTCCCACACCTCGATCCGCGGCTCCACTTGTCGCAGTCTTGCCAGCAGCAGCATCGCGTGCGCGCGGTGCACCCTCGCCTCATCCTGAGTCGGCATCGGCGCGGAACAGGCTCGGTTCATCCTGTTGAACCAGTCGGAGCAGCGCATTGGCTGAACCGGGAAGACCGGTTTGGGCGCCTCGATTATGACTCGCACACCGCGATCGATCAATTCACCATGGCGCGCTGCCTCGAACCTGATCTGCGCCTCATTGTAAGGCGATTGCGACCTGCCGTTATCCCTCACGCGCCAATGTCTCCACAGAACATAAAGGTCCAGGAGGCACCAACGCCTCGGTCAATCCCGTAATCAGCAACCGGCCCGCGAGCAAGCCGCGCACCTGCTTTGCTGTCGATAGGGCAACCGCGACCAGCCCAGTCAACTCATTGCAATCAATCGCATTCGGGGGGATCAGCCTAACCCGGGAAGCGGCGGCGCGCCCAGTCCCGCAATTGCGGTGTGCGCGCCTCGGTCAGCCGCGAAAACAACCAGGCGAGAGCAATTGCTGCCAGAACAAGCCCGCCCCACTGCAGCAGCCTTGCGAAATCAAGCATAGTGCGCCGCCCCGGAGCAATGATGCTTGCGAGCGCCAGTATGACCGGAAAGTGCAGCGCATAGAGCGAAAAGGACGATCCGGCGCCGTAGCGGGCAAATGGCGCAGCCGGTCGCAGCTGCCCCGGCCCACGCGCATGCGGGACTTGCGGGACTTGCGGGCACCATCGTTGTCGCGGATGTCATTCAGTTTGATAAGTTGCACTCGCTTTCGCTTTGAAACGCGCTGATTGGAAGGGGTGCCCTAAAGCGGAACTTTCAACTTTGTGGCCCCAAAAAGCTGAAACAGGTTACCATGGCGCCCGAACGTATTCGCAAAGGTTTGTTGTATTTACACAACCCAACCCATAGCGCACACAAGCAGCCGCCTACGAGCGACCTAGGAAGATCGGACGACCGGAGTTTTCATGACGAATCCAAATGAGCTACTCGACGCCCTCTATGGTGGAAGCGCGACATTCGCAGACGGAAGGCCGATTGGAAACGTTCATTCAGTCATCAACCGATCATTTGCAGACGCATTGGCCCAATTCGTCAAAAAAGAAAGCCCAAAGATCGTAATCGAAATTGGGATGGCGCAAGGCGCTTCCTCACTTTCGATTCTCTCGACTCTTCCCGCGAACGCTCGCCTAATTTCAATCGATCCGTTTCAACACACAGACTACCAAGGAATTGGGAAGTCATTGGTGGATCAATCGAGCAAATCATCGCAGCATGAACTGATTGAGAAGCCAAATTTCATTGCACTGCCTGATCTTTTGACAAAAGGCATGGCGGCTGATTTTGTATACATCGACGGAATGCATACGTTCGATTATGTCGCTCTTGACGCGTTTTACGCAGATAAATTAATTAGACCCGGCGGTGTCATTGCCTTTAATGACTGTGGATTTCGATCAGTACACAAATTTTTGCGCTATTTTAATAAGCATCGGCACTACGAGGAAATCGATGTCGGCTTAAAACCAGACCACCGAGGCGCAAACCCGCTGATTACACTTGTTAGAACTATTGAAGGTCGCTCGAACCAAGATCGATACTTCCGAAAAATCGACACTTGGGAGCCAGAACACAACTATTTTAAAAATTTCTAACCACTGTGGATTGGCAGAAGCCGTCCAAGATCTTTGCGGTGGTCTCAGAACGTAACCGTAGCGCTCACTCCAGCCGCATACATATAAAAAAAGACCCCGGCGAACCGGGGTCTTTTATTTCTTAGTCATCTAAATCAGTCGACTACGGCCACCATGTGCGGAAGCTTGGCAATCGCACCGCGCACTTCAGCGGTATC
>Ga0116181_1000941_pt1 | contig 26040 bp, 17 predicted proteins | sample AD_UKC075_MetaG_FD_89752 | JGI IMG/M metagenome (GOLD analysis project Ga0116181, IMG submission 89752) | Active sludge microbial communities of municipal wastewater-treating anaerobic digesters from USA - AD_UKC075_MetaG | ecosystem: Engineered > Bioreactor > Anaerobic > Digestate | place: USA... | reverse complement strand
GCGTCAGCAACCTGATCGGCATCTTCCAGGACATGGACTTCTCGGGCTCGAAGGCCGAAGGTGACGACCTTCTGGGCGATGCCTACGAGTACCTCATGCGCCACTTCGCCACTCAGTCCGGTAAGAGCAAGGGGCAGTTCTACACCCCTGCGGAAGTCTCTCGCGTTATGGCACAACTGCTGCAGATTCCTGTGGGGACCCCCAAGTCGACCACTGTTTACGACCCAACCTGCGGCTCGGGCTCCCTTTTGATCAAAGTGGCCGACGCGGCACCGAACGGCCTTACGATCTATGGCCAAGAGAATGACAACGCCACGTGGGCGCTCGCCAGAATGAACATGATCCTGCACGGCAACGCGACGCATGAGCTCGTACAGGGCAACACGCTGGCTGATCCGAAGTTCCGCAGTGGCGACCACCTTATGACTTTCGACTACCTAGTCGCTAATCCACCGTTCTCAGTCAAGACCTGGAAGAACGGATACGAGAAGGACTATGGGCGGTTCGACGGCTATGCGTGGCCGCCCGACAAGAACGGTGATTACGCGTTCCTGCTGCACATGGTTAAGTCATTGAAGTCGACCGGCCAGGGAGTTGTCGTCCTGCCGCACGGCGTCCTCTTTCGGGGCAATGCCGAGGCGACTATTCGCACAGAGCTGGTCAAGCGAGGGTATATCAAGGCCATCATTGGTCTCCCTGCAAACCTCTTCTACGGGACGGGAATTCCGGCGTGCCTCATAGTGCTAGACAAGAGGAATGCCCATGCTCGCAAGGGCATCTTCATGATCGACGCATCTAAGGGCTTCGAGAAGGATGGTCCCAAGAATCGGCTCCGTCCGCGCGACATGCACAAGATCGTTGACTCCTTCGTCAATCAGAAGGAGATTGAGCGTTACTCACGCATGGTACCCGTGAGTGAAATCTCGGACCTGGAGAATAGCTATAACCTCAACATTCCCCGCTATATTGATTCATCACAGCCCGAAGATATCCAAGATCTACACGCACACCTCAACGGCGGCCTGCCAAACCGGGACCTTGACGCCCTGCAGCCGTACTGGGACGCATTCCCAAGTATGCGGGGGGAACTGTTTAAGCCCCTGCGAGAGGGGTTCTCACAGCTTGCCGTCGAAGGGTCCGAGGTGCAGGGCAGGGTCACGGGTTCGTGTGAGTACCAGTCCTTCGCGAAGGGCACCGCGGACACGGTCGCCGAGTGGTGGGGGAACAACCACGAACTGATGACGGGCATCAATTCTGCGACCCGGCCAAGCGAGCTGATTCACGATGCCTCGGAGGCGCTCCTCGAAGCCTTCCGGCCGCGCCCCCTCGTCGACGAGTACGGCGTTTACGAGCAGTTGATGAGTTATTGGAACTCATCTATGCACGACGACGTCGCCCTGATCGTCGCAGAGGGGTGGGACGGAGCCGCCCAGCCTCGGCCGGCACGCACATGGAAGGACAACAACAACAGAACTAAGTACGAGGATGCGCATCTCGTAGTTGGGACAGGGGCCAACGCCAAGCGATGGGTTATGGATCTGATTCCGCCAGACCTGGTCATCAAACGTTTCTTCGCCGAAGAACAGAGGGACTTGGATAGGCTCAGCGTCGAGTATGCAGCAGCATCGCAGGCGGTTGAGGAGTACATCGAGGAGCAGGCAGTTGAAGGTGGCCTGCTCTGGGAGGCCGTCGAGGACGACAAGCTCAGCAAGGCGCTCGTCACGGCACGAGTACGTGAGGCCAAGCGTGAGGGTGCGGAGGCTGACGAGCTTCGGGCATTGCAGTACATGCTCACGCTCTACGAGGCCGAGACAGCGGCGAAACGCGCGGTCAAGGAAGCCACCGCAGTGCTTGAGGCTCTCGCCTTTAAGCACTACTCGAAGCTCACGACAGGTGACATTCACACCTTGGTCATCGACGACAAGTGGGGCGCGACGATCAGCGGTCGGATCGGCGCCGAGGTCACGGCGTTGGGTCAAGCGCTTGTACTTCGTCTCCGCGTCCTGGGGGAGCGCTACGAGTGGACGGTAGGTGAGCTCGAGTCCAAGCTGAAGGCGGTCAGCGCCCAAGTAGCGGAGCACCTCCGGGCAATGGGAGTCAATGGATGAGCGGGTGGACCACCTCAACCCTTGGTGAGGTCGTTGCAAGATCAGGGGGAGTTCTGCAGACTGGGCCGTTCGGAAGCCAGTTGCATGCCAGCGACTACAGGTCGGAGGGGACTCCACTGGTGATGCCCGTAAATATGGGCGACAACGTGATCTTCGAATCGGGTATTGCCCGTATCGGCCCCGAGGATGTTCGTAGGCTCTCGAAGCACCGTCTCCGTGCCGGCGACATACTCTTTAGCCGGCGTGGCGATGTCGGCCGACGGGCGATAGTGCGGCCAGAACATGAAGGCTGGTTGTGCGGGACGGGCTGTCTTGCTGTCAAGTTCGGGAAGCGTCAGGCTCACGTCAACCCAGAGTTTGTTGCGCTGGCCGTTGGGACAGCTGCCGCACAGGATTGGATTCTGGACAACGCGGTTGGCGGCACGATGCTGAACCTGAATACGTCGATTCTGAGCGCCCTCCCCATTTCGCTACCGTCAAAGCAGGAACAAGACTGGGTGGTTAACGCGCTGTCATCAAATTCCGCGCAGGTGGGCGTTCTGGAGCGCCTTCTTTCTAAGCAGCGAGACCTGAAACAGGGTGTGATGCAGCAGCTCCTGACCGGCGAGACGCGGCTTCCCAGTTCAACCGGGGCATGGACGCCGCTGCGCGTGGCGGCTGTGTCACACCTGAAGGCCCGCATTGGATGGCAGGGTCTGACGACTCAGGAGTATCGAAGCACCGGGGAGTTTCGGCTGGTTGGAGGTACTGACTTCCGCGGCGGCCGTGTGGACTGGGCGAAGACCCCGTTTGTTGACAGGTGGCGATTCGACCAGGACGCCAATATTCAGTTGAGGGCCGGCGACGTGCTGATTACCAAAGACGGGACGATTGGGAAAGTTGCTTTTGTGGACTCTTTGCCGGGGCCCGCGACGCTGAATAGCGGCGTATTCGTAGTCCGGCCGAAACGCGACGCCTACGTATCGGAATTCCTTTACTGGGTCCTGAGATCACGCATCTTCGAGGAATTCGTGGCCGGGCTGAGCGCCGGATCAACCATCAACCACCTCTATCAACGCGATCTCGTCAAGCTGGAAATCCAAGTGCCCCCAACTCTGCGCGAACAGCGCGCGATCGCGCGAGTTGTGTCAGACATCGATGACGAGGTCATAACGGTCGCACGTCAACTGGAATCGGCACAATCGATAAGGACGGGCATGATGCAGCAGCTACTCACCGGTCGCACCCGCCCACCGGTGGGTGGTCTGCTGTGAGCACTGTTGGACAGAAAGAGCGCGAGACACAGAATCGCGTCGTTCGGCTCTTCACCGAGCGTCTTGGTTACGAGTATGGCGGCAACCTCGAGGACCAAGACAACACCAACGTGAGTGAAGACCTGCTTCGTCAGAACCTGCTCACGCGCGGGTACAGCGAGGACTCGGTCTCACGAGCAGTGCAGCAGCTCCTAACGGCCGTGTCCCTGGCCGCGGGTCAGTCGCTTTACGACGCGAACCGTAAGGTCTATGACCTGCTGCGATACGGCGCGAAGGTCAAACACGACGTCGCCGGAAACTACGAAACGGTGTGGCTTGTGGATTGGAGAGACCCGCTTGCCAACCACTTCGTGGTTGCCGAGGAGGTCACGATCAGGGGCGAGCACGCCAAGCGGCCGGACCTCGTGTTGTACGTGAACGGCATTGCGCTGGGTGTCATCGAGCTCAAGCGTTCTTGGGTGAGTGTTAGCGAGGGTATCCGCCAGAACATCGGCAACCAGAAGCAGCACTTTGTGCGGGCGTTCTTCACGACCGTGCAGCTGCTCTTCGCTGGCAACGATGTCGAAGGTCTGCGCTACGGCGTGATCGAGGCTCCGGAGAAGTACTGGCTGGCCTGGAAGGAGCCGGGCGAGGAACTCAACCCCCTCGACCAGGCTCTGCTTCAGATGTGCTCCAAGGCGCGTCTGCTGGAGATACTGCACGATTTCATCGTTTTCGACTCGGGCGTCAAGAAGACGGCTCGTCACAACCAGTTCTTCGGTGTCCAGGCTGCCCAGAAGCGAGTGGGCTCCCGCGAGGGCGGCATCATCTGGCATACCCAAGGGTCCGGCAAGAGCCTGACTATGGTCTGGCTGGCCAAGTGGATCCGGGAGCATCAGACAGACGCCCGCGTGCTTATCATCACCGACCGCACCGAACTCGACGAGCAGATCGAGGCCGTCTTCGCCGGTGTCAACGAGACGATGTCCCGCTCGAGCTCTGGGGCCGACCTCCTGACGCAGCTGAACCAAAGCCAGCCCTGGCTCATGTGCTCACTCGTGCACAAGTTTCGCGGCTCTGACGACGAGGAGGATCTCGACGGGATGGGAGACGAATTCCTTGCAGAGCTCGCGTCAAGGATGCCGAACGACTTTCGCGCTAAGGGCAACCTCTTCGTTTTCGTGGACGAGGCGCACCGTACACAGAGCGGCAAGATGCACCGGGCAATGAAGCAGGTCCTACCTGACGCGATGTTCATTGGCTTCACCGGCACTCCGCTGCTCAAGGCCGACAAGATGACCAGCATCGAAACGTTCGGCAGCTTCATCCACACCTACAAGTTCGATGAAGCGGTGCGGGACGGCGTCGTGCTCGATTTGCGCTACGAGGCTAGGAACGTCGAACAAGAACTTAAAGGTGCCACACAGGTTGATAGGTGGTTCGAACTCAAGACCAAGGGGCTCACTGACCTCACAAAGGCCCGGCTCAAAAGGAAGTGGGGCACTATGCAAAAGGTCGTCTCGGCCAAGTCTCGCACCGAGATGATAGTCCAGGACGTGCTGATGGATTTTGAGCGAGAGCCCCGACTCATCTCGGGTCGTGGAAACGCCATGCTCGTGGGCGACAGCGTTTATCAAGCGTGCAAATTCTACGAGCTGTTCGTACAGGCCGGCTTCAAGGGCAAGGTGGCCATAGTTTCAAGTTTCGTCCCGAGCGCCACGGCCATCTCCAAGGAAGATGCCGGTGAGGGAGATAATGAGGAGCTCCGAAAGTACGACATATACCGTCAGATGCTGTCCGACTATTTCGACGTGCCCGCCGATAAGGCCGTTCCACGGATCGAGGAGTTTGAAAAGGACGTAAAGCGCCGCTTCATCGATGAGCCGGGTCAGATGCGCCTGCTCATCGTAGTTGACAAACTGCTGACCGGCTTTGACGCCCCGAGCGCTACCTACCTCTACATCGATAAGAAGATGCGCGACCACGGTCTGTTTCAGGCGATCTGTCGCGTCAACCGCCTCGACGGCGATGACAAGACCTACGGATACGTCATCGACTATCGCGATCTGTTCAAGTCACTCGACAGGGCCATCACGGACTACACCTCGGGGGCCCTGGACGGATATGCCAAGGAGGACATCGATGGCCTCCTCAAGGATCGTACCGAGCAGGAGCGGGAGGACCTCGACGTCGCACTTGAGGCCATCCGCGCATTGTGCGAGCCGGTCGTGCCGCCGAAGGGAACAATCGAGTACCAGCTCTACTTCGTCTCCGTCCGCCTTGGCGACGCTGAGGAGATCAAGGCGAATGAGCCGAAGCGTGTGGAGCTATACAAGTCGGTGGCAGCGCTCGTGCGGTCCTACAGCATCTTGGCGAATGAGATGGAGCGTGCGGGCTACTCCACCAGCGAAGCAGCCGACATTAAGGCCGAAGTCGTCCACTACGTCGCGGTCAAGAACGAAGTCGAGATCGGTGCTGGTGAGAACGTCGACATCAAGCAATTCGAGGCCGGCATGCGCGCGCTCCTAGATACATACATTCAAGCCGACCCGGTCGAGCAGGTCGCTTTGGTCAACAAAGGTGTCGTCGAACTGATCGTTGAGCGCGGAGCGGCCGCCATCGACGAGCTGCCCGACGGGATCAAAAGGAGTCCCGAGGCCGTCGCCGCGATCATCGTCAACAACGTCCGCAAGACAATAGTGGACGAACGGGCAATGAACCCGAAGTACTACGACCGTATGTCTACCCTCCTTGACGCCCTGATCGAACAGCGTCGCCAGGATGCTATCGAGTACGCCGACTACCTTGCCAAGCTACTGGAGCTCACTTCCGAGGTGGGCACGGGGGAGTCAGGGGCGTCCTACCCCGAGTGGGCAAAGACTCCCGCTCGTCGAGCCCTTGTCGATTTTGCGTGGCCCGAGGACGTCGACATCGATCCGCAACACCTGCACGAAGTCATACAAAGCGCCAAGGAGCATGGATGGACAGGTTCTGCCATGAAGGAACGAGCCCTCGCCCGTGCCCTTCGGCGGGAGCTCCCGGATGACTTCGAAGTGGAGCGATTGCGAGGCCTGGTTAACCTCCTCAAGGAACATGATGAGTACCGCTAGCGGCTACATGACTGTCGCGGGCCTCAGCGTCGACGTGGTCTATAAGGACATCAAGAACTTGCACATCTCGGTCTACCCGCCAATGGGTCGCATCCGTGTAGCCGCACCTGAGAGCACTAACGAAGACACAATCCGCCTTGCTATCGTGCAGCGCCTTTCGTGGATCAAGCGCCAACGTGAGCAGCTGCAGACCGCGGACCGCCAGACAAAGCGGGAGATGGTGTCGGGGGAGACTCACTACGTCTGGGGTGAGCGCTACCGCCTCGACGTCTCGCGCCACAGCGGGCGCTACGGCGTGGAAACCAAAGGCAACACGTTGTGGGTAGTGACACCCGAGGGCACCGATCCGGCTGGACGAAGGGCGGCTTTGGATCGGTGGTATCGCCGCCAACTCCAGGCCGCGCTTCCTGCCTACTTAGACAGGTGGCAGCCGATCGTCGGGGTTGAAGTCGGCAAGGTGGCCATCCGCCGCATGAAGACCAAGTGGGGTACCTGCATCGCGAGCTCAGGCACGGTTTGGCTCAATCCAGAACTCGCGAAGAAGCCTCCACGTTGCCTTGAGTACATCGTTGTCCACGAGATGACGCATCTTCTCGAGAGAGGCCATGGCGAGCGCTTTATCAGCCTCATGGATGGTTTCCTGCCCGATTGGCGAGGTCGCCGGGACGAACTTAACGCGTTGCCGCTCGCGGACGAGGATTGGAGCGCGTAGGGACGTAGCTGTTGCGACCGGCCGAGGACGGCGCGCCAGCGCCGCCCGCAGGTCGGGCGGCGCGAAGCGCCGCTTTTGATCCATTAGAGGCCTATTCGGCAAGGATCCGGTGACACGATCCGCTCACCCGATGGTGTCCGAGCGCCTCAACCCGTCAGGGCGACACACCGGGCGCTGCCCAGTCGTACGCGATTTCGGCACAGGCCTCGTCACTGGATTGAGACCGCGTCAGCCAGAAGAAGCTATCTACGTCGATGGATACGAGGGTCCCCCTCAAAGGGTTGGCTAGCCAGAGGAAGTCGAACACTTCGCTCGTGGCTGCATACTGAAGGACCACATAGGCCACAACTTGGCGGTAATCGACCGACCTGAAGTTCCGATCCACCGTCTTCAGTTCTCCAACCACTAATCGCTCTTGGTCGGCCTTCCACAGGCGCCCTTGGAAGTCGGGTGTTCCTCCAGAAACTACGCCGCAACCAAGGAGAGGCGGCTCGGCCACCACGTCTTGCAGGCCGGTGAAAGTTATCAGGCGACGAATGTTTCCCAAGAGCGCAGTAGCGTCATTCGCTTCCTGCGGTTCGATAGTTGGGGAGAAGTCGGCCTGGTCCCAAACCACGGACAGCCGTCGGCTTGCCTCCGCAAACGCTTCGGCCGGATCGACTGTAACCCCCGATATTTCTGCCTTCCACATCACAAAAGCCGTCTCGGTGACAACCGCGTGGCGATCGTGACTTGACTGCATTGCGACCGGCTCGGCGTACTGTCGGGCGGTCGTGTTGCTGGTCCGCACAAAGTGAGAAAGTCGTGGCAACTGCGCGGACCAATAGGAGCCCGCAATCTGCGAAAAGCGCTCTGCTGAGATCATTACACGGGTATCTCCATTCGCCCCTCATCGAACTTCTCTTGTCGCCACTCAAGGGCGATTCTGTCAAATTCAGAAAGAGACAGCCTGCGTCTCCAGTGAGACCCCTCGTCCTCCAATAAGAATGACGCCACAAGCACCGCACGCTGCACCCAGGGATGATGATCGTTGTAGCGCTGGCGCTGGGTGGAAACGAAGGCTGAGGAACCCCAGTTATGCATGTGCAGTACTAGGTCGCGTTTGAGGAAGGGGGGTGTGGCGGGGTCGTCATAGATGCGGTTTGCGAGAATGCGATTCTCGTCGCGGTCTTCGTGGCGCAACACCCGGAAGGCGTACGCAAGATTCATCGGCAAAGTCATGTAGTACGACTCGTCCAGTATCCGCCGGCGAAGTTCGCTCATGACCGCTCGGGCTGCATCGGGCGGCAGCTCCGAGGCGAGGTTGTCGAGCACTCGCAAGACCACGGGCATTGCGGGGGCTAGCATCTCGAGATTATCGACGATTGTTCCAACCGCTGCCTCTTTGATGTCGTCATCTACGAAGCCCAAAGCTTGAGTGAGACGCTTTACCACCGGAAGGTTCACTCTGCTCTTAGCGACTTCCCGAGAGAGCATCCCGAGGATGTCAAACTCCTGTAGCTCGCCCCGCAGCCGCTCGTACTCTTCGGCCGCATCTTGACTGTATGGATCGAAGCGGAGTGACAGCTTTACGAACTTCCTGGCCTCGCGGTCCTCAGGGGACAGCTCTGTTGAATCCTCGGCGAGGAAGACTGGGGCGCGAAGGAAGTCCTTGCTCTTGACGACTCTGGTCTTCTGCTTTTGCAGCGTCGCTCCTTCGTGCGTGAATAGGTGGCGCGTTAAGGAAACCAGATTCCTGTATGCCTCCTGCTCCGTCGCAGCGAAGATCCGATAATCGTCCGCGTACCTGCAGAAGACGATGCCCTCCAGGGTGAGCATTGCGTCAACGCGAGCGAGCGTCAATTCTGACAAAGCTCGTGCAGCCGGGCCTCCAACCGGAAGGCCATAGGATGGGCCGTTGGAGAACGTAGTAAGTAGGCGAACGATACGTCGAGCGAGGCTTGGGTCGTCTAGCTTAAGCTGCAGCAAGCTGTTCTCAACGCGGTGATGATAGACCCGCATGTAGAAGTCAGCAATGTCCGCAACAACTACGTAGGAGTGCTGTCGGGCTAGGTGCTCTGAGCGAATGGTGAAGTCTCGCCATGAGTCGGATTCGAAGAGGGTGTCACGTTCTGGATCGATCGCGAATCGGTAGGAGAATACGGTTTCGCTCCCGACAGGTATTCGGCTAGCTTCGAGTTTGGGCGCGGCCTCGATCACCAAGCCTAAGAGGTATGCGTTCCAGAGGGGATCAATCTGACTTGCCCATCGAAAGCCTTCGTTAGTGATAAGTTGCAGGGCAACGTCGACGGGGGGCGGATCTTCCTTTAACCTAACATCGAAATCGCCGTGGACGCGGTTAAGGAGGGCGGTCACTTCCTCGGCTTTGTCGTGCAGAATGTGATTCTCTGGCGCGAAGGGGAAGACGTCTGTATCGCCCCACCTGGCGATGTTCGATACTGCTAACCGAAAGCTATCCTCCATGGTTGCCCCCCTATCGATCCGATTCGAAGCGACTGTACCGGGGTCGACTCACCCCCGTGGGGAGACCCGAGGATGGACAGCGAAAAGAGTCGATGGACCATGGCCTTCGGAAGCTGTCAGGGCGAGTCAATTGGGCCCGGACGGTTCCTTCCTTGCGCGCCGCACGCTCGGCTGGTTCCCCGTAGCGGAGCATCTGTAGGGCCCGACGGGTTGGGTCAAGGGTGGCCGAAGGCCATCACGCAGTGACGCCGTAGGCGCCCTTGACGCGTTCCGCCGGGCCCGGATGATGGGGAGCGGGGGAGCCAGCTCGAACAACCGAACCCGCACCCGTCCTCGAACCTTACATATCGCGGCCTTCAGTTGTCATTGGCCGCTCGTCGCCGGGTTATCCACAGCTTGCGACATCTCCTTGAACGACGAGTGCGCGTCTGGCGGACTTGATGGCAGGGGGACCTTCCCTCCTCTGCCGTTCGGACAAGGGGACACCATGAACAAGCTCGTCGCGCTCGCCAGCGCCACCGGGGACACCGCCAACCTGCAGGCGTGGATCAAGGGCAACATCATCCCGCTGCTTCTTCTGCTCATCGCCGTCATGCTCTTCGTCTTCGCCCAGCGCGGTGACAACTCCAAGGCGATGCGCGTCCTCGCCGGCGTGATCATCGCGCTCGCAGTTCTCGGTGTCGCCACTACCGGCCGTGCCGACGAGGTCGGCACCTGGCTTGCCTCTCTGGTCATGGGCTGAGCCATGCGCCTCCCCGTCGATGACGAGATCTACAACGTCAACGCCGTCTGGCTCGGCCCTCCGGGCAAGACCCTGCCGTTCCGTGCCCGCTACATCCGGGCTTCGAGGGCACGCCTGCTTCGCCCCAGCTGGAGTGGCTGCTTCACCGCTCCTGCTCACTCGGGCTGCCGGCCCCCCTGACTCTGGGGGCGGCCGAGGACGCGGAGTGGGACCGCGACGACCTCGGCGAGTTCACCGACCACGTCACGTGGGCTGCCGTGCCCTACGGGCGAACGATCGTCGTCCGTGGCGAGGCGGACGGCGCCGAGATCCAGCGGCATGTGTGCGTCCTGTCGGTGGGCCGGATGACGGACCTGGAGATCCCGCCGGGTGTGCCGTGGATCCAGCGCGCCGACCAGCTGCCGTTCCCGGTGGAGTGGTCGGCGCGGGTGACGATCGAAGATGCCGGTCGCGTGGGCCTGGCGATGCGGCGCAACATCCAGCGCATCCGCTCCCAGAAGGAGCACTACGAGCACGAGCACGCAGAGCCAGCCCCCGGTGCTTTGGACCGGCAGGCGTCGAAAGCCCTAACCGTGGAGGACGAGCTGTCGTCGGGGCTCTCCGGCCTGAGCACGCGCACCGCTGGCTGGTACCGCATCGCGGTCTCGGGAGCCACGCAGGAAGAGGCCCTCGACCGGGCCACCGCGGTGCGGCAGCTCTTCGCGCCGCAGGTGACCATCTCCCGGCCGGCCGACCAGTACGCCGTGGCTCGGGAGTTCATCCCGCGGGAGAAGCTCGGGACGGCGGCATACAAGCGCCGGATGCCGGTCACGACGTTGGCTGCCGCGGTCCCGACCGCCACGGCCAAGGTCGGCGACCGTGTCCGCATCCACCTGGGCGAGACATCGCGCACGTGAGCAGAGTGGCTGTGCTTGGACTTTCATGGACATCGGGTGGACGCCACTATCGAATCGGTCTCGCGTTGCGCCCCACCCGGGCGTCTCGGACGACGTGGTGCGCCTGGCGCTCTCGACTTGACTCTCGAGAAGCGGCCGCATGTAGCCCGATCGGATTGGGCGTGACAGAGTCCAGGGGACGTTGAACCCGGGCCCCCGAACCGCGGGCCGCGGCCGCGGCCGCGGCCGTAGTTGCGTAGTGGGACGGAGCCTTGTTCCAGCTCGCGGCGGCCTCAGCGATCGCGCTCATCACCTCGTCGATGTCGTGCCGTACAGCGTCGGCAATCTGTCTGCCCCGGTGGAGCCAGAGGTCCGGGGTGTCTGCGGCGATGATCGTGGCCACTGACCGGAGGGGCGCTTGGCAAGGTAGCTGAGCTAGTCGCTCAGATATGAGGTTCTGCGCGAGGGGATGAGCGCCCGTCAGGGCCGCGGTGAGCGCTGCGTGGCCGTTGCTGCTGAGGAGGCCGGCGGGGTCGTACCCATCTGGCAGCGCCAGCGTGCGCGGCATGACTGCGTGTTGGGTCAGCAGCCAGTAGGCGCGTTCGGCGGCGGCGCGGCCGGCGGTGTCGGCGTCGGTGGCGACGATCGGCTCCGGGTGGAGGGTGGCGAGGAGCCTGGCTTGGGTCTGGGTGAGGGAGGTGCCGAGGGGAGCGACTCCGACGAACCTGCCGGCGCCTGCCGAGGTGATGGCGAGGGCGTCGAGGGGGCCTTCTACGAGGACGGGAACGGCGTCACCTTCGACCAGTTGCGGGTCGACCCCGTAGAGCACCTCGCCTTTGTGGAACAGGGGTGTGGTGGGGGTGTTGAGGTATTTCGGCCCGTGCTCGTCGCCCGCGTCGGGGTGGCGGCGGGCGACGAACCCGAGGATGGTGTCGTCGGCGGTGATGGGCAGGACGAGGCGGTCTCGGAACCGGTCGATGAGCCTCCCGGTGCGTGCGCGGGTGACCAGGCCGACGGAGAGCATCTCGTCATCGCTCACGCCTCGGTTTCGCAGGTGGGTGACGAGGTGGGTCCACCCGGGTGGGGCGTACCCGGCCCCGGGTGGGGTCTGGTCGGTGCGGAGCCGGTCGCGCAGGTAGGGGCCGGCCCAGGCCGTGTCCAGGCGCTCGGCGTAGAAGCTTCGAGCCATGTCGTTGATGTGGGCGGCACGCTGTGGGGTGAATGGTGCGTGGTCCCATTCGGCGGCGTGGGCGACCATCGCCTCGATCTCGGCCGGGGTGGGTTCGAGGACGCCCATGCCGGCTCGGCCGAGGGATGCGGCGTTCAGGGCGGTGTACACGTCGTCGAGCGTGCTGGCCGCGTGGTCGATGTTGACCGGGCTGAGGCTCGCGGCCGAGGTGCCTTCGATGCCGGGCGTGCTGGGCGGGAGCCACTCGAGGTCCTCGTCGTGGTCCTCCGGCGGGGGAGGGGCCGTGTCGTCACCGGGTGTGGGGTCGGTGAGCAGGCTGACCCGCCAGACCATGGCCTGGGCGTCGTCAAGGTCGACCTCGGGGTCACGGGTGCCGGCAATGGACAGCAGGGCGTCGAGGGTCTGGCCGCGGGCGAGTGCGTGGTCGACGACGGTGACCAGGGCGGGCCACCAAGGGCTGTTTCGCATCGCCGCGGAGCGGTCCTCGCCGACGGAGTCGGTGAGGTGGTCGACCCACACGGGGGAGAGCCGGTGGTGGTCGTTGTCGGCTTGGGTGGCGACGGCGGGCGCGAGGTGGCGGCTGATCCGCCACCACAGGGCGGATGCCGCGTGGTCGTCCGGTAGCGGCGCCGCCAGGGTGGTGCGGAGCAGTGCATGCGCGTCGATCCCGGCGCGCCCGACCGCGGCGAGTCGCGCTGCTAGCTGCGGGGTGAATTCGTCCCGGCGGGTGTCCGGGGCGAGGGTGTGCAACAGGCGGTTCCACTCGGCCAGCGCGGGGGTGTGGGCGGCGCCCAGGCGGTGCTCGAGGCTGCGCTGCCACAGGGTCGGGGCCTTGGCGAGCTGCTTGGGTCCGGTGGGGCGGTGGTCGCTGTCGGGGACGGTGTTCGCGGCCCGCCATACGGCGAGGTCGCCGAGCAAGTCGGGGGAGGGCCGGGCCTGCCCGGACGGACACCAGGAGGGGGTGGACTCGTCGGCTGAGACGGTGTCACGGATCTGGTCGGTGAGCGTGGTGACGAGGGCCGCCCTAGCTGTCAGGTACGGCCCCCAGTGCATGTTCTCGCGCAGGGCCTGGGGGATGCTGGGAAGCCACGGGAGGGGTCCGGTGCCGGCGTTGCGCAGGCCGGTGTCGTCCAGGCGCCAGTCCAGGACCGCAGCGCGGTCGCCGGCGGTGTCGAGCTCCCAAGAGGTCGCCGCGGCCTGCAGCGCGATGACGGGGTCGGTGCCGGTGGCGGCCAGCAGGACCAGATGAGCCCGCAAGGCCGGCCACGCGGGATCCTCACCGATACCCGGCACGACCCGCTCGGCGCCGGCCTCGAGTGCGGAGGTCGCGGCGGGCCCCAAGTGGTGTTCAGCGGCCACGTGCAGAGCGTCGAGGTAGCGGGCGGCGGCATCGCCCAGCCGGACCGTGGGGGAGGCGTGTTCACGCTGCGTGCTGGTCGCGGAGACGGGGGCGTCGTCGCGGGCGAGAACGTCTTCAAGGAGGTCGGTCGCGGTCGGCGGGTGGACGCTGTGGGGTCGGATGATCGCGTGCGGGTCACCGTCGCCGACGACCTGCAGATAGACGTGGTTGGCCTCGGCCCCGCGGGTGAGCATCGTGTACAGCTGCTGGCGGGTCTCAGCCCCGGTGACCAGGCCGTGCATGGTGTACACGGAGATGCCTTGGGCGCCGTGGATGGTGGTGGCGTACCCGAGCTCGACGGAGGCGGTGACGTACTCCGCGGGCAGGGTCAGGTGGTGCCCGGTGCGGACGTGTTCGACCGCCAGCGAGCCGTCGCCGGGGACGTCCTGGACGGTCCAGCGGTCGCCGTTCTTGACCCAGTCGTGCAGGGCCAGGCGCAGACGGCGGTCGTTGGCCCGCGTGACGACCGTGTCCCCGACGTGCGCGGTGTTCCCGTCCGCGAGCCGCGCACCAATGTCATGGATGCCCTCACCAGTAGCCCTGTGAGAATGGGTGATTCGGTGGGCCTGTGCTCGTTGGTTGAGCTCGGAGACAAGATCGCGGGTGGGGGCGAGCATGATCGCGTCCAGACCGTGGTTGCGGTCGTTCGCCCAGGCGGTGAACACGCCCTGGGTAAGGGTGGCCAGGTCGCCGACGTGGACCCGTCCGTGGTCGAGGTAGAACCCGAGCGCCTCGGTGCGGCCGTCGCGCAGGGCGAGGGAGGCGGCGCCTTCGGCGGGGTCGGTGAACCGCATCAGCTCGGACAGGTGCAGGGCACCGTGGGTGGCGGCGATGTCGCGCAGGACACCGCCGGCGCCGATCGCGGCGAGCTGCTGGGTGTCGCCGATGAGGCGGACCTGACCGCCGCGGGCGGTGACGAACTGGACGGCGGTGTCCAGGGTGAGGGTGTCGGCCATCCCGGCCTCGTCGATCACGACCAGGGTGTCCGGCCCGATGTCCTTGGCCCAGTCCTGGAGGTCGTCGTGTTCCAGGGACCAGGTGAGCTTGGCCAGGGTCTCCGTGGTGGCGCCGATCTGCTCACGCAGGACGGTTGCGGCGGCGGCGGACGGGGCGAGCCCGAGGACGGTTCCGCCGTCCTCGACCCACGCGGCCGTGAGGGCTCGCATGGCGGTGGTCTTCCCGGCGCCGGCGGGCGCGATGGCGAGCTGGAGCTGGGCACCGGAGGTGGCCATGCCACGCACCAGGGCGGCTTGTCCGGCGTTGAGGGTGACGCCGTTGGCGGCTTGTTCCAGCAGGGTAACCGCCACCGAATCCGGGCCAGCTGTGTGCCGGTCCGCCATGCCCGCGGTGGCGAGGAGGCGGGCCTCGGCGGCGAGGACCTGTGCGCTGGTGAACAGGGCGGACCCGGCGACCTCGTACACGCTGGACCCGTCCGTCCGGCGCAGCTCCTGGGGTTCGTCGATGCCGTCGCTGGTCCGGGTCAGACGCACCGACGCCACAGTTGCGGCCTCGTGGGTGACCAGGTCGACGACGGTCTCGACGTGTGCGGCGGGCAGGTTCGCGGCCCGGACCTGGCGGTGGGCTTCGGCGCGCAGGTGCCACAGCTGCCAGGTGGCGCGGCGGGCCTGGACCTCGTCGCGGACCTGCACCGCGGTGGTGCGCACCCAGGCCGCATCCACAGTCACCGAGTCACTGGTCACCAGGCCCGCGAGGCGCCCGGCCGTGAGCGCCGCGGTGACCATGGCGGTGACCCCTTGAGGGCCGCTCAGAACCTCTTCGGCTTGCTCAGCCCATGCCTGCCGTTGCTCGGTCAGGGTGCGGGGTTCGTGCTTGGCTTCACGGGTTTCCAGGGTGGCCTGCTGGGCGAGCTGGATGGACTCGACCACCGTCGGTGGGCGGCCGTGGTCGGCCTGGAATGCCGCCGCGAGCACGGCGCGGCGGGCCTCGATCGCGACCCGGCGGGTGGACCAGCGCGCGTTCAACCGCGGGTCGACCCCGACGACCTCCCGCACCGGGCGCTTGCCCCGGTCAGTGCCTTCCCGTTCCGCGAAGACCAGGCCGAGGCGGGTCCGCAGGTGCTTCTCCAGGGACGTGTTGTACGTCTCGGACGCGGTCACGTTGGCCTTGAACAGGATCCGCCCGTCCACCGCGAGCCACTTCCCGGACAGGGTCTGCACCTTGTTCGCCACCGCGACGTGGGTGTGCAGGTCGGGGTCGCCGGCGCGGGAGTCGCGGTGCGTGAACGCGGTGGCGACCAGTCCGGTGACGTCGACCTGACGCACCCCGTTGGCGCCCTCCCTCGTATACAGCGCGTGCGCCTCGATGAACCCCAGTGCGTCAGCGACGGCGTCGTGGTGGGCGAGCTCTACCTGCGCCGCGATGTCCGGGGGTGCGACCGCCCACAGAGCGCTCACGGATTTGACGGGGGAGAAGGTCAGGTCGTACCCGCCGACTGCGGTCGTGCGCGGCCGGGAGTGTTTGGCGATGGTCCCGGACAGCTCACGGGCGTCGACCGGGTCACGGTGGTGTTCGTCGCGGAAGAACTCCAGCGCGACCTGGGTGCGGATCCTCGCCCGGTCCTGCGATGGAACCGGGTAGTCGCGCGGGTGCCCCAGGGAGGCGGCGTGGTCCTCGATGCGCTGGGCGACCTGCACCTGGAACGCGGTGACGTCGCCGTCGTACACCTTGTACGGCAACCCGAGACGGGTGACCGCACGGTAGTCCGCGCCGGTCAGGTCAGGGCCTTCGAGCCGCTCCCGGCGCTGCTGCGCCAGCGGGTGCAGCCCGGACCCGAACAGGGCCTGCATCTGCGACGCGGTGACCTCGTCCCCGACGGTCAGGCCGTCGATCGCGGCCACCCCGGACCCGACCCACTGGCCCGGGGTTTCACCCCTTTCGGTGTAGTACGTCGCCAGCGGGGTCCGGGCCCCGCCGGTGCGGTCCGCAGCCGCCACCTGCCGGGTCAGGTACGTGTACCCGGTCCCGGCAGTGAGCTTGTGCAGACTCATCGTCATATACCCCTACGCATGCGGGGACGCCCTTGGGGGCCAACTGGTTGCGTTGACTACCTGGATGCATGAGGTGTGCAGTTGACGAGCATTTTCGTTTCGGGGGTCGTCGGCGGGGTCGCGGCGTCGGGGAGGAACTTTCGCGTCGCGCGGTAGGGGTGTGCTCGACGTCGGGAGTCGGCGGGGCGGGGGTGTCTCGGGTGGTCGGAGAGCCGTCGCGGAGGGCGTCACCGGGAACCGTGGCTGAGAAAGTTCGGCGAAGGTGGCCCCCAAGCGGCCCGCGACGTGCGTAGGGAGTAGAAGGCACTTTCCACAGTGGAGCCGGGAAGAGGGTGGTTCGGGTGAGCCGACGACAGGACTGGAACCGGGCGAGGCGCACGGCGCTGGACGGGCAGAGCACCTGGCGGGCCGAGCGCAAGGCCAAGGACGACCGGTGCAGCGCCCTGGGTGTTCAGGTCGCGCTCGCGCTGCAGGAACGCGCCGCCTGGGTCGCGCAGTGTGAGCAGCGCGCCGGGCAGGCGCTGACGGAGCTGGTCGAGGCCGAGGGTCTCAGTGTTGGGGAGGCCGTGCGGTGGTGCGCCGGCACGGTCACGGTCGCCGATGCTGCCCGGCTGCGGCGACTGGCCAAGGGCGCCGACAAACAGCAGCCCGACGCCGACGCCGACGCGGGTGACACGTGACAGGACCCGGCGCGGAGGCAATGCTCTCGTGCCGGGTCCTGTGTGGCCTCGGTATCAGTGGGTCACCGGTTCGGTGGATGGGTGCCGGTGAGAGTCGCCCACGCGGTGTGCTTAATCCGCGTCGGTGTCGCGCTGGTGAGCAGCCGGGTGGCGCGGGCGGTGGCGACGTCGGTGGTGGTGGTGCGGACCGGGGCGTAGCGGTCGACATACTCCACGACGGCCTGGTACCCGGCCCAGGCGGTGCCGCGGATCCCGTCTTGGGTGTCGGCGTCGTGGAAGAGCTGGGACAGGGTCTGCCAGCGTCGGCGCGCGAGGTCACGGGCTCGCCCTGGTGAGTCCCGGGGTGGGGTGCGGAACGTGGCCTTCACGAGGTCGGCGAACGCGGCGTCGGTCAGGTCCTGCTCGATGAGCTGGTCGGCCTGGGTCTGGAACTCGGCCGTGTAGGCGAAGGTCAGGCCGAGGGCGTCGCGGGCGGCGGTGACGGCTGACCGTGCGCCCGTGGTGTGCCGGATGCTGACGGTGGCGGCGTGGTTGCGCAGGGCCGCGGCCTGGGTGTTGGCGCACACGACCCGTACCGGGGTCGGCAGCAGCCGGAACGCGCTGGAGCCGTCGTGGCTGTTCAGGGCGGCGATGTTGAGGTCGAGCCGGTCGATCCCGCCGACGAGGAGGTGCTCGGGCATGGTCATGGTGACGAACACCTGACGCCCGCTGCGCAGGGAGCCGGCGGTGTCGAACACGGCCCCGGAGGCGTCGGCCAGGTGGTTGAGGAACTCGCAATGCTCCTCGTTCTGGATGGGCTGGTACCCGGCGCCGACGACGCCCAGGGCTTGCGGGTGCCCGGTGAACGGGTTGGTCCGCACGGTCGCGTACCCGGGAACGTCCAGGGCGGTGACACCGTCGCTGGTGAGCTCGTGGGCGGTCAGCGGAACCTTGTGCACGTCCCAGCCGCCCAACCGTCCCAGGGTCATCGCCTCCTGGGCGGTGAAGGCCCGACCGGCGACGGTCACCCCCAGGCGGTGCCAGGGGTCGGTGCGGGCGAAGATCGCGGCGGCCTGCTCGCCGTGCTTGTCGATGTGGTGGCTCATGGTCTGGGTCTCCTTGCTCGTCAACGGGTTGTGGGTGGGGGCCCGGGAGGGGAAGCGGGGGACTCGGCTGCCCCTCCCGGGCGGTTCGTGGGGCTCAGGCGGCGTCGCTGTCGTCGGCGCCGGTGTCGGACGTGACCGTCGCGGTGAGGAGCTGCTCGACGTCGCTGGGCTGGTACCCCCACCCGGTGATGACGCCCATGACCCGGGCGTCCCACGCGGTGGGGTGGCGCCAGGTGTGGACCCCGGTGCTGGCTTCCCACGACGCCAGGACCGCGGCCAGGGTGCGCACCGTCGCGGCCTTCGCCGTGGTCGGGGTTGCCAGGGGAGTGGCGGGTGACTTTTGCTCGTGTCCGAGCAGGGTCCGCAGCAGCGGGTGGGACTCACCCATCGCCTTGGACAGGGTGTACTGCCCGGTCAGGACCGCTTCGCAGATCAGCGTCTCGGCCCCGGCCGGGACGCTGGCCCGGGTGATGAAGCGTCCCAGCCATGCCCGGCGGACCGTCTGCGCGGACCGCCACGCGGCGTTGTTGGCGATGACCGCCCGGCGGCTGCGCCCGTTGTCGCTGACCCCGTCCTCGTCGTCGGCGCTGGTGTTGGCGGTGGTCGTGCCGGTGCTGTCGTAGCGCGACCGCAGCCCGGCCGCCTGAGGGTCGGTGCAGATCCACACCTGCACGAACCGCAGGGCCGGCTCCCCGTCACCGTCCGGGTCGCCGTCGGTGTTGCTGGTGTCCGGGTCGTCGCGCTCGTCGGGGTAGGCCCACTGCGCCCGCAGCAGCACCGCGGCACCGGGCACGCTGGGCCAGTCGTGCTCCGGGACGGGCTCGCCGTCAGCGGTGACCAGGGCGTCCAGGTGCAGGGTCCATGCCCGGTCGGGAACGTCCTGGGGATCCAGGACGGGCACCCCCTGCCCGCGAAGGAGCTGGGCGTGCGCCCGGAGGGCGGCCTCCTCGGCGCGCGCGTCGCGCAACCGCTGCGCCGTGTGCTCCAAGGGCCGGCCCCAGGACAGCGCCTGCTCGAGGGCCTGGATCGCCTGCGGGTCGTCCTCGAACTCGGCGAACGTCGCGGCCGCCTCCAACGTCATGCCGGCGGCGTCCATCCGCTCCCGGGCGATCTGGCTGGCGGACACGGTGAGGGCCGCGTCCACCTTCGGGCGGGTGATCGCGGTGCGCTTGGTGATCTGTGCGGCCGACACCCCGAGCAAGGACAGCTGCTCGATCGCGTCGCGTTCCTCGGCGGCGCGCATCGCGGCCCGGTGCACGTTCTCCACGAGCTGGTCGGTGACCCGATCCACCTCCGCGGGGCGGGTGACGACTTGGACCGGGACGAGCCCGTCCGGGGTTCCGACCGATGCCGCGGACAGGGTGCGGCGCTGCCCCCGGTAGACCACGAGACGGCCGTCGTCGTCGACCCACGCGGTGATCGGCTCCAGCACCCCGCGGGCCTTGATCGACGCGGCGAACTCCTTCGCCCCAGGGTGGGTGTCGCTGCGGACGTTGGCGCCGATGACCAGGGCCCCTGGGGGGACCCGGTAGGTGCCCCCGACCTCGAAACCGGTGCTGCCCCGCCTGCTGCTGCGTGTACTCATGATGCTCAACTCCCCTGATGGACAACCGAACTGGATGCACTCATCCTCCGCGGACGAACCCCGCCGGGGCAGCCCATGTGGGGGTCTGTGGAGAACGCCGCCGCGGTGTCCCCACCTGGGGATAACCCTGCCTCGCCGCCGGTGAACACCCCAGTGCGGGCACGACGAGGGTTGAGCTGCTCGAGCCGACCTGCCCCCGTCCAAGACGCGGGGCACCTGCGATACCCGGGTCTCGGCTGGCCCCCACGCGGCGCGGCCCCGCCATGCCAGGCCGAGATCTGCAGGAGCCGGAGCCGCACCGGCGCAGGCGGCGGGCCTGCTTCCAGTTGTCGACGTCGTGCCCGCGTGCTGGAGTGTGCGGTGTGGGTGACCCGGTAGGAGCGCTGGAGTGGTTGTCGCGTCGACGCGATGGCGAGTCGGTCCCGCTCATCGCCGCCGGTGCCGGGGTGAGCGCCCGAACCGTGCGGGCGGCGACGGACCCGTACGGACCGTTCCCGGCAGCGTCGAAGCAGCGGGGCAGAACCGTGGCTGATGCCGCGACCGTGCGGGCCCGCACCGACCGGTGGGTGCAGGCGCGCCGGCGCGGGCAGCGGGTGACCGACATCGCCGCCCGTGAGGGCGTGGCCCACCAGCTGGTCTCCCGGTGCACCAAGGCTGCGGGACCGTACCCGTCGCCGGAGGCGGTGCAGCAGTGGGTCGCGGCCCGCCGGGCGGGACGCACCCTGGACGCGATCGCGCAGGAGTTCGGCACCGTGAGCGTGGTGGTCTCTCGCGAGACCCGCGCCTTCGGCCCGTTCCGCCCGCCCGGGCCGCGGCTGCCCGACGGGGTGGTCGGATCCCGGGGCATCGCCGCACTGGCCGGGGTCAGCGACACCGCAGCGCTGCGGTGGGTGCGCACCGGACGCATCCCCACCCCGGACTTCGTGGTCGGCGACAGCCGCCAGCTGTGGCTGAAAGGCACGATCACCAGGTGGCTGGCCACGGCCGACCTTGCCACCTGCCCGACCTGCGGGGCCCGGTGCCTGCAGCTCGCCTCGCACCGCGCCGCGGCCCGCTGCGGGGACGCAGTGCTTGCGCTCACGACCGGTCCCATCGACGCGGGCCGCTGAGACGCCCGCACAGGGTCGCTCAGGTCAGGGAGAGGACTACGCCGCCGGTGCGGTCCGTGGTCCGCGGCCGGGTGAGGCGGGCATGGCGTTCCAGGCCGACACGGTGCCCGGCGACGGCGAGCAGCCCCGCGTAGTGCCCACCCAGCCCGTGCTCGGCCAAGGTGTCGTCGCCGACCTCGGCTAGTCGACGGTGCCAGTGCCGGGTCAGCGCGGGCTGCGCGTAGGTCGCGCCGATGAGGACCACCAAAACGGCGGCCATCCACGGGTGGCCGCCGGCGGCGTTCTGGGCGACCGCGATCCCTGCGACGACGACCCGGGCACGCCACGCCAACCGCAGCAAAGCGAAGCCACGCAACACTCGTCCCGCAGCCGCCACGACGCCCTCCAGCACGACCCAGGGCAGGCACCACACGGACAGGGCGACCTGGCCCCGGGTCAGCCCGGCTGAACAGATCGCGGCGGCGTGGGCGATGCTCGCCGCGGCCTGCTCGTGGCTGAGGCGGCCATGGTGGACCGCCACGATCAGGGCCCGGGGCGCCACGACGGTGGTGCCGCCGCACGCAAACGCGACCAAGCCATGTCCGTGCGGCTGGACTGCGACCGTCACCAGGGGCGGGCCCAGCCCGCCGGCGCACACCCGGGTGATCACCGGGGCCAGCACGGCGGCCTCCGCAGCGGTGGGGGAGCGGGCGCCATGCAGGGCGCGGCACGCTAGCTGCTCACCCACCCCGAACCGCAGCAGGACGGTGGCCGCGCCCAACCCGCCGACCAAGGCCAGCGCCGGCAGGGCAGGCATGGACCCGGCGGCCATCAGCAGCACCACGCCGCTGACCGTGATGGGCACCAATGCGCGGCACCACCCCACCAGTGACGTCGACGCAGTCACGACGATCGCCTCCTTCGTCCCCGGTCCCGACGGGGGGAACGGCTCCCTTCGCCCGGGCTTGTGGGTCCTCACGGTCACTGTCGCGCACACCACTGACACCCCGGCACGGGTTATCCACAGGCCGCCGAGAGGTCGGCCCAACAGTCCAGGACCGGGTGACAGTGGGGCCTTCAGCGGCGGGTCAACAAAAGTCGTCTGCCCGGAAGTGGCCCCCAAGGACGCCTTGGAATGCGTAGGGATATATGAGCACTTCACCAACTGCGGGCCTCGCGCCCGGCCTGACCGTCCTGCCCAGTGCGGAGCGGACGGTCGCACTGAACCACCTCGCCGCCGCGTTGGCGGTCCTGGGAGATGACGCTTCCCGCGCGAGCGAGCACTCACGTGACGTGCGGTTGCACGTCGTGGCTTGCCAGGCGCAGCACCTGGCAGGAGAGGTTCTCGACCTCCTGCCCGCGCGCGACACGGCTGGGTTCGTCGTGCCGGACCCTGCCGGGCTGCCCGCGGCGGCGACCGCGGTGCGGGTCGCGCTGGACGCCGAGCACGTCCAGCCCCTTCCCGGGGGGCTCGGCATTTCGCTGGGTTTCCTGCTCGAGCTCGCGCAGGCGGTCACGCCATGAAGGCACCGAGCCGGCTCAGCGTCGGCGAGCTCCTCCTCGAGGGCGACCTCACCGCCCGGCGGCTGCTGCTCGACCCGGACGCCCTCGACGCGGCCGCGATGGTGCGCACGTGGCCCGAGGTCGTCCAGGCCGGCCACGAGTTCCTAGCGATCCTGCCCCGCCGCGGCGGCGGGCCGGGGGTCCACGCGCTGCCCGGGGCGCGCAGCCAGGACCAGACCGGTGAACGGCTGCAGCTCATGGCCACCTCTATGCACCAGCACTTGCGCAACCGGTTCTGGCCAGGCGACGGACCCCCGGACGACCAGCTCCTGGCCATCGCCGGGAACCTCATCCGCGCGCACGACATGGTCGCCAGCCACCGTCGCCCCGCACCCTTGCTCACCCCCGCCGTATTGGCGGACGCTGGCGTCGCCCGCGAACGCGTCCTTCACACCCTGTACGTGGCCGCCCACGCCATCAACGTCGCCGTCCAGGCCCAGCTGCGCGCCCACCCCCGGCCCGGGACGTCCACACCCCGAATCGGCTCGGCGCTGCGCAGCACCCAGCAGCGACTGGCCACGTTCGAGGCCGTCGCCGGCAGGGAGGTCTACCGGACCTTCCCCAGCGACCCTGCACTCGAGCGCCGTGACCCCCCCTGCCAGGACCGGCTGTCCGCGGCCCTGGCCGGGTGGGACATCGCCACCCACCGGGCACTGGCCCGCGAACCGACCATGGCCAACCTGGCCGAGCTCACCCGCGTCCAAACCCACACCCTGGCCATGACCCGCACCATCTTGAACGCTTCGGCCTCACTGGGTGTCCTCGACGGTCCGGCCTACCACGCGCGGCTGCAACCGCGCCTCACCGACGCCGAATCCGCCTGGGGAACCCTGCACGCCACCGTCCGGGACCTGACCAGCCACACCCACCGAAACGTCACCCCCGACCTGCGAGCCGCCGGATCAGAGGTCGCGCACGCGCTCTCCGAGATCGTCATGACCGGCACCACCCTGGCCGACCCCGCCACCATCGCCACTCGCGTCCACCTGCCCGCCACCACCGCGACCCTCCTCGGCGCCCTGGAGGCACCCCACCAAATTTCGCTGCTCCTGCACGACGCCGCCCTCCACCCCGCAACGACAGTCAGTGCCCGAGCCGCCCAACAGCTCCTGACCCCGCTCGAGGCCGGCCGCAAGCCACCAGGTACTGAGCGCCCGGATGCCGCCTGGGTCGACCCCCGGGCCCTGGTCGCCGACCGCGCCGTGCCACCTCCACCACCAGTACGCGAGCTCATCACCGCACAGCTTCGTCACGTCAGCACCACCTCCCACGCGATGTCCAGCGCAGCGACCCCACTGACCGCGCCGGCTCAAGCCCGCCCCCCGCAAGCGCGAAAGGCCCGACCCTCGGCCGCCCGTCAGTCCCGGGCCCGCGTCTCGAGCGCGGCGGCCACTGCGCGCACCGGCGCACAACGGTGACTACCGCCGCCCCATGCCAGGTCCGACGATCGCGACCCCTCCGAGCCGGGACATCGACGGACGCGGCCAGCCAGCTGCCCGGTCTCAGCCGGGCCGGGGTTTGGGCTTATCCACAGGGCCACGACCCCTCCGCGGCGCCATCAACAGCGTCTCGGTCGCCTGACCAGCAGGACCCGACGTCGGGCAACCTGCACCCACACCAGACATTTGGGCACCCCGCCTTGCAAGGAGGACAGCATGACCATCACGACCGACGCTGACCGTGACGCCCGACTGCGGCAATGGGCCGCGGGCATCTACCCCGAGGAGGCTGCCGTGGAGCTCCTCATCCGCAGCGGTTGGACCAGGCGCGCCCCGCTCGCCACACACCGCGCGGCGACCCTGGACGGCACCCACGACGTGTACATCGACTGGGATGTCCTCGGACGGATCCTGGATGGGCACCTCGACAGCTCCATCCTCGCCGCGTCCGGCGGCGAGCTCCGAGTGCTGCGCATCGCCCACAGCCTCGCGCGCGGAGTCCTTCAAGAGACGGTTCCCGGGCTCGACCGGCACAACACCGACCTCGTCCTCGCAGCAATCGCCCACGCCAACGGCTCCCACCAGCACAGCGAACCCAGCGAGACGCCGGTCAACGGCCGATGGGTGGACCGTGAAACCGGCCTACGCGTGTCGTTCAACGCCCTGCAATCCCTGCACCGATGGCCGAGCACGCAGTAAAGCGGTCGTCTCCTGCGAGCACACCCTGCACGTGACGGCCCCGGTTCTCTGAGCCCGACTCATCGAGGGCGACGCGGCACGGGCATCGACGAGCGGCTACATCCCGAGGTTGCGTCTCTGCGCCCACTTAGCCCTTCTCGCGCCCCCTTGGATGCGTCGGGATTCGTGCCGTCTCTCGCAGACGGTCCCGGGTCGCGCAACTCCGCCGCCTTAAGTCTTGTTGCTTGTCCCCGGAAGAATCGCGTAGCAACGCGAAACACAGTCAGGCGCGGGGGGCGAGAAACGCCCGAAACTTACGCAGGTTCTCCGGAGAAGCCTCCCAGGTCGGCGCCTGGTTCAAATGCTCATGCAATTTGTCTAGCACGCCGCTAGTTGTGCCGTGAGCCCGCGTCATCACGATTTCGCCATTGTCAAGCAGGCACTCGATGTACGCGCCGGGATGAAGTGCGAGGGCCCATCCACTGGCCTCGCGCGGTCGCTTGCGATCGAGGGCATTGCGATTCGCTAAGCGAACATTGACGCGTTCTATCCCCGCCATTCGCAGAGCGCCGACAACCTCCACGAGTGTGTAGGTCCGGAGTCTCTTTCCGTTGAAGTCCGGCTCCCACTTCCGCGAGCGAAGAGGGCCCATCCTGAGGTAGTGAGCCAAGTCGATGACGTCCATCTCGGGAAGGATCGAATAGCGCTGCCGCCTAGAGGGTCCAACCGGTGGGGTGGGCTGCGGCACGGTTGGTGTTGCCGGCTCAGACTCTTTCCCCCCATCTGGCCAGCTCGGTGGCTTGGATTGGTTAGATGCGCCCCCGTCGTCGCCGTGGTTGCCTGCCCCGTCTCGCCCCATTCTCGGCGCTGAGCCCTTGCGTGACGTGCCAATTCCGTCTCTGCTCACGTCGGACGTTTGGACGAGACCCGTTGTCGGTATGACTCCGGGCCGCTTGGGGGCCACACTGAACCCTGATCCACCGATGGGTTCGCGGTCTGGGTGGGTCGTGACACGCGAATGCCCCTGTGGGACGGCAGGATTGGACTTGCTAAGGGTCTGATCCGCCGGTTCCGAAGGGGCATT
>Ga0116181_1000936_pt1 | contig 26162 bp, 25 predicted proteins | sample AD_UKC075_MetaG_FD_89752 | JGI IMG/M metagenome (GOLD analysis project Ga0116181, IMG submission 89752) | Active sludge microbial communities of municipal wastewater-treating anaerobic digesters from USA - AD_UKC075_MetaG | ecosystem: Engineered > Bioreactor > Anaerobic > Digestate | place: USA... | reverse complement strand
TAGTTTATGCTATGGAGGAAATATGCAACTAATTGATTTACACTGTGACACTATTGGCAGGATATTAGAAACTGGGGAGAGTTTGTATAAAAATAGCGGGCACTTTGATCTACAAAGAGCTGAAAAGGCTGGTTTAGTCCTGCAGTTTTTTTCCTTGTTTCTCCCCCCCCAAGAACAAGGAGAAGCCTTAAAGGGAGTAATACGGCAAATAGATCACTTTTACCAAGAGACAGAACAGTATAGACACATGGTATACCCCTTGTTAAACATTAACGATTATAAACCTGATAGCCACCGCCTAGCAGCTTTACTGCATTTAGAAGGGGCTGAATGTCTAGGTACTGAACCAGAATACCTGAGAATAATGTACCGGTTAGGGATAAGAAGTGTGGGGCTAACTTGGAATAATCGCAACCTTCTCGCTGATGGGGTTAGAGAAGGTGATAATGACGGTGGTTTGAGTAAGGCGGGGCGAAAGATGGTGCGGGAAATGAGAACACTGGGCGTACTCCTTGATGTTTCTCATATTGCACCCAATGGGTTTTATCAGGCTATCGATGAATACCAGGGACCCATATTGGTAACTCATGCTAATGCCCGCAGTATATGCGATCATCCCCGCAATTTGAGTGACAGCCAATTGAAGAGATTGGCAGAAAGCGGTGGAGTAATTGGCTTAAATCAGGTTAGTGATTTTGTGAAGAAGGATAAAAAACCTGATCTGGATGATTTCTTAAACCACGTGGATTATGTAGCCAGTTTGATTGGTGTACAGCATGTTGCCCTAGGTTCCGATTTTGATGGAGCTGATCACGTTGTACTTCCTGGAGTAGATGCTTATGCTAGGTTAGAAAATTGTTTTCTCCAAAGAGGATTTAGTCGCCAGGAAATGGAAATGATTTTTAATAATAATGTTGAACGGGTACTCCGGCAAATCTTGAAATAGATAGGGAGAAACTATCATGTACGACTTACACGTTCATTCTACAGCCTCTGATGGCCTTTTTACTCCAGCCCAGTTACTAGCAAAGGCCATGGAGATAGGTCTCCAAGGTATAGCTATCACTGACCATGATACCGTAGGTGGAGTTCAAGAGGCCTATAATTTTATGGCTTCCCACTCTATATCCTTCCAGTTTATACCTGGCATAGAAATGAATGCCGAAGTAGACGAAATTGAGGTTCATATCTTAGGGTACTTTATCGACTACCACAATGCCAGGTTATTGAATAGACTAAAAGAAATAAGAGAAGCCCGCTGGGAAAGGGCTAAAAAAATGGTTTATCGTCTGAAAAGTATGGGGTTAGCCATTTCGTTTGCGCAGGTTGAAAAACTGGCCCAGGGTGACTTGATAGGACGCCCTCATGTAGCCCAAGCCCTAATAGAGAAAGGTTATGTTTTTTCCATAAAAGAGGCGTTTCAGAAATATATTGGCAAAGGCAGACCTGCTTATATACCTCGATATAAATTTATGCCCCAGGAGGCTATTCAGTTAATTAAAGAAGCCGGGGGGATTCCTATTTTGGCGCACCCCGGTCTGTTACCTGATAATAACCTTATTTGTGAAGTGATTGCTATGGGAGTGGATGGTTTAGAAGTATATTACCCCGAACATACTCTCCAACAGGTAGATCAATATTTACAATTAAGTCAGCAATTAGACTTATTGGTAACTGGTGGATCCGATTTTCATGGCACGGGAAACGACGAGGGACACGGCCGTCTTGGATGTACCGGAATTGATTTAGATAGATTTAAGTTACTGTCCGAGCACTACAAAAAAAGGCAAAATCAATAAGTTGAAATTTCCATTTTGGGCAGGACTTTATACTACCTTTATAGAATTGGTTTTCCAGTGTGGATTGGTGAAAGGTAGGTAGTATATGAAGATCATTGCCAAAATTATCATACTAAGTTGCTTATCAGTATTAGTATTTGCCTGCACTGCAGTTGCTAGCTCTGAGGCACACATAGTCCAGGAAGGAGACACCCTATGGATGATAGCCCATCATAACGGTACTACTGTTGAAAAATTGATGGAAATCAATGGCCTCACTTCCGATTCTCTTTCCATTGGACAGGTTATTCTATTAGATGAAGAACAAGCAGCTGGACAAACCTCTGAGAATAAAACCCCTGATAATGTGAAATATGTGGTACAACCTGGAGATAGTTTGTGGAGAATTGCTATAGAGTATGGGATTACCCTGGAAGAACTAATGCGTTTTAATCAGCTTAAGACTGATGTTTTGAACCCAGGTACAGAGCTAATCATCCCTTATCAAGGAGTGGCATCTCGTTCAGGCAGTAACGCAAACGCAGCAAGATTGCTGGAACTAGCGGCCCAGCATTTGGGAACCCCCTACCGTTCTGGAGGAAAGAGCCCGGGAGGGTTCGATTGTTCCGGGTTTGCTCAATACGTTTTCGGCAAAGTTGGTATCAACCTGCCCCGCACTGCAGCTGAACAAGCATCTGTAGGTACTGGGGTAACCCGGGAACAACTTCTGCCTGGTGATTTGGTCTACTTCCGTTGTGGAGGCGGAATAGTTGACCATGTAGGTATTTACGTCGGTAATAACAGGTTTATCCATTCAAGTTCACCCCGCAGTGGAGGGGTTATTTACTCATCATTAGCAGAGGACTATTATGCTCGTTCCTATGCAGGGGCTCGTCGTATATTGCGCTAGGAGGCCGGAATTGGAAGACAAAGAGTTCAACAAAATACATGAATACTTTGGAATTGATAATACTATTTTTACCAGTGCCGAATGGGATCAACTGCAAAAAACTGAAAACGAAATTGGGCCTGATGCGTTGCTGTCCAAGATTATTGACAAACGGCTCTGGACTAATGCTGAAATTGCGTGGGTGTTACGAAGACTCATTTATTTTTATGGAAAAAAGGATACTTATCTTAAGGAAGCTCCTATAGATAGAATATTTGCCAACATGGTAGGTATTTTGAGAGTATTTTACCTGCTATTTGATCAATTGGACCCAGACATAGACGATAATATGAGAACCTATGTATGCAGTAAATTGGGTGATGCTACTTGGGGAATTAACAGTCGTACCCGCGAGTATTTATACAAGATCAAGAAAGAGGCTGAAAAACAGTCGTAAGACATAAACCGTCGTAAGACGGTTTTGTCTTGGGCAATATTTGGCAGGAATTAATTAGTTGTTGTCGAACATATGGCAATAACAGTAAATAATGTATTATCATGTGGGGCGGGGATTGGTGATGTCTAAACGAGACCGCGAACAAGTAATACGACGGATCATTGATATGGAGGATCGTATATCTAACTGCCAACGTTGCGGAACAGTGATCCGGTGTATTCGCAAGCCTTCCCTGGGCAAAGGGGATCTGGAACCTGAACTGTTAATGGTACTTGAGTCAGATAACCAATATTCCCGGGACATTAATCGGATGATTGAGTTGCGCAACCTAATAAAAACTGGTTTGGGATTTGAAAAAATATATCATACGTACTTAGTCCGCTGCCAGCCTAAAGCATGTCCGTTATATAACAGCATCAACTGCTACACTCATCGAAAACTTCTTGATAAAGAATATCGCTGTGTTCTGAGCCAAAAAGCTTGTGAAGGCATTCCCATACATCCTAACAACGAAAGCATTATTGCTTGTTTGTCATTTCTCATGGAGGAGATTTCCATTCTGAACCCCAAGTACTTGGTACTGTTTGGTGAACGTGTAGCCGAGTATGTGTTAAGAGCCTATGGTTTTTTTGAAAAACCAGATTTAAACCACTGTTACCGGTTTAATGGCCTGACTGTTATTCCTTCCGTAGATGAAGGGAGTTTTTCCCTCCTGGAATGCCAACAAATCAAAAGGAACCTATAATAACTGACTAATAAGATAATGTGAACTTCCCTTTACCGGGAAGTTTTTTTGTTATGAACGAAACAGTTGACTAGCCAGTCGCTGTGGGGTTCAGTTCTTTTACCCTGTTGCCTTGAATATGAATTGTCAATAAGGCAACAGTGGAGGCTGAAACCATGAATACAAAGCACTGGTATCAACTGGATCAATCCGAAGTGCTCCATATTTTGCAGACTCGCCTGACCGGACTAAATGCCGGTGAGGTGATCCACCGGCAAAAAACCCACCGGAATATTCTGGACACGGTTAAAAAAGAAAAGCCTTGGCTAATGTTTTTACGCCAGTTTACCGATACCATGGTATTGGTCTTACTAGCGGCTACAGTTATTTCTGGAGCCATTGGTGCCATGGCTGATGCAGTTACTATAATGGCTATTGTGATCATAAATGCCATATTAGGTTTTATTCAGGAGTACCGGGCTGAGCGGAGTCTGGAAGCCATAAAAAACATGGCATCTCCTCATGCTTTAGTTATACGGGAAGGGAAAAAAGCATCTATCGATGCTACACAATTAGTACCGGGTGATATTATATGGGTTGAGGCAGGGGATAAAATACCTGCCGATGTTCGTTTTCTGGAAACATATAGCCTGGAAATTGAAGAAGCTGCTTTAACTGGTGAATCTGTACCGGTAGCAAAGAATAGTATGCCCATCACCGCTGAAACCCCGTTGGCCGAACGATTTAACCTGGGTTTTATGGGAACCTCAGTAACCCGGGGGCGCGGATTGGCAGTAGTAGTAGAGACCGGGATGAATACAGAAATGGGTAAGATAGCGGCGCTAATCGAGTCCACCGAGCAAGTGATGACTCCTTTGCAGCGTAAACTTGACCAACTGGGCAAAACTTTGATAGTAATCTGCCTGGCGGTATGTGGATTAGTGACTGTTTTGGGAATATTTCGCGGGGAAGCGGTCCTAACCATGTTTATGGCGGGTATAAGCCTGGCTGTGGCAGCTATACCAGAAGGGCTTCCCGCTATAGTAACCGTGGTATTGGCTTTGGGTGTACAGCGTATGGCTAAACGCAATGCTATTGTAAGAAAGCTGCCGGCAGTTGAGACTTTAGGATGTACTACAGCTATTTGTTCAGACAAGACTGGTACTCTTACTCAAAACAAAATGACCGTGGTCAAAGCGGCCACCCTTACCCGTGAAATAACCTTCAGTAAAGAGGAAAGTGGAGCAAAAGGATACCTTAGCGTTGCAAATGCTCAGTACATTAAATCCCTGGACGATCCAGCCTTTGTTTACATGATGGAAGCAGCTTTCAACTGTAACAATGCCCAAGTCACCTTCGAACAAGGTAAGGAGTCAGCCGATGGAGATCCAACCGAAATTGCGTTGATGATTATGGCTTATAAGGCGGGCATACGAAATTCCCTTACTCGGGTTCGTGAAATCCCTTTTGATTCCGATAGAAAAAGAATGAGTGTGGTGGTCAAAAAGCATAACAAGTATTTGGTTTTTACCAAAGGGGCCTTGGATAAGCTTATTCCCTTATGCAAAAGCATAGCAGGGGGGGGAAACTATAAAGAGGATATAAATACTATGTTACTGCGGCAGGAACAGTGGGCTCAACAGGCCCTACGAGTATTAGGTTTTGCTTATCAGGAAATATCTGCCCAGGATGCAGCTCATCTGTCTGAAGAAGAACTGGAAAAGGATTTAACCTTACTGGGCATATGCGGCATGATAGATCCTCCCCGAGAAGGTGTAGCAGAATCGGTAAGAATATGCCGCCAGGCAGGGATAACTCCTATTATGATTACCGGTGATCATCCTTTAACCGCTTTGGCTATTGGTCGGCAAATTGGTCTGAGTAGCCATGATCATGTCATAACTGGTTTGCAAATAGACACCATGGATGATAACCAGCTATTCAACTGGACTATGCAAAGCCGAGTTTTTGCCAGAGTCACCCCCCAACACAAGAATCGCATCGTAAAAGTATTGCAAAGGTACGGTCATGTTGTGGCTATGACCGGTGATGGAGTAAATGATGCTCCCGCAATAAAGACGGCTGATATCGGAATTTCCATGGGGATAACCGGCACAGAAGTTACCAAGGAGGCCTCTTCCATGATATTAGCCGATGACGATTTTTCCACTATTGTTAATGCGGTTTATGAAGGGCGGGCGATTTATGATAATATACGCAAGTTTATCCGCTATTTGCTGGGTTGCAACATAGGTGAGGTTCTGGTTATGTTTATGGCTTCTCTTCTGGCTATGCCTTTACCAATGCTGCCCATTCAAATTCTGTGGGTTAATCTGGTTACCGATGGTTTGCCCGCCATAGCATTAGGGTTGGAACCTCCGGAACCCGGCATTATGAATCGCAAACCAAGATCTGTTAATGAGGGAGTTTTCTCGCAGGGACTGGGATGGGTTATCTTAAGCCGCGGCGTGTTTATCAGTATCATTACTCTAATTAGTTTTAGTATTGGTGTTTACATTAACAGTATAAACGGAATCGATGACTTAAGCCTGGCCCGCACTATGGCTCTGACTACCTTAGTAATTGCCCAGTTGTTTTACGTTTTTGAATGTCGCTCAGAACGTTTTACCCCCTTTGAGCTGGGGTTTTTTAAGAACCCCTTTCTGATTGCTGCGGTATTATGCTCCTTAAGTATGCATCTAATGGTTTTATACATCCCCTTTTTTCAGGGAGTTTTTCATACCGTGGCTATAACTTGGTGGCAGTGGTTAATCATAGTTAGTATGGCGGGAATAAGATTTATATGGAAATACCTTTTGTATGTCGGTAAAATTTTTGTTTCTGGGAATTAGTGTGTTAAAATTGGCCTAAGCAAAACTACCAATTGTTATTGGAAAAACTTCTTTTACTCCAATGATGGTGGGAAAGGTTGGATTAAAGTGGCTAACAGTATGACTGGTTATGGACAGGCTCAGGTCAATAGATCAGGATATCAAATATCTTGTGAGGTTCGCAGTGTTAACTATCGCTATCTGGATACCAATATCCGCATGCCCAGAAGATATGCTCTCTTGGAGGATAATATTAAGGAAGAAATTAAAAAATATGTTAGCAGAGGGCGATTAGAATTCACCATTAACATTGAGAAAACAGAAGCAAAAGCTAGAAATATCAAGGTTGACAAAGATTTAGCCATCACGTATCATAGGTATTTGAAAGAATTAGCAGATGATGTAAATATTTCGCCCCAAATCAAGATTATAGATCTTTTTAGATTGCCAGAGGTCTTTGTTCTAGAAGAAGACGTAGAAGATGTTGAGGAGATCTGGCCGATTTTACAAATAGCTTTAACTGAAGCCATGCAGTCATTGGTAGCCATGCGGAATCGTGAAGGGAACTACCTGATAGAAGACATATTGCAGCGTACCGATTTGATTGCAGATATGGTAACGGAATTAGAACAGAGGTCGCCCCTGGTAGCAAAGGAACATACCGATAAACTCCGTCAACGTATAAGTGAATTAATAGGAAACGAACTACTGGATGAAGCTCGTATTTATCAAGAAGCGGCTCTATTTGCAGAGCGCATTAATGCAACTGAAGAAATTGTCAGATTGCAAAGTCATATCCAACATCTGCGCCAACTACTACAGGAGCAGAATTCTGTGGGACGTAAGTGTGATTTTCTGGTTCAGGAAATGTTCCGGGAAATTAACACGATAGCATCTAAAGCCAATGATTATGAGATGAGTCGCATTGTAGTAGAAACCAAAGCGGAATTGGAGAAGATAAGGGAACAACTGCAAAATTTAGAATAATGGAGGAAGGGTACTGTATGGATATTAGATTAGTGAATATTGGATTCGGTAACATTGTTGCTGCCAACCGAATTGTAGCCATTGTCAGTCCGGAATCAGCCCCGATTAAAAGAATCATCCAAGAAGCGCGTGAGAAAGGCATACTGATTGATGCCACTTATGGACGCAGGACCAGGGCAGTGATTATTGCTGATAGTGCTCATGTGATTTTGTCTGCAGTTCAGCCTGAGACAGTTGCCAATCGACTAAGCTCCAAAGAAAATGATGAACTATAAATTATAGGAAGTGTTTTTAGAAATGACCAGGAAGGGCATACTGTTTGTTATTTCTGGTCCCTCAGGAGTTGGCAAGGGGACGGTTCGGGAGGCTTTGTTAGAGGGCAGGGATGATATCCAAGTATCCATATCTGCAACCACGCGTCCACCCCGAAAAGGGGAAGTAGATGGTGTCGACTATTTTTTTATGGATCGGGAGACTTTCTTAAAAAAAGTAGAGGAAGGCCTGTTTCTAGAGTGGGCTAATGTATACTCAAATTTGTACGGTACACCAAGGGATTTCGTGTTAAATCACCTTAACAATGGTCAAGATGTCTTATTAGAAATAGATATCCAAGGAGCCTTGCAAGTCAAGGAAAAGATGCCTGAGGGTGTTTTTATTTTTTTATCTCCCCCTTCCATTGAAGATTTGGCCAAGCGTTTATGCCAGCGGGGAAAAGACAGCCAGAAAAGCATCGAAGAGAGATTAGCTGCTTGTGAGCAAGAGATGCAGCAGATGTGTCATTACGATTATGTAGTTATAAATGACCGGGTAGAGGACGCGGTTAGTAAAATCGAGGCCATTATTGCAGCCGAGCGCTGTCGAATACATCAATAGAATTGGGGTGATAACATATGATCCCTCCGTCAACTAAACAGATTATGGACATTGGGGATAGCAAGTATGCGGTAGTTGTTGCTGTAGCCCGAAGAGCACGGGCGCTTTCTGAGAGTAAAAAGAATGATGAAGACTATCGACTTTCTTCTATGGTTACTGAGGCATTGGATGAAATAATTGCCGGAACCATAAAGATTAGTTCATAATTGGCAAGGAGACTTTATCATGGGTAAAACAGTAGGGATTGGAGTAACCGGGGGTATAGCTGCCTATAAAATAGTTGATTTGGTAAGCCGCCTTAAAAAAGACGGTTTTGAAGTAGTGGTTATCATGACTGAAGGGGCCACTAAATTTGTCACTCCTTTGACATTCAAAACTATGAGCGGACGTGAAGTTCTAACTGATCTGTGGCAGGAATCAGAACATTATAAAGTTCAACATATTGGGGTGGCAGAGGAAGTTGATCTCATGGTAATTGCTCCCGCTACCGCTAATTTTATTGCCAAAATGGCCCATGGAATTGCTGATGATTTGCTCTCTACCATAGTACTGGCGGTTACCTCGCCAGTTTTAGTGGTTCCATCTATGAATTCCAATATGTATATGAATCCCATAGTTCAAGGCAATCTTAAAAAGCTCAGCACCGCAGGATATCGGGTGATGGCACCTGAAGAGGGTGAATTAGCCTGTGGAGTTTCTGGACCAGGCCGGCTGCCAGAAATCGAAAATATTTATGCGGAAATCCGGTCATTGCTTCATAAAAAACAGGATCTGACTGGAAAAAGATTTCTTATCAATGCTGGTTCTACCTGTGAAGACATAGATCCAGTAAGGTTTATTACCAATCGGGGAACCGGGAAAATGGGCTTTTGCCTGGCGGAAGAAGCTCGCCTGCGAGGAGCGGAAGTAATTTTGGTAAGCGGGCATACCTACCTTAAACCTCCGGCTGGGGTTCAATATATTCCAGTATGGAGTGCGGAAGAAATGTACCAAAAAATGATGGAGTATTGCTCCTCATGCCATGTAATTATCGGATCTGCAGCAGTGGGTGACTTTAAGGTTGCTCAGGTAGCCGATCAAAAGCGCAAAAAGGCTGAGGATCGGTCCGAAAAATGGATTTTGGAGCTGGTGGGTACTCCCGATATTTTGAAAGAGTTAGGCAAGCAAAAGCAAAAGGAGCAATTAATGGTGGGGTTTGCCGCTGAAACTGAAAACGTATTGGAAAATGCCCGTAAAAAAATGGTTAGCAAAAATCTGGATCTGATAGTAGCTAATGATGTCACAGTGGAAGGGGCAGGATTTGCTGCCGACACCAATATTGTGACTATTATTAATCGTGATGGGGAATGCAAATCTTTACCTAAAATGACCAAACAGGAAGTGGCGGAAGTCATCCTTGATCAAGTCGCTAACTTGTTGGACAACTCTAAATTGTGAGGAGTGAAGGAATTGACTAGAACCTTGTTTACTTCTGAAGCAGTCACTGAAGGCCATCCTGACAAAATTGCCGACCAAATATCGGATGCTATCCTGGATGCCATTATAAGCAAAGATCCTAATGCTAGAGTAGCAGCAGAGACTTTGGTTACGACTGGATTGGTAATGGTTGCCGGGGAAATCACAACCAACTGCTACGTGGATATTCCGCGTTTAGTTAGAAGCACTATTGAAGAGATCGGTTATACTAGAGCCAAATATGGTTTTGATTGTGAAACCTGTGCGGTAATAACCTCTTTAGATGAACAGTCTCCTGACATTGCCATGGGAGTCAATGAAGCTTTGGAGTCAAGAACCGGGCAAACCGATGAGGAACTGGAAACGATAGGTGCCGGTGACCAGGGAATGATGTTTGGGTATGCTAGCAATGAAACAGATGTTTTTATGCCCATGCCTGCCTTACTAGCTAATCGTATGGCGCAAAGATTAACCCAGGTTCGCAAAGAGGGAATATTGCCTTACCTGCGTCCTGACGGCAAAACTCAGGTCACCGTTGAATATGAGAATAATCAGCCCCTGCGGGTGGATACAGTAGTGGTTTCCACCCAGCATCATCCGGAAGTTGAGCCGGACACTTTATCCCGTGATATTATTGATAAAGTCATAAAGCCAGTAATACCTGATAATATGCTAGATGAAAAAACTAAGTTTTTAATTAATCCTACCGGGCGCTTTGTTATTGGAGGGCCTCAAGGCGATTGTGGCTTAACGGGAAGAAAGATTATTGTAGATACATATGGAGGAATGGCTCGTCATGGAGGCGGAGCGTTTTCAGGAAAGGATCCCACCAAAGTGGATCGGTCTGCTGCTTATGCAGCCCGTTATGTGGCCAAGAATTGTGTAGCGGCTGGATTGGCTGATCGTATGGAGATCCAGCTGGCCTATGCTATTGGAGTAGCCCATCCGGTATCATTAAGAGTAGAGACTTTTGGAACCGCTCATATCCCGGAAGAAAAAATCGAAGAATTAATTAAAAAGAACTTTGATTTAAGACCCGCTGCCATTATTCGTGATCTGCAACTGCGCCGTCCTATCTACAAGAAAACGGCTGCTTATGGACATTTTGGCAGAAACGATCCCGATTTTACCTGGGAGAGAACTGACAAGGCGGAAATACTCCGACAACAAGCTGGACTCTAATATATACTGGCAGAGGCGGGTTACCCGCCTCTATTGTTTTGGGGAAGAAAAGTAGGGGAAGTCATGCTCAGTGCTGAAGTCATCATAAATCAGAAAGCTCAAGCTTTTAATCAATCGTTTTCTTATATAGTTCCCGATGCTTTGGTTCCACGTATTAAATGCGGGGTCAGGGTCTTAGTGCCTTTGGGAAACCGAAAAGTGGAAGGATATGTCCGTTCACTGCGGGACACAAAGAATAATAGCCTTAAACCTGTCATTGATGTTCTCGATGAAAAGCCGGTAGTGAGCACTCATCTATTTGCACTGGCTGATTGGATGGCTCAATACTATTTGGCGCCCATAAGTTCAGTTTTGTCTTTAATGATTCCGCCTGATCCTGCCAGGACTCAAGCCAATTGGGTTATAATTAATCCCCAGGTGGACAGCCAAGCCATTCCAGGTCTGGATGACAAAATCATTGAGATACTAGGCCTTATAGCCGATAAGGGTGGTATGGAACGCAGCAAGGCGGTCAAACTTTTAGGAGAGGAATCCTTCACACGCCTTTGTCAGGACAATACCATAATCCTTGTAAATAGATATGGTACAAAACGCTATCCCAAGGAGGGATGGGTTTACCGGATTGTAAAAACCAGTGAATTTGATCTCGACACGCTGCGAAAAAGGGCTCCTCGACAGGTCCAAATACTTGAGCAATTAATGGAAGCTAGGGAAATTGACTGTCGAAAACTCGAAGAGACCTTTGCTTTAAGCAGTATTAGAGCCTTGCAAAGTAGGGGCTTAATAGAAAGAGTCAAAAAACAGCCCCAGTTACAGACGGAAACTTTCACGCTGTCGCCCCATCAGAAAAGAGTGGTGAGTTCTGTACAGGATGCCTTGACCCAACGCAAATTTAAGGAATTCCTTCTACATGGAGTAACAGGCAGCGGCAAAACGGAAGTATATATTAACTGCGTGTTGGAGGCCATTGACCTAGGCTTACAGAGCATAGTACTGGTTCCCGAAATAGCTCTGACCGAACACTTGATACAGCAATTTGCTGCCAGAATCCCCCATACTGCGGTAATACATAGTGGCCTCACCTATCTGGAACGCCAAGAAGAATGGAAACGAATTGCGGATGGGAAAGTTAATGTGGTATTAGGTACCCGGTCAGCTGTATTTGCTCCCCTTGATAGGTTAGGATTAATTATAATAGATGAAGAGCAGGAATCCACTTATAAACAGGAAGAAAACCCTCGCTACCATGCCCGGGAAGTAGCTAGATTCCGTTGTCAGCTTGAATCAGCCGTATTGCTTTTAGGAAGTGCTACCCCTTCCATAGAAAGTTATTACCGGACTATCTCTGGTAAATCACTGTTGCTATCTCTGCCCCAACGAGTGGAAGGAATACCGCTGCCTTTGGTGACGGTAGAGGATATGAAAATTCACTTAAAAATGGGTCTTGAATCATCCATATCGCCACCTTTGGCGGAACGCATTCAGGATACCCTTGATAATAATCAACAGTGTATTCTTTTCTTAAACCGGCGGGGATACTCACCCATGACTATTTGCCGCGAATGTGGTATTATAGCCACGTGTCCCCGATGTGCGGTAAGTTTGAACTATCATGAAGATATTAAAAAATATGTATGCCACTATTGCAATTTTCAGATTGAGGAAATTAAAACCTGTGCTGAATGCTCTGGACATTATCTAGCCCGAATTGGCTTGGGTACGCAGAAAGTGGAGGAAGATGTGCGCAGATTATTCCCCCAAGCTCGCGTAGATAGATTGGATATGGATAGTGCCCGGCGCAAAGGACAGGTGCAAAAGGTATTGAGAGCCATGCAAAACCGGGAAACTGATATCCTGGTAGGAACGCAAATGGTAGCTAAGGGGCTGGATTTTCCCCAGGTATCCTTAGTAGGCATAATAAACGCAGACGGTATGCTTAGCATACCTGATTACCGAGCAGGTGAACGTACCTTTCAGTTGCTGGTACAAGCGGCGGGACGATCCGGAAGGAGCAATGTACCTGGTGAAGTTATCATTCAAACCTTTCAGCCTGATCATCCAGTAATAAGTATGGCTATGCAACAGGATTACCAAGGTTTTTTTGCTGAAGAGATTAGGCTAAGAAAGAGTTTGGATTATCCGCCTTTTTACAAGCTTCTGAGAATTGAAATCAGTTCTCCAAAAGTGGAACAGGCGCGGCACACTGCTGATGTTTTGAAACAATTAATAGAAGAGCGCATAGATTCTATCGAAGACAACCTGCAGATACTAGGTCCAGCACCCTGTCCGCTTTGGAAGCTCAGAAAACGTTATCGCTATCAGATTGTCTTAAAAACACCTCATCGAGGATTATTACAGAGTCTAGGAAACTATTTGCTGCAGTTTAGATGGAATCCCGGTGTAAGAGTTATTATGGATATGGATCCGGGGATCATGATGTAAGGAGGTATTTGATTTGGGCGTATATCAGATTATTGAAGAGCCCGATGAAGTCTTGCGAGCCACGGCCCTGCCCGTGAAAAATATTAATGCGGGCGTGCTGAGAGTTTTGGATAATATGCGTGATACCCTTTATGCTTTTGATGGTGTAGGCTTAGCCGCACCCCAAATAGGGGTTTCCAAGCGTATCATTGTGGTGGATTCCGGGGATCAGCTTATCGAACTGATTAATCCGGAAATAGTTCTTGCTGAAGGTGAGCAGGTAGGAAAAGAGGGCTGTCTAAGTATTCCCAATGTGGTCGGTACAGTTAAACGGGCCAACCGGGTGGTTGTACGTGGCTTGAACCGCGATGGTCAGCCGGTAGAATACGATGCCACCGAACTGCTAGCCCGAGCTTTTCAACATGAGATTGACCATCTCAATGGAATACTCTTTATTGATAAAGCTACTGAGCTGCGACGAGTTAAACCATAAGACCGGGGTGAAAACATGAATATAGTCTTTATGGGCACATCAGAATTTGCCGTGCCATCGCTAAAAATACTGAACACTAATTTTACGGTGTCAGCAGTTATCACCCAACCAGATCGACCTAAAGGGCGAGGTTACCAGGTAATCCCGACTCCGGTAAAACAGGCTACCCAGCAATTGAATTTACCCATCTACCAATTTGCCAGCTTAAAAGATATATCTGCCATAGATACGATTTCTTCCCTAAGACCTGATTTAATTGTAGTAGTAGCATATGGAAAGCTGGTACCGGCCCAGATACTGGAAATACCTTTAGAAGGATGTATCAATGTTCATGCCTCATTGTTGCCCCATTATCGCGGAGCAGCCCCTATTCAGCGAGCCATTATGGCCGGGGAAAAGACCACCGGTGTAACTACCATGTTGATGGATGAAGGGCTTGACACCGGTGATATAATATTGCAAACAGTGGTAGATATTCCCGCCGACATGAATTATGGAACCTTGGAACATATTCTGGCTGAAACAGGAGCCCAGCTGTTGTTGCGGACTATTGAGGAGATCAGGGCAGGGACTGCTCAGCCTTACGCCCAGGATGATTCTCAGGCAACTTATGCAGCTATGATTCATGCCCAAGATGAGATAATAAATTGGCATGATTCAGCATGGGAAATCCATAACAAAATTCGGGCTCTGAGCCCCAAACCTGGTGCATATACAACCTTCCAGGGGATGAAGCTGAAGATCTTTGCTAGTCGAGTTCATGAGCAAGAAACAACAGCAACAGCCGGTGTTTTTTTAGCAACAACTCAGGAGGGTTTCTTAGTGCAGACCGGGCAGGGGTGTCTGGAAGTTTTGGAGATACAAAGAGCAGGGAAAAAACGTATGCCGGCCAGAGAATTCATCAAAGGAGTTAAACTAAGTCCTGGTGATCAGCTGGGCAGCTAGGGAGCGATCAAATGGAAGTCAAAAAAAGATTATATTTGGGGCTGTTAACCTTCAGCTTGTTCCTAATGGCAGCAGTAATTTGGCTAGCCTGGTATCTAGTTTTCAATCAGACCATGTTACTAAATCAGGTATTGCTGGTATTGCTGGCAGCAGCCGCCATATTTTTAATAGTAGTCTTTGCCGTGGGTATATTAGCCATGGTAGTAATGATAGTACGCTGCCGCACCTCACCCTGGCAAGAGAGTGTAGCTGGAGTTGTTAATGAGTGGCTGTTTCCAGTGGCCTTGTTGGTGGGTAAAATGCTTCGTGTTGATAGGAACACGATTTTGCAGTCATTTATATCGGTGAATAATTATTTGGTTCGTTCTAAACAGGTTGTTTTACCAGGATATGAGGTACTGATTTTAGCTCCCCACTGTTTGCAGAATTCGGATTGTCCCCATAAAATAACCATTGATGTGGAAAACTGCAAACAGTGTGGAAAGTGTAAAATCGGTGATTTGAAAAAATTGGCTGCCCAGAATAAATGTAAGCTAAAGGTAGTTACCGGCGGAACCTTGGCTCGTAAGGCAATTAAGGAACAGCACCCCGGAGCAGTAATAGCCATAGCCTGTGAAAGGGACCTTTCGCTGGGAATACAAGATATTTCTGCTATACCAGTTTTAGGGATTTTGAACCGCCGTCCCCATGGACCCTGTATGAACACTGATGTAGATATGAACCGAGTGCAGACTGCACTGAATTTCTTTAGTCAAGGAGGATGAATATGACCTATTTACTTTTTATAGTACCTGCTTTATTACTGTCCCTATACGCTCAGTTTAAGGTTAAATCTACATTCAATAAGTATTCTAAAGTGCGCTCTTCCCGAGGCATGAGCGGGGCCGAAGTAGCTAATACCATATTACGACGTAATGGCATGGCCTCCACAGTATCAATCGAACCTATACGGGGCAGCCTCACCGATCACTATGATCCTACTGTAAAAGCCCTGCGTTTATCAGAACCAGTTTACGGCAGCAATTCTATTTCGGCTATTGGAGTAGCTGCTCATGAGGTGGGTCATGCTATTCAGCATCAACAACAATATGGTCCTTTGACTCTAAGGCATAAATTGGTACCGGTAACCAATTTTGCCTCTTCAGCCTCATTTCCAATTTTGCTGGTGGGATTCATCATCAACAGCCTAGATTTAGTAATGATAGGTATTCTGCTGTTTTCCGCAGTAGTATTATTTCATGTAGTAACATTACCGGTAGAGTTAAATGCTTCTAGGCGAGCCGTGGTACAGCTTTCTGAGGCAGGTATTATTAACAGCAGTGAAGTGCCTATGGTAAAAAAAGTTTTAGGTGCTGCTGCTCTCACCTATTTAGCAGCTACTTTAGCAGCGATAGCGAATTTGCTTTACTATCTCGCCATATTTGGGGGCAGTGATGATTAATTGAGGTCAGATAAAGAAAAGCATTATAGGGATGAATCAGGTAACCGCTCAGTACGTGAAGAAGCCTTGGAGATTATATATGAGATCAACCAAAAGGGAGCTTTTGCTAATCTGACCTTGGACAAAAGCTTGCAGAGGAGCAGTTTACCCCTTCAGGAGCGCAACCTGATAACTGAGCTGGTTAATGGAACCATACGTATGCAAAAGCACCTGGATTGGGTGCTTGCTCTTTTTTTGCAGAAACCATTGGACAAGCAGAATCACTGGTTTCTTAATATTCTGCGCATGAGCGCCTACCAGCTGCTTTTTATGGAAAATATTCCTCCTTATGCGTGTATAAACGAAGCCGTAGATTTAACCCGTAAGAAAGTAAACAGTTCCATGGCTAAAGTGGCCAATGGGGTTTTGCGCAACTTAATGCGGCAAAAGGACAAATTAGAGTATCCACCTAAACATGAGCCTGCTTATCTGGCTGTCTATTACGCTCATCCCGATTGGATTGTAGAATACTATTTGGAGGAGTATGGATGGGATAAAACCGAGTTCATACTTGAATATAATAATCGCAGGCCAGCCCTGGAGTTTCGTTGTAATAAGCTAAAAACTACCCCCGAAGGTTTAGTCAGGATTCTGGCTGAAGAAGGAGTGGACAGCCATATTTCCCCCTTTGTGCCCTGGTCGGTTATTATAAATTCACTTCCCGGACCTATTACCAGCTTAAAAGCTTATCAGCAAGGATTATTTTATGTACAAAACCAGGCTTCTGCACTGGCGGTTCCTATGTTGGACCCTCAGCCGGGAGAAAAGATTATCGACCTGTGTGCTGGGGTAGGCGGAAAAACTACTCATCTAGCAGAAGAAATGAATAATGAGGGCTCGGTGCTAGCCTTTGACCTGTATCCCAAAAAGCTGACAATACTGGCACAAAATGCAGCCCGTCTAGGAATTACCATCATTACTAGCCAAGCTGCTGATGCTACCCAGATAACCTATGGTGAAGGAGAGGCAGACCGGGTTTTGCTGGATGTACCATGCTCAGGCTTGGGGGTCTTAAATCGTCGTTCCGATGCCCGTTGGCATAAACACCAGGAAGATCTTCCGGCTTTACTGGATATCCAAAGGGCTTTGCTAGATCAAGCCGCTCGTATGGTAAAAAAGGACGGTTTGATCTTGTACTCAACCTGCTCAACTCTAAAACAGGAAAACCAATGGCAAATCGGAGCGTTTTTAGAAAGACACCGGGATTTTCGACTCCAACCCTTGATAGACCGCTTACACTTTTTGCCCTTAAGAGATGAGGAGCGAAAAACAGCCGCAGAGGGGATGCTTTTACTGACTCCTGGTTTATACGGAACTGATGGTATGTTTTATGCTTTATTAAGGAGGTTAGCTGGTTGAATATGATAAACCGGACTCAGCTGCTGGGCATGAGCTGTAAACAGATGGAAGAATTTTTGGTAGACATGGGGCAGCCTCGCTACCGTGGTAGACAAATCTATAAGTGGATTTATCAAAAAGATGTTAACAGCTTTCATGATATGACCGATATCCCCCGAAGTCTAAGACAACAGCTGGATGAAAATGCCAGCATAGCAATTCCCAGAGTCTTGAAACAACGAGTATCTAAAGATGGAACCCGTAAATTCCTAATGGAATTAGAAGACCGCAAACGCATTGAAACGGTGGTGATTCCTCAAAGTGGGAACCGGGACACCAGTTATTCGCTGTGTATATCTACCCAGGTAGGTTGTCCAGTGGGATGTGCTTTCTGTGCTACTGGTTCATCAGGTTATCAGCGTAGCCTGCAGTCCCATGAAATGGCAGGTCAATTCTTAAGTTCACGTAGGGAACTCAAAAGACGCCTAAAACGAAATGAAGACAATATTATCAGCAACGTGGTCTACATGGGAATGGGGGAACCATTTTTTAACTATGATCAGGTTATAGATTCAGTCTATTTGCTAATCGAGTACAATGGTATTAATTTAGGACAAAGACATATTACTATTTCCACCTCTGGAGAAGTAAAAGGAATAAAAAGACTGGCCCAGGAGAAACTGCAGGTAACTTTGGCGGTTTCCCTGCATGCGGCCTATGATCAACTACGCGACCGTTTGGTGCCTCTTAACCGCAAATACCCCTTAGGAGAGCTGTTGGAAGCAGTTGAGTATTATATTTCAAGGACCAATCGCCGGGTTACCTTCGAATATATTATGTTGGACGATGTAAATCTAAGCCGGGATGATGCCGATAAATTAATCCATATTACAAAACCATTATTGGCAAACATAAACCTAATTCCCTATAATGAAGTAGAGACATTGCCCTTTAAGAGGCCCTCTAGTAATAAAGTGTGGCAGTTTTATCACTGGTTGGCGGAAGGCGGGTTAAATGTCACCATCCGTGAGGAACGGGGCGGGGATATAGAAGCGGCTTGCGGGCAGTTATGTATAAAAGAACGTTAATCAGATTTTGCTCCAGGTCTAGGCATTGAGGTGCGTTGATTTATGAAAGTTGTGGGGATTTCAGATATTGGTTTAGTGCGTGAAAAAAATGAAGATGCTTTTTTGATTGATGAAGACCAGGGCTTTTTTTTGGTATGCGATGGTATGGGAGGTCATCGGGGAGGACAATTGGCTTCCCATATGGCTGTACAAACTATTAAGCAAAGTATGGATGGATTTTCGCCCGCTAATGCAAAACAGCGGTTAATTCACGCCATTGAAGAAGCCAATCGAGCGGTTCTGAAGGCCGGTCTTGAAAACGAAAACCTTTTTGAAATGGGAACCACCATTACTGCTGCCGTAATTAAGGGCTCTCAATTAATCGTAGCCAATGTTGGGGATAGCTCGGTTTTCCTCATTCGCAACGATACTATCCGTAAAATCACCCGGGACCATACGCTGGCAGAAGAAATGTTGGCTAATGGAATATTGGAACCCGGTGAAATGAGAAATAGCGCCTACAATCATATATTGACCAGGGCGTTGGGAATAGATGAAGAGGTAGAAATAGATATTTTTATAGAAGACATAATGCCTGGTGACATTATACTGATGTGTAGTGATGGGTTAACTGATATGCTAATTCCAGAAGAAATTCTAAATATAATAAAAGGACATGACAGTGACCTGGAAATGGCCGGTCGTCAATTGCTCGGCGAAGCACTGCAAAAAGGCGGTTTTGATAATATAACCATTATATTGTTAGGCTTCAATTAGGAGGTAAACATAGTTGGCAGGGATGGTTTTAGGCGATCGCTACGAGTTAATAGAAAAAATAGGTGAGGGCGGTATGTCCATTGTCTATAAAGCCCGTTGCCGCATTCTCGATCGAATTGTCGCTGTTAAAGTATTAAAAGAAGAATTCGCCCAGGATGATAGCTTTGTGCAAAGGTTTAAGACTGAAGCCCTGGCCGCCGCCAGTCTTTCTCATCCTAATTTAGTCAATATTTATGATGTTGGCCAGCAGGATGAGTGTTACTACATCGTTATGGAATATGTTCAGGGACAGACGCTTAAAGAATTAATCGAGCGGGAAGCTCCTTTGCCAATTGAAAAAGCGATAGATATAGCTATCATGATCTGCGATGGCTTACATCATGCTCATGAAAAAGGTATTATTCACCGGGATATAAAACCCCAAAATGTTTTAATAACTGAGTTTGGCATTGTTAAAGTGGCTGACTTTGGTATTGCCCAGGCTATTACCAAAAAAACTATCACCTTTGGCGGGAACGTGGTAGGATCGGTACACTATATATCGCCAGAACAAGCCAAGGGAGAACCTTTAACCCGAGCCACTGATATATACTCGGTGGGGTGTGTACTGTATGAGATGGTCACTGGCCAAATACCTTATGACGCTGACAGTCCTATTACTGTAGCTCTGAAACATATACATGATGATATTCCACCCATTAGAGCCGTTAATTCTGAAGTGCCAGTGAGCTTAGAAGGAATTATTATAAAAGCCATGGAGAAACTGCCCCAGCATCGTTTTTCAACGGCAGAAGAATTGCGCAATGCACTGCTTAATGTCCATAGCCAGTATTTTTCCAACTATACCAGCCAGCATAAGAATGGCAAAACCCTGATCATGGCTCCGGTATCAGAAGGGAGAGAGGGAGAGGTGGCCAAGAGAAGACTGCGTCCGGCAGCCGCTATTGCTATATTGGCAGTAGTGGGGTTGTTTTTAGGAGTGTTGTACCAGCTGAGCGGCAGTTTTTTTGGCGAAGAAGTTGAGGTGCCGGATATAGTAGGGATGAGCTTAAAGGAAGCCGATCAGGAATTATCCAAGGTGGGCTTAAAGCTTGATGTATTGTCCGAACAGTACCATGATGAAGTGGAGAAAGACCATATAATATCCCAAAGGTATGTGAAAGGGTTCAAGGTAAAAAAGGGCAGGAAAATAGGAGTTGTAGTAAGTTTAGGCATTAAAATGCAAGAGGTGCCCAATGTAGTAGGTATGGACAAAAGTGCGGCTGAGGTAGAACTTCGTAATTATGGATTCAGTATTGGTCAAACCGATAATATTCATGATGAAAAGTATGAAGAAAATCAGGTTATATCTCAAAATCCCCGAGCTGGTACCAAAGCTAAGCCGGGGGAGCATGTTGATCTTATGATAAGTAAAGGACCTGCTCCCCAGCGTATACCAATGCCCAACTTAATTGGCATGAACCTGGAGGAAGCACTTAAAACACTAAAAGACAACAATTTAGAGGTAGGAGAGGTATCCAAGAAGGAAAGCGATGCTTATTATGTAGATCAGGTTATAGATCAGGATACAAAAGCTCAAGTGCTGGTAGACGAGAAAACCGCTGTTAATCTGGTGGTCAGTTTAGGGCCAGGGCCAGCAGCTCAAATTCAAAGCATCGAGTTGCTACTGCCAGAAGAACAGGACTTTTATAAAGTAGTGATAAAAGTAAAAGATGTTCGCGGGCAGCGTGAGGTATATGATCAAATGCATGGTGGCGGTGATAGAGTAATAGTAGGGGTAAGCTATTTTGGCGCTGCTCAGGCTGATATATACCTGAATGGACAGCATTACCGTACCGTTAATATATGATGAGGAGGTTTATATGACCGACAACCAATCCGTCGGGCTGGTTCTTAAAAACTATAGTGGATTTTATTATGTTCAGACCAGGGATGGTCGTATTTACGAATGTAAAACTCGTGGCAAGCTTAAACAACAGGTGGTAAGCGGGGACTGGGTTACCTTTACCCGTTTGGATAATGGACGGGGAATTCTAGAAAACATTCATCCCCGAGCCAATCTGTTATATAGACCTAAAATAGCTAACGTTACTATGGTCCTGATCGTGATGGCAGTTGACAAACCCGCTCCTAGTCTTTCTTTATTGGATCGATTGCTATTACTGGCGGGAATACAGAAAATTATTCCGTGCATTTTATTAAACAAATGCGATCTTAAACCAGATGAGAAAGCGATTTGGCTCCAAGAGTACTATCCTCAGGCTGGTTATAAGGTGCTGAGGATATCGGCTAAACATCGTAAGAATTTAGAGGCAATACGTCAATTGTTGCAAGGGCAGATTGCTGTTCTGGCTGGTCCCAGCGGGGTAGGTAAAAGCAGTCTTATAAACTCATTGACTGATAATCAATTATTAAAAACTCAAGAAGTGAGCAGTAAAATTGGCAGAGGGAAGCATACCACCCGGCATGTGGAACTTTTTTCGATAGATGACAAGGGCTGGATAGCTGATACTCCCGGTTTTAGTGTTTTAGATCTTCCCGACATGAAAAGCACCCAGTTATCTGACTATTATCCCGATTTTACAGAGCTTGGCCAAGAGTGCAAGTTTAGAAATTGCCTACATCATCGAGAAAAAGAATGTGGAGTCAAAGCAGCGGTTGACAGTGGCAAAATACCTGAATTCCGCTATCATAATTACTTGCGTCTTTTAGAAGAAATCATGGAAAAGGAGAAATGCTACCGATGATTTTACTGGCCCCGTCCATTCTGTCTGCCAATTTCGCCCGCCTGGGAGAAGATGTATCCAAAGTTGAAAAGGCCGGTGCTGACTGGCTGCATATAGATGTGATGGATGGTCATTTTGTACCTAATATTACCATTGGCCCTCAGGTAGTTGCCGACTTAAGGCCATCTAGTAAATTGATATTTGATGTGCATCTTATGATTGAAAAACCAGATTCACATATACCAGCCTTTGCCGAAGCCGGAGCTGACTTTATAACCGTACATGTTGAAACCTGCCCGCATCTGAACAGAACCATTAACCTTATCCGCGAATGCGGATGTAAAGCGGGCATTGCCCTCAATCCTGCTACTCCGGTGGTTCTAATAGAGCCTAGTCTGGAGGATATTGATTTAGTATTGGTTATGAGTGTTAACCCTGGATTTGGAGGGCAACAATTTATTCCTGGAGCACTAAGTAAGATTAGTAAAGTGAATAGTTTAGCCAGCCAATTAGATAGAGAAATATATATTCAAGTTGATGGGGGGATCAATCCCGAAACAGGCCGCCGGGTAGTGGAGGCTGGAGCTAATGTACTGGTAGCGGGATCTTACATTTTTCACTCCGAAGATCCAGCCCAAGCCATTACAGCCCTTAAACAGACGGCTGTGTATTGACCATCTTATCAAGTAAGTGTACTATATAGGCAATCAAATGAATTAAATATACGTTATTTCTTCGGGGATGGGTGAAATTCCCTATCGGCGGTATAGCCCGCGAGCCGCAAGGCAGGATCCGGTGCAAGTCCGGGGCCGACAGTGATAGTCTGGATGGGAGAAGAAATCTAATGTGGTGTGCTTTTATAATCACATCATATTACTTGTGTTCGCATAAACTCCGAAGAATGATGGCGGGGTTTTTTTTATACCCTTTAAGCTATGATTCGGCGAGTGCAAATACAAACCGAGTAATTATAGTACTAACTATAGTACTAACGTTTTCTTAACATGAGGTGAAAATATTGGTAACCAGCACCCCCGACGAACAGTACATGCAAAGAGCCCTAGATTTAGCCGCACTGGCCTTAGGCCGTACCAGTCCCAATCCGGTAGTAGGTGCGGTAATAGTTAAGGATGGAGTTGTAGTCGGTGAAGGTTATCACCAGAAAGCTGGTACCCCACATGCAGAAATACATGCCCTGCACCAGGCAGGTGACAATGCCCGGGGGGCAGATATATACGTTACCTTAGAACCCTGTAGCCATTACGGGAAAACACCGCCCTGTGTTAACGCTTTAATTGAAGCTGGTATAAAAAGAGTGGTAGTAGCGGTCCTTGATCCGAACCCGCTGGTATCCGGAAAGGGTATTGACATATTAAAACAAGCTGGGCTCCAAACTCAGGTAGGAGTTTTGGAGCAAGCAGCTCGCCGGCTAAATGAAGCCTTTTTTAAGTATATAATCACCCAGCGGCCTTGGTTAGCCTTAAAAACGGCTATGACTATGGATGGGAAAATAGCCACTTGTCAGGGGAACTCAAGATGGATTACCGGTCCAGAAGCCAGACGGTATGTACATAGCCTTCGCAACCAGTACGATGCCTTAATGGTGGGTATTGGTACGGTATTGGCTGATGACCCGCTGCTAAACACTAGATTAGAGAAGGAGGATTCCCGAGATCCGGTTCGCATAATTGTGGATGGTCAACTCTTGCTCCCCCTGGATAGTCAGATAGTAAAGACGGGCCATAAGCAGTGCACGCTAGTTTATACTTCTCATACAGCAGATAAGAGCCGGGAAGATGCTCTTAAACAAAAGGGAATAGAAGTAATCCGCTTAGATGGCAGTTCCGATGCTCTTGACCTTGAACAGTTAGTGGATGATCTGGGCAGACGTGAAATAATTAGTGTGCTGGTGGAAGGAGGAGCGGGGTTAAATGCCTCACTACTGGAACAATGTTTGGTGGACAAGGTATATTGGTTTATAGCCCCCAAAATGGTGGGTGGTGTTAAAGCCCCAGGACCGATTGCCGGTGACGGTGTACCTACCATGGATGAAGCTTTAGTTTTACATGACATGCAGGTACAGCAAATAGGAGCAGATATATTGATTGAAGCCTATACAAGGTGGTGAAGTATTTGTTTACAGGCATTATCGAAGAAATCGGCTATGTAAAAAGAATTAACCAGCAGTCTCGTTCAGCCCAAATTGAGATAAAGGCAGATAAAGTGTTGGGAGATGTTGCTGTAGGTGACAGTATAGCGGTTAACGGGGTTTGCTTAACAGTAGTAGCCTTTGATTCTCAGCACTTTACAGCAGATGTCATGCCGGAAACTGTCAGCAAAACAAATTTGCGGGAATTAAAACCAGGCAGTCCGGTTAACCTGGAACGAGCCCTGAAGCTGGGGGGAAGATTGGGGGGACATATAGTACAAGGCCATGTTGATGCAGTAGGCACAATTGTGGAAAAGCAAATATTAGAGATTGCGATCATTTACCGCATTGCAACTGAACCTGAGTTGCTCCAGTACGTAGTTCCCAAAGGATCGGTAGCCATAGATGGTATCAGTTTAACCGTGGTGGACGTATTTCAGGATAGCTTTACCGTTTCCTTGATTCCCCATACAGCTCATGAGACAGTTTTGGGAGAAAAAAAACCTGGTGACCGGGTTAACCTGGAAAGCGATATAATTGGCAGGTATGTTAAACACTTAATGAATAGAAACCATGGAGAGGAACGGCAGGCCTTAAATCTATCTTTCCTGGCTGAACACGGATTCATTTAATGAAAAGGAGGATGGGAAGAATGTTTAACAGCATAGAAGAAGCAATAGAAGATATTAGGGAAGGCAAAATGCTGATTGTAGTCGATGATGAAGACCGTGAAAATGAAGGTGACCTGGTGGTAGCAGCCGAGAAAGCTAGTCCGGAAGTAATAAACTTCATGGCCACCCATGCCAAAGGCTTGATCTGCGTGCCTATGTTAGGCGAACGGCTGGACGAATTGGAAATACAGCCCATGGTGGTTGACAATACGGATAATCACGAAACTGCTTTTACGGTGTCAGTGGATTATAAGACTACAACCACTGGTATATCAGCTTATGAACGGGCTGCCACTATTGCCGGTTTAATCTCCCCCGAGGCTAAACCTTCTGACTTTAGAAAACCAGGACATATTTTCCCTCTGCGCTATAAAGAGGGAGGGGTCTTGAGAAGAACTGGTCATACTGAGGGCTCTATTGATCTGGCTCGTCTAGCCGGATTATATCCTGCCGCAGTAATCTGTGAAATAATGAGCGATGACGGCACCATGGCGCGAGTTCCAGAATTAATGGAGTTTGCCCGCAAACACCAGATAAAAATTGTAACCATTGCCGATTTAATTGAATACCGGCGCCGTACGGAAAAACTGGTAAAACGGGTAGCTGACACCAAACTGCCTACCCAGTATGGTAATTTTACAGCCATAGCCTATGAATCCTTACTAGATGGGAAAGAGCATTTGGCTTTGGTTAAAGGTGAATGGGACGAAGATGAACCTATCCTGGTCCGGGTGCATTCAGAATGCCTTACCGGGGATGTATTTGGTTCTAATCGCTGTGACTGCGGTGAGCAGCTGGCCACTGCCTTATGCATGATAGAAAGCGCAGGTAAGGGTATATTGCTATACATGCGCCAGGAGGGGCGCGGTATTGGGTTGGTAAATAAAATCCGAGCTTATCACCTGCAGGATCATGGACG